>Ga0209345_10003706_pt1 | contig 15477 bp, 10 predicted proteins | sample Cruoilmetagenom7_FD_187294 | JGI IMG/M metagenome (GOLD analysis project Ga0209345, IMG submission 187294) | Oil polluted marine microbial communities from Coal Oil Point, Santa Barbara, California, USA - Sample 7 (SPAdes) (version 2) | ecosystem: Environmental > Aquatic > Marine > Oil seeps ... | reverse complement strand
ATCCAATAAGAAGGCAAGAAAAGGCAACAGTAAATAAGAAGACATTCCTTTTAATTATTGGAGGAAGTACACTTTTTTCTTTATCCATCTCTTTTAAGTTATGCTATTTAATGACCGCTTTTTGGGTTTGAATAAAAGCCTTTTTTGATAGTTGACAAATTTTAATTTTAACAGGGATTATCACGGGAACAAAAAAAGCCTATTTTTCAACTTCTTCACATACCTTTTTGCCCTCCTCAAAGACTATCTTGACGTGACCTCCAGGTGTTTTGTTAAGCCAAATCACGCAAGCACCTTTATTTACTACCAAGGTCTTAGGGTTCGCGCAAAAATAAATTCACATTTTGGCGCCCAGATTTAGGTTAATATTGACATATTATAAAGAGCAAAAGGCGCAGGAATAGTGGACTATTTCAAGGTTTTTGCTCTTCATAATATGTCAAGAGTGACCTGAAGATGAGATGTCAAAATGTGAATTTATTTTTTCGCGAGCCCTTAGGGTCAATTGTCCAGGCCAATATCTGAACAAGTTTTCAGAGTCTTAAAATAATCCTCATTTGAAATAGGTACCATTCCCCGGTTTTTGATTATCTCTTTTCCTGTATCGGAAAATACAAAGTCAATGAATGCCTTGGCAGCGCCACTAGGCTTTCCGCTGGTAACAAACGAGAACGTTTGATAATAAGGATAACATTTATTAGTAGGCTTCAAGCCATTAATTTTGATCACCTGTAACCCTTCATCGTCCACGGAACCCCCTTGAGAAACAAAAGATATGCCCCACGGAAAATTTTTGACCGCATCAATAACCATAGTGGCTTTTTTTGTCATAATATCGTATTCGATATTTTTGCCCCTCATGACTTCATAATCAAAGCCCCGATATGGGCCTGAATTCTTATCAGGGACAATTACGATAATAGGATGATCAGGACCGCCTACTTCCTTCCAGTTTGTGATATTTCCCGTAAAGATATCACTTAGCTGCTCCTCAAAAATATCGTGCACACTATTTTTGGGATTTACTATTACAGCCAAAGGATCTTTACAGAAAATGATCTGAACATAACCCATATCTTTTTGATCGAAATTAAGTTCCCGTGTGGTGCCGGCTAAATCGCACAAACCGTTCATAACGCGGTATACGGCTGCAGTGGATGAAGTAGTATATGCATTTACTTTTATACCGGTTTTACTGGAAAATATGTCAAATCCACTTTTATAGGCCTCATCAATTTGAATGGAACCACTATATACCAGTCGTTCTTCGGCATTTATAGCAGGTGGCGGTGTTGTGACCCAGCATGCAAATAAGGTAACGACTAAAATAAATATAACATTGGATGTTTTAAACATAATTATTCCTCCTTTTTATCAATGGAATTCAAGATATTCGTAACGCCGCCTGATTCCTCCATTCACAACATTTGACAACAACTCGTGTCAGACGTCATCAGGACGACATCTCAAATTACTTCAAAGTTTTAGAATCGACAATGGCGAAGTGGAGAAACCTAATTTTAATACTCCATCCACTTGCAGCGGGGAGCGTCATTATATTGGAATATCTATTAAATAATTTCCATAAGAATCAACCACACACTTAAAACCTGGGGGAATTACTAAGTTAGTGCCAGCCTCTTCTATAATACTTGGGCCTATAATTACATCTCCTCGTAAAAGTTTATCTCCTCTAAAGATAGAGGTAGGTATATATTTCTTCTCCTCATCAAAGAAACACTCCCTTTTTTCCTTTAGTGCATCTTTAAGATCTCCTTTTCTTTTGGATATCTTTTCAAATGCTGGTGTTGGTACCAACCCAATGGCTTTTAAGCGAAAATATAGGAACATGACCTTCATACCTGGAAAAGAAAATTTATAGAGTTCGTCATGCCTTCCATGAAATGTATTAATCATTTTTTCAATAGCTGCTTTATCTAAATCACCCGAAGCAACCTCTACTTCAACTTCTTTGAATTGCCTGGTATAACGAATATCTACAGATTTTATAATAACTATGTCGTCATCAGAAATGCCTTCATTCCTAAGAGCAGTTATTCCTTCTTGCGCCATTTCATTATACAGATTATTGACAATATCAAGCTTTAATTCCCCCTCTGCTACAGGATATGATCGAACAAATTCGTGTTTATGATCGGTCAGCAACATTCCAAATGAGCTAAAACAGGATGCGTGTTTTGGAACTAAAAGATGAGGTATTTTAACCTTTTCAGTTATTCTTACACCATGCAAAGGTCCGGCCCCTCCACCACAAACCAAACAAAAATCCCTTGGATCATAACCAGTTTCAGCAAAAACCTCATCTATTCTATCAGCCATTTTTGTATTTATTATATTGAATATACCAGATGCAGCCTCAGTCATATTTAAATTCAGCTTATCCCCCACTTTTTCCTTGATTGCTTTTCGAGCTTTATCAATGTCTAGCTTAACTTCTCCTCCTAACAATATATCTGGTGATATATACCCTAAAATTAATGCTGCATCAGTAACGGTTGGCTCTTCTCCGCCCTTACTATAACAAGCCGGCCCTGGAATGCTGCCAGCACTAATTGGACCAACATCAAAAACATTCATTTCATCCACAAAGGCAATACTTCCACCTCCAGCACCCAAGGTGTGAACATCTACCATACTCACCCCTACTCTATTATTTTCTATCCACTTCTCATTAGTAACCGGTATAGATGCTTTTTTACAAAAGCTACCATCAAAACTTGTCCCTCCAATATCCACAGAGATTATATCCTCAAATCCAGCTATTTTTCCGAAATGGATACCTGCAACTGGTGCAGCGGCCGGACCTGAATTTATGATAGAAACAGGGTTTTCAATAGAAGCCTGGATACCCTGAACACCGCCACTACCCTGCATTACAACTAATTCCCTTTGATAATTAAGCTCTTTTAATTGATCCCCTAAGTTCCTAAAGTATCTTGATGTGGCGGGACCAAGATAGGCGCTTATTACTGTAGTATTAAACCTTGTAAATTCCCTAACATAGGGTAAAACCTTGCTAGACCTGGTTATATAAAACTCTCCATCCCTCCTGCAAATCTCTTCTACTTTTGTCTCGTGTTCCGGATTAATATAAGAATAGAGAAAACAGATAGCAACTGACTCTACCTCTTCTTTTTTAAATACTTTTATTGCTTCAAAAACATCTTCTTCGTTTAAAGGCGTTTGAATTTCTCCTGTATTTAAAACTCTTTCTTCAACCCCTAATCTCAAATATCTAGGACTTAAGACTCTGGGAGGAGGAATTTTTATATTATAGGTGGATTCCAATTTAATGCCTCTTCTTAATTCAATTATATCTCTGAAATTTTTAGTGGTAATCATTCCTGTTTTCGCTCCACCCTTACCGGTTAACATGGTGTTAGTAGCCATCGTAGTACCATGAATTATTAAATCTACATTTTTTAAGAAATTCAAGATGTCCATACCATAATAGTCAGCAGTTTTTTTTAGGACATCAATCACACCAGTTACATAATCTAAAGTTGTCAGGGATTTAAAAGAAATCACTTTCTCACTGTTTTCAAGGCATATGGCATCAGTAAAAGTTCCACCTGTATCTACAGCAACCTTATACATTGGCATCTCCTTCCTTATCTTGATTAAGACATGGACTCCGTCTACTATAAAGCTCGCAATTTTCTGGTAGCTTCTTCATCTATCTCAAACGTTCCAGTTTTAAAAACTACTTTGTAATCTTTTTCAGCCGCTTGAGGGGAAACAAATCCATTCCTTACATCTTCTCTTACTTTTTCAATTTCTCTTTTTCCAGGATCTCCAATTCCACATCCTCCACCGGTATTTTGAACTAGAATATCCCCTGGCTTGAGTCGATACATTCTCTTTGCTCGAATTTCAATTTTCTTTTCATTGTTATCACTAAGTAAATGCTGACGATTAAGGGGTGGAGCTTTTCCTTCCTTTACTCCAGACATGGGAATCCTTTCACCACATGAATTTCCAGTAGAAAGACCACACTCTAATCCAACATTCTTCATTCTCCAATCCATACCCAACCCACCTCTCCACCTACCTGCCCCAGCGCTATCAGATAAAAATTCATATTTAATGACATGCCACGGATACTCAATTTCTACCATCTCCACAGAAGCTTTACTAAGTCTTCCACCTGCAGTTACAGGTGCAATATGAGGCCACCCATCAAAATCCCAGGTAGCTCCAGAACCACCACTGCCATTCATACTAACGAAGACATATGGTTCTTTTATTCTAGGATCAATACCAAAGGAAAAATTCCCATAATGACGCGCCCAGGGAGCACATACCTGCTCAGGAATAGCCTTTCCTAATGCTAATTGAACTGATTCAACTATCTGCATTCCCAGAGTTACTGGGCAACCCCCCACAGTTGCCGGATAAGTAGCATTAACACAGCTTCCTTCCGGTGCTTTAATTTTTATAGGTCTGAAGCTCCCCTCATTAACATATTCAGATAATTTAGGATCAATAGACATAAATACTGCTGAATAAACACAGGCTTGAGTATTGGCAAGAGGGCTATTTACCATATTTGCCTGTCTGTCACTATCTGAAAAATCAATGGTAATTTCATTTCCTCTTATTTCTATTTCGCATCTCACCCAAATTGGCTTATCAAGAATAGTCCCATCATCATCCGTGCCTGCTTCACCCTGATAAACTCCATCAGGCATTTTTTCAATCGCTCTCCTCATGGCGTCTTCACCTCTTACAATCATCTCCTCAATACAAGAAAATACTTCATCTTTTCCATATTTATTTAAAACCTCTTCAATTACCTCTGCCCCCTTCTTTAAAGCTGCTATAGCAGCCATTCCATCCATTCTAACGCTATCGCTAAGTCGAACATTATTAAGGATATGCTTAAAGATTTCTTGTTCCTCTCCCTTTTTATAAATTTTTGTTGGTTCAATTCGCACTCCTTCCGAATATATGTCATGCACAGCAGGAAAATACCCGCCAGGGAAGGCGCCTCCTGCATCAAATTGGTGTGCGCGCAGCATAATGAAAAACACAAGTTCTCTTTTATGAAAAACCGGGAGAAAATAGGTCCAATCTGGTAGGTGAGTACCTTTAGCCAGATAGGGATCGTTTTGAAGAATAACATCTCCAGGAGAGAAATCTAACCCGAATTTTTCAATAGCTGCTTTCATAGTAAGGTTTCCGGCTCCGGCCTGTGCAGGCAGACCTATGAGAGTAGCTACAGTTCTCCCTTTGCTATCAAATAATCCAACTGAATAATCATGGAGTTCCGAAGTCAAAAAGCTCTGGGATGTTTTCTCAACAACAACACCAACCTGCCTACCTACTGTGGCCAAACTATTTCTAACTACAGAAAGTGTTATAGGATCAATTTTCTTCATAATTTACCTCCAAAATGACAAAAAATTATCTATCAACTCATAATCCAAACAAATTCTAAATTGTTGATACTCAAATAATACTTCTTTCAATATATATGGGAGAATAAACCCCTGCTTTCACAATAACATATCTTAACAAGAATCCTCCCATTAAAATCAGGAGACCGGATACCCCAGCTAAAATAAGAAGGGGAGGCATGCTTACTATAAAGATACTTGAAATAAACATAAAAAATGGTACTATAAGTCCTATTATAACTACTCCACCTATAAATAGAGGCATAAGTTCTCCCTTGATTAAAAGGAAAATTGATTCTTTAGCTGGTTGATTTCCATTTAGCATTGTTTTTGTAAATATATATAAAGTGAATATTTCAATTATTATTAACATAATTCCTATCTTGCCCAACATATGAAGTATAGTTATAGTTTGATCCCCTAATATTCTTACATAGGAAATAGTTATTAAAAGTAAAACGGCAAGTCCTGTATATAGACTTAAAAAGAGGAACAGAGGCAGCAATATCGATATTTCCCAAGACTGTATATGTTTTGGTACAGATAATAGAACGGCAGGATAGATCATATTCAATAATGAAAAGGCAATAGCAATAATAAGGATAACTCTACCCAAGCTTGATGCCTTGCTCCACGGGAGCCAATTAAATGTTTCAAATGAAGGGAGAGAATATAATAGTGAAGATATAAAAAAGATTGAGAGGATAACCGAACCCCTTGTCATCCAGGAGGAAGGATTTAAAAATACACGGTAAAATCTTATAGGAATGCGCAGATGAAAAAGAAGGCATAATAGTGCGATAGAAATAAAAATAGGAGTTAAAATTTCCCCTAGGTTACTAATTGGCCCGTATTTATTCTGGATCTCAAGGAGGAAACTTAAAAAGAAACAACCCCCACCTATACCTGAGAAGAATAAATCAGCAGCTATCAAGTTACCCCAAATTTTCTGTTTTTCAAATTCCATAAAAAAACTCCTTATGCAGATAAATAGTATACCGAAGGATCTGTACCAAATTCCCTGTGAAATTGAAAACCGTGTCTATTTCTAATTAACTTTGAAACTTCACTTTGAGGATCATCAAGATCGCCAAAATACCTGGCCTTAGCCTGACATGTTTCTACACAAGCTGGTTCCTCCCCTTTTTCTACCTTTTCAATACAAAAATTACACTTCTCTGCAACACCGACTTTATGTAATGGATATCCTCGCCTCTCATATGGAGTAAGTTCAGAGAGGAAATATTGTGAACTTTTCTCATTCAAAGACCGTACCTGATAAGGGCAGGCTACCACACAGTATCCACAGCCAAAGCATTTATCATAATCAACAAGAACCACCCCATCTTCCCTTTTATATGACGCCCCAGTTGGACATACTTTTACACAAATTGGATCTCCACAGTGCATACAAAGCGTTGGGATAAATGTTTTCTTAACATTAGGATATTTACCTGATTCAAAAGTAAGTACATCACTCCAAAAAATTCCGGGAGGAGTAACATTTTCCATCTTACAGGCTATTGAACAAGCGCGACAATTAATACATCTTTTTAGGTCTATTACCATTCCATATCTCATTAATCCACCCCCTTACTCAGGCTTTACGAATTTTAACCTTTCTTGCTAAATCCATATTCCCAGAAACAGGATCGGTATCCTCTACTGAAATCGGAATTAGCTCATTAAAATTTGTTCCCGTATCTTTAGCATCAGGGATATCAACCCAATGTCCCAAAGTAGATCCAGTTGCCAATACTTCAGGATGGACACCTTCAGATAATTTAAGTCTTCCTTTAATTCTATAACCTTCTACTGATTCAACCCAGACTTCATCATCATCTTTAAACCCTTTTCTCTTTGCCGTCTCATAATTGATTGTAATTTTCGTAAAATAAGGGTCTTTTTTCATCTGTTCCATTAAAAAAACATTAAACGCGGACTTTCCATGAGTTGTATAGGCCGTTTTATAGGAAACGATATACATATCATAATCAGATGGGGATGATTCTGCTGGATTAGGAAACCAGTCAGGGAGATTTACATAAGAACTTGTATCCCATGGTATACCAAGTTTCTCCGTTGTCATTTTCACTTTTTCACCTGTTTTCTTCATAAATTCAAAATAGATTGGAACCCTGAACCCTTTTTTAAGTGTTAAGGGATATATTTCTTCAGGAGTTGCTTTTCTTGTTATAAAACTATGCTCCTTATACCATTCAATTCCATGGGCAAATTCATCCTGACCTTTCCACTCCGGATGCACGAAGGCACTTATTGATCGAGATAAATCACACTTACTCATTGATTTTCCCATTCGATCAATTATTTCTTCAACCTTGTACTTCTTATTCAATTCAAGCTGGTTTTCAGGATCACCTATATAAAAATAATTAAGCCACCAGTTGTAACCTCCATCACCAGGTGGAGGCATATTATTGATCCACTTTTCTTGTGGTGTTTTTGGAGCACCAAAAAGAAAACCTGCTCTATCAGCTAATTCGATTAAAATTTCCCACCCACTTTTAGTATTATAAAGGGGTTTTATAACTGGCTGTCTCAAAGTTTCAATAAAATGATATTTCCCTGCCCATGCCTCCCAGGCACAACGATTGTTTACAAGAAAATCATAGCGTTCCAGAAAATGACTTTCAGGAAATACTATATCTGCAAATTCTGTAGTCTCATCTATAAAAAGTGCAATGGAGGCGATAAAGGGGATTTTCTTTAAAGCCTCTGCAACAATTTCTTTATTTCCAGTACTATGTATTGGATTACTGTGTTCTATCAGCATTGCCTTTATTGCATAAGGAATCTTATATTTTTCCTTTTCTAATATGCCGACGTAAGCTAATTGACAATTATCAAACCCGGCCGGGAAAAGATCGCCTAAATCTATTCTATCAATATGCCCACTCTCATACACCCTTTCAAGCTCTTCCAGTTTTGGTGGATAGCCTGAAGGTAATTGATGGGCAGGCCCTCTTTGCATTGATCCATCCGGCGCCGGCGCCATATCAGGACCGAAACCAATTCGACCTCCAGGAACACCTATACCCCCCACCACGGCACATATGATATTTGCAGTCATACAAAACCACCAACTGTTTTTATGGCCCTGGGCGCCTTTGAAATATTCTATTGTCGCAGGTCTTAAGGGAAGTTCTTTTCCATCAATTTTAATTTTACTACCAATACTTGCAGTCTCGCTGAACTCTTTGGCAATTCTTTTTATTGTTTCGGCAGGCACAGTTGTTATTTTTGAGGCCCACTGGAGAGTATATTGTTTAACGTGTTCCTTAAGAACTTGAAACGCTGGCTTATATTCTTTATCGCTAATCTTATATGTTCCTAAAAGGGCAAAATCCTTTACATTTTGATCATCAAATGATTTGGCTTTTTCATCTTCAGGATCCCAGACCAACGGTTTGCCTTCTTTAACATCTCGGAAAAAAGATCCGTCCTTATCAACCAAATAAGGTCCATTAGTATATTTTTTTAGAAATTCGGCATCATAAATTTCCAAATCATTAAGAAGAACATTCAACATGGCCAGGCAAAAAGCAAGATCTGTTCCAGGTCTTATAGGTATCCATTCATCAGCTTTTGCCGCTGGAACACTAAGCCATGGTTCAAGGGTTACTATTTTCATTCCTCTTTCTAATCTTGCATCAGCATATTCTTGTGTTGCAAGTACTGAAGTCCCATACGATGAACCAAAGCCAAAACCTGAGCCAATCTGAAGAACATATTTACAATGGGCAACATCAGGTAGTTCAACAAAAGCTGCATTAAATTGTTCGGCAGCAGTATGTGTTCCACCACCACACTGTATTCCACCTCCGGAAAGTACCCAATGTGGACTTCCAAAAGCGAAAAATAACCACGGTAGATCCACTATTAAACCCTGAAAATCCATATCTTGATAAATAAACTGCCTTGGATCCTCTGCTTTAATTTCTTTAAGTTTTCTTGCTGTAATATCCAATGCCTCATCCCAGCTAATTTCTACCCATTTTGGATCCACACCTATCCCCTTCTCAGGGTTGGTTCTTTTGAGTGGAACCTTTATCCGATAAGGACTATATAATTCCATAATTGCAGTATGGGCTTTAGCACATATCCTTCCGAGATTATTAGGGCTTTCAAGATTTCCTTCGATTTTTATAACTACTCCATTTACCCTATGAACCCTCAGACTGCATCCGGCAAAACACATATTGCAGGCAGTTGGTATCCATACATCCTCAAATATTTCTTCTTTCATCTGAAAATAACTCCTTTCATTAATTCTCATATGTAAATCATTACTTATCGAGTTCATCCCATGGAATCTTCTCTGCTATCCGATAAAGCGGATGTTTAGAATTGAGCAGATCCCTCAAATCCTGCGACAAAAACGACCTTTGACGTGGGTCAGGAGATTTCCCTTTCATATCTTCGCTTCAAAAATCTGGATTTTTCTGATTTTACCAAAAAAATAATAAGAAGTTATAAAGTAATACAAACAGTTATCATGTTTTTCAGATTCAATTAATTAATACTTGTTATCAGTTTGATATAATATGTCATAATCCATCTGAATATTATTTTAACAAGTAGGAATTATACCCGATTTATTTTCAATATCTTCTTTTATGGACTTATATAATTCATTAATTTTCTTTTCGGTAAACATATGAATAAGTCTTCCTCCTACACCTGCAATTAAACCACTAACTTTGATATCTGAATTTAACAATATCTTGGTGCTTCCATCTGGAATATTTTCCAGATTTATGATGGTTTCCATATCAACTACTGAACGAATTCCTGTTCCACGACCTTTAAGTTTAATCTGTGAAGGGATTTTTTTTTCAATATCAAAAAAATGGAACTTCATTGTTCCTTTAATTGATGAGATACCAACTTTAAATTTAGCGTTATATTCATTTTCACTAATAATCTCAAATTCCCGACAATCAGGTAATAATGGAATCAACAATTCCGGATGATCAACAAAAGAAGACCAGAGTTCCTCCTTGAGGATAGGAACATCGAATGTACTTTCAAAAATCATAAAAATCCCACTCCTTTTTTTATGTGTTCAATCTTTCCACAGCATTTTGAATTGCCTTAACAATATTCATATAACCCGTGCAACGACATAGATTTCCAGATATTCCCTTTCTGATTTCTTCTTCAGTTGGCTTTGAATTCCTTTTTAGAAGTGCATAAGAAGACATTATCATCCCTGGAGTGCAATATCCGCACTGCAGTGCATGATTTTCCCGAAAAGCTTCCTGAAGAGGATGAAATTGTCCATTTCTAGCTAACCCTTCAATAGTTAGTATCTCTCCTCCATCTGCCTGTACCGCAAACATAGTACATGATTTAACGCTCAGACCATTATATATTACTGTACATGCGCCACATTTACTGCCCAGACAACCTATGTGAGTTCCTTTTAAACCCAAAACATCCCGGATGAAGTGCACGAGTAAAAGTCTCGGCTCCACTTCAGTCTCATAAACAGTCCCATTTACCTTTACTTTAATTTTGTGTTTCATGTTATTCCATCTCCCCTTGCTCTTTTTACAGCTTCTTCTAAACATCTTTTAGTAAAAATCTTTATCATATCTTTTCTATATTCTTCTGATGCATGAATGTCTGAAGTCGGTTCTGCAATCTCAGACGCTTTTTCAGATACCGCTTCTAACGTTATCTCATTTAAATTTTTCCCCAAAAGCATCCTTTCTGCTAACTCAGCTTTTATTGGAGTCGGGCCAACCGCACCCAAAGTAATATTTACATTTTCGCAATTATTTTTCTCATCCAGGGTAATTACAGAGGCTACACTTACAATTGCAAAGTCACCTGATCTCCTACTTAATTTCTGATATGACCCTCCTGTCTTGGCTGGAACTGGAGGAAGAATAATTTCTGTAAGAATTTCGTTATATTCAAGGTTAGTAGTAAAAATGTCCGCAATAAAATCTCCGGCTTTTATAGTCCTTTCCCCCTTTGGCCCAATCACTTTAAATTTGGCATCCAGCGCCACCATAACCGGTGGATAATCAGCAGCCGGTTCTGCATGGCACAAATTACCTCCTATAGTACCTCGATTTCTAACTTGAACATCAGCTATTGCACATACTGCTTCAGCAAGTAAAGGATACTTGGATTTAATTAAATCAGAATTTTCTATCATTGAATGGGTGGTTAAACCTCCTAAAGCTACCCCACCCCCTTTAATTTCCCTGATATAGGAAAGACTTGGAATTCTATCAATACTGATAATGTTTCCAAAAAAACTCAGACCTAATTTCATTAAAGGTATAAGGCTCTGGCCACCTGCCATTAACTTTGCATCTTCTCCATATTCTGTAAGTAAAGCTATAGCTTCATCTATACTATCAGGAATAAAATATTCAAAATTATTTGGAATCATAATGCCCACCTCAATTTTTTTGATTTTACTGATTCCCATATTTTTTCAGGCTTTAATGGCAATTCAGTTATTTCAACTCCAAATGGTGTTAAAGCATCTTCAACAGCACTTGCTAAAACTGCAGGTGACGGAATGGACCCACCCTCACCCATGCCTTTTGTTCCCAGAATATTAAAAGGGGACGGTGTTTCGATGTGTCCCACTTCAATATTTGGGGCCTCTACTGCTGTTGGCACTAAATAATCTATAAAGGTGGTGGTAAGTAATTGACCATCATCATCATAGATCAACTCTTCTTGAAGACCTCCTCCTATGCCATGTACTACACCACCATGAATTTGGCCATCAACGGTCATAGGGTTCATCATTTTTCCACAGTCACTTACTACTATATACTTTAATATTTTTACCTGTCCGGTTTCTACGTCTACTTCAACAACAGCAATATGTGCAGAATTTCCATATGTACTGGCAAGATTGATTCTTCGTTTATCATCCGGCAGATTAACTGTGGGGAAATTAAAAACATGAGTTGCTTCAAGCCCTGGTTCCATATCAGGTGGCAATAAAAGTGTGTGAAAGCAAGCAATTCCACAAACTGCTTCCAGAGATAATGCTTTTTGAGGAATTCCTTTTACCTGAACCATTCCATCCTTCATCTCAAAATTTTCAGGTTTATCTTGAAGTATATGAGCTGCAATCTTAAATATTTTTTCTTTTATTTTACGGCAGGCTAAAATAATAGCATCAGGAGCAACCGCAGCAAAACGGCTACCCCATGTTCCGGATGCCGTTGTCCATGGATGAGTTAAAGAATCAAACCCGGGAAGCACATATACATCATCTGTATCAACAGCAAATTCATCAGCTACTATTTGAGCCACAATGGTTTCATGTCCTTGACCCTGTGGACATGAACCTACAGATGCTGTAATTTGTCCTGAGGGTTCAATTTTAACTTTAGCAGCTTCAGTAGACCCTGAAAGCGGCAAATTTTCAGTTACAATAAAAAATTCCGCCATATTAGAAGCGCCAGGTTCTACAATTGTTGTAATGCCAATACCAGTATATTTCTTTTCTTGCCTCAATCTTTCCTGTTCTTTTCGTGTCTTTTCATAATCTACCATCTCCAATGCTTTTCTTAACGTTTCCGGATAATTTCCACTATCATAGATGCAACCAACTGCTGTTGTATAAGGAAATTCTTGTGGCTGAATGAAATTTCTTTTTCTAATTTCAACAGGGTCCAATCCTAATTTTTTGGCCACTAGATCAACCAATCTTTCCAACTGAAAATAGAATGACTGGCAGCCATAACCCCGGTTGGGACCTGCAGGAAGCTCATTTGTATAAACTGAATATATATCCATTAATAAATTCTTGATTTTATAACAACCCAGGGCAGTCTGAAATGCCCTTATTATTCCAATTGGCTCTGGAAACCTCAGGTAAGCTCCTACATTGTCTACAATCTTAGTTTTTAAAGCCAGGATTGTGCCATCTTTTTTAACTGCAGCCTCAGCGTCAAAGATTCTATCGCTTCCACTCGCACCGGCCATTAAATTCTCCCTTCTATCCTCAATCCATTTAACTGGCCTGCCTATTTTAATGGACAGCAACCCGATAAGAATCATATAGAAAATGTTGCATTTATTTCCAAATCCTCCTCCAATATCAGGTGTTATTAGTCTAAATTTATTTTCAGGTATTTTAAGTAGATCTGATAAGGTTCTATGAATCATTCCGCCAAGCTGAAAATTTGCCCAGATAGTCAGTGTGCCTCTTGCCGAATTATAATCTGCAATAACTCCATTTGTTTCTATTGGAGTTGATGTATATCTATGATATTTGAATCTTTTTTTTACGACATAATCGGCTTCCGTAAAGGCCTTATCAACATCACCATAATGATATAAATCATGATAAGCAACATTATCCCCTGCTTCTTCATGTACTAAAGGTGCGCCAGACTTCATGGCCTCTTCCGAATCAACTATAACTGGCAAGGGCTCATAATCAACGGTTATAAAATCCAAAGCATCATAAGCAGTATATCTATCAGCAGCCACCAGAGCAGCAACCGGCTCACCAACAAAACGAACCTTTTCTATTGCCATACAATAAGCATTCGATGTTATTAGCTTAGAATTCATCTGCATAGCCGCGTTTGACATTTCAGCTACTTCTGTCCCTGTAAGCACATCTATTACCCCCTGATATTCCAGGGCACCCTTCACATCAACTTCTTTTATCCTGGCATGAGCATAGGGACTCCTTGAAATAGCGGCATGAAGCATACCGTGAATCTCAATATCATCAATAAAAGTCCCTTTCCCAACTAATAATCTTAAATCCTCTTTTCTTTTAATACTTTTTCCAACAAATGCCATTTTGTCCCCTCTTTTTTACTACAAGTAACTAAGGGCTCGCGCAAAAATAACTTCACATTTTGGCATCTCATCTTCAGATCATTTTTGGCAGATTTTTAAGATCAAAAACCTTGAAATAGTCCACTATTACTTCGCCTTTTACTCTTTAAAATCTACCAAACCTAACCTAAATCTGAGCGCCAAGAATGTGAATTTATTTTGCGCGAATCCCTAAGTTGTTATTGTCACATTTGAAAAAAGTAAGATGACTTTTTCAACAATATACAAGTTAAAAAGAACATGTCATGTTAATCATCCACAATCCCTCTTCAAGCCCCCATAAATATCACCTCCTTTAATGTGAGTATGCACTTGACGCCACCAGGAACTATTCTTAAAATAAGCGTAATTAGAAAGGAATTTAGAATTACAGTAAAAGCTACTATCTTGGTTAATTATAAAGCTTCTTTCGGAATTTCGAACAGGTGATTATCCACGTTGTTCTGTTAACCCTAACGTTGCATAAAACTTCGAACAAAAACGTGGTAGAGTGTGTGAAATGTGTGTGGGCATGATTTTCCGGCCCGAAGTGTAGTTCACACTACATGAGGTTCAGAAAATCATGACTACACGCGCAGTTCATACACTATAGCGCGAGTGAAACGGTTTTTGTCGACAGGATTTATACAACGTTAGGGTAAACAATAAGTTAAATGCCTAAAAGGTAGTGTCAATCTATACGCAGGCGTCAAGTAAAAAGGCGGTAACGCTATCACCCGACACCGCTGCTGCCTTGCGCCTCTTAAGGCTTTTTCCCTCAGCCTATATCCTGTCTTTCAGTGTGATGGCTTTAGGCTTAAAGATCGCATAAAGCGCAGGCACCAAAAAGGTGGCCGAAAAAAAGGCCACGATAAAATCGGGGATCAGGATAATCGCGGTGCTGAACAGGTTGGTAAGCGGTGTAAATATCATCGGGACCAGGATAGCGCACATGGTGATAAAGGTAACGAATGTCGCGCTTCCCGTGCCTGCATAACACCGCCTCAGAGTCTCTTGCAGGTTCCCCGTGTCCGTAAACTCCCTCCTTAACCGCTGGGTCATGTATATTGAATAATCCACACCGATGCCCACGACCATCCCAAACATCATCAGGGTATAAAAGGTCATATTCCCGCCCCACTTCCACAGGGGGTTGTCAAACAGGCTGTAAAAGCCCATCAGACCGTACTGAAACACGATACAGACCCCAAGGGCGATC
>Ga0209345_10003705_pt1 | contig 15478 bp, 17 predicted proteins | sample Cruoilmetagenom7_FD_187294 | JGI IMG/M metagenome (GOLD analysis project Ga0209345, IMG submission 187294) | Oil polluted marine microbial communities from Coal Oil Point, Santa Barbara, California, USA - Sample 7 (SPAdes) (version 2) | ecosystem: Environmental > Aquatic > Marine > Oil seeps ... | reverse complement strand
TAGTAAAAAAAAAGTTATTATCAGCACGGCCAGAATTATGCGCTGATATAAGATTGCAACATATCATGCAGTTTGCCCTTGGCCTCTAGAATCATTTCGCAAACATCACGGCCTGCGCCGCAGCCGCCATTACTTTCGGTGATCCAGTGCGAGTGTTGTTTAACAAACGAATGCCCATCTTGAACACAAATAGCTAAACCGACTTTGCTCATCACAGGCAGGTCGACTACATCATCACCCACATAAGCGACTTCTTCATGCTTTAGGCCCATTTCCTTTATAAGCTCTTCATAAGCGGGTAGCTTCTGACGTTTGCCCTGATAAATGCGAGAAATACCTAAATCTTTCGCGCGGTGTTCGACTACGTCGGATGTGCGCCCGGTGATAATAGCAACTTCTACTCCACCATCTTGTAACATGCGTAGGCCATGACCATCTTTGGAATTGAATGCTTTATATTCCTGTCCATCATCACCGATGAAAAGTGCGCCTGTGGTAAGTACGCCATCAATATCAAAAATCACCAGTTTAATTTTTTTTGCTTTTTCTAAAAGATCTTGCATGCTATTAATCCTGTTATTCAACTTTTACCAGAGTTTGTGTTTCTGGTCATGACTCTATTCGCGATTCTGACAAAATTTCAAGGGTAAGCAAAGAGGCTGCGAATCTAATTGATATTACACCACACCTGCGCGTAATAAATCATGCATATTCAATGCACCCAATAATTTATTTTTTTCATCTACTACCAGCATGGCATTAATTTTATGTTGTTGCATTTCTGTTAATGCTTCAGCAGCAAGAAGGTGTGCCTGTGTGGTTTTGCAGTTTTTGGTCATTACATCCTTTATTAATGCAGTGTGTACATCGATGTTTTTATCTAATGTGCGACGTAAATCACCATCGGTGTAGATGCCTAAGACGGTTTGCTCATCATCTACAATACCTGTCATGCCAAGACCTTTTTCAGTCATTATCAACAATGCTTCGCGTAATGTATCGTTTTCATGAACAATAGGCATTTCTTTACCAGTATGCATGATATCTTTTACATGTAATAACAAGCGCCGACCTAAGCTGCCGCCCGGATGTGACAGGGCAAAATCGGCTTCGGTAAACCCCCTGGCATCTAGCAGGGCTACGGCCAGGGCGTCACCCAGTACCAGTGCTACGGTGGTGCTTGAGGTTGGAGCAAGCCCCAGTGGGCATGCTTCTTTTTCGACACCCGCGTGTAAATTAATATCGGCTTCTGTGGCCAGAGTTGATGATGGGTTGCCAGTAATGCTAATCATTGGCACGGATAAACGTTTAAGAATAGGAATAATGGTGAGTATTTCACCAGTTTCACCGGAGTTAGACAGAGTAATGACCACGTCTTTCGGTGTTATCATGCCCAGGTCGCCATGACTGGCTTCACCCGGGTGAACAAAGAACGCTGGGCTGCCAGTGCTGGCCATAGTGGCGGCTATTTTATTACCTATATGCCCTGATTTACCCATGCCGATAACAACAACTCGACCTTCACAACCTAATATTAATTCGCAAGCTTTAACAAAGTCATTATTTATTTGTGATTTAAGGGCTTCTACTGCCGATAACTCAGTATCAATTACTGCCAGTCCCAGTTTTTTAATTTGTTCGGGATTAATTTTATCTATATTCAACTTTCCAGACTCACTTTGCCCATCTCTTTGATTCCCGGGCTCACTTACGTTTTTTATGCGGTAGCGCTAAAGTATAAAATAACTTCATAGGCAGTAAATATCGCCAGTAAAAGCGAGCCTTCAAAGCGCGTAATCTGTCCGGCGCTTTTGCGCCCAAATGCCATAATAAACATAATTACAGTCAGGGTCACCATTAGGGGTAAATCACGACTCAAAACACCCGCTGCGAGCTCTGCTGGTTGTATTATGCCAGCAATGCCTAATACGCCTAAGGTATTAAACATGTTTGAGCCAATAACATTACCAAGGGCTATATCATGCTCACCTTTGCGCGCGCTGGCAATGGAGGCCGCAAGCTCGGGAAGACTGGTACCAATGGCGACGATGGTCAGGCCGATAATTAAATCACTTACACCTAATGCGGTGGCAACGTTGATTGCCCCCCATACCAGCACCTTGGAGCTAATAAGCAATAATATGATGCCTGCTACCAATAAGCCCAGTGCCTTTTTCATAGGCATGTCGGAGGGGATTTCCTGGTCGAACTCAGAGCTTAACGGGTCAATGCTACATTCATTGCTAGTGTCAGCCTCGCATTTTCTTTGTAATAGTGCTTGATGCACAATCCAGGTCATTAAGCCGAGCAGTAAGGCTATCATCAAAATTCCGTCTACTGTGCCTAATGCGTTATCTGTTGCCATTAAGATAACAGCAAGTAAAGTTGCTGCAATTAGTAATGGGTATTCACGTTTAATGATGCTTGAATGTACGGTAAGCGGTACGATTACCGCAGTGGCGCCCAATACCAGCGCTATATTGGTAATATTTGAGCCAATAGCGTTACCAACGGCTAGGCTGGGGTTGCCACCGTAGGCGGCTATGCTTGCTACCAGCATTTCAGGTGCTGAGGTGCCAAAACCCACTATAGTAAGACCTATGATTAGAGGGGAGACACCCATATTACGGGCGGTGGCAGATGCACCGTTTACAAAAAGGTCAGCACTCCATATCAGTAAGGCAAAGCCTGCTAGAATGGCGACAAAGTTAAATAAGATAGAGTCGATTAAGATAGGCACAATATTTCAACAGTATTAAAAGAGCGCAATGATACACGATAAAACAATCAGAGTGGGAGCCTGTAACTGGGATAATCCGCATTGGCAGGGAGTTTTTTACCCCAACGATTTACCTGAGGACTGGCGATTAAGCTATTATGCAAATGAATTTTCCACGGTATTGGTGGCAGAGGATAAGTGGCTGGTAGGTGAGGTATTAGCAGAGGAAGTTGGCGAATGGGCTGATGAGGTGCCGGAAAACTTTCGTTTTTATTTTCAGGGTGACAGTCAATCAGCTCAGGAGTCGCAAATTAAACAGAAATTAGGTGATAAGTTCGCAGGCTTTGTTAGTGCTGATATTGAGCTGATTGAGTTTAAAAGTCGAACTCTGCGAGAGTGGAAAGTTTGGCTAGAAGATAAAAACCTCGAAGCAATTTTTTTAAGTGACAAGGATTTATCGCCGACTCAGTTGGCGGACTTTAAATCATTGCTTGAATTAATGGGAAAGTAAGTTATTTTGAAGTTTGGCTATTTATTGGACCTGAATTTAATTGAACTTCATTTCGAATAGATGTCCTAATAAGTGTGAGTCGTTACTGATTTATTTTATGAGTTTAGAGCGTTTTTTCACTAGATTTATTAGTATGATAGTTAAACAGAGTTGTATATAGTATGTGTCAATTTAACATAAGGAAGTAACGTTATTACTACGGGTTCCCCTGATATAATTATAAAAATTCGCGATTTAAGTTTTTCCCGTGGTAATCGCCTGATCTTTGACAATATTAATATGGATATTGAGCGAGATAAGGTGACCGCCATTATGGGGCCAAGCGGCACCGGTAAAACCACATTGTTAAAGCTGATTGGCGGGCAACTTAAACCCGACACGGGCACAGTGCATGTAGATGGTGAAAATGTTCATGATTTATCTCAGTCTGCGCTTTATGGTTTGCGTCGCCGTGTAATGGGAATGTTATTCCAGTCGGGTGCGCTGTTAACAGATATATCCGTTTACGATAATGTTGCCTTTCCTTTACGTGAACATACTGCTCTTCCAGAAGCGGCAATTTCTCATTTAGTGTTATTAAAACTCGAAGCTGTGGGCTTACGAGGTGCTCGTGATTTAATGCCTGCCGAGCTCTCCGGAGGTATGGCACGACGAGTTGCTCTGGCACGTGCGATTGCTCTTGACCCGCAAATGATTATGTATGATGAGCCATTCACCGGGCAGGATCCCATATCAATGGGGGTGCTGGTAAAGCTGATTAGCGATATGAATAAAGCTCTGGGTATGACCTCTGTTGTGGTTTCTCATGATGTTAACGAAACCGCAAGTATCTCTGATTACATTTACGTAATCTCTGATGGCAAGGTGGTACAGAGTGGCACCCCGGATGAGCTTAATCATTCTGCATCCGCCTGGGTGCAACAATTTTTAGGTGGTGATGCCGACGGCCCAATTCCCTTTCATTACCCAGCAGCGACTTTAATGGATGACCTGATGAAGGGGGCTGAAAAATGATGGGCTGGTTACAGGGTATTGGTCATAATACATTAAGTCGTTTTCAGCGGGTGGGTAGCGGCAGTTTGTTTTTATGGCAGTGTATTTTGGGCCTGCCTTACATGGTTCAACGGCCCAAGTTATTCATTCGGCAACTGTATTATGTTGGTGTACAAACCCTGTTAATTATACTCGTGGCGGGTCTATTTGTAGGTATGGTACTGGCATTACAGGCTTATATTGTACTGGTAGATTTTGGCGCAGAAGAGTCCATCAGCTTGATGGTGTCCTTAAGTATCTTACGTGAGCTGGGGCCGGTGTTTACCGGGTTGCTATTTGCAGGCCGGGCGGGATCAGCATTAACTGCAGAAATTGGCTTAATGAAAAGCACCGAGCAACTATCTGGCATGGAAATGATGGCGGTGGACCCGATGAAATATATTATTGCCCCGCGATTTCTCGCCGGTGTAATAGCGGTGCCTCTACTTACCAGTATTTTTATGGCAATAGCAATATTAGGCGGGTACTTTGTTGCCATAGAAATGCTAGGTATTTATGAGGGCGTGTTCTGGTCGCAGATGCAGAATAATGTAGATTTTTATAGCGACTTAATAAATGGCATGATTAAGAGCCTGGTTTTTGGTTTTGTTATTGTGTGGATTGCCGTATTTGAAGGTTATGATTGTATCCCTACCTCGGAGGGATTGGGGCAGGCTACAACACGAACAGTCGTACATGGTTCGTTAGCAGTGTTAGGTTTAGATTTTATTCTTACAGCGTTAATGTTTAATGTGTAACAGCATTGTTGCTTGCAAAAAAAGAGAAATATTGAGATTAACAAAGTGTTGTACGCCGCAGGCGTACAAACAAAGCATTAGCGTTTAATTACGTATTTTTGCGGATAATATGCTTTAAGTTTTTTAGGAATACAGTAATGAATACTCGAAATTTAGAAATACTGGTTGGTGTCTTTGTGGTGCTCGCTATTGCTGCCATGGTTATGCTTTCATTAAAAGTCAGTAATCTGGCGAGCTATGGTGGTGATGATGATGCTTATGAGATTCAGGCAGAGTTTGACAATATTGGTGGTTTAAAAGAGCGTTCGCCGGTGAGTGCTGGTGGTGTGCGTGTGGGTAAGGTCTCTACGATTCATTATAATAATGAAGAGTTTACGGCCGTCGTAACGCTACAAATTGAAGGTAGTTATCAGTTTCCAGTTGATACCTCTGCTAGTATTTTAACGGCAGGTTTATTAGGTGAGCAGTATGTGGGGCTAGAGCCTGGTGGCGATGAGGAAAGTCTTGTAGAGGGTAATGCGATTGAAATTACCCAGTCTGCATTGGTGCTCGAGCAGGTTATTGGGCAGTTTCTCTATTCCAAAGCCCAGGAAGAGTGATGTAACCTGAATGATCACATGGATGCACATAACAACTTAAGAAGAAAAATGATATGAAAAAACTAATCTTATGCTTATTTTTTATGTATGGTTCAATTAGCTTTGCTGCCAATGTGCAGCCTGATGAGCTGATTAAGCAGACATCTGAGAAAGTGCTGAGCGCACTGGATGCCAATAAAGAGAAATATGCAGAGCAGCCTGAAGAGATCTTTAAGCTGGTAAATGACATTATTTTGCCGCATCTGGATTTCCGTGCGATGAGTAAACTGGCATTAGGTAAAAACTGGCGCAAAGCCAATGATGATCAGCAGCTTCGATTTACAGCGGCATTTAAAACCATGCTGATTCGCACCTATAGCAAATCACTTACTGAATATGCGGGGCAGGAAATAACGTTTTCACCTTATCGTCCACCGGCTGAGGGTAAGCGCACTACAAAGGTTAAAACCGTGATTAAGCAGGGAAGTGGCCCTGATATCCCAATAATATATAATTTGCGTATTAAAAATGATATCTGGAAGGTGTATGACATTAAAATTGATGGCATTAGCCTGGTGACAAACTATCGCAATAGCTTTGCATCAGACATCCGACGTGTGGGTATTGATGGTTTGATTGATAAGCTGCGAGCAAAGTCTGAAAAAAAGATTACCGCAAATGAACGCGAATTGACGCAAATAAAAGCAAAAACACCAATTTAATGCGTAATGCGTCACTGGCGCATTACACCAAAACCTTAGCGTCTACTTACGTTTGTTTGCGGAAACACTGCATTTTTAAAGATTTATAGAAGTTATTTAAGGCAGTAAACTAATTATGTTTAAACTCGAACAAGATAAAGGTCAGGTTAAACTATTCGGTCAGCTCGATTTCGATACGGTCGCTGATTTGTTGAATAAACCAGAGATTGACTTTAATAGTGTCGAAAATGCCCAAATGGACGTCGATTTATCCCAAATTACACGTTTTAATAGTGCTTCATTAGCACTTTTGATCGAATGGATGAAATTGGCTGGTCAAAAAGGTCTCCAAATCAAGTATCATAGCGCCCCTGAACAACTCATGAATATTGCGCAAGCCTATGGCTTCCATGAAGAGTTGCCATTAACTTAAGCCTGTATCCGTCATGATGACATAGATTAAGGCTAGAAATTAGAATATTGAATGAATAAGTTGTTAATTAAGGGGGGAGTCACCCTCAACGGAGAAGTTCGTATCTCCGGAGCAAAAAATGCAGTTTTGCCTATACTGGCAGCTACTTTGTTGGCTGAGGGTACTTCCATTGTGCATAATGTGCCTCATCTACATGATGTAACCACGACGATGGCGCTATTGGGTAGCATGGGAGTATCGGTTACATTAGATGAAACCATGAGTATTGAGGTTGATGCGTCAACCCTGACCACTCAGGTTGCACCCTATGATCTGGTGCGCACCATGCGCTCATCTATATTAGTGTTGGGCCCATTATTAGCTCGATATGGTTATGCTGAAGTCTCCTTGCCCGGTGGTTGTGCCATTGGTTCGCGCCCCGTAAATATCCATATTAAGGGTATGCAGGAGATGGGTGCCGATATAGAAGTGAAGAATGGTTATATCATCGCTAAAGCCAAGCGTCTTAAAGGTGCTCGCATTGTGATGGATATGGTAACGGTTACCGGAACAGAAAATTTATTAATGGCGGCAGTACTCGCTGACGGGATAACTATATTAGAGAATGCGGCCCGTGAACCTGAAGTGACTGACCTGGTTAACTTTTTAAATAAAATGGGTGCTAAAATTTCCGGTGCGGGTACTGATACTCTGACTATAGAGGGTGTTGAGTCGCTGCAAGGTACAACGTATAAAGTTGTACCTGATAGAATTGAAACTGGAACATTTCTGGTGGCAGCAGCTATTACTGGCGGCAAGGTGAAAGTAAAAGATACAGATCCGACTTTATTAGATGCTGTGCTCGACAAATTACGTGATTCCGGAGCGATAATAACATCTGGTGAAGACTGGATTGAACTTGATATGCAGGGTAAGCGACCCAAAGCGGTGAATGTTCGAACCGCTCCCTATCCGGCTTTTCCTACTGATATGCAGGCGCAGTTTACGGCATTAAATGTAGTGGCTGAAGGAACAGGGACGATTGTTGAAACTATATTCGAAAATCGTTTTATGCATGTTCAGGAATTGCAGCGCATGGGTGCAAATATTGAAGTAGAAGGCAATACGGCCATTGTACGAGGCGTGGAAGAATTAAACGCCGCTCCGATTATGGCGACTGATTTACGTGCATCTGCAAGCCTTATTTTGGCGGGTTTAGTGGCGAAGGGTGAAACAGAGGTTTTACGTATTTACCATATCGATCGGGGATATGAGCTGATTGAAGAAAAATTATCCTATCTTGGTGCAGAAATTAACCGAGTTGTGGAATAAAAATAATGTCATTGGTTGTTAGTCAAAATATAAAATGACTAAAGACCGCTGGCCAACGAACAAAGACTAAAGACGTGTTTAACAATCATGAGTAATAACATAACCATCGCCTTATCAAAGGGCAGAATCTTCAAAGAAACTTTACCTCTGTTAGAAGCAGCGGGAATAACACCAAAAGATGATCCGGAAAAAAGTCGTAAGTTAATTCTTGATACTAATCAGGATGATGTGAAGCTGGTTATTATCCGTGCTACAGATGTACCAACTTATGTGCAATATGGTGCTGCTGATATTGGTGTAGCGGGTAAAGATGTTTTAATGGAGCACGGTGGTGATGGTTTATATGAACTGGTTGATTTACATATTGCAAAATGTAAGTTAATGACTGCTGGCATGGTTGATTTTAAACCTCATGGTGGTCGTTTAAGAGTGGCAACAAAATTTGTAAATGTTGCGCGTCAATATTTTGCAGAGCAAGGCCAGCAAGTTGAGGTGATTAAGCTTTATGGGTCTATGGAGCTAGGTCCGATTGTGGGCTTGTCTGATTTGATCGTAGATGTGGTCGATACCGGTAATACACTTAAAGCGAATGGTTTAAAACCGATGGATCATATTGCAGATGTAAGCTCTCGTTTGATTGTAAATAAAGCCTCACTAAAAGTGAAACATGACCGTATTCAACAAATGGTTGAGCAGATGAAACAGGCTGTTAAATTATGATTAATATTGCACAACTTAAGACTGAACAGCCAGATTTTTGGCAACAGTTAGATAAAACGCTTGCCTGGGAATCTGTATCAGACGAACAGGTGTTCAATACCGTAAATGATATTTTAAAAGATGTCAGAAAGCGTGGTGATGCTGCGGTTGTTGAATATACAAATACTTTTGATCGTATGGCGATTAAGAGTATGTCAGAGCTGGAAATCCCGAAATCTCAATTGGAAGACTCATTAAAGAAAATTCCCTCAGATCAGCGTGAAGCATTAGAAAAAGCAGCGGCTCGTGTGCGTGCATATGCAGAACGACAAAAAATTGATTCATGGTCATATACTGAAGATGACGGTACTTTTTTGGGGCAACAGGTAACCCCAATGGACCGAGCTGGTTTATATGTGCCGGGCGGAAAAGCAGCTTACCCTTCTTCTGTTATTATGAATGCCATACCTGCAAAAGTAGCCGGTGTGCCTGAGTTGATTATGGTTGTACCAACACCAGACGGTGAAGTGAATGATTTGGTGTTCGCTGCTGCAGCCATTGCAGGTGTTGATAGAGTTTTTGCCATTGGTGGAGCACAAGCAGTAGCTGCACTCGCTTATGGAACTGAAACTATTCCAAAGGTCGATATGATTGTTGGGCCGGGTAATATTTATGTGGCCACGGCCAAGCGCATGGTTTTTGGTGCTGCAGGTATAGATATGATTGCAGGCCCTTCAGAAATTTGTGTGGTTTGTGATGCTAAAACCAATTCAGACTGGATAGCAATGGACCTGTTCTCACAGGCTGAGCATGATGAAGATGCGCAATCTATTTTAGTGTGTCCAGATGCTGATTATATTGAGCAGGTAAAAAATAGTATTGATAAGCTCATTAAAGAAATGCCCCGGGCTGAAATCATTAAAAAGTCACTTCAGGATCGAGGCGTTTTAATTGCCGTGTCTGATATGGAAGAGGCTATAGAAGTTGCCAATTATATCGCTCCAGAGCATTTGGAATTGTCGATTGATAACGCACGTGAATGGTCGAAAAAAATTCGTCATGCAGGCGCGATTTTTATGGGTAGATATACAGCTGAGGCACTAGGTGATTATTGTGCGGGCCCCAATCATGTGTTACCTACTTCACGTACGGCACGTTTTTCATCACCATTGGGTGTGTATGACTTTCAGAAACGTTCAAGCTTAATTGATTGTTCTGCTGAAGGCGCGTCTGAGTTAGCTAAAACCGCATCCGTTCTGGCGCATGGTGAAGGTTTAACGGCACATGCTCGTTCTGCTGAGTATCGTATAAAAGATTAGCATATGATTTTTTGCTGTCAGATTCATTACGTCGGGTAAAGACCGTAAAAAATGGTCTGTCCATGAGTATGTCAATCTAGTGTTCATTTGAAATTTAGAGAGTAGAAGCTTTGGGTGATGTTGTTCAATTTAAAAAAGTAAAATCATCCGAAAAACACAAAGGTAATATTTTGTGTAAACGCGGTTTCCATAAATGGGAAATCGATCAGGAAAAACAGTTTGATGTTAAGCAGGGCAGATTAGTAACTGTTTATAAGTGTAAGCGTTGTGGAAAAATAAAAATTGAAGCAACATGATTGTTCAGGAATGATTTGCTCGGGGACTGACCATCTCTTTTGGTCTGTCCCCAGGCAAAGGAGACTAAAAGAACTTAGTTAACGCTTATCTTTCTTGGTTTGATTGCTTCCTGTTTTGGGATGCTAACAGTTAAAACACCATTATTACTTTTCGCATTAATTCCTTCTGGGTTAACACCTTCAGGCATGCTAAAGCGACGATAAAAAATCCCGTGTTTTCTTTCGATTCGTTTAAAACCAGTATGTTCTGTTTTTAATTCAGAGTTTCTCTCGCCCTTTATTGTAAGGGTTCCACTCTCCATATGAATGTCAATATTCTCAGGGTCTACACCGGGAATATCTGCAATTAGTATATACTTGTCATCTTCTTCTTTTATATCAACGGCAGGTGCCCAGTCGCTAGTTACGACATCGCTGTTGTCTTCAGTTTTATGATTGCGTGATTGAGTACGGCTCATTTCATGCTGAAGTTGATCAAAAAGGTTCCAGGGATTGTGGTGTGTCATACTCATTGTTTTCTCCAAAAATAATAAATTAATACTTGCCATTTCGCGGCTTAATTAATAGATGGAGATAGATGGTTTTATTTCAAGTGCTTTTCTGTTTTACAGAATAGCGCAGTCGCAGCGTTGAAAAATAGTTTCGTGCTGCTTAACGCTCCTATGGCTCCACGTTAAAGAATTTATGTTATTATCTGGCTACGAAATATAAGAATTTAAGAGTGTTAGTGAAAGTGGAAAATTTAATCCGTAAAGAAATTCAGGTGTTAAACGCATACCATGTTCCAGATCCAGGCAAAATGATAAAGCTGGATGCAATGGAAAATCCATATCATATGCCTGATGCATTGATGGATGAATGGTTGGAGTTGGTTAAGCATGCGGAAATAAATCGCTATCCTGATCCAGCGGCCAGTAAACTTTCGAGCGTGCTTAAATCTTACATGGGAGTGCCGCAAGGAATTACAAGTGATAATACAATAATTTTAGGTAATGGTTCGGATGAGTTAATTCAGATAATGGCAATGGCAGTGGCTCAGCCGGGTAGAAAAATTCTTGCTCCCGAGCCGGGTTTTGTAATGTATAACATGATTGCTACTTTCACGGGTCTTGAGTATGTGGGTGTGCCATTAAAAGAAGATTTTTCTTTAGATATGCCTGCCATGTTAGATGCTATCAGGTTGCATCAGCCTGTATTGATATTTTTAGCTTATCCTAATAATCCTACGGGAAATTTATTTGCTGATGATGAGATTGAAGAGATATTAAATGTGGCGCAAGGACTGGTTGTGGTTGATGAAGCGTATCATCCTTTTGCCTGTACCAGTTTTATGCCGCGCTTAGGTGAGTTTGATAACTTGTTGGTGATGCGAACAGTTTCTAAAATGGGTTTGGCAGGTTTGCGTTTAGGTTTATTAGCGGGGCCAGAAAAATGGATTTCTGAATTTGATAAAATCCGATTGCCTTATAATATAAATATACTCACTCAGGTTACCGCTGAATTTGCTTTAAAGCACGCAGAAGTATTTGAGCAGCAAGCGACGACCATTCGTGAGCAGCGTGACTGGTTGTTTAAAGAGTTGAGTGTTTTTTCCCAGTTTGATGTTTTTCCTAGTCGTGCAAATTTTATCTTACTGCGCGTTCTGGAAGGTGATGCATCTCAAATTTTCGAGTCTTTAAAACAGTGTGGAGTATTGATTAAAAACTCGCATTCTGCGGGTGGAGTGTTAACACAGTGCTTACGTATTACTGTTGGCTTGCCAGAAGAAAACCAGGCGCTTATAAGCGCACTTAAAAAGAGTGTTTAACTTAGAGAACCTCTAATCAGACTTGATCGGAGATTCCCTAGTTATTTCATGTTAATAATTTCGATTAACATGAAATGCAAATAGCTGGAGTTTAATTGGTTGGTCTTTTTTCCAAGACTGCTTGAGTAACAAAGCTTTGACGCTCACGAATTCCGCTGATTTGAATACTGTCTCCGGGGCGTCCATCAGCAATCGCGTTTAGTACATCTCGTGTGTCGCGAATTACGTTTTTATCAATATGGGTAAGTATATCGCCAACCCTGACGCCGGCCATTTCTGCTGGCCCCTGATCAAATACATCAGTAATTAATACGCCTTGAATATTGGGTAAACCAATGCGTTGTAACATTTGGCTGTTCAGGTCAACGCCTTCTACACCTAGCCAGCCCCGAATGACTTCTCCATGCTCAATTATTTGTTTAACGACATCGGTAACAAGATTAATAGGTATGGCAAAACTAATTCCCAGGTAATTACCTGTCTGACTATAAATAGCTGAATTGATGCCAAGTATTTCGCCACGAGTGTTAATTAGTGCTCCACCAGAATTGCCTTTATTGATAGCTGCATCGGTTTGTATGAAATTCTCATATGTGTTTAAGCCAACGCGATCACGACCTGTTGCGCTAATGATTCCCTGGGTTACAGTTTGACCGATACCAAACGGGTTACCAATAGCAAGTACAATGTCACCTACATGAGTTTTGTTGCTGTCGGCAATGGATACAGCGGGCAGCTGCCTGAGCTGTGTTGTTATTACTGCCAGGTCGGTGTCCGGATCCAAACCAATTATTTTTGCATCCAGTCTACGGCCATCGTGGAGCATGACTTCAATTCTTTGGGCACCCTGAACCACATGATTATTAGTCACAATATATCCGTCGGAACTAATGATAACGCCAGATCCTTTATTCGGCCTGATTTTGAATTTTTCCTGATCCTTGAGAGCAGGGTTTTGTTTTCCGGGTAAGATATTTTGTTTTTCTTTTACCCAATGATAAGCATTTATACTAACTACTGATATTGCTGCTTTATCCACAGCGGCTGCATAGCTATCAGAGTTTGTCTTTGAAATGGAAAAAAATTGTTTAATATTTAATGAAGGATAAACAATGATAGCAGCCGCTATCAAAAGACCAATAAAAACCCAGCCAAAAAGAAAACGTGTAGAATGTGATTTGTTCATATTTTAAATAATATCCAGATTTAATCTTTTAAATGGAGCATCGATGGCACAACTTAACTTAATTGTAGAGTATTGTAATGACCTGTTAAGTATTAATGAGTTCAGTGATTATTGCCCAAATGGTTTGCAGGTTGAAGGAGATAATGAAGTAAATCGTATTATTTGTGGAGTGACAGCTTGTCAGGACCTGATAGATGCAGCGATTGAAAAGCAGGCTGATATGATTTTGGTGCACCATGGTTATTTCTGGAAAAATGAAGATGCTACGATTACTGGTATAAAGCGTAAGCGTATTCAGCGCTTGCTTGAACACGGTATTAGTTTATTGGCTTATCACCTACCATTAGATGCCCACCCAGATCTGGGGAATAATATAACTCTTGCTCAAAAATTAAAGTTAAATGTTGATAGTTGTGTGTTACAGGGGGCTGCCAAGGGGTTATTGTGGAGCGGTGAGCTTGTATCTACCATGAGTGCTAATGAGTTATCGAATCATATTGAAAATCAAATTGAGCGTAAACCATTACACTTGCCGGATGCATCAGGTAAACCTATTAAAACAATAGGGTGGTGTACAGGTGGTGCACAGCATTACATTGAGAATGCTGCCGAAATGGGGTTGGATGCTTTTATTAGTGGTGAGGTATCGGAACAGACGTTTCACCTGGCAAAAGAGCTTGATATTCATTATTTCGCTGCAGGTCATCACGCTACAGAGTCTTATGGTGTGCAGGCATTGGCGCAACATATATCAGAAAAATTTTCAGTTAAATCAGAATTCATAAATATTTTAAATCCTGTCTAGTTCTTCTTTGTTGCTGTGTTATCTGCGACTTTTATGGTCGTAAGCTAAGCAGTACATCGGTTGGTTGCTGATTGTTGTCTAAAGAGTGCTTTCATTAGGGTGTAGCCTGGGGCTTGTGTATGCGAAGCGATTATTTAGTTAACTTATTGATATATATAGAAAAACTTATTTAGCCCTTGGATAAAAAGCTGAAATGAAGTATTATACTGCGGCAAATTTTCAATGCTCCCTGAACGTTTAGGGAGGAGTAATTAAAACACGTTTTCTGGATGAAACTTTCTGTTTAGTAGCAGTGAGTGAATGAGTCAGAAAACTGAATTTCAATCAAATTAGTCTAAGAGAGGTACTCATGACTACAGACGGCGCAGATTTAGCCAAACGCCGCTTTCTGACAAACACCACTGCTGTAATTGGTGCTGTTGGAGCTGGTTTTGTAGCTGTACCCTTCCTTTCTTCCTGGGCTCCAAGTGAGCGCGCCAAAACTGCAGGTGCGCCTGTAGAAGTGGATATCAGTAAGTTAGTTGAAGGTCAATTGTTGACAGTTGAATGGCGTGGTAAGCCAGTATGGCTTATCAAGCGTAGTGAGCAGAATCTGAAAGATCTGCCAGGCCTGGATGAAGAATTACGTGACCCGGCTTCTGAGAATGATCAGCAGCCAGAGTATGCACGTAATGCTAATCGTTCTATTAAGCCAAATGTTGTGGTTATGGTGGGTATTTGTACTCACCTGGGTTGTTCACCAACCTATCGCCCAGAAATGGGTGCGGCTGACTTAGGTGGCCCAGACTGGAAAGGCGGTTTCTTTTGTCCATGTCACGGTTCCAAGTTTGACCTGGCGGGTCGAGTATACTCGGGTGTTCCTGCACCGTTGAATCTGGAAATACCTCCCCATTTCTATAAGAGTGACCGCACCATCCTGATCGGTGAAGATGGAGGAGCTGCATAATGTTTAAAAGTTTAATGACATGGGTTGATGATCGTTTTCCAGCCACAAAAATGTGGAACGAGCATTTAGCTGAATACTATGCACCAAAGAACTTTAACTTCTGGTACTTCTTTGGCTCATTAGCGTTGCTGGTTCTGGTTATCCAGATTGTATCCGGCATCTTCTTAACAATGCACTACAAGCCAGACGGCGCTATGGCGTTTGCTTCTGTAGAATACATCATGCGTGATGTACCTTACGGCTGGTTGATTCGTTACATTCACTCTACGGGTGCAACGGCCTTCTTCGTGGTGGTTTACCTGCACATGTTCCGTGGTTTGATGTACGGTTCATTCAAGAAGCCTCGTGAATTAGTGTGGCTGTTCGGTATGTTCATC
>Ga0209345_10003704_pt1 | contig 15479 bp, 10 predicted proteins | sample Cruoilmetagenom7_FD_187294 | JGI IMG/M metagenome (GOLD analysis project Ga0209345, IMG submission 187294) | Oil polluted marine microbial communities from Coal Oil Point, Santa Barbara, California, USA - Sample 7 (SPAdes) (version 2) | ecosystem: Environmental > Aquatic > Marine > Oil seeps ... | reverse complement strand
CCGATCTGAACAGGACGAAGTCACCCGGCTGATCCTCGATACGCATGATGCCGATGCCTTCACGCCGGTGGCGCATCTGACGGTGGGCGACTTCCGTGACTGGCTGCTGTCGGATCATGCCAGCCGCGAGAGCCTGAGCGCACTGGCACCGGGGCTGACACCTGAGATGGTGGCCGCCGTGTCCAAGATCATGCGGATACAGGATCTGATTTTGGTGGCGCAGAAAACTGAAGTGGTCACCCGCTTTCGCAACACCATCGGTCTGAGCGGCAGGATGTCCACGCGGCTGCAGCCCAGTCATCCCACCGATGACCCGGCCGGCGTCGCCGCCAGCGTGCTGGACGGCCTGCTCTATGCCAATGGCGATGCGGTGATCGGCATCAACCCGGCTACCGACAACTACCATGCGGTGACCCGGCTGATGCACTTGCTCGACGAGGTGATCCAGCGCTACGAGATCCCGACCCAGTCCTGCGTGCTGACGCATGTTACGACCCATCTGGAGGCGATCAATCGGGGCGCGCCGGTGGATCTGGTGTTCCAGTCCATTGCCGGTACTCAGGCGACCAACGACAGTTTCGGCATCAACCTGTCGATTCTGGACGAGGCGCACAAGGCGGCGCTGGAGCTGGGGCGCGGCACCGTGGGCCAGAACGTCATGTACTTCGAGACCGGTCAAGGCAGCGCGCTGTCGGCCAATGCCCATCATGGCGTCGACCAGCAGACCTGCGAGACCCGTGCCTATGCCGTGGCGCGCCGTTTTGATCCGCTGCTGGTGAATACCGTGGTCGGCTTTATCGGCCCGGAGTACCTGTACGACGGCAAGCAGATCATCCGTGCCGGACTGGAGGACCACTTCTGCGGAAAATTGCTGGGCCTGCCGATGGGCTGTGACATCTGCTACACCAACCACGCCGAAGCGGATCAGGACGACATGGACATGCTGCTGACCCAGCTGGGCGTGGCCGGGATCAATTTCATCATGGGCATACCCGGCTCCGACGACATCATGCTCAACTACCAGACCACCTCGTTTCATGATGCCCTCTACGTGCGTGAGGTAATGAACAAGCCGCCGGCACCTGAGTTTGCCGCCTGGCTGGAGAAGATGGGCATTTTCGGTAAGGACAATCGGCTGGCCAGCGGCTCGACACTGCCGGCGCCCTTTGCCCATCTTCAGGACCGGTTGTAAGGAGGCCTGATTGTGGAAAAGAATCCTGTGGATAAACATCAGATTGTAACGCCCAACAGCTGGGCCAGCCTGCGCCGCCATACCGATGCCCGCATCGGGCTGGGTCGCAGCGGCATCAGCCAGCCGACGGCGCCTCAGCTGGCGTTCCAGCAGGCCCATGCCCGCGCCCGGGATGCGGTGCATATACCGCTGGATGTGAGGCTGCTTCAGTCTGACTTGGCGGAGGCCGGACTGCAGAGCCTGTTGCTGCACAGTCAGGCGGAGGATCGCGCAACCTACCTGCAGCGGCCGGACAAGGGGCGGCGGCTGGATGCCGACTCGGCGGCCTTGCTGAAACAGGTGAGCGAGCAGCAACCCGCCAGCGACGCGACCATCGTGATCGCCGACGGTCTTTCGTCCACGGCGGTACAGCGTCATGCGGCACGGGTCGCGGCCGAGGTGGACCGGCGTCTGGCGGCTGAAGGACTGACCCGATCACCGGTCTGCATCGTGCAGCAGGGCAGGGTCGCCGTGGGGGACGAAGTCGGTGAGTTGCTGGGCAGTCGAGTGGTGATCTTGCTGGTGGGCGAGCGACCGGGCCTCAGCTCGCCGGACAGTCTGGGCATCTACTACACCTACAACCCGCGTGTCGGCCTGACCGATGCCGCCCGCAACTGCATCTCCAGTATCCGCCCGGCCGGCATCTCGCCGCAGGATGCGGCCGAACGCCTGCTTTGGCTGGTCAGGGAGTCCCTGCGGCGCAAACTCTCCGGTGTCGAGCTGAAGGACGAGTCCGGTGACGCCGAGGCGCTGGAAGGGGATGGTCGTCGTAATTTCCTGTTGGAATAGATCGTGAATACGAGCACCGGAGCCCGAGGGTATGGGCTTTTGGTGCACGCCCGCTGAAACAGGAAAAATATGTGTTCTCGACTAAACTGCTGGACAGTCGCACTGTTTTGCGGCATTAATTAGACGGTCGTCTAATTAATAGGGCCGCCTTTGGGCCGTTAACGTTCAGCACGCAGGAGGACATATGTTCAAGGCTATCGTACTCGACAAGGTAGAAGATCAGCAGACCGTTGCATTCAAGGAGCTGGACGATGCCCAGTTGCCCGAAGGTGATGTGACCGTGCGGGTGGCGTATACCACCATGAACTATAAGGACGCGCTGGCGCTGACCGGCAGTGCGCCGATCGCCAAGAGTTATCCCATGGTGCCGGGCATCGACTTTGCCGGTGTGGTCGAGTCGTCTGACAACCCGGATTTCAAGCCGGGTGACCGGGTGGTCCTGAACGGCTGGGGTGTGGGTGAGAAGCACTGGGGCGGTTTGGCCGAGAAGGTCCGTGTGCCGGGCGATTGGCTGATCCCGCTGCAGGCGCCGTTTACTGAGCGTCAGGCGATGGGGCTGGGGACTGCCGGCTACACGGCGATGCTCTGTGTGCTGGCGCTGGAGAAACAGGGTGTGAAACCTGAAGACGGCCCGATTCTGGTGACCGGTGCCGCTGGTGGCGTCGGCAGTGTGGCCGTGGCTGTGCTGGCAAAACTGGGTTACGACGTGGTGGCCATGACCGGTCGTCCGGAAGAAGCTGACTTCCTCAAAATGCTGGGAGCATCCAGCATCGTGGACCGTGCCGAGTACAGCGAGAAAGGCCGTCCGCTGGCGAAAGAGCAGTGGGCCGGAGCCATCGACGTGGCCGGTGGTCAGGTGTTGGCCAACGTTTGTGCGGCGATGAAATACCGTGGTGTGGTTGCAGCCTGCGGGCTGGCAGCCGGTATGGGCTTCCCGGCCACGGTCGCCCCGTTCATTCTGCGTGGTGTGACGTTGGTGGGTGTGGACAGTGTGATGGCACCCAAGGCTGAACGTCTGGAGGCCTGGCAGCGTCTGGCACAGGACCTGGATATCAACAAGCTGGAGAACCTGATCACCGACGTGCCGTTCGAGCAGGTGATCGATCAGGCCGCGCTGATGATGAAAGGCCAGATCCGTGGCCGCATCGTGGTGCCGGTTGCCGGCGAGTAATCATCAGGGATGTGAGTCCCAACAATTGAGTCCCGACAATCTGGAGAGTCGTAATGAGTGAAGTTGAACAACAGGCCATCAGCCGCTTCCCGGTGCCGGAGCTGTCTGATATGCCGGACGATATCCGTGAGCGGATTCTGGCGGTGCAGGAAAAGGCCGGTTTTGTTCCTAACGTGTTTCTGGTGTTGGCACATCGGCCGGAGGAATTTCGTGCCTTCTTTGCCTACCATGATGCCTTGATGGAAAAGCCGGGCAATCTGACGATTGCCGAGCGTGAAATGATCGTGGTGACGACCAGCAACCTGAACCAGTGCCAGTACTGCGTGGTGGCCCACGGGGCCATCCTGCGCATCCGGGCCAAGGACCCGCTGATTGCCGATCAGGTGGCGGTCAACTATCGCAAGGCCGACATCACCGAACGCCAGAAGGCGATGCTGGATTTCGCCGTCAAGGTGTCGATGCAGGCCTATGCAGTAGGTGAAGAGGATTTTGCTGCGCTTAAGGCTCAGGACTTTGACGAGGACGATATCTGGGATATCGCGGCGATCTCATCCTTCTTCGGCCTGTCGAACCGTATGGCGAACGTGACCAGCATGCGCCCGAATGCCGAGTTCTACAACCTCGGTCGCCAGCCGCGCTGAGGCCATCAACAGGGGCACCCTTGGGTGCCCTTTTTCACGCTTGCAGGCGGAGAAAAAAGCCTTCTGCAAAGATCTCCAGCGGGCGCGTTGACGCTTCCAGCTTGGCCCTGAGAACCGCACCTTCCCAGCCGATCCAGAACCAGGCGGCCAGATGCTCGCAGTCCAGATCAGCCGGGATTTCGTCTTGCTGCTGAGCGTCGCGCAGGCAGCGTGCGGTCCGTTGCTGCCAATCCTCGAAAACGCCACTCAGCTGCTCGCGGAACGATTCCGGCAACAGGCTCATTTCCTGCCCCAGATTGCCCACCAGGCAACCGCGACGAAAGGCATGACGCGCCATCCCCTGACTGGCATCATCAATGAAATTACGTAGCCGCTGCAGAGGCGAAACATCGGTGTTGAGCAGAAAGCGGTCAAGCTTGCGCGCGAAATACTCGCCATACGCCTCGATCAGTGCCTGACCAAAGGCTTCCTTGCTTTTGAAATAGTGATAGAACGAGCCTTTGGGCACATTTACCGAGCGCAGGATCGGATCGATGCCGACGGCGGAGTAGCCTCTTTCGGTCAGGATCTCAAGACCGGCCTGAATCAGGGCCTGACGGGTTTCGGCATAGGGGCGTGCACTGTTCCTGGGGGGACGGCCGCGCCGAGGAGCGGGCTTGTCGGTGTGGTCGCTTGGCATGGTGTCTCGCGGTTTCGATACTGAACCGATTATCGGCAGTATTAGACCGAGTGTCTAGTTTGCCCGACGCGAATGTCTGCCGCAATTGTCTGGTATGCTCAGGGCTTGTTTCCATATTGTTCTGATGACCCGAGGGCATTGCCGCCATGCATGACCACCTCCTTCGTGACCAGATTGTTGCTGAAGTTCATGCCCGCCCGTTCCAAAAATTGGGGGCGCCTTTGGCGCTGTCACACAAGGCGATCCTCTACGATGGCGTCACGGCTGAGGCGGTCAACCGAGAAGTGCGGCGATGTGCTGCTGCCTGGGAGCTGCCCTTGCCGGACAACGAAGAGGGTTTCTTCTTTACCCGCAACGGGCATGCGGCCCTGCGCTTTGAACCACACAGCGAGTTCTACAGCCTTACCCTCTATGCACTCGACACACTGGAGGTACCCCACTGGACTGCGCAGGAGCGGGAGAGCCTGCCGGGCGCTTATCTCTGCGGTGTTGAGCTGATTTGCCAACCCTGCCCCGACACTGATCCGGCCGACCTGCTGACAACGCATTTCGGTGATCGGCAGGTGTCTGGATCCTCCGTGATGGGGGCCGCCGCTCAGGTTTACACGGATTTTCGGGAACGGCTCGGCAGCCGGATGAGCCGCGTACTGGTATTGCAGCAGCCGAGGATGATCGAGTACCGCTGCGGTCGCCTGTTGCAACGGATCTGTGAGATTGAAACCTATCGTCATATGGCACTGCTTGGCTTGCCGATGAGCAATGAGCTGATGCCGGAGGTGACCCAACTGGATCAGGTGCTGGCGGATACGGTGGCATCGATTGCCGAAGGACGGCAGGAACCGGCGGAGCTGGTGCATCAGTTGATGCAGCAGGCTGCGCGTGTAGAGGAGCTGTCCGCTCGCAGTGCCAACCGGTTGGCCGCCTCCGAAGCCTATTTTGCACTGCTGTACAGTCGTATCGAGGAACTGCGTGAAGCGCGACTGGAGGGCATACAGACCATTGAGCAGTTCATGGACCGACGCCTGGATCCGGCCCGACGGACCTGTCGTACCACCGGCGAGCGTGTAGAGCGGCTATCGAAGCGGATTGCGCGTTCCAGTGATCTGATTCGCTCTCAGGTCGACCTCTCCATCGAGCGACAGAACCGAGATCTGCTGGAAGGCCTGAACCGCCGAGCCAAACGCCAGATCCGCATGCAGGCCAAACTGGAAAGCTTCACCGTGATTGTAGTGACCTACTACGCCTTCGATCTTATTGATCGCACGCTGCGCAACCTGATGGGCGACACCGAGCTGGAGCGCCAGCTGTCACTGGGCCTGAGCCTGCTGGTGCCGCTGTTGGCGCTGGGGCTGTTCTGGTATCTGCGCCGCCTGCTCAAGGGCTATGACGACGAATAACCGTTAGAGGCCTCAGTTTACCCGTTTCAGTTTGATCGGATATTCCTGAGCCTTGCTGACATAGGACTGGGCATTGGCACGCAATGCCGCGATGGCATCCTCGCCCAGGGTTTTTACCACCTTGGCGGGGCTGCCCAGGATCAGTGAGTTATCCGGGAATTCCTTGCCTTCTGTCACCAATGCGCCGGCGCCTACCAGGCAGTTCTTGCCGATCTTGGCACCGTTCAATACCACGGCCTGAATGCCGACCAGGGAATTCTCCCCCACGCTGCAGCCATGCAGCATTGCCTGATGGCCGATGGTCACCCCTTTGCCCACTTCCAGCGGAAAGCCCGGATCGGTGTGCAGTACGGCACCGTCCTGCACGTTACTGCCGGTACCGATATGGATGGGTTCGTTGTCGGCCCGCAGTACGGCCTGGGGCCAAACGCTGGCGCCGGGAGCCAGTTTCACCTGACCAATGAGGGTTGCCTGCTCGTGGACATAGGCGCTGTCGTCCACGTCGGGACGCTGGCCGTCATATTCGTAAATTGCCATGGGTCTCTCTTGTTATTCACGGAGGCTATCATCATAGCCAGCGTATCAATCGACGACCAGACGCTTCTGTGGATGAATAAACGGCCGGAGTGGCAGATGATGAAGCGGATATGGGCTGGCCCGTCTGGGCAGGGATGCTGCCGATTCAGCCCTGCTGGTGCGAGCCTGAACAGGATCCGCAGCAGACCGTAACCCATGCCATGCCTGTTGTGCCAAAGAGTGATATGTGCGCGCGATGATCAACCGGGCAGACGGGCGACATCCACCGAGACCTCCAGCGTTTGACTGCCACCCCCGTCAAAGATGATGCCGCGCAGTGGCGTGACATCGGCATAGTCGCGGCCCCAGGCGGTGACGATATGTTGCCCGGCTGGCATGTTGTTATTGGTTGGGTCGAACTCGAACCAGCCATCGCCCGGTGAATAAACCGAGAACCATGCATGTGAGGCATCAGCGCCGACCAGCTTTTTCTGTCCCGGAGGCGGCAGGGTTTCCAGATAGCCGCTGATATAGCGCGCCGGATAACCCAATGCCCGCAGGCAGCCAATTGCCAGATGTGCAAAGTCCTGACACACACCTCGCTTGTGCTTGAGCACATCGTGCAATGGGGTGGCGATGGTAGAAAACTCCGGGTCGTAGGTAAAGTCTTCGAAGATACGTTGGGTCAGGTCACGTACCGCCGATAGCAGTGTTCTGTCGGGCGTAAAGCTGGGTGCGGCATATTCGCGCAGCTGTTGGCTGGCACGGATCATCGGTGAGTCGAGCAGATATTCCCGTGCCAGCAGGGTCGCTTCATCCTTGTCGGTTTCAATGTTAGCAAGGGCTTCGGTGATGCTGCAGCCCAGGTCCAATGCGTTTTCCGGCTGTCCCGGCGTGACATCGATGCGGCTTGTGATGTCGATTTCCAGCGAACGGTGCGGCTCCTGCAGCATGAAATAACAGTAACGGTTGCCGAAGTAGTCGGTACGTTCACTCAGCCAGTCTGGCCGTGGCGAGATGTTCACCAGGCTGTCCAGGCAGCGCTGAGACGTTGTGTCACGCGGCAGCAGGTGAGCCTTGTTGAAACACTGGCTCACCGGGTTTTCATATTCGTAGCGGGTAATGTGGCGGATACGGTAGATCATTCGTCGTCACTCCAGCTGGTATTGACCAGCTGCTGCGGATTGCGCTGATGCTCGAAGTAATGGCCTGCAATCAGGGTCGCGGTCTCGTTCAGCAGGGTGTATAGCTGACTGAGCAATTGATCCAGTGTCGTGCGCTCACCCTCGGCATCCAGTTCGGCCAGCTGCTCGGCCCGGCACAGCTGCAGCAAAGTGCGAGCTTCAAGCAGCAGGCGGCGCTCTTCGCTCAGCAACGAAGTGGATGCGCCGCCCTGCAGTTCATAGAGATGCTGGGTCAGTTGGTCTAACTGATACTGCAGCGAGCGAGGGTTGCTGCGGTCGAGCAGCAGCAGTACGAGTGCATTGCGCAACTCGGGTTGGCTACGATACCGACGACGGTAGGTGACCAGTACTTCGCCACACATCAGGGCAGCTTCCAGCAACTGTTCTTCAGCATCATCGTCCAGTGCAGGCACCAGCAAGGCGCGGAACAGCAGCGTGCTTTGCAGGGTGCGTTCGAGACGGCGTCCCATTTCGAGGAAGCGCCAGCCAAAGCCGCGTATCATGCTCTCTTGAGTCAGCCCGGACAGTGCCAGCAGGCTGGTAATCAGGGGGTCGAGTGCCTCCTCGGGTACTGACAGCCTGTCAGGCTGCAATTGTGCGGGCAGTTCTGTGATGGTGTCACGCAGGTCGCTCAATACTCGGTGGGTGTCACCGGACAGCATTTCTCGCGCCTCTTCCGTGCAATTCAGCATGGCAAGCAGGTTGGCACTGACACTGCCGAAGCGGCTGCTGTCCAGAATGACGTTCAGCAGCTCGGCCTCGGGGTCCAGAAACGCTGGCGAGTCAAGTTGCTTGAAGCCGGGTTGCGTTCCCGTGACTTCAGTGACACTGCACAACAGTTGGCGTCGAACGCTGTCCGGTAATGTGTTAACACTGTTTAGCTGCATGAAGGTTGTTCGCAGCAGTCGGGTTGAGTATTCGGCACGCTCGGAATAACGACCCATCCAGAACAGGTTTTCCACCACGCGGCTGGGGAGGTTACTGCTTTGCTCGCCCGTCAGCAGGGGTGTTTGCTGCTCGCGCAGGGTGGTCAGGCGCTGAGGCTCGGACGCCAGCACCCAGGTGTCCTTGCTGGTCGCACCGAGCTGATTGCTGACCATCATCTGTTTGTCAGAGCTGGATACACGCGTCAGTCCGCCTGACATCACCGTGTAGGACCCCTCATCGGCAACGCTGAACCCTCTCAGCACCGTAGGGCAGGGCCTTAGTTCGCCCTTCTGCAATGAGGGCGACGTCGAAGGCAGGTTCGCCTCCTGTGCGACCCAGGCGGTTGGGTTGAGGGTAAGTTCACGCCTCAACTGCGTCAGCCCCTTGGCATCAAGATGACCGCCAAAGATGCTGTGCTGACCCGGTCTGCGGTTGGTACTTTTGATAATCAGCGTGTTCAGGTTGGCCAGAACATATTCCCGGTCGGCAGGATCGCCCAGCCACCAGGTGGTCACGCTGGGCAGTGTCAGTTTATGGCCCAGGAAAAACTCGCTGATCTGCGATATGTATTTGAGCAGGGCGGGGTTTTCCAGAACGCCGGTGCCGAGAGGGTTGGCAATAACCACATTACCGGCACGGGCCGCTTCCAGGAGGCCGGGGACACCCAGATGGGAATCCCCGCGCAGTTCCACGGGGTCACACCAGATGTCATCAACACGGCGCAGAATGACATCGACGCGGTGCAGTCCGTCGAGGGATTTCATCCAGACAAAACCGTCCCGTACGGTCAGGTCACCGCCCTGTACCAGGGAGTAGCCAAGGTAGTTGGCAAGATAGGTGTGTTCGAAGTACGTTTCGCTGTAGGCGCCGGGCGTGAGTATGACGACCCGGGGGGGGCCGCCGTTGGGCGACAGGCCGTTGAGCTTGCGCCTGAGTGCCTGGAAAAAGAGGGCCAGCCTGTGCACCTGGCTGTCGCGGATCAGGCTTGGCAGAATGCGTGACATGACCATGCGGTTTTCCAGCGCGTAGCCAGCTCCGCTGGGCGCCTGCGTGCGGTCTGCAACCACCTGTACCTGACCGTCGGGGCCGCGCACCATATCGACCGCATGCAGGATCAACTGCTGTTCACCCGGTATGGTAAGCCCCTCACAGGCGCGTAAAAATCCGCTGTGCGAGAGGATCAGTTCAGGTGGCAATATCCGACTGCGGATCAATTCGCGAGGGCCATACAGGTCACGCAGAATCAGGTCGAACAGCTCGGCACGTTCGCTCAGACCCGCCTCAATACGGCTCCACTCTTCGCTGTCGATCAGCAGTGGAACGGGATCCAGTCCCCAAACACGGCTTTTTTGCAGCTGGCCAACCATATTGTAGTTGGCGCCGTCATCGCGCAGGATTCGCTGCGCCTTGTGCTGGCGATACTGTAATCCGCGACTGCCCAGCTGATTCAGAGAATCAAGAAGGTATTTCCAGTGCGGGCGTACAGCACCATCGGCCCCACAAGCTTCGTCATAACGCCCGTTACGGGGCTGGTACAGGAGCGGTGTTTCACTCTCCGGTATCGCTGTCAGGTTGTCGGTTGCCACTTTGGCGGGGCCTCTGGCTGAAGGTCAGCGGGGATAATAGGTGATTTCTTGAGCAGTTCAAGTGCCGCGCCGCAGATCAAGCGTCCAGGGGTACTCGGCCAGAATCTCTTCTACTGGCGGTGCCATGGGGCGCTGTGTCTCCTGATGCGGGAAAAACTCCCGCAACGCACCGTAGAAGGGCGGTGGTGTGATCGGTCCCGGCGTATGCCCGTAGTCGTGGAAACGGTTGACCCGACGCGCCTCGGCTTCAAAGGCGTTAATCGGCTGACTGTCGTAGCTGCGGCCTCCCGGATGAGTAACATGATAGGTACAGCCGCCGATTGAGTGACCGTTCCAGGTGTCGATCAGATCGAACGTCAGAGGTGCCTGTACACCGATGGTTGGGTGCAGGGCCGAGGGCGGATTCCAGGCGCGATAGCGAATGCCCGCGACATATTCGCCATGCACCCCGGTGGCTCTCAACGGCACACGTCGGCCATTGCAGGCCAACAGGTAGCGCCCCTCGGTCAAGCCGCTTAGACGGACCTGCAAACGTTCGACCGAAGAGTCCACGTAGCGGGCGGTACCAAAGCTGGCCACCTCCTCACCCAATACATGCCACGGCTCGATCGCCCAGCGCAGCTCAAGCTCCATATCGTCGATCTGAACGCGACCGTAGTGCGGGAAACGGAACTCTTCGAATGGTGCCAGCCACTCCAGCTGAAACGGCAAACCATGGGCTTGCAGATCATTCACCACATCGCGCAGGTCGGACCAGACATAGTGCGGCAGCATGAAGCGATCATGCAGCTCGGTTCCCCAACGTACCAGTGGCTTGTGGTAAGGCTCTTTCCAGAAGCGTGCGACCAGCGCTCGCAGCAACAGTACCTGTACCAGTGACATCTGCGGATGCGGGGGCATTTCGAAGCCACGAAACTCCAGAATCCCCTGACGACCTGAAGCGCTGCCGGGAGAATAGAGTTTATCGATGCAGAATTCAGAGCGGTGAGTGTTGCCGGTGATATCCACCAGCAGGTTGCGCATCAGGCGATCCACCAGCCAGGGCTGATCGACGAATCCGTCCGGCATTTGCTCGAAGGCGATCTCCAGCTCGTACAGTGCTTCATCGCGCCCTTCATCCACACGTGGTGCCTGACTGGTCGGACCGATAAACATGCCCGAAAACAGATAGGACAGGCTTGGGTGGTGCTGCCAGTAGGTGACCAGCGAACGCAGCAGATCCGGGCGGCGCAGCAGCGGGCTGTCGGCGGGTGTAACGCCGCCCAGCGTGATGTGGTTGCCGCCGCCGGTACCACCATGACGACCATCGAGCATGAACTTCTCTGTGCCCAGACGTGCAAGTCGCGCCTCTTCATAGAGAGTGGTGGTGTTGTCGACCAGTTCCTGCCAGCTGGAGGAGGGGTGAATGTTGACTTCAATGACACCCGGATCCGGCGTGATCAACAGTTTTTGTATACGGGTGTCTCGCGGTGGCTCATATCCCTCGATGACCACGGGGAGTTTCAGTTCGCCAGCCGTCAGCTCAATCATGTTGATCAGGTCGACATAATGCTCAAGCTGCTTGATCGGCGGCAGGAACAGGTACAGGCGGCCCTCGCGAGGTTCAATGGAGAGGGCTGTGCGCAGCACTTCGGTCATGACGGTTTCGTCCTGATCGGCGGGACTGTCACGCGATGTCTGAGTCCTGTCGGCGAAAAGACGATAACCGGACAGCGGTTTCTTATCCGAAAAGGGGTCGGCATCAGGTTCGATGTGGCGCTTGTCTTCACTGACGGCAGGCAGGCTGTTCAGAGGCAGACGAAAGCCCAGTGGAGAGTCGCCGGGTATCAGTGTCAGCCGTTCACTGCGCAGTTCCCAGGGTGTCGAACGCCAGCACTGGTAGGCATCGTTCCAGCCCAGCGGCAGCACCATACCAGTGGGCGTGTCCAGACCTCGACTGAGGAGGCGCGCCAGACGCTTTCGTTCCATGTCGTCCTTGAGGTCGAATGTTTTCGGATCCACGTTGGCGGGTAGTTGTTGCTCTTGCCACAGGTAGTAAAGGCTGTCTTCGAACGCCTCGATCAGGTAACGCGAGGGCAGGCCCAGATTCCGGCACAGGGTGCGCATGAAATTGCGTGCCTCTTTCAGCCCGTGACCGTAATCCTTGTCGATGCGGGCCAACAGCTCTCTGTCCTGCCAAAGGGGTTCACCATCGGTGCGCCAGAAACAGCCCAGTGCCCAACGGGGGACTTCCTCGCCGGGATACCATTTGCCCTGACCATAGTGCAGCAGGCCATTAGGGGCAAAGCGTTCACGCAGACGCAACAGCAGATCCTTGGCGCGGCTGAGTTTGTCTTCACCCAGAGCGTCAATGTTCCACTGTGCCGAGTCCATATCATCAATGGATACAAAGGTGGGTTCACCGCCCATGGTCAAGCGGACATCACCTTGTTCCAGCTCTTGGTCGATCATCTTGCCCAGTGCGTCGATGCAGGTCCATTGCGCATCGCTGTAGGGTTTGGTGACGCGTGGGTCTTCATGGATGCGGGTGACGGTATTGCTGTAGCTGAACTCAGTCTCGCATTTACTGGTGAAACCGGTCATCGGCGCAGCCGACTCGGGGGATGGGGTGCATGCGAGCGGGATATGGCCTTCACCGGCAAACAGGCCCGAGGTCGGATCCAGTCCTATCCAGCCGGCACCTGGGATATATACCTCACACCATGCGTGCAGATCGGTAAAGTCCTCGGCTGCGCCCGAGGGGCCGTCCAGTGCCTCCTGATCCTGCTTGAGCTGTACCAGGTAGCCTGAGGCAAAACGGGCAGCCAGGCCCAGATGGCGCAGAATCTGTACCAGTAGCCAGCTGGTGTCACGGCATGAACCCTTCTTCAGTGTCAGGGTCTCTTCACAGGTCTGCACGCCCGGCTCCAGCCGCACGCCATAGCCGATGTCTTGCTGCAGGCGCTGGTTTAGCTCGACCAGAAAGTCGTTTATCAAGGTCTTGCCACGAGGAACAGCACCGATCCAGGCCTTGAGTAATGGGCCGGATTCGGTGATTTCCAGATAAGGCTGCAACTCCTTCTTCAGGTCTGCTTTATAGCTGAAAGGGTAATGTTCGGCATACTCCTCAACGAAGAAGTCGAACGGGTTGATCACCGTCATGTCGGCGATCACTTCGACCTTAACCTTCAGTGAGGTCGCCTTCTCCGGGAACACCAGACGGGCGATGTGATTGCCGAAAGGGTCCTGCTGCCAATTGATGAAATGGGTTTCGGGCTCAATCTTGAGGCTATAGCCGTGGATGTGGGTTCGGCTGTGCGGTGCCGGGCGTAGCCGTAACAGATGCGGCGACAGCTCCACTGGGCGATCGAAGCGATATTCGGTGACATGGTTGATCGCGATACGGATAGTCAAAATTCAAGCCTCTCGTGGCAATTCATGCGGGAAACCAGGTCTGGGAGATCCGGTTACTGAGCTGGCTGAGCTGGATTTGCAGATCGTTAAGATATTCGCGGAAATCGCGTCCCAAATCTGTTTCATGTTCAATAGGGTGGCGTTTGGGTTCGATCCCCTCGATCTCTTTGACGACCTGGTCACCGTGCGGCAGTTTACCTGACGAAATTTTCAGCTGTGTCAGGCAGGATGCGACGCTGCGAGGAAAGTGAGGGTCCTCCAACAGGTAACAGGCCACATCGGGCCCGGTGACGGACATGCGTACGCTGCGACGATAGTTCATGTATGCACTGGCGGAGCGCAGCACGTTGCCCCAGACCACCTGACGCAGGTTGACACTGGAATCGCCGTTGGCTGTCATCAGTGCAGCGGCGCCGGCATCCAGAATGCGCGTGGTCATGTCAGCCCGTTCCAGATCACGCCCCAGCTTGACGAACTGCCAGGGTGCATCATGACTCATGGTGCCGGCGAGCATGCCGAACAACATCTGGCAGCGGCTTACTATTTGATCGAGAAATTCGTAACGTTTGCTGCGGTTAATGCCCAGGCGGATGTTGTTCTGAGCATAGAGATAGAGCTCGTTGATCTGTTCCCAGCTCTCTACCGGCAGCACATCGCGACTGGTGCGGATGTTCTCGCGCAGCATGCGCAGAGCAGACAGCATGGAGCCCGGGTTGGTGTCGTCGGCCAGGATGAACTTGACCACATTGTGTTCGTCACGAATGCGATAGCGTTCACTGAACAGGTCGCTGGCGCTGTTGAGCTCTACCAGTGAGTACCAGCTGATATTGACCTCTCGCGGCAGGTCGAACAGCAGCTTGTCGTACACACTGACCAGACGAGCCGTGTTTTCAACGCGCTCCAGATAGCGGGCAGCCCAATAAAGACGTTCGGCAACTTTTGACAGCATGGCTTATTCCTCCCCACCATCGACAATCCAGGTATCCTTGCTTCCTCCGCCCTGGGAGGAGTTCACTACCAGCGAGCCCTTTTTCATTGCGACACGGGTCAGGCCGCCGGTGGTGACATAGGTGTCGCGACCCTGAAGGATGAAAGGCCTCAGGTCGAGGTGGCGCGGCTCCAGATTGCCGTTTTCAACCAGTGTTGGTGCAGTTGAGAGTGCCAGTGTTGGCTGAGCAATGTAGTTGCGCGGGTTGTCTTGAATCAGCCTGGCGAACTGTGCCTGCTCTTTTTTGGTGGAGTGTGGACCGACCAGCATACCGTAGCCGCCGGATTCGTTGGCCGGCTTGACCACCAGCTTGTCCAGATTGGCGAGTACATACTCGCGCTGCTCCGGATCATCACAGAGAAAGGTTTCGACATTCTTGAGGATCGGCTCTTCGTTCAGGTAGTAACGGATGATCTCGGGCACGTAGGCATACACCACCTTATCATCGGCTACACCGGCGCCCGGTGCATTGGCCAATGCGACCTTGCCTTTCTGCCAGGCGCGCATCAGGCCTGGTACACCCAGTACCGAATCCTTTACGAACACATCCGGGTCCAGGAACAGATCGTCGATGCGTCGGTAGATGACATCCACCCGCTCCGGGCCACTGATGGTTTTCATGTAGACACAGTCATCATCGTCCACCATGAGATCGGAGCCTTCCACCAGCTCGACCCCCATCTGCTGGGCCAGAAAGGCGTGCTCGAAGTAGGCCGAGTTGAATATGCCGGGCGTCAGCACCACGATGACAGGCTTGCGGATATCGCGCGGGGACAGGGATGCCAACATGTCGAACAGGCTCGCGCAGTAGCCGTCAACGGGCAGAATGTCGTCCTTCTCGAACAGCTCGGGCAGTACGCGTTTGGTGATGGCACGATTTTCCAGCATGTAGGAGACGCCGGACGGAACACGCAGGTTGTCTTCCAGCACATAGAACTCGCCGTCACCGTCACGCACCAGATCGGTACCGCAGATAT
>Ga0209345_10003703_pt1 | contig 15479 bp, 16 predicted proteins | sample Cruoilmetagenom7_FD_187294 | JGI IMG/M metagenome (GOLD analysis project Ga0209345, IMG submission 187294) | Oil polluted marine microbial communities from Coal Oil Point, Santa Barbara, California, USA - Sample 7 (SPAdes) (version 2) | ecosystem: Environmental > Aquatic > Marine > Oil seeps ... | reverse complement strand
CGATCTCGAGCAGCTGCCGCGGCTGCCACGAGCGCTGGTGGTACCGCATGCTGGCCTTGTTTACTCCGGGCCAATAGCGGCATTGGCCTATCGTCTGCTGCAGCGCGAGCTGTCACGGGCGCAATGGCGGCGTGTGGTGCTGCTGGGGCCCAACCATCGATTGCCCTTGCGCGGCATGGCGCTGCCGGAAGAGACGGGCTGGCATACCCCGCTGGGCGACATGCAACTGGATCGTCCTTTCATGCAGCGGTTGCAACAGTCTTTCGACCTGGCGTTGCGCTCTGATGTTCATCTGCCCGAGCACTCCCTGGAGGTACAGCTGCCGTTTCTGCAGCGGGTAGCCCCCGAGCTGGCGCTGGTGCCCATACTGGTTGGGCAGACAGAGGCTGAACAAACGGCACGGCTCATACGGTACCTTTGGCAGGATCCGCATACGCTGGTACTGATCAGCTCGGATTTGAGTCATTACCACTCCTGGCAGGAGGCGCGGCGGCTGGATGCGATCACGACGGGCATGATTCTGGCCGAGGAGCCGCAATTGGGGTCCGAGCAGGCCTGCGGCTGCCATGCGCTGAACGGTCTGTTGCTGGCGGCGCGGCAGGAAAAACTGGAACTGAGATGTCTTGGCCAATGCAACTCCGGTGATACGGCCGGTGACAAAGCGCGGGTTGTCGGCTATGGGGCTTATGTCTGTTTCTGAATTTACATCCGCGCAGCGTACACAGATGCTGGCGATGGCGCGCAGTGCCATAACGGCAATTCTGAATGCGGAGCGGCCTGACGTGCCATCAGTCGATGATTTGCCTGACTGGCTACAGCCCCTTCGAGCCTGTTTTGTCACGCTGGAAAGTCATGAACGCCTGAGGGGGTGTATCGGTTCGCTGGATGCGCACAGACCTCTTGGGCAGGACATCATACTGAATGCTGTCAGTGCGGTAACGCGGGATCACCGCTTTGCCCCGTTGCAGTCAGGTGATCCTGTGCGGATCAGTCTCTCTGTACTGTCACCGTTGACACCTCTGCCTGTATCCAGTGAGACCGAGCTCTTGGCAGTCCTGCAGCCGGGCAGGGATGGGGTGGTCCTGCAGGCGGGTGAGCACCGCGCGACTTTTTTACCGGTGGTATGGCAAAGCCTCTCAACGCCCGAGGCATTCATATCGGAGTTGAAACGCAAGGCGGGACTGCCGAGCGACTACTGGTCCGACAATGTGCGTATCTGGCGCTATCATACCGACAGCTTCGGTGAGGAGAGGGAGGTGCCGGTTGTGGCAACCGGCACCCGCTGATCAGGATTCGCTGCGTTTGGTCGCGAACTGATCCACATCGTTGGTAATGCTGACATCCACTTTGGGGGCGGGGATGCGGAAATCGTACACTCGCTCCCAGCCATCAGCGTCCGGGGCGCGCTCCCATACCGTGCCGGCGTTGTATTCGACCAGCTCAGTCAGGGATGGGTCAATTTCACATACCCTTTCCAGCGGAATAGGGATCAGATTGATCTGTTCATTTTCCAGGAACTCTTCTGTTTCATACCCGGTGAACATGCGCCAGCCAGTATCGTTCAGATGTTCTGGCACGGTCTTGTACATGAACCGGATCGGCAGCTTTTCCTCCAGCAGCAGACGCGAGACCAGTGCAAGATAGCCGTTCTTGGTCTGGGCTGTTTCATCGGCCTGGCTCAGTGGCTGATCGGGATTGGGTGATTTCATCGGGATGGGCCTTACGCTGTTTCGGGTAGCTTACGCAGTGCGGAGTATAACAGTTCGCCTGCACCTGTCGGAAATCAGCCGACGAGACAAACGAAAACCCCCGTCACGGGGACGGGGGTTCTAGGGTTGCGTCAGGGGTGACTTACATCACCCCGGTCGGCGCAATCAGGCTTCGACGGTCGGGATGACAGTAGAGGCCTTGGCTACGTAGTTTTCCATCTGATCGAAGTTCAGGTAGCGGTAAATTTCCCCCGCCATGCTGTCGATCTTGTTGGCGTAGGCCATGTACTCGTCAACGGTTGGCAGCTTGCCTTCCAGCGCCGCAACGGCCGCCAGTTCGGCAGATGCCAGGTAGACGTTGGCGCCGTCACCCAGGCGGTTCGGGAAGTTACGCGTAGAGGTGGAGACTACGGTAGACTTCGCGGCCACACGTGCCTGGTTGCCCATGCACAGGGAGCAGCCCGGCATTTCCATGCGCGCGCCGGCCTTGCCGAAGATGTTGTAGTAGCCTTCGTCGCTCAGCTGGGCCTGGTCCATCTTGGTCGGCGGGGCGATCCACATGCGAGTCGGGATGGACTTGCCGGAAGACTCCAGCAGTTTACCGGCGGCACGGAAGTGGCCGATGTTGGTCATGCAGGAACCGATGAACACTTCATCGATGCTCTGACCAGCCACTTCAGACAGCAGGCGAGCGTCATCCGGATCGTTCGGAGCGCACAGGATCGGCTCCTGGATTTCGGACAGATCGATCTCGATCACTTCAGCGTACTCGGCGTCAGCGTCTGCACGCATCAGGCTCGGGTTCGCCAGCCACTCTTCCATGCCCTTGATGCGACGCTCAATAGTGCGTACATCGCCGTAGCCTTCAGCGATCATCCACTTCAGCATGACGATGTTGGAGCGCAGATACTCGGCAACAGAGTCTTCAGACAGAGTGATAGTGCAACCTGCAGCAGAACGCTCTGCGGACGCATCAGACAGCTCGAACGCCTGCTCGACAGTCAGCTCTTCCAGGCCTTCGATCTCCAGTACGCGACCAGAGAAAGCGTTCTTCTTGCCAGCCTTTTCTACGGTCAGCAGACCCTGCTTGATGGCGTAGTAAGGGATGGCGTGTACCAGATCACGCAGGGTGATACCGGCGTTACGCTTGCCCTTGAAACGAACCAGGATGGACTCCGGCATATCCAGCGGCATAACACCGGTGGCAGCGGCGAAGGCGACCAGACCTGAACCGGCCGGGAAGGAGATGCCCAGCGGGAAACGGGTGTGGGAGTCACCACCGGTACCCACGGTATCCGGCAGCAGCATGCGGTTCAGCCAGGAGTGGATAACACCGTCACCCGGACGCAGCGATACACCGCCACGGTTCATGATGAAGTCCGGCAGGGTGTGGTGGGTGGTAACGTCAACCGGCTTCGGATAGGCCGCAGTGTGGCAGAAAGACTGCATGGTCAGATCGGCTGAGAAGCCCAGGCATGCCAGGTCTTTCAGTTCGTCACGGGTCATCGGACCGGTGGTGTCCTGAGAGCCGACGGTGGTCATCTTCGGTTCGCAGTACATGCCCGGACGTACACCGTCCAGACCGCAGGCCTTGCCGACCATCTTCTGAGCCAGCGTGAAGCCCTTGCCGGTATCAGCCGGCTGTTCCGGCTTGCGGAACAGGTCGAAACCTTCCAGACCCAGAGCGGCGCGTGCCTTCTCGGTCAGACCGCGACCGATGATCAGCGGGATACGGCCGCCGGCACGTACTTCGTCCAGCAGAACCTGAGTCTTCAGGCCGAAGGTGCAGATAACTTCATCGGTACCGTGCTTGCACACTTTACCTTCGTACGGGTACACGTCGATCACGTCACCCATGTTCAGGTTTTCAACCGGCATTTCGATCGGCAGGGCGCCCGCGTCTTCCATAGTGTTGTAGAAGATCGGTGCGATCTTGTTACCGAAGCAGTAGCCACCGGCGCGCTTGTTCGGTACGAACGGTATGTCGTCACCGAAGAACCACAGCACGGAGTTGGTAGCGGACTTACGGGAAGAACCGGTACCTACAACGTCACCCACGTAGGCAACCGGGAAGCCTTTGGCTTTCACTTCTTCGATCTGTGCCAGCGGGCCTTTCACGCCGGGCTCTTCCGGGTTTATGCCGTCACGCTCCATCTTCAGCATGGCATTGGCATGCAGCGGGATGTCAGGACGTGACCAGGCATCCGGAGCCGGAGAGAGGTCGTCAGTGTTGGTTTCGCCCGGTACCTTGAATACGGTTACGGTGATTTTTTCGGCGACTTCCGGCTTGGAGGTGAACCACTCGCCGTCAGCCCAGGACTGCATGACCTGCTTGGCGTGCGCGTTGCCTGCTTCAGCCTTTTCCTGAACATCGTGGAAGGCATCAAACATCAGCAGGGTGTGAGACAGCGCCTTGGCAGCCGTCGGAGCCAGTGCTTCAATATCCAGGCATTCAACCAGCGGAGCGATGTTGTAACCACCGAGCATAGTGCCCAGCAGTTCAACCGCTTTCACCTTGTCGATCAGAGGGGAGGTCGCGTCACCCTTAGCAATCGCGGCCAGGAAGCCGGCCTTGACGTATGCGGCCTGGTCAACGCCAGCCGGTACGCGGTTGGTGATCAGATCCAGCAGGAACTCTTCTTCGCCTGCAGGCGGGTTTTTCAGCAGCTCGACCAGGGCAGAGGTCTGTTCGGGATCAAGCGGCTTCGGCGGTACGCCTTCTGCAGCGCGTTCTTCTACATGTTTACGATAAGCTTCAAGCACGATATGGCCCTCATCTGTTTTCACCGCCGGACGCCGGAGTGGTCCTACTCCACCGACGGCGTATCGACTAGGTATCGAATGGTGATTGGCGAGCGAATTCTAGCGGAAGGGGGTGACAAAGTTAAGATGTGTCGACAATCGTCTTACCAAAGTATAAGAGTATGTGGCCCGAAGGGTTCAGGCCATGAGGCAGGCACAGCAAAGCATGCCGGCGCCGATGACCGGCAAGCTCATCAGGTTGGGCAGCGATTTGGATGAAGTCAGCCCAACCGCAGGATCTCGTTCTCGCCTGATACTTGAAACTCACCTTTCTTGTCGTCCAGAACGTTGACCTGGCGGCCATCCTGAGTCAGGTATTCCGGAAGTTCCTGCTCCCATTCGGTTCTTTTCTTAAGGCTCCAGGGAGCTCGGTAGTGTTGCCGCATCACCAGCATGACAAATCGACCATCTTCACCGTGGGTGGGAAAGCTGCTGTCGTAATACTTGTGCATCTGAAAATACCAGTTCTTGTAATTGGAAGGTTGCCGAGTGTGAAACTCGGTGCACAGATAGTCTGAGCGTCTTTAAAGCTAGTCCAGATAATCAGTATGGGCAAATTGAAGAGACTGTTTCTTTATTTGTATTGGGTATTTTGTTTTCTGTGGTTAAAACAACGAATGAAACAAGAGTATTAATTAAATGTGTCCTAAGAAAGACATCATTTTAAAACATGTGACGGCACTCAGGCCCTGTCATGCCGCGATACAGAGTGTCAGTCGTGATATCAGGCAACCCTGTATATTGAAAGGATTAATCAAGGCTGTTGATGCCGGTCAATAATAGTGGAGGCGGGTTTGAAATCATCTTTAAAGCTACGTATAACACACGGATACATTATCTCAGGCAGGAGGTAGCCTTGATGAACTTGGCAATCAGTCAGGCTGAAGTCGCAGAGGAAGAGCGTCCGGTAAATACTGATTTGAAGTTAAGTAAACTGCAAATCATGTTTGGTTTACAGGTCGACAAGCGACTGATCTACGCCGGTACCCAGCCAACTGTTGCTCTGCGTTATCTCACGCGTCTGGTAGCCGCTCGTCCTCGTACCCTGCGTAACCATATTCGACGCATCTATCTTGCCATTCAGTGTGCTGACAGCGACCGCGTTACCGGTGCGCTGATCGATCTATTGCTTGTTCTGCGCGGCAGAGGGCAATTCCTGGTCAATCGCCTGATTCAACAGGCCGGGCCCTTACTTAAGTCGGAATACCGGATTGCAATGAACAAGTCCGTCGACACCCGTGATCTCTCTCGTCTGGCAGAGCTTCCTCTGGAATATGCCGTACTCAGTAATGGGCGCTGCATGCAATTTTCCAGACAGAAACTTCACTGAGTGCTTTTAGAAGGAATGTGCAATGCCGGTCAATGGTAAGCATTCAATAGGCATTATCGGCTTTGCAGCCAACGAAGCTGCAATGCTTGAGATCTTTTTTAACGGCAACAAGGCCAAGGACTTCAGGCTTGTACCGGCAGGTAGAGCTGAATCACTGCTGATCGGAATCAGCGATGCCGGCAGTCGTCAGCAAGTGGAAGAGTGGGTGCGTCAGAATGGCAGTCGTCCTTTTATTGCTGTCGTAGACCCCGGTGCGGCGGAAAAGATGAATGGCAAAAGCATACGTCTGACCCGGCCCTTGAGTATGGGGGCGTTGCAGCAGGCGCTGTCTGATCTGCTGTTGCAGCTTGGTTCGGCATCCGTTTCGTCTGCATCACAGATGATGTCGCCCGAGCAGCCGCTGCAGGGACAGCAGGATCAGCGTACAGCCGCTTTTGCGGAGTGGCAGGCACGCAAGGAGCGCAGCAGTCAGGCATTGAATGCCTGGAAAGGCGGCAACCGTCAGCGCCAGAGCGAAGCACTTCGCAGCCGCTTCAGCCTGGAGCGGAATGAATTGAACAGCCTGATTCTGGATGCGCAAAATCAGCTCAGGCAACAGCACTCGGAAGTGAGCCCATCCAGGCGGCTATCGGCTCTGGCAACAGAGGCTAAAACACAGGAAACGGAATCCCTGTTGTCTGATGAGCTGCGTGCGCCGCGTATTTCGGCAGAAATGATTCAGCAGTGTTGCGGTAACCTGCCGGACGTTAATCTGGACTCTGCAAGTGAGCGTCGCCGTGTGTATTTCAGTCTTGATGGTCTGTTGCTGCCCTGGATCAAGCGCTGTATCAAAGCGGGAAATGTATCCGGCAAGCCGCAGCAAGTGGTCGGCGTTCCTGGGGCTCTTTTTTACCTGCCAGAGGACAAGGAGTTCCTGGTCACTCTGGACTCTGACCTGCTGTTGCAGTTGACCCGAACCCGGTTTGGTTTTGAAGAGATCTCACTGCTGGAGCGGGAGCCGGATGCCGAACTTCCCAAAGGGCGGAGGGTTGCTGCGGATGAACTGCTTTGGCAGCTGGCGCTGTTTACAGCTCGTGGTCGCCTGCCTGACACGCTGTCCGCGGAAGAACCGCGGTTACTCAACTCAATACCTGACTTCGAGCGCCTGCTGGAGACGCCCCATGCACGGAGCATTGTGGAGCTTTGGCAGAGTCAGCGATTGTCAGCACAGAATATTGCCTCAATGTTAGGTGTGCCTCAGCGCTTTGTATTTTCGTTCCTTGTGGCAGCGGACGCCATCGGTCTGTACTGTCCATGACCGGAAATGTGTGTATCACACCATGGATCTTTCGGAGTTAAACCGTGAATCAAGAACAGAATGATACCCCGCGGTACTTTCAGGTGACGCCCAGTGGCGCCTATTACGCGACATTGAACACCGAGCCCGAAGCACTGCGTGCCTTGCTGTTGCAGTTACTGAGTGCTGATACCCATATTCCGTATATCAGCTCACTGCTGCAGAAACTGACCGGAATGGGCGAGGAAGAAGCGCAGACGTTACTCGACAAGGCTGTACAGCACGGCTTTGTTGATCTGCCGCAAAACCCCGAACCCATTGCGGCTGGCACTATTGAACAGCTGTTACCCGAATTTCTGCCGCAGTTGGCCGATGGCCGTGTACTGCTGGCAGACGATCAGGGCTTCTGCTTGGGACAATCGGGGTTCGGTCCTGAAGAGGCTGAGGCCGTGGCGGGTATGGCAGCTGATCTGGTGTCCATGCATGAGCGCCATCAGGCGCTGCTTGGCAGACACCTTGGGTTTGATGGTTCGTCCTGGGCGCTTGTGGACGCTGTGGGACAAAGTGAGCTGGGTTTCTGGACACTGCATGTAGGTGAGCAGAAATTCCTGCTAATTCTGGAAGGGATGCCTCATTTGAATCGGCAGCCTTTTGTGGACTTGATGTCGGTGTTGATCCGACGCTACCTGGATTACTGATAAAGCGGGCTGGCCGTTTTATACAGGATTTAAACCAGCGCTAATGGCCTAAAAGGAGACTACCATGCGCTCAGAAATGTTGACTTCCATTCTCAACGATCTCAACGGAACCTCTGCAGAAATCGAAGCTTCGGCCGTGATTTCTACAGACGGTCTCGTCATTGATGCACTCCTGCCTGCCGGCATGGATGAAGACCGTGTGGGTGCGATGAGTGCAGCCATGCTGTCGCTTGGCGAGCGTACCTCTCAGGAGCTGGCCCGTGGTGAACTTGAGCAGGTGCTGGTCAAGGGTAAGGACGGCTACATCCTGATGACTCACGCAAACCCTGAATCAGTGCTGACCGTTGTTGCCAAGACCAATGCACGATTGGGTCTGATCTTCCTCGATGTCAAGCGCGCGGCAGAGGCTATCGGTAAGATTCTCTGAATCTTTCAAAGTGCTGGGCGTGCATGGAAGCATTAGTTAACTGATATGCACGCTTTTCTATCGGCCTGGAGTGTCTATGTCCGAACAAGATACCGGTGCCGCCACTGAGGTGCTGATCAAATATTTTGATGGCACTGAACGGCTGGCGAAAATCGTGGATCGCGAGGTGCCCTACCCGGATGGCAAACTGATCGTGTCCCGTACTGACTCCCAAGGCATCATTACTCACGCCAACCGCGCATTCATTGAAATGTCGGGTTACACCCGTGAAGAGTTGCTGGGAACCAATCACTATATTCTGCGCCACCCTGACATGCCCGTGGTGGCATTCAAGGACCTCTGGGATACCGTTGCCCAGGGCAAGAAGTGGCAGGGTTATGTGAAAAATCTGCGTAAAGATGGCGCGTATTACTGGGTGAAAGCAACGGTCATCCCGAATATCCGTAATGGTGAGCTGGTCGGGTATACCTCGGTTCGGCGCAAGCCATCACGCAGCAAAATCAAAGAAAGCGAAGCCCTCTACGCGACGCTTAGGTAATGGGGTGCTGCGATGACTCTTAATCTATCGGTCAGTCCTGACTTTCCGCCGTCACATCTGTCGGGCTGGTTTATTTTCAATACCTGGCTGCAGCGGCAGCTGGGTACGGGCGTTCATCTTGAGTTGTATGACAGTTTCGATGCGCAGCGTGAAGACATTCGTAATGGCAAGATCGACCTGATCTATGCAAATCCCTACGATGCCTCAATGCTGGTGCGTGAGCTGGGTTTCAAGGTGCTGGTGCGACCGCGTAATCTTTCTGATGAAACGCTGATTGCCACGCTAGCATCCGACCCCCGTGCGCAGGTCGAAGACCTGGAGGCGGGCATTACCGTTGCCACCACGGCTGATCCTGACGTACATACGATGGGGATGATCATGCTGGAATCAGCTGATCTTGATGCCGGCAATGTTACTTTTCTTGAGCTGGACAGTTATGTTCTGGTGGCAAAGGCGCTGTTGAACGGCAATGCTGATGTCGGCTTTTTTCTTCAGGCGGGGTATGACGAACTCTCTGAACTGATTCGCAAGAAGATGAAGCCCTTGGTTAACAGTCAGATCGGCGTGGTACACCATACGCTGGTGGCCGGCCCCCGAATGGAGGAACATATCCCGTTGCTGCTTGAGCGCTTGACCAACATGGAACATGACCCAAAGGGTCAGGATGTACTCAAGAGCATGGGGCTTGATGGCTGGGATCAGATGCATGAAGAGCAGACCGAGTTCATGATTGATCTCATTGATACGTTGATTGACTGAACCATCGGCTGTCGATAGAGCGGGGTGCTGTTATAATGCGCCCCGTTTTTATTTGCAGAAACAGGTAATGCTGGATGGACGCCCTGAGCGAAATCAAAGATTTTCTTGGCTGTGAAACTCCAAAGGAGTGGATTGAGCTGGCTGCGAAACCCGAATCCCAGCTGATTCTGCTCACCGATCATGCCCACTGCGAGAAAAAAGCCGCTTCCACTGCAATGACGCTGATGTTTCGTTATGTGGACCGTTCGGATCTGCTGAACAAAATGTCCCGGCTGGCGCGAGAGGAGTTGATCCATTTTGAGCAGGTGTTGGCCTTGATGGAGGCTCGGGGTCACCGTTATGACCACATGAGCCCAGCGCGCTATGCAGGTGGCCTGCGCACAACCGTCAGAACATCTGAACCGGGGCGCTTGATTGATGTGCTGATCATTGGGGCTTTTATCGAGGCGCGTTCCTGTGAGCGCTTTGCGGCGCTGGCGCCTTCACTGGATGATGAACTGGCAAAGTTCTACCGTTCACTGCTGAAGTCAGAGGGGCGTCACTATCAGGATTATCTAAAATTGGCGCGAGACTATGCAGGTGAGCCGATCGATGACCGCATCGAACATTTTCGTCAGATTGAGCGTGAGTTGATTCTGGCCGAGGATGACGAGTTTCGCTTCCACAGCGGTCGTCCCTCGGCTGCCCTTACAGCTGCTGCCTGAGAACAGGCTGCAGCGCCTCCCCAGCCGGCAGGTCAAAGGCGTACAGGCGGATACCCTGTGCGTCCATCTCCAGATACCAGCCCTCTCGGTCCCAGTCTCCCAGCACAATGCGCTCGCCGCGATCACCGTTTTGTCGGTGGTGCAGTGCGGGGCGGTGGGTGTGGCCGTGAATGATCAGGTCCACTTGCTCACGCTGCATCAATTCGCTGACGGCAGTGGCGGATACATCGGTGATGGCCTCGGCCTTGCCGGCCGTTTCGCTGCGGCTGGTTTCGCGCAGCTGTTGGGCTATCGCCACGCGCTCGGCCAGGGGTTTGGCGAGAAAGGCATGTTGCCACTGCGGGTTGCGTACCATGTGGCGAAACTGCTGATAGTCCTGATCGTCAGTGCACAGTTGGTCGCCATGCAGTACCAGAAAAGGACCCTGTTCCGATTCAAGGCGTACCACCTCAGGCAGTAATGTAAGCTCAAGGCGTGCAGCTGCCTCCTGGCCGAACAGAAAGTCTCGGTTGCCGTGCTGAAACAGGATGTGTGTGCCCTGAGCGGACAGCCTGCGCAGTGCCTGGTAAACAGGCTCCAAGTATTCCGGCGCACCATCGTCACCCACCCAAGCTTCAAAAATATCGCCCAGCAGGTAAAGCTCATCAAAGTCAGGTGCCGTCTGCTCCAGCAGCATAACAAACGCCCGGATAATGTCCGGGCGTTTGTCGTGCAGGTGCAGATCGGCGATGAACAGCCGTCGCATTACTCGTCCGCTTGTTTGATGCTGGCTGACTCAATGACCACGTCTTCAACCGGAACGTCCTGGTGTCCGGCGCGCATCGTGGTGCTGACCGCCTTGATCTTGTTGACCACATCCATGCCATCGACAACCTTGCCGAATACGGCGTAACCCCAGCCTTCGGTGGTTTTGGCCGTGTGGTCGAGGAAGGTGTTGTCAGAGATGTTGATGAAGAACTGAGCCGAGGCAGAATGCGGGTCCATGGTGCGGGCCATGGCAATGGTGCCGGTCTGGTTGGACAGGCCGTTATCGGCTTCGTTCTTGACCGGTTCACGGGTCTCTTTGGAGATCATGCCGGGCTCAAAGCCGCCACCCTGGATCATGAAACCGTCGATTACGCGGTGAAAGATCACCCCGTCATAGAAGCCATCGCGTACATACTGCTCGAAATTAGCTGCGGTTTCCGGCGCCTTTTCGTGGTCCAGTTCCAGTGTAATGTCGCCGAAATTGGTTTGCAGGATGATCATATCGGTTTCCCTGTTTCTCTTATGTGTGAGGCTATTATACTCAAGTCTTACATCGCTGCATCCACCTGATGACGGCGGCTGTGATTTGAGCCGGTGTCCGCGTGCGTGCAGGGCTGATCTGCGGTTATAATGATCGGCTTCAGTTCCGGCAATCGGCCGGCCTTTTTCAGCTTCGACAAGACATGGTTATCAACGCTGACCCGTCTCGACCCGCCACGACCCATAAAACAATCACTTACCCATCATTTTGGTTCGATACCGTGGGAAAATTGGGTTCAAATTTGGGAAAACTACCCCCTTAAAAATCCATTTGGGAAAAAATTTGGGAAACTGGGAAAGGTCATAATTACCTGTCTGATAACCTGATTTCTTGACAGGCTTGTACAAATGTACATTTGTACATAAAATGGCGATCATGTACTCCATGGTGATCGTCAATGGCCGCAGTCTCGTCAGGTAAAAAGCAGCAAGTCATCTTGCCAAAGCGGCAGGTTGGCAAGGTGCGTTCCGGCACCCCTTACGCAGGGGAACGGGGCTCTGACATCTCAAATCCATATGAGCGGTTTGTAGAAGAGCTTTCCAGCGTCCTCCGTAAGCGCGGGGACTCCACAGCGATCATCCGGGCGCTCGCCGCCCAAGACGGCATGATGTCCACCGCCGTCTACTCCATGGTTCAGATTGCCAAGACCGATCACGACGTAATTGCCTACGACAGCGAGACAAACGCTGCATCGAAAGAAGGTACGTTGATCGCCCAGTACATCATGGGCCTGATGGATACCCTCAGCGATTACAGCAAGGGCTTCAACCACAAGCGCTCGATCAACGCCGTCAAGGAAACCCTCATCCGCGAGGTGGGCCTGACAGGCGGCTGCGCAGGTGAGCTGGTCCTGAATGACCAGATGCTGCCAGACCGAATTCAGGTTGTGGCCTACAACACCCTCAGCAAGAAGTCTGATGGGAAGGGCGCCTACTACCCGACCCAGAAAGCCTCCAGCGGTGGCGAGGATGTGGAACTCAACATCCCGACGTTCTTTGTGGCTGAGAGCAACCTGGAAGCAGAAGACGCTTATGCGTTCTCACTGTTCCGCGCAGGCCTCAAGCAGTCGTTCATGCTGCAGGAGTTTCTGGAAGATACCCGCCGTGGCGTTCGCAAAACTGGACACAGCCGTCTGGTCGCCAAGCTCATCACTGAGCAGATTGCGGCCACAGCCAGCCAGGAAACCAAGAACGATCCCAAGAAAATGGCGGCGTATCTGGCGCAGGTCAAGTCCGATGTTGAGACAGCACTTGCCGGGATTGAGCCAGATGACGCAGTGGTGTCGTTCGACTCTGTAGAGTTCAGCGTGGAAGACACTGGCGGCAACAAGTCTGACTATGCACCACTGCTTAAACTGCTCTCGAACATGACCGGCAGCTCTATGAAGACTCCCAGCTCCATCTCTGGCCTTCGCACAGATGGCTCTCAATCATTGAGCAATGCAGAGACGCTGACTTACCTCAAGATCGCCAAATCCCTCACCGCCCCGGTAGAAGACCTGATGAGTCGCATCCTGACTCTGGCCACCAGGCTGTACGGTCTCCCGGTGTACGTGAAATTCAAGATGCGTGAGATCGACTTGCGCCCTGACAGCGAGCTGGAAGCCTACAAAACAGCTCGCCAGAACAGAATCCTTCAACTGCTGTCGTTCGGCCTTATGGACGATGTTACCGCCCGGTGCGACCTCGGCATCCGAATCACTTCGGACATGACAGAGCTGGCAGGAACCGGTTTTTACACCGCCTCCCAAGGTGAACCAGAAGCACCCGTAGATCGGGCAGATGCAATGGGCAAAGACCTGAATCCAGGTACACCAGCCAAAGCAGGGGGCTCCGATCAGTGAACCTGAAATCTGAGGTAGACGGCCTATGACGGGCAACATCTGGTTCGGGGATTACGCCAGCTACATGGGGTACCTCGACAAACTCAAAAAGATCGACGATCCGGCTTACATGGCCACCATGCGCAGCATGTGGGAGTCAGATCGCAACGAGCAGGACGAAGACGAAGAGTATGAATCCTGGCTGCTGGAGCGTCGGGGCAACACTGCAATCCTGAATGTTGCCGGTGACTTGGTGAACACCAAGGCTTGGTACAACGAGTACATGGGAATGGTCTCCTACGAGGAGATTCAGGAAGCCTTGGCAGAGGTGGGCGCCGACGAATCGGTGGACCAGGTGCTAATGCACTTCTCCACTGGGGGAGGCACCGCTTCTGGCATCAAGGCCGCAGGCGATTACATCGGGTTCTTCGACCAGAACGTGAAACCCGTCTATGGCTACACCGCCACTGCAGCCTTCAGCGCCGGTTACTGGCTGGCCAGCTCCACCCGCAAAATCACCGTTGACGAGATGGGCCAGCTAGGCTCCATCGGCGCCGTGAACGTCCACGTCTCCTACAAGGGGATGCTCGACCAGAAGGGCGTCGTCTACACGATTCTGCGCGAAGGCGAGTTCAAGGCGCTCGGCCACCCGGCTGAAGACCTGGATGAGAAATCCAAAGCCTACTTCCAAGACAAGCTGGCCAAGGCCAACTCGTTCTTTATCGAAGCGGTTGTACGTAATCGCAACGTGTCTCTGGCCTCTCAGGCTGACTGGGGCGAAGGCAAGACTTTCTACGGGCGCGAGGCCTTGAACCTCGGTCTCGCAGATGAGGTAGCGACCCTGCAGGACTTGCTGGGACGTTTTCAAGTATCCCGATCCGGCGACGGACGGACAATTTACGGAGGCACTATGCCTAAAGAAAAGCTGAAGGCCGAAGAGGCTCAGCAGGCTCCGGCCCCCTCCGATAATGGAGCGGTCGCCGGTCAGGGCTTGGACGATCTGAACCCGGAGGGTCGTGCGGACCTGTCTGCTGAAGAACTAGCCAAGCTCGAAGCTGGCTTGCCAATCGACGAGGGCCTGGTAGCCAAGGTCACCGCTAACACCCCAGAAGCAGGCGAAGAAGCCTCTGCTGGTGAGGAAGGCGAAGAACTGAGCACCCAGGCACCTGAAATGGGCGAAGAACTGAAGACGGTTCTGGCAGAGCGAGATGCACTCGCTGAGAAACTGCAGGCCGCTGAAGAACTGAATGCCCAGATGAAAGGCATTGTCCTTGAAGCTGCGAACAAAAAAGTGATCGCCATGGGTGGCATCCCTATGGACTTGGACTTCTTGGATTGCGCAACCGCAGTTCAGCATTACGAGAAAGTCGATACCAAGTTCAAATCAACTTTCAAGGTCGGGCAGCGTTCCGTGTCCCCGGACACAGCGAAGCCTGAGCCTGAAGACGGTGCTGGTCTCTCAGCCGCTCCGACATTTGCTGAGCGTGCAGTCGCTCATAAACGTAAGCAGCCTAAGTAACGACTTAGAAAGCAGACACTCAAGAGGAAACAGTCATGCCTGCATTCAAGCACACAATGCTGACCACCACGCCGGCTGAGATGGACATTATCTCTGCAGCTATCGGTGATGATACCAACCAGGCCCGTTCCGAGCTGGATTACGGCAAAGCCGTGGTAAAGGGCGCGGTTCAGAACTTCGTACTGGCCCCGGCTGATGCGGAGATCGAAGGCTTCATCGACTCCGTTCGCGGTGACACCGTTAACGAAGGCTATTCCTTCGGCGGTATCCAGCGCCGCAAGCGCATCATCGCTGAAGTCGGCGCCAATCAGGGTGTCACTCCGATGGCCGTCAACGACTTCGTAGTCGCTGATACGCAGGTCGCATTCGGCACCAAGGGTTACGCCAAGGTGAAGTCTGGCAACCCGACCAAGTTCCTGTGGCAGGTCTTGGCAATTGAAGGCACTGGCGTAGCCGGTGACAAAGTTCTGCTGGAACGCCAGTAAGACTGAAGCCCTAACCAAAGACCACTAGCAGTCTGTCGGATTAACGTGGCTCGTCGGAGTGACAGAGCCCTTTATCGCTTTCAATGATCGCCAAACAGCCATCATGACCTGTGCATTCGCTT
>Ga0209345_10003701_pt1 | contig 15481 bp, 13 predicted proteins | sample Cruoilmetagenom7_FD_187294 | JGI IMG/M metagenome (GOLD analysis project Ga0209345, IMG submission 187294) | Oil polluted marine microbial communities from Coal Oil Point, Santa Barbara, California, USA - Sample 7 (SPAdes) (version 2) | ecosystem: Environmental > Aquatic > Marine > Oil seeps ... | reverse complement strand
ATGTACATGATACTCAGTAGCTGGAAGAACTGCTGTAACCATTTCAAAATATGTCATTTTTAATGAACCTGCAATAATTGCAAGCACTAATAATGGACTCATCGCAACTAGCATAAATTTATATGCCTCATGTGGATGAAAACCAAATAGTTTATATCTTTCTTCACCATGGAAAATAAGTGCAATAATTCTAAATGAATAAAATGCAGTTAAACCAGCAGTTAAAAGTAAAACAGTATAAATAATATAGTGATGCTCAACAAAACCAACTTCAAGAATTAAATCTTTTGAGAAGAAACCAGCAAGAGGGAATATACCAGCAAGTGCAACTGATGCTAATGTCATCATTATCATACTTCCCTTCATAACTTTTCCAAGTCCACCCATCTTAAACGGATCAAGTTCACTATCCATTGCATGCATAACATTACCAGCACCAAGGAATAATAAAGCTTTAAAGAATGCGTGAGCCATTAAGTGAAATAGTGCTACCCAGTAAGCACCTAAACCAGCTGCAACAAACATATAACCTAACTGAGAAAGTGTAGAGTAAGCAATAACACGCTTAATGTCACGATTAACTAGAGCCATAGATGCTGCAAACATTGCAACAAAAGCACCAAGTGAAGCTATAAATAATCCAACATTAGGAATTAAAGCATATAATTCGTTTGAACGAACTACAAGATAAACACCTGCTGTTACCATTGTTGCTGCATGAATTAGTGCAGAAACTGGTGTAGGACCTTCCATAGCATCAGCTAGCCAAGTATGTAGTGGAAACTGTGCAGATTTACCCATAGCACCAATAAATAAGAAGATTCCTATCCATGTTAAAGTACCTGTATCTAAGTTTTGCATTGCAGAAAAAGCACCATCATACTGAAGTGTTCCTGTGTTCCAATAAACTAAAAAGATACCGATAAGCATTCCAAGGTCAGCGATACGATTCATAATGAATGCTTCATTCGCTGCCCAAGTAGCACTCTCTTTGTGATACCAAAAACCAATAAGTAACCAAGAACAAAGACCAACACCTTCCCAACCAATGAAAAGACCAGCAAAGTTATCACTCATAACTAGAATCATCATAGAGAAAACAAAAGCTGAAAGGTAAGAGAAAAATCTATTAAAACCTTTATCGTGATCCATATAACCAATTGCATATACATGTACAACAGTTGATACTAAAGTAACAACCATCATCATAGTAACAGATACTTGATCAACTATAAAACCAAAAGGTATATATAAATCACCAGTAGCCATCCACGTCATCATCTCAACATGAACTACTGAACCACCGCTAAGGATATGAACTAAAAGAACTGAACTAGCTACAAAAGAAGTAAATAGTAAAATACTCGGTACAACACCAGCTATTTTAGTTCTAGGACTTGCTCCATAAAGTGCAGCAAATAGTGAACCTACTAGTGGTGAAAATAGTGCAACATATAAATATATTTCCATTGCTTTATCCTCTCATCGTTGACATATGTTCTAAGTCAATATTGTTATGACGTTTGTGCCAAACAATTAATAAACCAAGACCTACAGCTACTTCTGATGCAGCAATCGCAATTACAAAAAATGCAAACATCTGACCAGTTAAATCACCATAGTAATGTGAAATCGCAGCAAAAGCTATATTTACAGAGTTTAGTAAAATCTCTGTTGCGAAAAACAGTAAAAGAAGATTTTTTCTTCTCATAACACCAATAAGTCCTATTGCAAATAGAATTGTTGATAGTACAAGGTAATGATTAAGACCTATTTCCATCATGAAAGCACCCTCTTTTCTTTATCTTTTTTCATATCTTTAATTTCAGCAGTACTAAAAAGTGTAAGAGATAAATCCATCTTCTTACCTGCTAGCACGATACCTGAAATCATTGCGACAAGTAACATAACTGCTGCAACCTCAAAAGGTATTAGGTATTTTGTAAATAAAACCATACCAACATCTTGAGTATTTCCAACACCTTCTGTCATTGGATAAAGAGCAGTTATATTGTCTGTTACCATTGGAGCAGCAAATATTAATACTACTAAAATAGCAGCTACAATACTTAGACCAGAAACAATATACTTATTTCCAGCCTTTTCTTTAACCTCTCTTGTAGTATCAAAAAACATCATACCAAAAGCGTAAAGAGCCATTACAGCACCAGAATATACAACGATTTGAATCGCACCTAAAAAGTCAGCACCTAGAATAAAGAAAAATGCTGATATAAATATCATTCCTGCTGCTAATGCAGTTAATGCATGTAACGCCTGTGATGTTGTAACCGTAATAAAAAACATCAAAGTTGTTAAAAACGCAAACAGATAAAAAGCTATAGCTTCAAACATTCCAAATCTCCTTAATATGCTAGAGGTGTTTTTTTAACACGCTCATCTTCATGTGGTGTAATAGCACCAAAACCTTCAAACTCTAATTGAGCTCCGGCTTTCATCTTGTCAAGTGGTGTCAACATATCTTCATACATTACAAAGTGTTCTCTTTGATCACTTGCATTCTCATATCTACCACCATGTGTAATCGCAAGCTCAGGACAAACCTCAGCACAGTAACCACAAAAGATACAACGACCTAAGTTAATACTATATTCACTAACTTCTTTACGAGAGTTTTCATCTATCTTTGTATCAATTTGAATACAATTTGATATACAAATTTTCTCACAAAGTCCACAACCGATACATCTCTCAGCATCTGATTCCCATAATCTTTTCATCTCATGAACAGCACGGTATCTAGGACCTATTGGCATTTTTTCTTGAGGATATGATACAGTATGAATATCAAACTTTATCATCTCTCTCATAACAACCCATAGACCAACAAAAAGTTCGCCTCTAAAAGTTCTTTTAATAACTCTCTTAAACTTACCCCAGCCATCAGTAGGATAATCTTCAATATCTACTAGATAGTAGCTATCACTTACATCTCTATCGTTAAATGCTTCTGTTTTCATCTCTACCACCTTACATCATTACTATACCAGCGATAACTATATTTATCACTGCTATTGGCATTAATACTTTCCAACATAACCACATCAATTGATCCGGTCTTACATCTGGCCATGCTGCTCTTGTCCATAAAAAGAAGAAGAAGAAAAATGCTACCTTACCTAATAGAGCCATTGCACCCATAAAACTTCCATCACCATAACCACCTAAGAAAAGAAGAGGAATTACAAATGATATAAAGAACATGTTTGCATACTCACCGATGAAGAAAAGACCCCATCTCATACCAGAGTACTCAGTACCAAATCCATCAATAATCTCATGGTCATTAGCTATTAGGTGAAATGGTGTACGACCAGTTTCAGCAAAAGCAGCAATCCAAAAAAGGATAAATGCTACAAATCCAACTCCATAAAGATTAAATATAATCCAGCCATTCTCAATTTGATACTCATTAAAATCAATTAAAGATAAAGAACCAACCATCATAATTGGAGCTAAAATCGATAAACCAGTAACAACCTCGTAAGAGATAAATACTGCTGCACCACGAGCAGCTGAAAGTAAAGAGAACTTATTAGCTGAAGCCATACCACCAAGTAATGGTCCATAAAGTCCAACACCCATGATACCAAGGATGTATAAAATACCAACATTTATATCAGCAATAATAGGGTGAACTGTATATCCAAAAATCTCAAACTGAGGTAAAAATGGAATAGCTGCTGCAGCCATAAATGCTGTAGCGGCTGTAATAACAGGTGCTATTTTAAAGATAGGAGCTACAACATTTGTAGGGATAATATCTTCTTTTGTAAATAGTTTAACACCATCTGCTGCAACTTGTAATAATCCATAAGGTCCAACATTCATTGGTCCAAGACGACGCTGCATAAACGCAAGAATCTTACGCTCAAAGTAAGTTCCTATACCCGCTAAAGCAGAAAATATAAGCAGAACTACAACGACCTTTATAACCGTTTCAATTAAATATGCTACTTCCATATATTACACCTTTTCTATCGAAGCTGATGCAAAACGGTAACCGTTAAACAATGCCTCTGAATTTAATTTAGAATCAAAACTTGGAATTACAACAATGCTACCAGCGATTTTATTATCACTTACAATTTTTGCAGTTAATTCACCATTGTCACTCTTCACTTTTACTTTATCACCTGCATTAAGTTCTGAGTTACTTAAGAACTCTTCACTCATATAGATACCACTTACCTCATCAAGGTTTGTAGCTTTATTTGTAAACTCACTGAACTGTCTTACTGGATTAGCAAGATAGATTAAAGAATCAGATAATGTAAGTGCTTCATCTATTTTTTCAACACTCTCATCACTTGAAGCTCTTCTACCCATATTTTTCAGCTCATATCCACGCATCTCTTCACCAGCATTTGTAAAATAGTTTGGTAGTGAGTCAAAAGCTATAGATTTAAAACCTTTAGATGTTGGTAATTCACTTGTATATTCAATCGTATTACCTTCATCTAAATCTAAACCTAAAGCCATTGCTATATCGTTTAACTCATATCCACCATAACCAATAGCAACATTTGTAGGATTAACTCTTTTGTTTATAGAAGTTAATGTCCCCTCTTGCTGATTGATAGCTGGCATATCTAAGTTACCATCTCCAAGTGCTGATAAAGTAAAGTTTCCTTTAGTGTTGTAACCAATACTAAATTCACCCTCTTGCTCTGATAAGTCATTAATAAGTGCTACACCAAGAGAATTTGTTAGAGTTGGAATCATAACAAGTTTAAACTCACTATATTTTTCAACTAAAGCAACTAATCTTGCAATATTTTTAGCATTTGGATGATTATATAAATCTGGTCCAACAACTAAAGAAAAAGTCTCTTTTTTCTTTAAGAACTTCTCTAAACTTTCATTAAAACTCTCAGGTGCTCCAACTAAAGCTAATAGAGAGTTATCATCAACTTCTACCTCTTTAGATACTTTTTTAGGAACCATTTTAGATTTCTCTACTTCTACTTCCTCTTCTTCACCTGTTTCTTCATTTACTTTCATCTCTTTTACAATCTCAACTATTTTTTCTTTAATAGTCTCTTCAACTGTTATAGTTTTAGTTGAGTGAAAAGATGCTAAATAATCAGTAACCTCTGATGGTAAGTTTTCTTTATCACCAAATAGGTCTAAGATTAGATATAAAACAGCCTCTTCTTGAAGAGGTTTATGAGCAATACTCATAATGTTTTTACCCATACCATCAATAATTGGATCACTAACAGGATGGAAGTATAAACCAGCACCTTTATTTACAGTAAGTGAATTGTTAAATGAATATCTAGCATTTGGATTATCACTTTTTAGAGCTGAACCAAGAGATATGATAAAGTCACTATTTGCCATCTCTTTTAAATCACTTCCATAAAGACGAGTTCCACTAATAGCTGAATAATTATTTAAGAATTTCTGGAAAGATAAAGCTTCGTTATTTACTAACTTATATCCAAACTCTTTCTTTAATTTTTCAAGTATTAAAGCTTCTTCATTTGTAATAGTTGAAGTAAACTTAATAGTATCAGCTTTTTTGAAAGCTTTTAGTGCTTTTTCAAATGCTTTTTCATCTTTAACTACATCAGCATTTTGATAGTCATATCCATATCTACCAGCGCCACAAAGTGAAACATAGTTCCACTCATTCATAACACGGTAAATTTTATCTTCTGGGTTCTCAATACTAGTATGCTTAACATCATAAGATATTTGACAACCAGCAGAACAGTGACCACAAGTAGCAGGAACTTGTTTAAGTTCCCATGCGTTTGATTTATACATAAACTGCGTATCAACTAAAGCACCAACTGGACAAACAGCTGCACACTCTCCACATGATGTACAATCAAGTACATCAGTATCATTAGTTAAACCAATTACTGATTTGTTTAGTTTATTCCACATTGCATAAGCATCTTTAGGCATAGTTTCTTTAAACTCTGCTTCTAATGGATCAGCTCCACGAGGAATAGTTTTTAAAGAGTTGTCACCTATCATATCTTTACATACAGTAGAACATCTCTCACAAACTATACAAAGTGCTGGATCATAGTGTAGGTGTCCCCAGTCATGAGAACTTCTATCTACATCTTTAACTGAATAGCTCTGAGAATCAACACCTAGTTCAAGTGTATAATTTTGCAGTTCACACTCACCAGATTGATCACAAACACCACATTGAAGAGGATGATTTACATCATATACTTCCATAATAGCACGGCGTTCTTTCTCAATATTTTCTGTAGATGTTGTGATATTCATACCATCTTTACTTTTGGCATTACAAGCATATACTTGTTTGCCATCAGCTTCCACAAGACATATACGACAAGCTAAAGTCGGACTACATCTTGTTAAATAACAAATTGCTGGTATAAAAACATCATTAGCACGAGCAGCGTTTAGTATAAACTCACCCTCTTGTGTAACAACCTCTTTTCCATCAATATTTATAGTAATATTTTCGCTCATTAGACCCTCTCTACTTTAACTTGTTGGTAACGATATAAAGCACTTTTTTGCACTGAATCAAAATCAGGATTAAATGCTATCGTTCCCTTAAGTTTATTATTTAGATGAAATTTTCTTGTAAAAGTTTTTCCATCTATAGTAAATGTCACATCATCACCACTATGAATCTTAGCTACATCAGCAAACTGCTGTGATCCATTAAGTAATGCTTTATCAATAATTTGATCTGCTTTGTCAGTAAAAAGGTTAAACTGAGAAATAGTATTACAACTATATACAACGCTACCGTTATACTCTTTAATCTCAGAAATTTCATCAACACTTGGTTTTGTTGGTTTTTTACTTTTTACTTTTAGTTTATATCCACGAACTTGTTCACCACTATTTGTATAGTAGTTTTGTAAAGCATCAAATTCTGAACCATTAAAACCTTTAGTCTTTGGCAATTCAGATGTAAAGTCAATTACGTTTTCACAACTAACTCCAAGTTCGTTTGCAATATCACTTAACTCATAACCATTATAAGAAAGAGCTGCATTTAAAGGTACAACCTCTTTATTTACAGTTGTAAATGTTCCCTCTTGTTGATTAAGAGCTGGCATATCTAAAGTGCCATTACCTAATGAACTTAGTGTGATATCAGCCTCAGCGTTATAACCTACAGTTGGAGAGATTTCTTCATCATCAAGATCACATATTAGTGATACTCCTAAAGTATTTGTATCACTTGGAATCATAACAACTTCAAAGTCACTATATCTGTTTAGCATCCCAGCCATTTTCGCAATATTTTTTGCTTTCGGATGAGAATATAAATCAGCACCTAAAATAATAACAGGTGCTTTTTTACGAATCATTTTTGTTTTAAGAAGTTCAAACTCCTCTTCACCAATACTACTCTCACCACTTATATAACCACTATCAAGTGAATCAAAAAATGATTTATATAAAGTTTTACCCTCATCATTAACAAAGTAGTTACATAACATCGCGATAAGTCCCTCTTCTGAGCCAACTTCGTGCTTAAAATGTTGTGTAACTATATTTTGAATTGAGCTATCTTCAATCGGATGCATCATCCCTACATAAGCTTTATTTCTTTTTACAGCTTGTGCAAGTGCGAAACGAACCATTGGATTATCATTCGAAATTGAACAACCTAAAGTAACTGCATAGTCACTTTTTTGTACACCATCAAGGTCACCACTATATAGTGTTTCACCACTTGAAGTAGAATACGCTGTTAAAAACTCTTGAAATGCTTTTGCTTCATCATTTATAAGATTGTATCCATGCTCTTTTTTAAGTGCTTGTAGTAAATAAGCTTCTTCATTTGTAATCATAGACTTAAAACGAATTGACTTAGCATCTTTAAATCCAGCAACTACTTTTGCAAATGCTTCAGAGTCCTTAGATTCAACTTTGTTTTCAAAGTCATAACCAAAACGACCAGCTCCACATAGTGAATCATAATCATCTTCATTTGTTACACGATAAATAGAACCATCTTTTACTTCATAGTTAAGATTACAAGCACTACTACAATGTGCACATGCCGAAGGAACTTTATTTAGTTCCCAAGCATTTGCCTTGTATTTAAAATCTGTACTTGCCATTGCACCAACTGGACAAACAGAGATACATTCACCACACTGAATACAGCTAGAGTAATGGTTATCAATTACTGATTTATAACCACCAGGCTTGATATATAATGCTTCAGAACCTACAACCTCGTTACAAACTGCTGTACATTTCTCACACATAATACAAAGACCTGGGTCATAACTAAGCACACCCCATTTTTTTGCTTTTCTCTTTTGGTCTTTTGTTGCAAATGTTTGTTCTGCTACACCAAACTCTAAAGTTTTGTTTTGCAGGTCACATTCACCAGATTTATCACATACACCACATTGTAAAGGGTGGTTAACATTATAAAGCTTCATAATATTTTGGCGTTCAGTATAAAGTGCATCAGAATCTGTTTTAAACTCTGAACCCTCAGTTGGAGGAGTGTTACAGCTTAGTACAAAACCATCAACTCCCTGAGCTTCTACTATACACATTCTACATGAAGCATTTGGTGTAGCTTTTGCAAGGTAACACATCGTTGGAATATACATATCATTACGACGAGCTACTTGAAGAATAGTTTCACCTTTTTGAGCTTCAACTGGTACTCCGTTAATTTTAAAATTAATCATTCATACCCCCTCTCATGTTGCAACCATAGCAATGTAATAACATCGCATACAGCGGTTAGCTTCACTAATAGCTTGATCTTGAGTGAAACCGAAATTAACTTCTTCATTGTTATGTTTTCTAATTTCAGTCTCTAGAACTTCACTTCTTTCTCTTGGTACACCAGGCAACCAACCAGTTACTTTTTCTTTTTTATCATAAACTTTTAGCTTATTAAGATGGTCTTCCATAATCTCATCATCAGTTAAAGTAATCTCACCAGTTTCTATGTATCTACTCATAACAGAAGCTGCACGCTTAGCTTGACCAACTGCATTTACAATTGTCATTGGACCATATTCACAATCTCCAGCAGCAAAAACACCTTTACGAGATGTCATATAATCTTTTCCATTTGTTTTTAAACTTGCCCAAGAAGTCATCTCTAATTCCCATTCCTCTGGTAAGTGAGAAAAGTCAGCACTTTGTGAAACGGCTGGTATTAGATAATCTACCTCTATAGTTTCAGATGCACCCTCAATTTTAACAAGTTGAGCACGTCCACCATTTGGATCTGGTACTAACTCAAACTTATCTATTAAAAGAGATTTAAGAACATCATCTTCATCATTCATAGTATTAACTGCTGAGTGGAAGATAAACTCTACACCCTCTTCAACAGCTTCATGATACTCTTCATAGGTAGTATTTCTGATAATTGTTTTCTCATCACGACGATAAATCATGATAACACGTTTAGCACCAGCACGGATAGAACAACGAACAACGTCCATAGATGTAAATCCACCACCAACACAAGCAACAGTTTTACCAGTTAAATCTACATAATCAGCTGGTAACATCTGCTGCTCTTGGATTGCTTTAGGTGTTTTGATATCAAACTTTTCATAAAGATTTACCCAGTCAAGGAAGTCAATAGCTCCCCAATAACCTTGAACCTCTTCACGTTCATTATCACATCTAACTGCTTTAGAGAGACGAGTACCAGATGCAATCATTGTCGCATCATAAGATGTCTCAAACTCTCTCATCTCATCAGCACTAACTTTATGGTTTAAAATAAAGTTAACACCCATATCTCTAACACACTCAATATCTTGAGCATATTTATCCCATGGCATACGATACTCTGGAACACCAACAGTTACTTCACCACCTAAAACAGGAAGTGCTTCATAACAGTCAACTTCAACACCCTCAGCTGCTAAATAATATGCAGTTGTTAAACCAGCAGGACCAGCTCCAATAACAGCAACTTTTTTACCAGTTGGTTTTTTCTTCTTCATAGGGTGGAAGAATCCAAAACCATGGTCAGTTTCATAGTCAGCACCAAGACGTTTTAGTTCCATAATTGCTATTGGTTCATCAAGGTTAGTACGACGACAAGCATCTTCACATGGGTGTGGACAAACACGACCACAAACATGAGCTAGAGGCATAGTTTGACGAGTAGCTTCAAGAGATTCATTAAATTTTAAATCTCTCACACCTTCTATATAACCTGGTATATCAACATGAGCTGGACACATATCAGTACATGGAGCTGTAATTTTAGCTATATAACCAACTTCATCATCATAATGTTTTGATTTTTTTTGCTCGTTTATACATTCCATAAATTCGGCTTCAAAGTGTGTCATTAAATCAAGTATAGGATTTGGAACAGTTTTTCCAATCTCACACTTTGAAGTAACTTGCATACTTTTACCAATCTCTTTTAAGTGATCTAAATCAGCTATAGCACCTTCACCACGAGCAATTTTATCTAGTTGGTCATATAAAATTCGTCCACCCCAACGACCGGGTGCACATCTTCCACATGCCTCAGAATACTCTTGATATTGTGCAGCATATTCCATTGCTAAACGGATTACATCTACATCTTCATCAAATAATGAAACACCATCCCAACCAATAAAGGCTTTAGAATCACGATGGTCATCATATGATGCAGGTAAATTATATGCTGATTCTTCCCACTCTTCTTCTGGTTTACCTATATTATTAATAGACTCACCATTCCAAGTAGAAAAATAGACTTTACTCATAAAATAATTCCTATTTTTTGCACACGATAGTCCAGTCGACTTCGTTAAATTTTAAAGAGTTCATTAACTCATAACCACATTCTTTTACTAAATCTGCTGATTTTTGAACAGGTGAAAAATCACCTACTTCAAACAAAAAGATTGCAACTTCACCTGCTTTATGTCCACCTAAAATTTCTTTCATTCTAGGTTCAAACTCTGCTTTTAAATGTCTTAAATCATATCTTTTCATTATCTATCTACCTCACCAAAAACGATGTTTGTTGTACCAATAATAGAAACAACATCTGGAATATAGTGACCAGGTAAAAGGTCAGTTAAAATTCCTGTATGCCAGAACGATGGAGCACGAAGCTTCAGTCTGTATGGATATGGTCCACCCTGAGAGTTGATAAAGAAACCAAGCTCACCTTTTGGTGATTCAGTTGCTACATAAACTTCTCCAACAGGAGGTCTCATACCTTGTGTTACTAGAACAAAGTGTTGCATTAAAGAGTAGTTTTGAGTCATGATATCTAGCTTTGGAGCAGAGATATATTTTGGAGCATGAGCCATTAACTCAGTCTGGTTATTTTTAACACATTCATCATACATTTCTATAGTTTGGTAAAGTATCTTTGCAGACTCTCTCATCTCTTCCATATATAAACGGTAACGTGCAAAGTTATCACCCTTATCAGACCAAGGAACATTAAACTCTACTTCATCATATAATTCATACGGCTCTTCTTTACGGATATCCCAAGCAACACCAGATGCTCTAAGCATTGGACCTGTACAACCCCATGAAAGTGCCATCTCTTTAGAAATAGTACCAACCTCTTCCATTCTCATTAACCAAATACGGTTAGTGTCAAGTAAATCTTCGTAATCTTTAATATTTTCTGGAAGTTTATTTAAGAATGTTCTTAGTTGATGGATAAAGTCATCTTGAATATCTAAAGGAACACCACCGATTCTAATTGCGGCATGTGTAAGTCTAGCTCCACAATAACCCTCAATAATATCCATAAGATATTCTCTCTCACGGAATGCGAAAAGGAAAACTGTCATCGCACCAATATCTAGTGCAGTTGTAGCTAACCAGAAAAGGTGAGACATTAAACGGTTAATCTCTAAAAGCATCATTCTAATAACTTTTGCACGACGAGGAACTTCTAAACCTACAAGTTTCTCAACAGCTAAAGCAAAACCATAGTTGTTTGATGATGAAGCAATATAATCCATTCTATCTGTTGTTGGCATGAATTCATTGTATATCATGTTTTCAGCCATCTTCTCCATACCACGGTGAAGATATCCAACATCTGGATGAGCTTTTACAATTTGCTCTTGTTGAAGGTGAAGCATTAAACGTAACTGTCCGTGAGCAGAAGGGTGCTGAGGACCGAAGTTTAATATAAGTTCATTATCTTCTCTGTCAAATGTAATATTTTCAAAAAACGGTGTTAATCTATTTTTTATTTGTGCCATATTTTACCACCCTATCTTTGAGGATCATCAATAACTTTTGATGAATCTTTATCTAATTTTTTAATTAAGAACACACCACCATCTTCTTGGTAAGTTTGTTCAGTAACTGGCTCATCACCAGTAATCTTAGTACCTTTAGGAACTTCATGACCTAAACGAGCAAAACGCTCAGAATCATAACGATCAACTCTAGCAGTATCACGGATTTCAGGTCCAATCTCTTCTCTAGCTTCTTTTCCATAAATCTTATCTACTTCATACCAAGCAGCAAACTCATCACCTTCTAAAGGATAAGTTTTAAGAAGTGGATTACCTTGCCAATCGTAAGGCATAAGAATTCTTTTCATAAAAGGATGACCATTAGCTTCGATTCCAAACATGTCAAACATCTCACGCTCACTCCAGTCAGCTGAACGGAAAAGTTCATTAACAGAATTAACAGCTTGACCATTAGTAATGAAATATTTTATACGAATACGTTTACGTTTATTCATACTTAACATTTGGTAGAAAATTTCAAAAGTATTATCTTTTGCTAACCAGTCAATAGCACTTAGTTCTGATAGTTGAGTATATTCTAACTCATCTCTCATATATTCTAAAACACCATATATATCTTTAGCATCTATATAAACTACCATTTGTTCAACTTGAATAAAAGCTTCTTTTACTTTGAACTTAGCTTTTATAGCAGCTAAATCACTAGCAAATACTTCATCACTTTCTACATCACTTTTAGGTACTTGTGGAGCTACATAGTATCTATCTGTGTAGTATGACTTTGCTTGTACATCATCTTTAGGTGTATATGCTCTCATTACATTAACCTTTTTGCTTTTTGTGCTTTTGAAGCATGGTTAGCACGGATTTTTTTCTGTAATAACATTACACCATACTGAAGTGTCTCAGGACGAGGTGCACAACCAGGAAGGTATAAATCAACAGGAATAATTCTATCAACACCTTGAACAGTTGCATAAGTGTTAAACATACCACCAGTATTTGCACATGAACCCATAGAAATAACCCATCTAGGCTCAGTCATTTGGTCATAAAGTCTTTTAATAAACTCTGCGTGTTTCTTAGTTAAAGTTCCTGCAACAATCATAACATCTGCTTGACGAGGAGAAGCTCTAAAAATCGTACCATAACGGTCAAAGTCAAATCTAGATGCACCAGAAGCCATCATCTCAATACCACAACAAGCAAGACCGTAAGTAAGTGCCCAAAGAGAATTTGAACGACCCCAGTTTACGATTTTATCAATACTTGTAAGGGCTACTGGTAAGCCACCATCTTGTGTATAATTTACTTTATGTTGTGCCATTCAAGCGCTCCTTTCTTCCATGCATATACAAAACCAATTGCTAATAATAAGATGAACATTAACATCTCAGCAAAACCAAACCATCCAAGAAGTTTAAAATCTACTGCCCATGGAAACATAAACACGATTTCAACATCAAATAGTAAGAATAAAAGTGCGAACAGGTAAAACTGTGGCGAAACTCTATTTGGTTGTTTTGTTATCTCTGGTCCACATTCGTAAACCGATAACCTAATTTTTTCACTATCTTTCGCAGCAAGTGCGCGAGATGCTAAACGAGCGATTATTGTTGTTGCTGTAAATGCACCAAATGTTATTACAAATAGTACGAATACACCAAAATACGGATTTGCTGTAGCAATATGCTCCATATAACCTACCTTTTAATTCAGAAGCCAAACCCCTTGAAACTTGGCTCTTTATATATTTGTTTTCATACATATTCAAACAATGACCGTGAGTCACTGAATGTTTTAGGGTACATATGAAAAAACAGTTACTTGCACTATAACGAAAAGAGTATTAAACAAAAGAAATAAGTGAGCTAAGAAGCGCCTGATGTCACAAAACGCAACACTAGATTTGGCATGTGGAAATATGTGTGTAGAATTGTAATATCTTATAAACAAATATGAATTTTTTTATAACTTTTACTTAAGAAAAATAGTTGTTTTGTTACTAAAATGTAATCTTTCTATACATGTTGGCATGTGGAAATATTTGGCATGTGGAGCAAATTATTTTTTATTATGCAAATTTTTAAGAAAGTTTATAAGGTTTAAGAGTATCATTGTTGTTAATAGAGAAACTCATAAATAGAACAAGGGGAAAAATGAAAAAAGTTGCTTATCAAGGTGTACAAGGTGCTTATTCGCATCTAGCTTGTCATCATGTCTATCCTAAGTTTGAGTCTATTGCATGTAAGTCATTTGATGATACTATGTATTTGGTTGAAGAGGATATAGCTGATATTGCAATGATTCCGATGGAGAACTCAACTGCAGGAAGGGTTGAAGAGATTTATAGGCTTATTCCTAAAATGAAGCTATACATAGTTGCTGAGCATTTTGAGCCTGTTAATCATTGTTTATTAGCTTTACCTGGTTCAAGTATAAAAGATATTAAAAGTGTCTCATCCCACCCTCAAGCATTAGCTCAGTGTAAACAAAATATTGAGAGTAACAACTTAATAGCTAAAGCAAAATTTGACACAGCTGGTTCGGCAGAAGAGCTGTTTTTAAGCAAAGATAAAACACACTCTGCAATCGCTTCTAGTTTAGCAGCAGAGATTTATAATCTAGATATTATAGATGAAAAATTTCAAGATTTAAAAAACAACACTACACGTTTTCTTATACTCTCTAAAAATCATTTAGTCCCCAAATTTAAGAAAAAGAAGTCTTATATAACCTCTGTAATTTTTGAAGTGAGCAATACTCCAGCATCACTCTATAAAGTCTTAGGTGGTTTTGCAACTAATGGTGTTAATATCATTAAAATAGAGAGTTATGCTGGTGATGGAACTCTTAGTATTTCACAGTTTCATATAGATATAGATGGGCATCCCCAAGAGCAAAATGTAAAAAGAGCACTAGAAGAGTTAGCTTATTTTGCAAATAGTGTAAAGATGCTAGGTACTTATATGCCTCATCCATTGAGAGATACTCTTACTAAGGTTTACTAATTTAAAATACTGTCCTAATTAGTTTGGCAATATAAACCATCTTTTTCTATGCTAAAGCATATACGAAAAAGATTTAGCGGAGATAGGGCTAAGAAAAGTGAAGCAGTTCACTTTACTTTTAACGCCCGTCTAAAATGTGGACTTTGGCATGTGGACTTTGGCATGTGGACTTTGGCATGTGGACTTTGGCATGTGGACTTTGGCATGTGGACTTTGGCATGTGGACTTTGGCATGTGGACTTTGGCATGTGGACTTTGGCA
>Ga0209345_10003698_pt1 | contig 15484 bp, 10 predicted proteins | sample Cruoilmetagenom7_FD_187294 | JGI IMG/M metagenome (GOLD analysis project Ga0209345, IMG submission 187294) | Oil polluted marine microbial communities from Coal Oil Point, Santa Barbara, California, USA - Sample 7 (SPAdes) (version 2) | ecosystem: Environmental > Aquatic > Marine > Oil seeps ... | reverse complement strand
CTGTAAGTATAGAAATTGATGATTATTCTAATGATGCACCAAATGGTTATTCTTGGTATGCGGGAGATTGTGATGACAATGATGTAACTATAAATCCTTTAGCTAATGAAATACCAGAGAACGGTATTGATGATAATTGCGATGGAGAAACTGATCTTGTAGAGTATTATGTTGATGCTGACGGATGGATATGGATCACTAGTTTTAACTGCAGCACAAGGTGTAACTAATAGCTTGGATTGTGATGATAACGATGCTGAAGTACACCCTTATAATAAAGAAATTTTAGACGGTTTGGATAATGATTGTGATGGTGTAATTGATGAAATATTATAAACAAAAAATTAATTAAGAATAAAAAGATGAATACAATACTTAAAACAATTGCTTTACTACTTATTGTTACAATAACAAGTTGTGATAATGACGACCCTACAACACCAAATTTAAATGTGTGTAACTACGCAGGTTTCACATTCTTAGACACAGGTAATAACACACAAACATTAATTGCTGAAGCTGATTTAACCACCGATTTTTTTAATACTTCAAGTAACGGTCCTGAAGTTGAGATTTATGAAACAAACAATCCTGGGAATTTTAATTTCACAACTACTGTAACAACTTTAAACGGTACAGGAACAGGAACTTTAGTTCTTAACGGTAATACTTATACCGTTAATGTTATTTGTCAAAGAACAGGAACAGCAGTTGGAGATGAAATGCGTTTCGACCTAACTGCAAGTGGTTTAGAAGCTGAATTTTGTGTAGTAATTGATGTCTTTCACTAAAAAAGTAACAAATGAAAAAGTCATTTTTTAAAAATATTTTACCACTTAGCTTATTAGTTTTTGTTCTTTTTATTATTGGTGCCGGATGCAATCCAAATAATAACGACCCAACCAATTCATGTACAAGTGGCATCAGTTATTTATTAGACGGTAATCTGGTAAGTTTTGATAACACACAAGTAACAGCCGAAATTTTTAATGATGCTGCCATTGGTAAATTTTATGATATCTGGACTGATGAAAATTCAGAGTTTTATTTTCATTCAACAATCACCGAAACAAATGAAACCAGCGGTTTTGTAGCCGATTGGTTTACAACAAGTGACGTTGGAAACATAGCCTTTTTAAATTCAAAAAGTAACGTAAATATGACTTTCACAATAGATGAAGGAGCTAATACGGTTGGAGATCAAGTCACAATTTCATTCTCAGGCACTTATGAAGAAAATGGAAATACATATACTATTTCTGAAGGACTAATTTGCACTACAATTGATGTAATTAATTAACTAAATATAGTTCAAAACAATCCGTAAAATAGTATTATAACCAATTATTCATTTATGAAAGTAAACGGAGAAATAATTACCGGTCATTATGAAAGAACCTTTAGCATAATAATAAATTAATTGCAAAAAATAGATATGAAATTATTTACAATCTAACTCATTCATAAAAATAAAATAATATTGTATATTCAAATTTCATAAACTAAACTTTGACTAAACTAAAACTCCATATTACTACTATTCTCATATTACTAATATGGAGTTTTTCTTTTGCACAACAATACACAAATTATAATACGCAAAATGGTTTACCAAGTAACCATATTTACACCATTTCACAAGATTCAAAAGGGTTTATTTGGTTTTTAACCGATAAAGGGATGGTTAAATTTAATGGTGAAAGTTTTAAAAACTTCACTACAAAACAAGGTATGCCAAATAATGATATTTGGGAAACTCGTATAACAACTGATGACAAAGTTTGGTTTCTTTCAAAATCACCACACCTTGGTTATATAAAAAATGATAGTGTGTATTCATTTCAAAGTGAAACAGAAGGAGAAATATTTAACCCAATTTTCACTAGTCAAATTGGAGATACTATTTACCCTACAGGATCAAAAAAATCGTTCAAATTAAAAAATAAAAAATGGCATGTTACTTTTAATTTAGATAGCTCATTGCTAATGCAAGATGCATTTAAAATATACAACAATACTAAAGTAAAATTTCTAAAAACAAATTTTAATAGAGATACATTAAGCGTATTAGGTGAAAAAAATAAAATATTAAAAATCCCAACCAATATAACTTCAATTTCAAGAAGAAAGCAACTTAATGATAGCTTGTTTGTTTGGGTTTCAACAAAAGAATATGGCATATTCAATATTAATACTTTAATACTCAAACAATATTCATTTAAAGATGAAATAGGTTTAGAGAGTGTTAAACACGCCAGAATAAACGTTGTAAACAATCAAATTCAAATTTCAGGAACAGGTTTTGTTGGTGTTTTAGATGAAAATTTTAAAGTTAAATCACCATTTTTATTTCCTGAAAATATAAAATCTCACTTTGCCATTATAGATAAATCGAACACTATTTGGCTTGCTACTTTCTCAAATGGCGTTTATAAATTACCTTATGTTAAACGAAATTTAAGCTATAAATTAACCAATAATAAAACAGGAAAATTTAGTCTTATATCAAACCAACTTTATACAAGTATTTTTAATAAAGGTTATTATAAATTTAATAATTCTACTCAAAATTTCGATCTTTTTTTAAAGGTTGAAGAGTACCCTTTTAAACCTATAGAAATTAAAGAATTTGAAACATCCTATTTTCCTTCAAAATTCAAACTAAGCACCTTAAATAAAGGAAAACTTACAACGCGATTTTATCCTGAGGCTAATAATTTAGGTTTCCAATTTATGAGATTCAATAATAAATTGTATTCAGTTTTTCCTTTTGGAATTCATAGGTTACATAAAGATAATTTAACTATTGAAAAGGAATTTTTTCAATCTGGTTGCAACCAACTGTTTACTTTTAAAAATGAATTGTACATAGCCACAAACAATGGTTTAAAGCTATTAAAAAACGATAGTATACAAGATGTTACATTTCAAAATACTCAATTTAAAAAAGCCGTATTAACTGTTAAAAACATTTCAGAAGATAAACTTATTTTGAACACTGATGGTTTTGGAAGCTATATTACCAACCTTAAAACTATTACACAATTACCCCAAACCAATTTTGTAATTGCTGAAGATGCTTGTGTTGAAGAAAATAATATTTGGCTTGCTACCAATGAAGGTGTTTTTAAATACAATAACACACCTGAAGGATATAAATTATTAAAAAAATTAACAATAAGTGATGGTCTTCCTTCAAATAATATTACTGATATTACCATATATAACAATAAAATATTTGCCAGTACACACAACGGAATTGCTATAATACCTAAAAAACAAGAACGTATTTCACAATTTTTGGACATTTATATTGATAAATCAACCCATAACAATACTATTTTAAGTAATAATTCAAGTTTTCAATATTCAAAAAACAATACGACTAATTTTTCAATTTCAAGTATTGATTTTTCTGAAGGAAATTCAACATTAAATTATAAATACAGATTACATCCTATTCAAAAAGAGTGGATTAGCACCTCATCAAACAGTTTAAATTTCAATAATTTATTACCAAATAATTATGTGTTAGAAATTAATTCAAACAGCATTACTAAATCATATAATTTTAAAATAACACCACTTTGGTGGCAACGTACAATTTCAAAAATAGGTTTTGGTATTATTGGATTGTTTGGTTTTGGTTTCATTTTATTACAAATTAGAAATAGAGAATTACGAAAAAAAACGGCTAAACTTAAAACTCAGAAACAACTTGCAGAATATGAATTACACGCATTAAGATCACAAATGAATCCTCATTTTGTTTTTAACGCTTTAAATTCTATTCAATACTACATTACCAAAAATGAGATTGAATTATCTGAAAAATATTTAGTAAAATTCTCACGATTAATCAGAAAATTTTTCGACTTTTCAAGAGATAAATTTATTAGTTTAGATCAGGAGATTTCGCTACTTAAAAATTATTTAGAAATTGAAAAAATGCGTTTTGGAACTCATTTTAATTATGAATTTAATATTGATGAACAATTAAATCTTTCAGAACAAAAAATACCTTCAATGTTACTACAACCAATTGTAGAAAATGCTGTAAATCATGGATTATTTCATAATGAAGGAAATGGCTTAATAACAATTAATTTTATACAAGATACAAGTACTAAATATATTATTGAAATTTCTGATAATGGTGTTGGCTTAGAAAAAGCAAAAGAAATTAAAGAAAACTCTATTAAAACACATATTTCTAAATCAAGTGAGATTTTAAAAGATAGAATTGAATTACTAAATAAATCAAAAGAGTGGCTTATTACCTATTCAATTAAAGAAATTGAAAATTCTAAAGGAACGATAGTTAAACTAACTTTTTTAAACAATGAATAAAACCATAAAGGCCATAATTATTGATGATGAGAAAAATGCTTTAGAAAGTTTGGCTTTAAAAGTTTCTAAATATTTCCCTGAAATAACAATTACGCGTACGTTTCAAAATCCACAAAAAGCAGTTGAAGAGATTAATAATAACCAACCAAATTTAGTTTTTATTGATATAGAAATGCCTGTTTTAAGTGGCTTTGATGTGCTTTCAAAAATTGAAAATCCAGATTTTGAAATCATTTTTGTAACTGCATATAGTGAATATGCAATTGATGCCATTAAACACTGTGCAATAGGGTATATTGTAAAACCAATAGATAATGATGAATTAGTACTTGCTATTAAAAATGCTTTGAAGAATATAAATCATAAAAGTTCTTTAGAAAAAAATAGATTACTACTAGAAAATTTGGTGTTAAATGGAAATTCTACCATAGTTATTCCAACACAAAAAGGACTTAGTTTAATAAAAACAAACGATATTATTCGCTTTGAAGGAATTGATGGGTACACTAAAATTATTTTAACAAATAACACATCAATATTAAGTTCATACAGTATTGGTAAATTTACACAAACAACTAATTTACACAGCTTTCATTTAATTCATAAATCACATTTTATAAATTTAAATTATCTAAAAGAATACTTAAATGAAGGTTATGTAATTATGACAAATAATGACAAAGCCCCAATAACTAAAGTAAAACGAAAATATTTTTTAGAAAAAATTAAAAATCTTTAATACGTGATTACTTGATTCATATAATTTTAAAAATATTCTAAACAGCTACAAATCAAATCTCTATATATTTTTAAAAAGTTACATTAAAATATATTTTGTACATTGTAACAATTGTTACTTTACAATACTTACAGGTAAAAAGTCAAAAACTACTATAAATAAGGTAACAAAATTAATTTATGATTGATATATACTAAAACAATCATAAATGAATTACTAACTAAAAAATCTACTAATGAAAAAAATTCTATTTTTTATTTTTTTTGTGATTACTGTTGTGAACTATTCACAAGAGAAAACAACCTCACAAGTTGATGAAAACCCTCCTACAGACACTAAACGTATTGGAAGATGTGCTACAATTGGAGACTACGCTACAGTACGTTTATCTTCAGGAATTTCAATACCTTCTTCAAGCTTTAAAGAGAAAGCTTATGCTGAGAATGGTAGTTATTTTGAACTTTCTGGTGCTTACTACTTCTCAAAATTTGGTTTTGGTGCATCTTTAGGACAGTACACAAACTCAACCGATGCTAATTTAGAACGTTTAACAAATTCACTAAGCTTTTCAACTACAAATACTACTGAAGATTGGAAAGTAACTTATTATGGATTTGGACCTGAGTACACAACTTCATTTAATAAAATTCAAGCATCATTTTTCCTTAGAACAGGAATACTATCTATTAAACCTATTACTTTAAATAGTAACTATACTGAAAATACTGATGTTGCATTTCCAATTTATGAGGCATCAACAACTGAAACTTCAAACATTTCGTATGTTTCAACAGCTGTTAAATTAGGCTATAATTTTAGCAATAACTTAAGCGTATTTGCAACTATAGATTATATGTCTGCTCTTTCAAATGAATTTACTATTACCGAAAAAACAATAACAGACGCTAACAGAAATGGTACAATTGATTTAGAAGATTTTTTAAAATTAGATGCAGCTTCAATAACTTTTGATGAAATTGAAACAACAATAAAACCACAAACTACAAATTTTGGTATTGGAATTAGCTTAAACCTTCAAAGTACTAAAGTTAGAAAACCAATGCAAGATGTTAAATCGGTTACAAAAGAACAAAAAACTACTGGTTTGTTAGATTTTCAAAAACCAGATAAAGTTGAAGAGCAAACTTCTAGAATGAATAAAGGTGAATTAACTGATGTTATTGATAAAGGTAACAATACAAAAGCCCAAGACCATAACGGAAGTAGAAGTAACACAACCTCTTCTAAAACTGACCCAAACTCTAATGGTGATAATAACAGTGACGCTACTGTAAAGAGAAAAAAACCAGGGAGAACAACTTATAGCAATATTACATTAGAAAGAAATTCATTATTTATTGGTGAAAATAGAGTTTCAATTGCTTTAACAAATCCATCAAAAGAAAAAGCTGAACAAAAAGACAAACAATTAAAATTGATAAATGTTCTTCCAAAAAACAATAGTAATTTTAAAAATATAAATGAAATTGGTGCTTTTACTTGGAAGTTAATTGGTGCTAAAACACCAAAACCTAGTTATATAATTGAAGTAACTAAAATAAGTAAATCTCAACAACCTCAACGATCTTATGTTGCCAAAACTTCAAAAAATAGGATTAATGTAAGTTCTATTTTTAAAGATGGAAAACTAAGTGATGGTAATTATAGTTGGAAGGTTACTGAAACAACAACTGGAACTTCTTCAAATCACACCTATTTTACAATGACACAATGTGAAATAGATTTTAGTATTGCAAATGAAGAAATTGAATGCTTAGGATATGAACAAGAAAATAGAAAATTTAAAATATGCTTTGATGTAACGTATTCAAGTACTTCAGGAGATTTAACTTATTTAGATCCATCATCTGGATTAACAGTTTACGACCAAACATATGCAACATTAGCACACACACTAGTAAGTCCAAATCTAACGCTTGTTTCACAAGTAGGCGCAACTACTTCAACAGTAAGTTATTGCTTTGAAGTTACTGTTTCAGCTAGTGTAACCTCAATAGGCTTTGGATTGCAAGGCGATGATTTAGATCCAAGCCCAATTACTTGTCAGCCTGGTGTTAGTCAATTATTTGATGAATTACCGAGTTGTATTTGTGATGAATGTGAAGAAATTGAATTATCATTTGATGATTTCAATATTACTCCAAATGAAGGAACTGGAAATCAATTTAATTTTAATGGAAATATTAATGTAAATGTTCCTGTTTATGGAATTGAATTTCAAATACAATCATACACTTATTCAGCTGCGCCAAGTGCTTGTACAGAAGGTGTTAGCAGTCTTGAAGAATCTGGAATGATTTTAATGCCAGGAACTTCAATCAATGGTTCAACAACTTTACAATTGTTTAATGAAACTGCTTCAGGAAGTGCAAGTTCTAACGATAATGCTACAAAAGATATAAAATATACGAGTAATTCGCCATTAACTGGTCCAATACCAATAAACTTAACCATTGGCTTGCCCGGTCCGTTATCTGGTCTCGATCCTAGTTGCTGTGTTATTGATTACACCGTATGCATTAAGGTAAAAGTTTTTTATGAAGAAGGTAATTGTAAATCTTGTGTATTTACTCATTGCTTTGAATTTAATAACCAATAAAAATTACTATCATGAAAAATAAAATATATACATTCAAAACATATATGTTGCTAGTAATTTTTATGGCAACTACAATAGGATATTCACAAATTGCTGTAAATACAACACCAAATACTTCAACTTGTAATTTAAACGGAGATACGGTAACTGCATCAGTACCAACTGAAGCTTTAACAGGTGATAATATTGCTTTAAATATAACATTGCCTGGAACTTATGATGCTGGTTGTGTTAAAACAGTAACCATTACCAAATCTTCAAACCTAGTCTTTCAAAGCTCAGGAGCAATTCCTTTTGCTGATATGGGAGGTGGAACATACCAAAACACTGCTCCACCAATATTAGCAGGTAATGATGGGCAAAATTTTAACGTGTTTTTTAAATTTCCAAATTATACAACTTGTAACGGTGCAATTGGCACTTTTGATGTAACTGTTACATTAGATTGCGCAGGTGTAATTACTACGTGCACAACTTCTGTAAATGTTATTGCAAGAGCTGATAATTATTGGTCAATTTCTAAAGAATTTTACACTGGTGATTTAACCTGCGGAACTTCAAAATGGAAAATTAAATTAACGCATAACAATCCGAATGGACCTGGTTTAGGTACTTATAAATTGGCAGGAACATTTTTAGAAAGCGGGTTGGTAACCGTTCCTGTTATTAGTGGAAGTTCATATACAGTTAACATTTCAACAACTTCTAATGGATCGTATACTTATTATGCAACTTTACAAAATTGTTCTCCTGATGGTAGCACCATTACAAATATTATAGATTATAATTTTACTTTAGGTGATGGTTGTGATACAATGATAGGCTCAGTTTCAGCAACTTCGCCACCATTGGCAAGTCCAAATGCTTCTATTTCATTTACAAAATGGGTTTCAAACAGTTATTACACCAACTTAACACCTGGTTGTGATGCACGTTATTACATAACAGTTTGTAACAATGGAAATGTGCCTTGGACAGATTTAGTAATAACTGACAACCTAAATATTCCGGGAATTACAATTACAAATATTTCAATGCCTGCTGGCTGGACCTCAAGTCCAATTGTACCTCCATTTCCACCAACTACATATACTTTTTCAGCGGCTCCAGGGTTTGTATTAAATCCTAGTGATTGCCAAACAATTTATATAGATTTTCAAATTGATGGTGGCGCAACCATTGGTAGTACCATTTCAAATACTGCTTATTTAAGTTATGTGGCTTCAGGTACAGGTGGCGCTCCAGGAGGCCCTCCTGTTGATCCTTGCCCTGGAATTAGTTGCCCAACTTTAGACTTAACTGTTCAAAATACAGATTCTACAGTAGATTTTGTTGTTGAAGAACCAAAAGCTATTCCATCTATCAAAAAATGTATTTTAGATCCACCAAACCCATTAATTCCACCTATTTATCAAATTGGAAATACTATTAAATATAGTATTATGGTTGGAAATTCTGGATCAGGTGATTTAAATACAACTATTACTGATGCTTTAGGTTCGCCTCAAAATTTAGAAATTATGCCTGGTTCTATAACCTATGATTATTATGCTGATCAAAATGCAGGCTATAAAAATAGTTGCAGTCCTCCTTTTGGAGCACCAGATCCAATTGTACCACCATTTTCAGTTACTGCAAATACGGTAGATTTACAAAATCCTACTTGGGCTATTACAAATATGCCTGGAATTTGTGACCTTAATAGATCAAACTTCTTAATTATTACATTTGAAGCTGAAATTTTACCACAACTTTCTGGGTCAAAAACTAATATAGCAACAGTTCCTTATGGAGCCGGTACTTTAAGTAGTTCTGTAAATTATAGTATAGATCAGGTTGGAATTTTAGCAATTCATAAAGAAGCTGATGAAGAAATTGTTGAAAACGGCCAATCTTTTAATTACACGGTTACAGTTTCAAATAATGGTAGCGTACCATTAGATAACATTGTTGTTACAGATATGTTACCAGATTGTGTAACAATTGACGGTCAAATTAGAATTGAAGACGATCTTGCAAATCCAATTACAAGCAGTTCTGCTGGAAATGTAATTATTACTATTGATCCTTCAACACAACTTCTTCCGGGAGACAATTTTATTATTACTATTCCAGTTGTTAAATCTGGCGGCGGAAACTGTTGTAATGAAAGTGTTTCTGTGACTGCTGATATGACTACTACTGGTGTTGAATTAACTGCAAACTATGGAAGTGAAGAAGCTCCTGCGGCTTGCGTTAGTGGAACTGAATGTTGTGATATTGAAGATTTTGATGCTTCAATAAAAGAAAACAACGGAAGTTTTAATGTTACAATTAACGGTGGAAGTGTTCCAATACAAGAGGTTGAAATTTCAATGATTGATTATCATGTTGAATATTCTAACCCAGATTGTAAGCCTGATGATATGGGTAACTTTGGAACGTTATCTACTTCTAACACAACGTTAGCTAATTTAATTTTAAATGCGGGTGATAATAACACGAGTAGTCTTACTTGGTTACCTGGCTCACCGGGAATTTTAAACAATAGTGTTAATTTAAACATTGTTGATCCGCTCACATTAAATTTAGATTGTTGTGATGTTATATTCTCTTTCTGTTTAAAAGTGAGAGTGAAAGATGTAAATTGTAATGTATGTGAGAAAATAATTTGTTATTCATCTGATCAACAAACTGAACCTGAACCTTGTGAAATTAATATTAAAGATATTGGGCAAGGAAAAACGTATTGTCCAGGAGATAGTATCACATTAAATTGGAGCGGTTCTACTCCATCAGGTTTTGTAAATGTTTCTTTATTTGACAATACAAATAATGCTGTTTATCAAGTATTAGCCACTGGCATACCAAATACTGGTGTTTTCACTTACACAATACCAGCTGGTATTCCTTGTGACCCTCCTAGAACTTGGTCGTTAATTGTTGAAGATTCTGAAAGTTTATGTTTAGGCAGAAGTAACACATTTACCATAAAATGTTGTCAAGTTGAACCAGATTGCGCTTGTGGTGAATGGCTTACAAGTTATGTAACTGTAAAAGGTTATATAAAACAAATTCCACAAGACCCTAAACTGAAAATTAATTTCCAATCTAATTTAGGTAAGAATGTTGATTGCGGAAGTGAAATTTCTTTAAAACCTTCCATGTATTATTCATTTACAGCACCAAATTACATTTGTAATCCTGAAAATTGTGATGTAAGCTACAAATGGGAAATAATTGGGCCAAGTGGTGTTATACAAACTGGAACTGGAAAAACATTTAATTACAGTTTTAGTAGTTATGGAACGTATCAAGTTGTATTTACGCCAATATGTGGTGGTAAAGAATGTGAACCTTGTATTATACATGTTTATATACCGAATCAAGGACACGACAATCCAAATGGGGTGATTCAAAAAATTGAGAAGTTTAATGTGAAGCAACAGTTTGGACCTGTTAAACCTAAAAAAAAATAATATTTATAAGAGCAAAAGAGTTGATTAATTTCAACTCTTTTGCTTATTTTTAATTTATCAAACAGTTCAAACCATATTTCAAAATAAACATAGTAAATTCCCACTAAAATAATAACATTTATTGCGCTATTATTTCTTTCTTTTAAAGCAAATTATATCTGATTTTATAGTTTTATTATCTACACTATACCAAGTTTCACAACCTTTTAATTCAAATCCATTTCCAATTGCTTCAATAAGCATTGTTCCAATACCTATCTGTCTTCTATCCGTGTTTTTTGAGATTAAAAGAGCAAAACGGTCTTCTATAGAACCACTTACATAGAACGTTTTTATTTCGTTTTGATCAGAACCATTTTTAGTAATACTTATAGTCCATAATCCTTCTAACTTATCAGCTTTTTGTTTTAAATTTAGTAAACTGTACTCTTTAGAATCTTCAAATTCCTGTTTTGTTTCCCAAACACCAGATACATCTATTCCAATATATTTAATATTTCTGTACCAAGGGATTAACCAATCTGCAAACATTCTAGAAATAAGATAGAGCAATGCTGTAGTTAAAATACCTGTAAGAATACCAATAATAATATTGCTAGTTAAAGAGTCTAATTGTATAATAAGTCCATTCATAACTACTGTTTTTATATAATTATTTAATGATTGTTAAAGGTTTTATATCCAATACTTTTGGGTTTGGTAGTTACTATTTTAAATGAATCGAATTCCAACACATCTTCTAAATTTAATGTGTTTATACTAGCTTTAGTGCGTTTATTCTTAGGTAAATTAGCCATTCTCAATTCTTGATTTCTTGTCGATTTTTCAACTATTTTACGCATAGAACGAGCGTTTCCAAAAAATTTATTTCGGTATTTGTACAAATAAGCAATGTATGTTTTTAGATGTTGTTCAGCCTTTTGTTCAACTTTCAATCCTTTTGAAGAAAACATATTTTTTGTAATTTCCCACAATTCACTTTCAGTGAAATCAATAAAATGAAATGTTTTATCAAAGCGAGATTTCATTCCTGGATTAGTTTCTAAAAAACGCTTCATATTATCAGTATACCCAGCAACAATAACGCTAAATTTACCTCTATGATCTTCCATTTCTTTTATTAGTGCTGCAATCGCTTTTTTACCAAAATTATTTCCACCATTTTTTGAAGAGCCTTCAGTAATTGCATAAGCTTCATCAATAAATAAAATACCACCCATTGCGCTTTTAATTAATTCTTTGGTTTTAATAGACGTTTGACCTACATAACCTGCAATTAAACTACTTCCATCAGCTTCAACTACATGACCTCTTTCTAATAAGCCTAAAGCTTTATACACTTTTCCAATAATTCTGGCAACCGTAGTTTTACCGGTTCCTGGATTTCCTAAAAAAACGTTATGCATTGAAAATGCTTTTAAAACGTCACGGTCAATTTCTCTGTAATATTTAGTTAAACGGATAAGTTCTTGTACTTCTTGTTTAATTATAGTAAGTCCTATTAGTCCATTTAATTCAGTTAAAGCTTCTTCTAGTAGTGTTAAATCAACATCTAATTTTAATCTTTTAGATAGATTATCTTCAGCTAAATCTTCAACGTCTTGTTCTTTAATGTTTGTAAGAAGTGCTTTTGTTATTTTTTCTTGGTCGTATTCTCTCACTAAACGGATACCTAAATTCATTTTGGCTTCATCAATAATAGAATGAACATAGCGTGCATTTCCAAAAGTCTTATCACGTTTTCTAAAAGCTGAAGTAACTATTTTTTTAATTTTTATTAATGCTTTTTTTGAAAGTTTAACAACTTTCTTTTTTGAAGCATATTTAGCAATATCAACTAATTCAGTTGGAGTAAAGTCTTTAAAATGATAATAATTTGTGAAACGCGATTTTAATCCTGGATTAGAATTGATGAAGCTTTCCATTTCTTTTGGGTATCCTGCAACCATAATTGCGATATCTCCTGGGCCATCACTCATTTCAGTAATTAAAGCCGCAATAGCTTCTGGTCCAAAATCGTTTGTTGCACCTTCCTTAAATAGCATATAGGCTTCATCAATAAATAGAATTCCTCCTCTTGCTTTTTCTATCAATTTTTTTGTGTTTTCTCCAGTTTGCCTTACATAACCTGAAATTAAATCATTGCTTTCTACTGAAAGAACATGACCTTTAGATAGTAGACCCATTGAATGATAAATTTGTCCCAATAATTTTACCACAGTTGTTTTTCCAGTTCCTGGGTTTCCTGTAAACACACTATGTAATTTTATTTCACCATTTTCTTCAATCCCTTTTTGTTTTCGGATTTGTACATAGGTTGTATAGTCTATATATTCTCTAATTTTCTGTTTGATGTTTGTAAGACCAATTAGTTGGTCTAATTCGCTAAGTAGTTCATCAATAGATTTGTTTTCTATAGGTTGTTTATAATTTAATTCTGGTTCTAATATTTCAGTTTCTTCAACTACTGGCGCTATTGAAGTTTCATCTGTCGGTAATTCATCAGTTACATTTAATTCTTCTGGATTAAAATCATCTTCTAAAACAGCGCCATAATCGGCTACTCTTACTAACAAATCATCACCAATACTAAATGGAATAATAGACACTACGGTATCCATAAAAACAACTTCTACGCGATAATTATCTTTAAGCCACATACTTGTATCTTTACTTCCCCAACCAGCTATAATACTATAAGATTCTCCAATTCCATTGTTAGGAGTAACATAACTAATATTGTCTGAAACGCCTATTAACAGGCCAGAATCATCATAATAATTGAAAATTAATTCGCACAACCATTCTTCTTCTACATTATTAACAAACTCAAATTCAGTCATAATATAACGCGTATGCTTATACACAAACTGTTTAAAATACAAACGGTCTTCTAAATTTTGCTCTTCACCATTAGTCTCATAAGTTTTTAAAGTAACTACTTTAAAATATGGGTTATTTGTTGATGTTACAATTCCAACATCTTCTATATGAAATTTTGTAGACTCTATAAATTCATTATCAATATAAACTTCCCATAGGTAATCTCCTTTCTCCCAATAACCTCCATGTTCATCTGCTCCCCAACCATAATCACAAATAACTGTATTTATGTCTTTTGTTACATTATATTCTTTGGTATTTACACAATGCTCATTCGTTTTTTTATCACCATTAAGGCTAAAAGCTTTAAAAGTAACTATTGTTTTCCAATCTTTTTCGTCAAACAATTTGTTGTAAAACTCTATAGCAATACCTAAATAATTGATTTCATTTTTATCAAATACTTTTCTGTAACGCCTAGTATTATTAATAGTTCTATCCCAAGCATATGTTTTTAGACTAATTATTTTGTAATGCTTGTCGTCTTTTTTATTAAACCACATAAAATCTTTTTAGAATAATGAATAGCAATGGGGCAGGTTTAGTCTAAAAGTAAAATATAAAATATAAGAATCTGCTGATAAAAATCAGTTAATATAATTTACATCTATTCCAAATAATAGTATTATTTAGAATTTATATAAATTATTCCTTAAAAAAAATACAGTTGCTTTATTAATTATCTTTGAGTATCACACTTAAAAAGTTGTTATTAATATTACCTTAGAATCTATTTAATATGACTATTCTTAAATCAATTGCTGAAGTGATTTTACCTTTATTTGCTGTATTTGCAGCAATTTGGGCTTTTTTCAAACTTTTTTACAGATTCAAGTCTAAGTTTTTATTTATTACAAATTGTCAATTATTACATAGAAATATTTGGGATGATATAAGTAAGCATTATAAAATAAAGCAAAATGGAGCAATGGATCACGCTTTTAGACCCTTGGTATTATTGCCTAGTAGTTTAAAAAAATATTCCAATATTAAAAATGGGAAAAAGGCTGTACTTGAAAGTATCAACCCAAATAGAGAAACTAAATTAAAAATTGTTGCAGAAGTATACTGGATACCTGAAGATATGGAACCATGGAATAATATTATTCATCCAGTATTTTCACTCGTTTTAAGACGTTATTTTGGAATTGAAATGCCAATGTATCAAGATGAGAAAGAAGAAGACATTAAAGATGGCTGGAAACTTATAAAGCATCATGCAAAACATTTATTTGCATTAAATAGAACTTCAGATAAAGATCATTTACAATGGTTAATGAGTGATCAATATACCTATCGCTTTTTTAACGCATCAACAACTGAAGGAGGCTCTTATGAAGGAGAAGCTGGACCAGATAGTTTTATAGAATACTGTGGATTATCTATTGTACTTCGTAATCATTCCATTATTCATATTGAGAAGGATTAAATTGA
>Ga0209345_10003697_pt1 | contig 15489 bp, 14 predicted proteins | sample Cruoilmetagenom7_FD_187294 | JGI IMG/M metagenome (GOLD analysis project Ga0209345, IMG submission 187294) | Oil polluted marine microbial communities from Coal Oil Point, Santa Barbara, California, USA - Sample 7 (SPAdes) (version 2) | ecosystem: Environmental > Aquatic > Marine > Oil seeps ... | reverse complement strand
GTGAACCAGCTCAAGGATACGCTCTTTGTCGGTGACCGTAAGGGCGCGGACATCTACGGGCGCGTCTTTGTGGTCTCCGCCTTTGGCGGGATCACGAACCTGCTGCTTGAGCATAAGAAGTCAGGCGAGCCGGGTGTCTATGCGCATTTGGCCAACGCTAGCAACGATCACGGCTGGCACGAGGCGCTGACGCGTGTCTCGGCCGAGATGCAGCGCGTGCACCGCGAGGTGCTGGAGCATCCCGGCGATATTGAGCAAGCCGACGCCTTCGTGTCAGAGCGCACCCATGGTGCCCGCAACTGCTTGATCGACCTGCAGCGTCTCTGTGCCTATGGCCACTTCCGCTTGTCCGAGCACATGCTGCAAATCCGCGAGTTGCTCTCGGGTCTGGGTGAGGCGCATTCCGCCTTTGTCACCACGATCATGCTGCAACGCGCTGGCGTGAACGCCCGTTTCGTTGACCTCTCCGGTTGGCGCGATGAGGGCAACGTCACGCTGGATGAGCGCATCGCGCAGGCGATGGAGGGCATCGACCCGCATACGGAAATGCCCATCGTGACCGGCTATGCGCAATGCGCCGAAGGGCTGATGCGCGAGTTTGACCGCGGCTATTCCGAGGTGACTTTCTCCAAGCTGGCGGCCCTGACCGGTGCGCGCGAGGCGATCATTCATAAGGAGTTCCACCTGTCGTCCTGCGACCCGAAGCTGGTCGGCGAACATGCCGTCAAAAAGATCGGGCGCACGAACTATGACGTGGCGGACCAGCTGTCGAACATGGGGATGGAAGCGATCCACCCCAAGGCGGCCAAGACTCTGCGTCAGGCCGATGTGCCGCTGCGCGTGACAAATGCGTTCGAGCCTGAAGACCCCGGCACGCTCATTGATGACCGTCAGGCCGAAGTGCCAGCGGTAGAGATTGTGACCGGTCTTGATATCGTGACGCTGGAATTGTTCGAGCAGGATATGGTCGGCGTCAAAGGCTATGACACCGCGATCTTAGACGTGCTGACCCGCCACAATGTGCGGATCGTGTCCAAAGTGTCGAACGCCAATACGATCACGCATTATCTGGATGCGTCGCTGAAGACGATGCGGCGGGTGGAGAAGGATTTGGCACAGATCTATCCTGCGGCTGAGATCACCACGCGGACGTTGTCGATGGCCTCGGTCATCGGGCGCGATCTGAGTGGACTGTCGGTTCTGCAACGGGGCTTGGTGGCGATTGCCGAGGCTGGTCAGACAGCGATTGGTGCGAGCCAAGGGCCGCGTAATGTGGATGTGCAGTTTATCGTTGAGCGTGAGACGCTTCAGCCGGTGATCAAGGCGCTGCATGGGGCATTTATTGAAGAGGCCGCTGCGCCGCTGTCGCGGGCGGCTTAAGTAGCCTCAGCGTTAACACTTTGATCGCGGCCCTTCGGGGCCGCGATTTTTTTGTGCCCAAGGGCCATCGCCTGCCCGCGGGTCGGCGAGCCAACCTTGGTTCATGCCATTTTATGGGGCAGCCTTGGTGCTCGCTTCCTAAGGCCCACCCAGCCTCACCAGATCGCCTACCCGGGGGGCGGGCAGGCGATGGCCCGGCGCCTGCGGCTTAATTCCAGGCCTTGCAGCATATCTCACCCCACAAAAAAACGGCCCCGCAATCGCGAGGCCGTTTCTATTAAAATTCGGATCAAATCAGCCGCCGCAGCGCTTCGCCGCGTCCTCAACAGCCGCCGTAAAGCCCAGCAGCGAGAACGTATCGCTCGTCTGCGTCCCACGCGACGAACGGCCAACCAGCTTCGCATCCGCCCCGCGCTTCATGGCCGCAATGATCTTCGCATCATCCGCCGTGGTCGCAGGCCATGCCCACTCGCCCTCGGTGAACAGCTCAAACTCATTGCCCGAAATATCCATCGTCACGGTCGAGCCCGACGCGAAAGGATAGCCGCCTGTAAAGGCCACCTGCCCCTTAGCATTGGCCGAAGGGCGGTAGAACACCATCAACAATGTCTGCCCACGGTTCACCGCAACCACACGACCATCGCGTGTGTTGACGACTTCTTTTGGCGTCGAAACACCCCAGCACTCGGTCGGATTATCTTCGACAAAGACGCTCCAATCCGTCTTGGCGGCGACCCGATTGGTGCTCTGCTCCTGCGCCCATGCGCCGCTCGCCATCATGGCGACCGCACCCAGTGCAAACCCACAAGTTTTCATCATTCCCATCTGTCCAGCCTCCAGCCGTCCTTGACCTCAACGCAGTGACAGACCCCAGCCGGGCAACCTCGGGCGGGTTGCTCTCTTGCAGGTGTCTGTTATCTGTTCGACACCAAACACAATAACGCCAAACGTGCGACAGGCGAAACCCTGATTGGCAGGAATTCGCCCAGAAACAGGATGATCCAATGACCAACCCAGCCCCCTTCGCAGAAATCTGGCGCGGACCTTTTCTGGAAAGCGTGCACTCCGGTCATGCGGTGATCTGCGACGACAGCGGCCAGATCGTCGAGGCTTGGGGCGATCCGGAAAAGGTGATCCTGCCGCGCTCTTCGTCCAAGATGATCCAAGCCTTGCCGCTGATCAATTCGGGGGCGGCCGATAAGGCGGGCCTGACAACCGAACAACTCGCTCTCTCCTGCGCCTCGCACCAAGGCGCGGCGATCCATACCGACCGCGTGGGCGTCTGGCTCGATACGCTGGGCCTGAACGACAGCGACTTTCGCTGCGGCCCGCAAGAACCCAATGACCGCGACGCCATGGAGGCGCTGATCCGCGCCCATGAAAAGCCCTGCCAGATCCACAACAACTGCTCGGGCAAACATGCGGGCTTTCTGACACTGAACAAACACCTCGGCGCCGGGCCGGACTATGAAAAGCCCGAACATGCGGTGCAGCAGGCCTGCCTTGAGGCTTTCGAGACGGTCACGCAAGAAACCTCGCCCGGCTATGGCATCGACGGCTGCTCGGCCCCGAACCCGGCTTGCACCCTGCACGGCATGGCCCGCGCCATGGCACATTTCGCCGCTGCCCCCGAAGGCTCTGCCGAGGCCCGCCTGCACGAAGCCATGCGCCTGCACCCCGAACTGGTCGCCGGCGAAGGCCGCGCCTGTACCGAACTAATGCGGGCGATGGACGGGAAAGTGGCGCTTAAGACCGGGGCCGAAGGCTTCTTCATCGCGATCTGGCCCGAGCGTAAACTCGGCATCGCGCTCAAAGCCGCCTGCGGCACCACCCGCGCAGCGGAATGCGCCATCGCGGCCCTGCTGGTCAAACTCGGTGCGCTGGACGCTAACCACCCCGCCGCGCTCAAGCGGATGAACGCGCCGATCAAGAACTGGCGCGGTCTGCACACCGGTCAGATGAAGGCGGCAGAAGCGCTGCTTTAAGCACCGCCCCGGTCGCGCCTACATCTCCATAAGCGGCGCGACCTCGACCGATCCGGAGCCATCGGCGACCATCGGACAGCCCTGCGCCATCTTGCAGGCGGCATCCATGTCATCGGCGCGCACCACGGTGAACCCCGAGAGCGGATTCGCCCCACCGTCATCGGCAATGCCGCTTGTGCTGACGGTTTTGGACATGCCCACCGGGTTGCCGGGATTGACGAGATTCGGCCCCATCTCCTCATACCACGCGCCCCAAGCGGCCATGGCTTTCTCGCCCTCTTCGGGCGTGTCCGGGGCTTTGCCCCCGTGATAGGCAAAAATGAAGTCCGGCATCTTTTCTCTCCCTCGTTGCTCAGCGGCATGAGAAAGCCGCACCTCATTAGGCGCGCGCAGGTCCGGACCTGTCAAATCAGGCTTTTGTGTCAGCCTGCAAATTCCATCCGCGCATAGCCCTGCACAAAGAGCAACGCGGTCAGATCGCCATGGTTAATCCGGATGTCACATTCCGCCGCGACAGAGGGCTTGGCATGCAGCGCCACCCCCATGCCCGCGCGACCGAGCATGCCCAAATCATTGGCCCCATCTCCGACCGCGATGACCTGATCCTCGGTGATCCCTAGCTTGGCAGTGATCTCTTCCAACGCGGTGACCTTGGCCTCGCGCCCAAGGATCGGCAGGCCCACCTCGCCCGATAGCTTGGCCTGATCCATCAGCAGGGTATTGGCACGGTTCTCGTCAAAGCCGAGCAGTTCCGCGACCTTAGCGGTAAAGGCCGTGAACCCGCCCGAGACCAACGCCGCGTAGCCGCCTTGGGCCTTCATCGTCCCCACCAAAGCGCCGCCACCGGGCATCAAGGTGATGCGCTCGGCCAGCACTTTGTCGATCACAGAGGCCTCAAGTCCTTTCAGCAGCGCCACGCGTTCGCGCAGCGCCCCGTCGAAATCCAATTCGCCGTTCATCGCCCGCGCGGTGATCTCTTTCACATGCGCGCCAACGCCCGCTTCCTCGGCCAGCTCGTCAATGCATTCCTGCTGAATCATCGTGCTGTCCATATCGGCCAGCAACATCTGCTTACGGCGGCCTTCGGTCGGCACGATCACCAGATCAACCCCCATCGATTGGCAGTTTTCCCAAACGTCCCAACGGTTCTCAGGCATCTGCCCCAGCGAAAACTCCGCCGCCTCATCCGGTGCCAGCCAAAGCACATCGCCCCCGCCCCAAGCGTTGCGCAGGCTTTCCACCAGCGCCGGGTCGAGGTTGGGATTGGTGGGGGAGGTCAACAAGATTGCCGTGAACATAAGTTTCCGATCCGCATCATTCGCGCCGCGCAAAGCGACATGACCGGCGTCCTAGCGTCATTTTGCGACTTGTGCCAGCCCGCCTTCATCCGTAATGCGGTCCGTGGGACACCCTTCCCCAACGAAGGGCGATTATCTGAGAGGATAGCATAAATGGCTATGAACGAACCGGCAGCACGCCCGGACACGAAACCTGTTGCCGTACCGGCAAACCCGCGTTTCTCATCCGGCCCCTGCGCCAAAATTCCCACATTCGACCTGACCAAGCTCGCGGATGCTCCGCTGGGCCGCAGCCACCGTGCCGCACCCGGCAAGGCCAAGCTGCTGGAAGCGATCGAGACGACCCGCGACGTGCTGGGCGTGCCTGCGGACTACCGCATCGGCATCGTGCCCGCCTCCGACACCGGCGCATTCGAGATGGCCATGTGGTCGCTCTTGGGCGAACGCCCGGCGGAAATGGTCGCATGGGAAAGCTTTGGTGCGGGCTGGGTCACCGATGTGGTCAAACAGCTGAAAATCGACGCGCAGGTTCATACAGCGGAGTATGGCGAGATCGTCAACATGGCCGCGCTGAACTATGACAACGACGTCTGCTTTACATGGAACGGCACCACCTCGGGCGTGCGGATGCCGAACGGCGATGCGATCCCGGCGGACCGGGCGGGCCTGACGCTCTGCGACGCCACCTCGGCGGCCTTTGCAATGGACCTGCCGTGGGACAAACTGGATGTGACGACCTTCTCTTGGCAGAAAGTGCTGGGCGGCGAAGCGGCGCATGGCATGCTGATCCTGAGCCCCCGCGCGGTTGAGCGGTTGGAGAGCTACACCCCCGCATGGCCCCTGCCGAAAATCTTCCGCCTGACCAAAGGCGGCAAGCTGATCGAAGGCATCTTTAAGGGCGAGACGATCAACACCCCATCAATGCTCTGCGTTGAGGACTACCTGCTGGCGCTGGACTGGGCGAAATCCGTGGGCGGCCTCAAGGGTATGATCGCGCGCGCCGATGCCAACACCAAAGCCATCGCCGATTTCGTTGAGGCGCATGCCTGGATCGACTTCCTCGCGAGTGATCCGGCGACCCGCTCCAACACGTCGGTCTGCCTCAAGTTCGCCGATGACCGCATCGAAGACGGCGCTGCTTTCGCCAAAGCCGTCGCCAAGCGGCTGGCCGACGAGGGTGTCGCGCTCGACATCGGCGCCTACCGCGATGCCCCTCCGGGCCTGCGCATCTGGTGCGGCGGCACGGTCGAGACCTCGGACATCGAGGCGATGCTGCCTTGGCTCGCATGGGCTTTCGAGACCGAAATCAACGCGTGAAGCGACGGTGCGCAGGGACTGCGCACCCTACCCCATCCCATCCCGTAGGCTGCGCATTCACTGCGCACCGCTGACCCCGTTTTAAAGGACCACAAACATGGCTCCCAAAGTACTCATCTCCGACAAACTCTCCGAAGCTGCCGTCCAGATCTTCCGTGACCGCGGCATCGACGTGGATTTCCAGCCCGATCTGGGCAAGGACAAAGACAAGCTGGCCGAGATCATCGGCAATTACGACGGCCTCGCCATCCGCTCAGCCACCAAGGTGACGGAAAAGATCCTCGCCAACGCGCCGAACCTCAAAGTCATCGGCCGCGCCGGTATCGGCACTGACAACATCGACAAGGAAGCCGCGTCCAAACAGGGCGTGATCGTGATGAACACGCCTTTCGGCAACATGATCACCACCGCCGAACACGCCATCGCGATGATGTTCGCCGTGGCGCGTCAAATCCCTGAGGCCTCGGCCTCCACCCATGCGGGCAAATGGGAAAAGTCCAAGTTCATGGGCGTCGAGTTGACCGGCAAAACCCTCGGCGTGATCGGCGCGGGCAACATCGGTGGCATCGTCTGTGACCGGGCGCGTGGGCTGAAGATGAAGGTCGTGGCCTATGACCCCTTCTTGGGCGAAGACAAAGCCGAAGAAATGGGCGTCGAAAAAGTCGAGCTGGACGACCTGCTGGCCCGCGCCGATTTCATCACGCTGCACGTCCCCTTTACCGAGCAGACGGCGAATATCCTGAGCCGTGAGAACCTCGAGAAAACAAAAAAGGGCGTCCGCATCATCAACTGCGCCCGTGGCGGTTTGGTGGACGAAGAAGCGCTGGCCGATCTGCTGAAATCCGGCCATGTCGCAGGCGCAGGCTTTGACGTCTTTGCCGAAGAACCCGCCACCGACAACCCGCTGTTCAACCTGCCCAACGTGGTCTGCACCCCGCACCTTGGCGCCGCGACCACCGAAGCGCAGGAAAACGTCGCCCTGCAAGTCGCCGAACAGATGTCCGACTACCTGCTGACGGGTGCCGTGACCAACGCGCTGAACATGCCCTCGGTCACAGCCGAAGAAGCCAAGGTCATGGGGCCATGGGTCAAGCTGGCAGGCCACCTCGGGGCCTTCATCGGCCAGATGACCGACGAACCGATCAAGGCGATCAATATCCTCTATGACGGCTCGGTCGCACAGATGAACCTCAAGGCGCTGAACTGTGGCGTCGTGGCGGGCATCATGAAACGTGCCAATCCAGATGTGAACATGGTCTCGGCCCCCGTGGTCGCCCGCGAAAAGGGCATCCAGATCAGCACCACCAACCAAGACAAATCCGGCGTCTTTGACGGCTATATCAAAGTGACTGTGGTGACTGATAAGCGCGAGCGCTCCATCGCGGGCACTGTGTTCTCAGACGGCAAACCGCGCTTTATCCAGATCAAAGGCATCACAATCGATGCCGAGATCGGCGAGCACATGCTCTATACCACCAACGAAGACGTGCCGGGCATCATCGGCACATTGGGCCAGACGATGGGCGAGAACGGTGTGAACATTGCGAACTTTACGCTAGGCCGGAACACCGCCAAGGGTGAGGCGATTGCCCTTCTGTATGTCGACGATCAAGTACCGGAAACAGTGATCGGCAAGCTGCGCGACACCGGCATGTTCCGCCAGATCAAACCGCTGCAGTTTGACGTTTCCTAAGATTCCCTTTTCTTAAACGTCCCTACTAAACCGAAAAGCGCCCCCAACCGGGGGCGCTTTTGCGTTACGGTGCTTGGGCGCGGCTGCGCAATACAACCACCAGAAACGTGAGCGCTGCCAGAAGGCTTAGTAAGGAACCAATCTTCGCCATTGCCTCCCCCGCCCCGGTCAGTGTCATCGCAATGCCCGGCACGATGACAATTAAGCCTAGCAACGCCAGACCAAAATGCGCCCAAGCCAGACGGCTCGCCGCTGCCGCAGGTACGAGATGGTAATAAAACCCGTAGATCGCAAAGCTGACCCACCCCAACAGGTTGAGGTGCGCATGGGCCGGGGACAGGGCGTGATCGCCAGTCGCCGCCATCTGAATGCCCCATGCCATACCGATCAACACTGCGATCGTTCCGCAGATTAAGAATGCAAATGAAATACCGCGCATAGATGTTCTCCGATCACGTAGCTGACAAAGGCGGACCGGTGAAGGACAGATGGTATTGCGCCGCGCGTTTGCTGATTTCCTCCATATCGGTAGGAATCGCCAATTTATCGCGGGCCATGTCGACAAAAAACCCCTCAAATCCGCCGGGCGTCAGGATCACCAAATGGCGAGAGGGGGCATCCCCCACCACACGAAACGTATGCTCCGCCCCACGCGGGACAAAGACCGCCTCGCCTTCACCCACGACGGATCGTTTGCCATTGAGAATGAACTCCGCTTCGCCGCCAAGCATGACGAATGTCTCATCCGCGTCTTCGTGAACATGCAACGGCGGGCCACTGTCTGGCGGCGCCTCTGAGTGGACAATCGACATCGCCCCGCCCGTCGCTTCCTTGGTCAAGATGATCTCATACTGCGTGCCAAGCCATTCGACCGGCTCCGCCTTACTTGCTGTTGTCATATCACTTCTCCCTGTTGCTTCCACTCCCTGCCTTGACCGTCTCATGAAGGGATTAATTCTGGAAACTCATAGTTTTTATTTATAATATTCACCGAATGAATTTATTGAGCTTCGATTTCAACCTGCTCCGGGTGCTCGACGCGCTCTTGCGGGAAAACTCGACAGTTGCGGCAGGGCGTCGCATTGGTCTTTCGCAACCTGCGGTTTCTGCTGCACTCGGCCGGTTGCGGGCGGCGCTGAACGATCCGCTTTTCGTGCGAGTCGGACAGAGGTTGGAGCCAACGCCCTATGCCCTTAGTCTCGCCGAACCGCTGCGCAGCGCTTTGGACGACGTCGAAGCGCTCCTATCAGGCCCGCCAGAGTTTGACCCCGCCAATGCGGTCGACCGCTTTGTCATATCGGGAAGTGATTTCTTTGCCGAAATGCTGATGCCCGCACTCGGCGATCATCTTGCACGGCTTGCTCCGGGCATCCTGCTGCAATTGGTTGATCTGGTGCCTGACAACTACCTTGCACCGCTTAAAACCCACGAGGTCGATCTTGCCCTCGTCCCGCAAATTGACCGTCCTGCATGGATCGATTGGCAGCCGCTGTTCAACTCCAGTTTCGCGGTCATTGCGCGGCGCGACCATCCGGCCCTGACGGGCCTTGCCCCGGGGGATGAAATGCCGATCGGCCTTATTTGCAGTCTGGGCCACATCCTGTTTTCTCCCGAAGGCCAGACCGCGGCGATGGGTGACGCCGCTCTGGCCGCAGTGGGACGCAGCCGCCGCGTTGTGATGACCTTACCAGTGTTTTACGGTGTCTTCAGCACCGTGGCCGGCAGCGACCATATCGCACTCGTGCCGCAGCAAATGGCGCATCGGCTCGCTAAAAAATTGGATATTGACGTCTTTGCCATCCCCTTCTCGATGCCGACGCCGCTGATCGGAATGTTCTGGCACAGGCGTGCCACAAGCTCTCCCGCCCATCGTTGGCTGCGCCAGCAAATTGCGGTCTTGATGCAACCGCTGAACGATGGTGAATTGCCGCTGAATGAGGGGTTGCTCCCTTTGCAAAAGGACTAATCATGCCCCAACCCATTTACGCCATCGGCGATATTCACGGCCAAGCCGGGGAACTTGACCGGGTGCTGGACCTGATCGAAACTGATGGTGGCCCTGATGCCGATATCGTGTTTCTCGGCGATTACACAGATCGCGGGCCGAACAGCAAAGCTGTGATCGAACGGCTGGCTAAGGGCAAGGCTGAGGGACGCAACTGGACCTTTCTCATGGGCAACCATGACCGCATGTTCAGCTGGTTCGTAGAAGATTTCCCACGTCACGATCCGCTCCTGTTGGTCGAACTCAACTGGCTCAATCCGCGCCTCGGGGGCGACACGACGCTGGCTTCCTATGGTGTGCCCGTAACCGGGCGCGATCGCATGTCAGATATCCACGCTCAGGCCCGCGCCGCAGTGCCGGAGGCGCATGTGGACTTCTTGCAAAACCTTGCGCTGAGCCACGAGACACCAGACCTTTTCTTTGCGCATGCCGGCATCAAACCGGGGGTGGCCCTAAAGAACCAACGCGAGGATGATCTTTTGTGGATCCGCAAGGAATTCCACGCAGCCACCACGCCGCACCCCAAGCTTATTGTCCACGGCCATACGCCAGTCGACAGCGCGATGCACTACGGCAACCGGGTGAACCTTGATACCGGTGCAGGCTATGGCAAACCGCTGAGTGCTGCGGTTTTCGAAGGGGCTGAATGTTGGGTGCTGACGCAACAGGGACGCAATCGGCTGCGCCCCTAAGCGGGCATGCGCGTTTTAAGTCCAGTCCAGCACAACTTTGCCAGATTGCCCCGACTTCATCGCAGCAAAGCCCTTTTCAAAGTCATCTACCCCAAAGCGGTGCGTGATGATGGCCGAGACGTCGAGCCCGTTTTCAAGCATGGCAATCATCTTGTACCACGTCTCGAAAATTTCGCGGCCATAGACCCCCTTAATGGTGATCGCCTTAAATACGATGCGGCTCCAATCGACCGGGGACTTGCCCGGCGGAATGCCCAGCATCGCAATGCGCCCGCCCATTGTCATAGCCTCAACCATCTGGTCCAAGGCCTGCTGGTTGCCAGACATCTCAAGCCCTACGTCAAAGCCCTGTTTCATCTTCAAACGCGGGATCACATCCGCCAAATCTTCTTCGGCCACGTTGACCGTCACCACATCCGCGACCTTTTCCGCCAGCGCCAGCCGTGCGGGATTCACATCCGTAATCACCACATGCCGCGCCCCCACATGCCGCGCCACGGCGGCGGCCATGATGCCAATGGGGCCAGCGCCAGTGATCAGCACGTCTTCGCCCACCAGATCGAAACTCAGCGCCGTATGAACCGCGTTGCCCAAAGGGTCGAGGATCGCGCCAATGTCGTCGGAAATCTCATCCGGCAGCGGCACCACGTTGAAGGCCGGGAGCCGCAGATATTGCGCAAAAGCCCCCTGCTCATTCACCCCAATCCCCCGCGTCGCGGGATCAAGGTGAAACTTGCCCGCCCGGCTCTGCCGCGACTGTTTGCCGATCAGATGTCCCTCGCCCGAGCAGCGCTGGCCGATCTCCAGCCCTTCGACATTGCGTCCCAACTCGACAATCTCGCCTGCAAACTCATGGCCCGTAATCATCGGCACCGGCACGGTCTGCGCGGCCCAATCGTCCCAGTTCCAGATGTGAATGTCGGTGCCGCAGATGCCGGTCTTCTTGATCTTGATAAGCACGTCATCCGGCCCAATCTCAGGCACCGGGGCATGGGTCATCCACAGCCCTTCGCGGGCATGCAGCTTTGATAGAGCCTTCATTTCATTCGTGGTCATTCGATCACCCCACAGGCTTTGCCGGCCACTTCAAAGGCCTTTAGCGCGCGGTCCAACTGTTCGCGGGTCAGGGCCGCGTTCATCTGGGTGCGGATGCGCGCCTGACCGCGCGGCACCACCGGGAAGAAGAAGCCCGAGACATAGACTCCTTCGTCAAACAGCTTCGCAGCCATGTCCTGCGCAAGCTGCGCCTCGCCCAGCATCACCGGCACGATGGGATGCTCGCCGGGCAGCAGATCAAAGCCCAGTTTCTCCAGCCCCGCACGCCAATAAGCGGTATTCTCGAAGAGTCGCGCACGCAGGTCGTCGCCCTCTTCCACCAGCTCCAGCGCCCGCATCCCGGCCATGACAATCGACGACGGCAGTGAGTTGGAAAACAGATAGGGCCGCGCGCGCTGGCGCAGCAGGTCGATCACCGGCTGCGGCCCTGCGATATAGCCGCCGATCGCCCCGCCGAGCGCCTTGCCGAGCGTGCCCGTCACGATGTCGACCTCGACCCCGTGATGCGCGGGCGTGCCTTCGCCCTTCGGCCCCATAAAGCCGGTGGAGTGGCAGTCATCGACCATCACCAGCGCCTCATGTTTCTCGGCCAGCGCCACGATCTCGGGCAGTTTGGCAAGGTAGCCATCCATGCTGAAGACGCCGTCGGTGGCGATCATGATATGGCGTGCGCCGTTTTCGCGGGCTTGCTTCAGCTTGGCCTCCAGATCCGCCATGTCGCTATTGGCGTAGCGGTAGCGTTTGGCTTTGCACAGGCGGATGCCGTCGATGATCGAGGCATGGTTCAGCGCATCCGAGATTACCGCATCCTCTGGCCCCAAAAGCGGCTCGAACAGCCCGCCATTTGCGTCAAAGCAAGCGGCAAAGAGGATCGAATCGTCATGGCCAAGGAAGTCCGCCAGCTTCTGCTCCAGCTCGCGGTGAATGTCCTGCGTGCCGCAGATAAAGCGGACCGAGGCCATGCCAAAGCCCTTGTCGTCCATCGCCTGTTTAGCTGTCGCGATCAGGTCGGGATGGTCGGCCAGTCCAAGGTAGTTGTTGGCACAGAGGTTGATCACCTCGCGGGTGCCAACTTCGATCTCGCCGCCCTGAGGTGTGGTGATCAGGCGTTCGCGTTTCATCATGCCCTCGGCGTCGATCTCGGCCAGGATGTCGGTGATGTGGTCCAGAAATGCTTTGGTCATGAGACTCTCCTTTTGGGGCTCATCTACCATAGCGGAGGCTATTCCGAAATAGAGGATTTCTTGAATAGCGGATTTTTTCCGATATACCGGAAACTACGCGTCCTGTACGACCAAGAAGGCCCGCACCGGCCCCGCCGTCGCGCGGATGGCATGGGGCACATCTGCCGCGTAACGCGCTGTATCTCCGGCCTGCAACTGCTCGGTGCCTGCGCCGCTGGTCACTTCGACCGCACCCTCGAAAACGCTCAGATGCTCGCGCGCGCCGCGGGTATGCGGGGCACTTTCCAGCACGCCACCATCAGCGATAAGCAACTCATAGACTTCATGATGCCCCGCCTCTTCGGGCGGGGAGAGGATACGAATACGACAGCCATCGCCGAGGTTGTTGATTGTCGGTACTGCTGCACAACGCAGCACTTCAATCTGCGCTTCGGTGGGGGCACCATCCAAGAGACCTGCAAAATCGACCTGCAAGGCCCGCGTGAGGTTCCACAGTGTCGCAATGGTCGGGCTGGATTCGCCGCGCTCAATTTGGCTGACCATAGAGCGCGAGACGCCGGACAGCTTTGCTACGGCATCAAGGGACAACCCCTGCCCCTGCCGCGCTTCTTTCAGGCGGGCGGGCAGTTGCGTCAGGATCTTGTCATTTCTTTCCGTCATTGCGGATATGTCGCCTGCTGCTGCAGCCCTGTCAAGCTGCGCTTTGACGGAACGTTCCCGCTGACTTTGCTTGCTGTGCCCCCCATAGTGCCGCCAACGGATAGAGGAGAGCATCATGTCAAACGATATCGTCATTTTGGGCGGCGCCCGCACCGCCATCGGCACCTTCGGCGGCGCCTTGGCCGCCACCCCGCCCAGCACCTTGGGCAGCATCGTCGCCCGCGAAGCCATGGCCCGCGCAGGCGTTGACCCGGCGCAGATCGGCCATGTCGTCTTCGGCAATGTCATCAACACCGAGCCGCGCGACATGTACCTCAGCCGCGTCGCCGCGCGCGAAGCAGGCGTGCCCGATGAGGTGCCCGCCATGAACGTGAACCGCCTGTGCGGCTCGGGCGTACAGGCGCTGGTCTCGGCGGCGCAGAGTCTGATGCTGGGCGATGCTGATTTTGCGCTGGCAGGCGGGGCCGAGAACATGTCCCGCGCGCCTTATATTCTGCCCGATGCCCGCTGGGGTCAGAAGATGGGCGATACGCGCAGTCTTGATATGCTGCTGGGCACGTTGAACTGCCCCTTTGGCACCGGGCATATGGGTGTGACCGCTGAGAATGTCGCTGACGAGCATAGCATTTCTCGCGAGGAGCAGGATGCTTTTGCGCTGCAAAGCCAGGAGCGCGCAGCAGCGGCGATTGCGGCGGGGCATTTTAAAGAGCAGATCGTGCCGGTCGACGTTAAAGTGAAGCGGGACATGGTAGCATTTGATACGGATGAGCACCCGAAAGCGACAACTGCCGAAGCGCTGGCGGGGCTGCGCCCGGTGTTCCAAAAGGATGGGCGCGTCACCGCAGGCAATGCCAGCGGCATCAATGACGGTGCTGCGGCGCTGGTCTTAGCGCGGGCCGAAGCGGCTGAGGCTGCTGGACTGAAACCCCGCGCACGGATTATCGGCTATGCCCACGCCGGTGTGCGGCCTGAGGTGATGGGCATCGGCCCGATCCCCGCTGTGCAAAACCTGTTGAAGCGCACCGGGCTAAAGGCCAGCGATTTCGATGTGATCGAGAGCAACGAGGCCTTTGCGAGCCAAGCGCTCGCGGTGAGCAAGGAGCTTGGCTTTGATCCGGCGAAGGTGAACCCGAATGGCGGGGCAATTGCGCTTGGCCACCCGGTTGGGGCGACGGGGGCGATCATTACGGTGAAAGCGCTTTATGAACTGGAGCGGATTGGCGGATCGAAGGCGCTGATCACCATGTGTATCGGGGGTGGGCAAGGGATCGCTCTGGCGATTGAGCGGATCGCTCAATCTTAAACAATCGGGGGGCCTTGCGCCCCCCGAACCCCCCGCAGGATATTTTTAGCTAAAAAGAGTTAGAGGAGCGCGGCGATCAAGGCGAATGTTGTGGCACCAGTGATGCCGGAAACAAGCGCCGTGGCGGCGATGTAGCGCCAGAAAGGCGGGCGGCGTTGGGGTTCTTCTTGGGCTTGGCGGTTCAGGGCCTGTTCGACGAGACCGGGCAGGCGCGGACCAAAGCGGGCTATGACCATGGCGGTGTCGCGCAGGTCGGAGAAGATGGCGCGGGGGCCAAGCGATTTGGTGATGTAATCGGTCACGATGGGGCTCGCGACTTCCCAGATGTTAATCCGCGGGTTGAGTGAGCGGGCCACGCCTTCGACCACCACCATGGTGCGCTGCAGCAGGATCAGCTCGGTGCGGGTTTCCATGCCAAAGCGTTCGGTCACTTCGAAGAGGTATGTCAGCAGCCGGGCCATGGAGATGCCGGTGGCATCCATGCCAAAGATCGGCTCGCCCACGGCGCGCAGGGCGCGGGCGAATTCATCGACATCCTTGTCGGCGGGGACATAGCCTGCCTCAAAATGCACTTTGGCGACGCGTAGATAGTCGCGACGGATGAAGCCGTAGAGGATTTCCGCATAAACCCGGCGGGTGTAGCTGTCGATATGACCCATGATGCCGAAGTCATAGGCGATGATATCGCCGTTGGCCGCGACCTTGAGGTTGCCTTGATGCATGTCGGCGTGGAAATAGCCGTCGCGCAGGGCGTGTTGCAGGAAGAGTTGCAGCACCCGTTCGGAGAGCGCTACGCGGTCATGTCCGGCAGCGTCGAGCGCAGCGTTGTCGCCCAGCGGCAAGCCGTCGGCCCAGCCTAGGGTCATCACGCGGCGGCCGGAGTGGTTCCACTTGATCTCGGGCAGTTGAAAGAGAT
>Ga0209345_10003695_pt1 | contig 15497 bp, 11 predicted proteins | sample Cruoilmetagenom7_FD_187294 | JGI IMG/M metagenome (GOLD analysis project Ga0209345, IMG submission 187294) | Oil polluted marine microbial communities from Coal Oil Point, Santa Barbara, California, USA - Sample 7 (SPAdes) (version 2) | ecosystem: Environmental > Aquatic > Marine > Oil seeps ... | reverse complement strand
CGGGGCGTCCAGATGGTGTTCCATCATGCGAATGGCGCGGGCCACTTTCGGGGCGCGCGCCCGCAGCCGCGCCGGGCTGGCCAGGCTTTGTGGCGCATCCCCTGCATGCACCGGGTCATAGATGAAGGCGGCCGCAACACGCATCGCCAGGGCTTCGCCAAAGCGTGCGCGGATCAAGTGCAACATCATGTCCAGCGCGGGCGAGGCCCCGCCGGTGGTCACCACGCGCCCGTCAATGACGTACCGGTCGCGGTGCGCATCGACCTGATCAAAGCGGTGGGCGAAGGTTTCTAAGTCTTCCCAGTGGGTTGTCGCCTTGTGCCCATCCAGCAACCCGGCCCGCGCCAGAACCCAAGGGCCGCCGTCGATGCCCGCAATGGTCGTCACACGCCCGGCGATTTCGCGCAAAGACGCCAACAGGGCGGGGGTGCTTTGGTCCTCGAGCGCAAAGCCCGCGACGGTGAACAGCGCGTCCATTGGGGGGGCGTCTTTCACCGCCACGCCCGCGACCGGCAGGCCTGAGGTCAGGTGCACATCGGCCCCGGTCGGGGTCAGCAGGCTCCAGCGAAACAGCGCCTTGTCGGCGCGCCGGTTCGCCGCCCGCATCGGGTCCAGCACGGCGGCCAGCGACAGCATGTTGCAGCTGTCCAGCACCAGCACGCCGATATGCAGGGGCGTGGCATCGGGCGAAAAGATATTTTTATCGGTATTCATCAAATCTGGATCGTAAATCGCAAAGCCAAGCGCCGCAACCCCGCCAAGATCGGGGGGAAGAGGAGAGACTCCATGCCCCTGACCATGAACAAAGACGTCTTTATCACCGCCGCTGTGACCGGATCAGGCGGCAGCCAGGACCGCAGCCACCATGTGCCGCGCAGCCCCGAACAGATCGCCAATGCGGCGATTGACGCGGCGCGCGCGGGGGCGGCGATTGTGCATTGTCACGTGCGTGACCCCGACACCGGTGCGCCCTCGCGTCGTCTGGATCTGTACCGCGAGCTGACCGAACGGGTGCGCGAAAGCGACGTGGATGTGGTGTTGAACCTGACCGCAGGCATGGGCGGCGACATCGTGTTTGGCGCCCCCGAAGCGCCGTTTCCTGTGAATGCGGACGCCACCGACATGATTGGCGCCGCCGCACGGGTCGAACATGTGAAACAGTGCCTGCCGGAAATCTGCACGCTGGACTGCGGCACGATGAACTTTGCCGAGGCCGATTACGTCATGACGAACACGCCCGGCATGTTGGAGGCCATGGGCCGCATGATGACGCACATGGGTGTGAAGCCGGAAATCGAAGCGTTTGACACCGGCCACCTGTGGCACGCCAAGCAGCTGGTCAAAGACGGCGTGCTGGACAGCCCGGCCTTGGTTCAGCTGTGCATGGGCGTGCCTTGGGGCGCGCCCAATGACATGAACACCTTTATGGCGATGGTGAATAATGTGCCCGATGACTGGACGTTCTCGGCCTTTAGCTTGGGGCGCGATCAGATGGCCTATGCGGCGGCGGCGGTGCTGGCGGGTGGCAATGTGCGCGTCGGGCTGGAGGACAACCTGTGGCTGGACAAGGGCGTGCTGGCAACCAACGCCCAACTGGTCGAACGCGCCGCAACCATCGTCACCAACATGGGTGCGCGCATCATTGGCCCCGCCGAGGTGCGCGAGACCCTGGGCCTGGTGAAACGCGCGCCCCAGGGGATGTAAGCGCAGGTCAGATCGGCTAAGCCTGTTCTGGCGTATCCACGCAGGGGCAGAGGAGACAGAATAGTGACATTCTCAATGGTGAGATTCGGGCGAAAAATCATGGGCTTGGCGGCGGTTCTTTTGCTGTCGGGCTGCCTGGGTGGCGACGCAGACGCCCCCGGGTTCTATCGCGACAGCAAGGTGAATATCGCGTCGACCACGCGGTTCGAACCGGATCGGTTTTCCGGCATGTGGCACATTCGCGCCGAGTTCACCGACCCGGAAGAACAGGTCATTCCCGGCGCGGTCGAATTCCGTGCGGGGGCGGATGGTCGCATTGCCCAGATTGCCGTGTTCGGCCCGCGTCGGGGCGGCTGGGGCGTGTTGGACATCTATGATGTCGCCCAACCCATGGCCGGGCGACTGGTCGCGGGCACACCACCATACGCCACCGAATATTGGGTGCTGTGGGTCGATGCCGATTACCGCACGGCGGTGGTGGGCACGCCGTCAGGGTCGTTCGGCTGGATCCTGGATCGCAGCAAAACGGGCGGCGCTGACCGCATCAAAGCGGCGCGCGAGATTTTGAAATTCAATGGCTATGACCTGGCCCAGTTGCGGGGGAAATGATGCGCAAGGTATTGATATTGCTTGGGGCGCTGGCATTGGCTGGCTGTCAGGATGATGGGTTTGATCGCCAAAAGGACGACCCGCCCGTCAGCCAGTTGCGCCAGGACCGGACGGCTTGTGAGGCTGAGGGTGGCACGTTCCGGCGCGGCGGGATCTTCGCCACATATATGTGCTTCACGACCTTGCCGGACGCAGGCCAATCCTGCCAGCAGGGTGCCGATTGCGCTGGTGAATGCCTGGTCACGGACACGGGCCGCCAATGCCAAAGCGTGACGCCAATGTTCGGTTGCTATGGCTATGTCGAAGATGACGGAGAAGAGGTCGAAATCTGTGTGGACTGAGGGAAAACCATGACCAAAACAGCGGCAATTATCGGTGGCGGTGTAATCGGGGGCGGCTGGGCCGCGCGGTTCCTGCTGATGGGCTGGGACGTGCGGGTGTTTGACCCCGATCCCGAAGCACAGCGCAAGATCGGCGAAGTGCTGGACAACGCGCGCCGGTCCTTGCCCGGCCTGTCGGATGTGTCGATGCCCGAGGAGGGCGCATTGACCTTCCATGACGATCTGGCCGAGGCCGTCGCCGGGGCCACCTGGGTGCAGGAAAGCGTACCCGAGCGGCTGGAGCTGAAACAGAAGGTCTATGGCGCACTGATGGATGCCATCGGCGCGGAAACCATCGTTGGCTCCTCTACCTCAGGGTTCAAACCCAGCGAGCTGCAGGCGGGGTTGAGCCGCCCGCATCAGGTGCTGGTCGCCCACCCGTTCAACCCGGTATACCTGTTGCCGGTGGTCGAGGTCGTGCCTACGGCCGCCAATCCGGGCGAAATCCGCACGCGCGCGGCCGAGATCCTGACCGAAATCGGCATGAAACCGGTTGAAATCAAAAAGGAAATAGATGCCCACGTGGCCGACCGCCTGCTTGAAGCTGTCTGGCGCGAAGCGCTGTGGCTGGTCAGCGATGGCATCGCCACGACACAGGAAATCGACGACATCATGCGGTTCGGGTTCGGGTTGCGATGGGCGCAGATGGGGCTGTTTGAAACCTATCGCGTCGCCGGGGGCGAGGCGGGCATGAAACACTTTATGGCGCAGTTCGGCCCCTGTCTGAAATGGCCTTGGACCAAACTGATGGATGTGCCCGAATTCACGGACGAATTGGTCGATCTGATCGCCGACCAGTCCGACGCGCAATCGGGCATGCACACGATCCGCGAGCTGGAGCGTATTCGTGACGACAATCTGGTCGGTATGATGCGGGCCCTGAAGGCGCGCGATTGGGGCGCGGGTGCGTTGCTGAATGAACAGGACCGGCGCATGGGGCCGCCCAAGGTCGAGATCGCCAAACCCATCACCACCCTGTCGACTGCCATTCCCGTCGATTGGCTGGATTACAATGGCCACATGACTGAAAGCCGATACCTGGACGCGTTTGCGCGCGGCACGGACCGGTTCATGGAAATCATCGGCTGTGACACGGATTACATCGCGACGGGGGGCAGTTACTTCACCGCCGAAACCCATATCCGCCATATTGGCGAGGCCCACCTGGGCGCGCGCATCCGGGTCGAAACCACCTGCCTGATGGGGGCGGGCAAGAAGATGCACCTGTTCCACCAGATGTTCGAAGGTGACCGCCTGTTGGCGACCGGCGAACATTTCCTGCTGCATGTCAGCCTGGAAAGCCGCCGCCCCGCGCCACCCGCGCCACATGTCGAGGCCAAGCTGGTCGAGATTGCCACGGCGCACGCGGATCTGCCGCGCCCCGATGGCGTCGGGCGCGCCATTTCGGTGACGCCGTGAGGGGGCTGGACCATGCCCGCGTTCTGATCACCGCAGGCGCATCCGGCATCGGGCGCGCCATGGGCGAAGCGTTCGCAAACGCTGGCGCGCGGGTCTGGGTCACGGACGTGGACCGGGACACGCTGGCCGACCTGCCCAAGGGCTGGGTTGGGCGTCGGGTTGATGCGGCGGACGAGGCCGCGGTGTCAGATTTATTCAAGGAAATCAACGTAAAGTGGGGTGGGTTGGACGTTTTATGCGCCAATGCGGGCGTTGCCGGTCCGACGGCTTTGGTCGAAGACATCACGCTGGAGGACTGGCGCGTCTGCGTGTCGGTGAACCTGGAGGGGGCGTTTCTGGCGGCGAAATACGCGGCCCCGATGATGAAGGACCGGGGCGCGGGGGTGATCACCATCACCAGCTCAACCGCCGGGCAATATGGTTACCCGAACCGGGCCCCCTATGCGGCGGCGAAATGGGCGAAAATCGGCCTGATGAAAACGCTGGCGATGGAGCTGGGCCCGTTTGGCGTGCGCTGCAACGCGATCTGCCCCGGCGCCGTGGAAGGCCCCCGCATGGAGGGCGTTTTGATGCGCGAAGCCGCAGCCAAAGGTATGACGCGCGACGCGGTCTACGCGGGCTATGCGGCGGGCACATCGATGCAAAGCTTTGTCGAAGCCCGCGATATCGCCGACATGGCGGTGTTTCTGGCGTCAGACAACGCGCGCATGGTGTCAGGTCAGGTCATCGCGGTCGATGGCCACACGGTGAACCCGGACCCGCAAGTGTGAGGCGTTGGTTTGATCCAATTGGGTGCCTTCGGCACGCATGTTGACCTCGCCCGCCCTTCAGGCGTGCTCAGGGTTGGTGCCTTCAGCAAAACCGGAACGGTTCAGTTTGGGCCTTTGTCGATAGTCTGCAAGCCCATGACACCCTTCAAACGGCGTACTCGGTGGCGGCCTGCGCGGACCCCATTTCTTGGCAAATAGGCTGCGGCAATGGCGATGAACATCAGATTGGGCCACAGTTTCAGCAACCGCCACACGTCACGCGACGTCAACTGTATGCGCCGTCCCGTATGTCGCGAACCCGCAGGTCAAGGCTGGTGTCATTGTTCATCAGCCCCGACATCCCGGTTAAGCCCGGGCCCGCATCCTTCATTTCTTGGAGTGTTTTCGGCATGGAGCGGGGTCGGCCAACCGAAAATCGCGGTTTGCGCATCTGTTAGAGGGCGTTTGGACAGGAAATCTGGGACACAGGGCGGTTTGTCATGAAAAACGGCTTGCGCTTCAGGGGGAAGGCCCTGTAAGACCCAGCGCACGGGTCGTTAGCTCAGTTGGTAGAGCGCTTCGTTTACACCGAAGATGTCGGGAGTTCGAGCCTCTCACGACCCACCATTTCTCGCACCATACAAACAAAGGGTTTGATCTCCCTCCTTGTGGTCAATGTAGGGTGATTTACCTCAAAATGTAGGGTGATGTGCAGGATGTGCCTCGCCCAAAGAATCTCCGATTTCAAGCCGTTTGAGCGCGCAGTATATTTGCATGGTGAGTTTACGCTGTCCGAGATGTTCTTGATTCGATGACATTGCGCCGCTAAATCTATCCAGAACGAAAATCGAACATCTGGGGCGATGTCATGGGCTACGAAGTCGAGCTTACTAAAGACGAGTCAGAAACCCTCAGCGGTATTGAGTTGGACCAATCGGGGCTGGACCATGAGCAATACAAAAGGCAAGGTCCATTGGTCTTGCAGCTTTTGAAATCCCTTGTGGAACGTGATGCGATACCAAAAGTCCGGCAACAATACTGGTCAGACCCAGAGTATCAAATCGGGCGGTTGAAAACATCGCACAAAGGACTGTTTGAGCGGAACGGGCGACAAGGCGAGGAAATTTACACACACCCGCACTTCCTCAAGTACCTGCGCTATTTCTTGTATGGAGCGCAGTTGCCGGAAGGTGCCATCTCTGAATTTGAAGAGGCCATAGGTAACCCGGAGTGGGTTTCTTCGGGTGATATTGCCGACATCACCAAAAGAACGCGGAATATCGTTCGCAAATATGGCTTGCAGACTGAAGACGAAGAATTCTACCGGCTGGCGCTGGACGTGGGTTTAAGCCAGTGCTTTTCCAAGTCGGTTCGGGATTCAGTGAAGCAGATCAAGTGAAGCTCAGCTAGATGCGACAGTATTACAGAAAGAAGCTCAACAAGCTCTTGGGAGCGGCTGGCAACGAAGAGTTCATTCAATTGCTTTGGGCGACGCATGTTCTGCAATCTGACAATCCTGATGCGGCACGAAAGTTCATACGGCCTGAAACCATACCTGACGGAGCAATCACGCCCAAAATGACCAGCAAATTCGCGATCCAGAAGTGGGAAATCGAAACGCTGGCCAACGAAGTGATGACCGTCCCAAAAGCCAAGCCGATGAAAGACGGCGCAACACGAACGTTGCGGTGGGACCATTTTCAAGCCTCCTTGGACTGCGCGAAATGGTTGCGCAAGCTGGAAAACGTCGAATATCGGATACAGAAGAAACGAGAAGACATACGCGTCGAAATGGGGCGGATTGCGGCCCGCCAGTTCGACTGGCAGCGAGGGTATGTCAACATCCCGCAGTTCTATAGAAACGCATTCGTCTATGGGCAGGGTCCGTGCGCCGCATACTTCGAAAAGAAGAATGGGATCACGTTGAACCGCTTTTCACAGATCGGCTTCATGTTATTTGTGTCGCTCACCAACCACCCAGTTGTTCGCTATGACGCTTCATGGGCGAATCTTGATGTGACTCGGGAAGAATTTGAGCAAGTTCTGGAACTGATTGCGCTGCCGTTTTTGGAGGCCGCGACTCTGGCACGGCAAAAGCGCAAAAAAACCATTCATACGGCAGACAAAGCCAGCATCCTCCGCCAAGCACCTTGCCTGCGCTTTGGCAAAGATAATGAACGGGTTCGCGCGCCTTTGCCTCAGTTAATCCTTGAGCGCGTGACATCGGGCGTGTTTTACGATGTAGTTAATGGAGGCGGGCCAATTCGGGACGATTACGGAAGGCGCTTTGAAGAGTATTGCGTCCGCTATTTATCAGACTCGTTGCCGGGCCTCGATTGGGAGAGCGAGTTCAGCTACCGCAAAAAGCCCAACACCTTTAATACGCCTGACATCCTTTGCAGTGAAGATGAAAGCGTCGCTATAGCTTTCGAGTGCAAGGCGACGCGAATGTCGCAGCAGGCGATGTTTGGGAAAAACCCGATTAAGGCACGCGGTTATCAAGACCTTACAAAAGCTGTTTTCCAATTGTGGCGGTTTTTCTCCCACAGCCGCCGTGGACATACAGGCCGCGAGGTTTCCAATGACGCTGTTGGCGTAGTTTTGACGCTCGATAACTGGCTCGTTCTGGCTGACACCTTGCGACAGCAAGTGTTGGCAGACGCAGGAAATATGGCAACCGAGAAAGACCCGGAAATCACCGAAGCTGATAGGAGACCCATTGTCTTTGTTGCAGTGCCCGAACTTGAACGAACGCTTTCGTCCGCAACAGAAATCACATTCAAGGAAGCCGTGAAAAAAGCCAATTCCAAGGAGTTTGAGGGATGGAGGTTGGACGGCGTTCTTCGTGAGATGATCCAAGACAAAGGGCACCCAGACCGAGAATACCCATACGCCGATGATCTCGGAAAGCTCTTGCCTTGGTGGGATGATATGGACCGTTCTGAGCGTACCTGATTTTTCTGAATGCCGGTGTTAGAAACGCCCCTGCCTCATCCGTTCCAATTCTTCCTCCACAAGTGCCTGTGACAATGGAAAGAAGTTAAACACCTCGTAAAGGGGAGTGAGCAAACCATGAATTACCTCGACCATGTTGTCTCGCAGTTGCGCGAGGCTGGCCGTTGTTTCTAGCAAGACTTCGTCAGTTCTACTGATCCGGTAGTCCATCATCATCCGCCTCCCAGTGATACTGGTTAGAGCCCGGTCACTCAATCCAATGAAACGGACCCGAATAGCTATCGCTTTGGTGTCTTCAAATTGTTCGGCGAAACGTAGTGCGTAATAAGCGGCTTCGCCAACACGCCACACTGGGAGTGTTACATCCATGACTTTTCCGGGTGGCGTTTGCTCAAGGCCATCTTCTGCGTATCCCCTGATGGTGTAGAGTGCTCCATCGCGATTGGCACGCCAGAAATCTGAATGTGCGGGTTGCGCGACCAACGTACGATCTTCAACTGGTCGCCCAACCCAAGCTTCTATCATGCCGTTGTGTGGGTATGGTTCTAGTCCTTCTGACCTTAGTTCCAAAAAGGGACTCCAGCCGGTCATCTTGATACGCCGGGCCGTCTGTAAACGGCTTTGCAGATCGCCAAGACTTTGAACTGGTTCATTTCCAATCAATGCAAAACCCATTTCATAGTATCCGTTAGGAAATCTTGACGGTGAATCTGCGGAGAGCGGGTCAGATAACTCTCGCCACCGTTCGTTTGCGGCTTCAGAAAACTGTGTTAGCTCGACTCCCGCATTTGGAGAGGCTTCAACTGCCTCAACTCGCCCCGACACAATAGAGCGAATGGATTCGAGCATATCTTCGCGGCTGGCACGGACACACCGGCTAATTAGGGTGCGCCACTCTTCACTGGTCTGGGGCTCTTCGCTACGTGGACCGGGCTTTCGAATGTAACAACGGTTAAGCGCAATCACTCCGTCGCAATGTCGTTTGCTCATCACGGGTTCAGTTTGATCACCCGGTATGCAGATTACAGGATGCTCGACACCACTTGACGGGCATTGAATCAAATGCACCTCACAATGAAATTCAGGTGTAGCAAAACGACGGATTGCGGCGTTCACAGCATCCTGTGTCACCTCCGCAATTTCGTCTGGTCTAGCGGCAGAAACAAGGTTCTCGCCCTCTTCATCAAAACCGATAACAAGGAATCCTCCGCCATGATTTGCAATGGCAATTGAAGCTTTTGCAAGTGTAGCACGCCCCTCATTTCGCGTCAGATCAAGCCAAGTCTTGTATTCGGCCCCCAAGTCTTCGCGTGGGGCATCAATGAGAGGTTGAAGATCAGCAGGAGTGGGCAATTGGTTTCCTAACTCACTAGAAAATTTTAAAATGTGGTGCTGTAACTATTACCATTGCGTTTCTCAGACTACGAGCAATCATCGAGGTCGCGCAACCTGTACTCATTCGCAACGATAACGCCGTTGTTCCCCTTCAATCTTGCCATGCGGTTTGTTCATTCACGACGAATGCGGGCGGCGGTTGCCCGGTCCAACGAACGTGTTGCCACTTCCATCATGATTGGGCTGCCACAGTCGCGGGCAACGTCCGCGAGTACCTGCCGCAAAGCTTGAAGCTCGGCATGCAACTTGTTCAGTTTGTCTTTCGTCGTTTGATCGATTGCGGGGCTGGTGAAGTGTTGGTCTGGCATTCTCTGATCCAAAATCTTGTTTGCCCGATTCTACCATTCAAGCGCGCGAAGCCGAAGGCATGCGCGGTCGAAACGGGTAACAACCGGGCTGAATCTTTGAGATAACAACACCAGAAAAACTGGATTCTGCGGAATTCAGATTTGGGGTTTGGGTCCCCAATCATTTGCGCTTGCGGGTCCCTCGCGTAGCGATTGACGTGTTTTGCACGGTCCCTTTTTTCGCTTACACCATAACAATTTGCTCACCTGCACCCATGCGCCTACTACGCACGATTGGTACCCCGGATGGGTATATCCGGTCTGGGCCCCAAAAATTGCTTCTGAGGGCCTTCTGACGCGCTCACGGCACTTGTGACCGCTCGCGATGGAACAGGCGCTTACGCGCCCCTACAGCGCCTCTGTAGACACGCCAATAGGCGGCGCGGCTCAGGCGGCATTCAAACACCAACACAACGGCCAATTCAACACGCGCTCACGCGCGCCACCACCAACACACCACCCGCCCATATCAATATCCCAACACCCTGCCAGCCCTTCGGCATAACTGACCGTAAAGACTGTCGGGTTGTTCGCTTGATACTGTTTGACGGGCGCGCGTAGCGCGGTGGGTGATGGGGTGGCGGGGTGATACACGAATAACGTGGTTGCGTGGTGGTCGGTCACTGCCAGAGCGGTAGCAGGATCACCAACAGGGCAAGCAACAGCGCGGTTTCACCTATGCGGCCCATTATGCTACTGTCTCTAATCGCTTAAGAAGGTTCGACACGCTGGACGCGTGCCACTGTCCGCCCCGCGCTGTTTTGATACCGCGCTTGTTCAATTCAGCGGCTTGAGCTTTCAGGGTCAAATGGCCTGCGGCGCGTACGTCTGCCAGCGTGTCGGATAGATCGGTTGCGAATGCGTTTGCTTTGCCTTTTTGGGCCTCACAGGATGCGCTGTTACCCTTGCCTGCAAGGCGTAGTGCGGCTGCGCCGTTGGGGTTTCCAAGGCGGACGCCACGGGCCTTACAAGCCGCTAACGCGGCCTTGGTGCGAGAACTGATTTGGCGTGCTTCCTCTTCAGCAATAATGGCTTTGATACCGGCTGTCAGGGGTGTTGTGTGCGGGTCATCACATGCAACGAAGTCAGCGCCGGAATCCCGTAAGGCCATAAGAAAGGCAGCGTTTCTTCCGAGTCTATCAAGTTTTGCAATAACCAAGCGCGCGCCATGTACGCGGGCGTGGCGAAGGGCGTTGGTCAGTTGTTCCCTGTCGTTCTTTCGACCAGATTCAACTTCAACGTATTCAGCAATGATCGTTGCCGCGTTAGCGGCTGCATATGCTTCAATTGCGGCCTGTTGAGCTTCAAGACCCAACCCGCTGCGCTGTTGCTTGTCAGTGCTGACTCTAATGTATGAGACGATTTTCATGCTACTCTCTCCAAATACAAACCGGCGTAATGTCCGTTAGGTCAGTTTGTATCATGCGTCAGCATGATTCGCGAGTCCAATCAAGGGCTTACGCAAAAAACAGTCTGTTTCTATTGGCGCACTTGTTCTTGGTTTGGTCCGCCACTCGGTGGCGGCGGATTGGGAGAAAATAGGATGGCGGCGCGCATTCCAGAAAAAACAGGTTTCTGTCGTGTCAAAATGAAAAAACGGGCGAACGTCAGGAATCCAAAATGACCGCCTGTGATACCGGGCGCTCTACAAAAAATGGGCGGACGTCAAAAGTGCCAGCGTACCCAAAACTGGCATCGGGATGGATAGCATATCATTTTCTGGCGTGCAGGCGCGCGCGCCGGGTGTTGGGCAGATTCTATCGAATTTCTGAAACGGGCGTCAATAGCGCTGACGGTGGCAAGCGCCAACAATGGTTGGCGGTTTTCAGAGTGCGGACAACAATGGGCAAGCGAAGTAGATCAAGAGCTGTCTGTTTACCGGCATACTTGGCGATAACAGATACAGGTAACCCTGACGCCCCTTGATGTCGCGTTTGTGTCGCCACACTGTCGCTATCTGTCTATGTACTGTCGCTCGTTAGTCTCTATGATGTCATCAACCTGCCGTCGGCGCACTTTGGAGGGAATGCGATGATTAAGCCATCAACAAAACGGAGGCCTAGCATGGCACTTGATGGTGAGAAGTTGCGCAACCTACGGGCTGCAAAAGGTATGTCGCAAGAGAAGCTTGCAATTCTGGCAAACGTCAATAAGCGAACAATTCAGCGTGCAGAAAAGGGCGATTCAGTGGGACTGGAAACAGCGGCCTTTATTGCGGAGGCAGTGGGCGTCACACCTGCATCTTTGCGAGGGTGTCAGCCTGACTTATTTGAAGTGGACAAAAAAGCTTGGAACGAAGTCGTCTTGATCCCCGTAAATTCGGGGAGGCGGGTTATCGACGCTTTGCGAACCAGTTTTGCGGCGGATATCGTCTTCGATGTGGAGCCTATGCAAGACAACATAGAGCTACTGGCGCAGCTTGCTGGAATGCTTGAACCGTTTAAGCCCGACCCATGGAAAAACCCGTACGATAATTATGATCCAAGCCAAGCGGAGGTCCTTCAAAAGCAAGCTGAAGTAAACGCTTTACTTCCGTCCCTATTGGAATTGGGCGTCAATGTATTCCTTGGGACCTACCAAGCCGGTCGCCAAGTTCCTTCGTATGATATGGATGAAGGAATGATGTCCCATAGCATGAGGGCGCCAGTGGAGTCGGTGCCAGTGTCATTGGTAGTCATAAGCGACACTGCGTCGTCACACCTTATGCGAAAGCCAGATGATGTGTACATCGAACCCAGTGGGTATGGCTCAGCACCGGACGAAGAAATTCCGTTCTGAGGTCATTGCGATTCTTGGGTGGACTTGGGCGGACAGATTTTGAGTAAGTCCGCCCAAGTTTCGGCCATAAAAATAAGGGATGGGCGGACCGGGCGGACCGGGCGGACCCGAAAACAGGTACTTGGTCTGCGCCGTCCGCGACCAACATGGTGAGGGTCAGAAAACTATCAGTTTTAAGAAGTATGTATTTTGATGTCCGCCCGGTCCGCCCAGTCCTCCCTTCCATAAAACAAGGGGTATTTCTGGGCGGACTTGGCGAAATCTGGTCCGCCCAAGTCCGCCCAAAACCGAAATTCGAGCGCTGACGCGCATTAGAAACGAATAAGACCCGCTGGACGCGGGCCTGTATCAGTCAATTAGATGCCCAGCACTTCGCGCTTGAGCCGCGCACAGCGCACACGCTTTTCCGTCGCACCGCCGTCAAGTTTTACTTCGGCAGGGAGTTTGTTGTGCACCCGGTTTTTACCGCTGCGTTCTAATACACCGGCATTGTCGAGGTCCGACATCAGGGTTGAGCGCTTTCCGCTCAACCCCATGCCTTTCATGTCCGCCATAAGCGCATAGTCCAGAATGATGTGCGTGTTCGTGACCCACCCGCGCGCTTCGCGATAGCTGGGGTCCGCCGCATCCTCAGCATTGACCAACGTGCGCCCGATGTTCCGGGATACCCAAGAGCGCAGCCCGTCCAGCATACTATCACCGCCAGTGGTTGCCCGCCCTTCGTCAGATTGCTGGAAGGTGGTGAAGGCGCTTTTGATCGCGCCTTTGATCGGGGCTTTTTTGATCAAACCGGCAGCGGCAGCGAGTTCACCAGCGACCTGCACCAGCGCGAACACTTGAGCCGCCCGCCGCAACGCTGGGGCAGCGTCCTCCCCTGCGATCTTGTCAGCCGATTTTTTGATGCGCACTTTCAATTCATCCGCGCGATTATGCCAGCCTTCCGAAATCAGATACCGAATGAAGGCAGGCCCGGCATGTCCGAAGTTTTCCTTCACCTTGTCGAGCTTTGCCAGCACATCAGCGGATACCTTTTTTACCGCCGTCACGTCGATATCGGGGAAGCGGACACTAAGGCCCTTCTTATAGGTCCCACCTGCGTTGGTGATTGTGTCTTTCAGGCTATGTTCGTTTGTAAGAACAGCGAAGGTCTTAAACTCAGCCTTGTCGGCGAGTCCAGCACCCCTCCCAGCCTTCCGGGCTTTACCGGAACCGGATGAGACTCCGAAGAGCATAGGTGCCAACATAGCAGGGTTTTGCAGCGCCCCGATTTCGTCCAACCCCGCAAATGTCCCCGATGCCATAGTCAGGATGTCTTCCAGAGCGTTAATGGTGCTGTTCATCACATGAAAATTCCCGTTGCCGCTTACGGCGGAAGTCCAGATTGTGGTACCCAACAACAGGGCAATCGTTTTGCCCAGCGACGAGTCACCGGACAAGTTGACACCACAGGGAAGCCCCTCGATGAGGTCAAGAACGGGACCCGCAAAACCGGCGCACAGGCTAAACGTCCAGTGGAAGTTATGTTTGGCTTCCTTCGCCGATTCCTTCCAGCCGTCGAGACTGCCGCTGGGCAAGCGATCCTTCACGGTTGCGGTTGAGTGCAGCCGCATGTCGGGTGCGTCAGCACCTGCCGGGATGTACTCGCCGGTTGGACAAAGGAACCCCGTTACAATCCCGGCGCGGTCACGCGTCCAACCGGGGTGAGGCGCTACAGGAATCTGCCGGTCACTCTTGATCGTCCGCATAAGGTCCAGCATGTCACTGCGCCCGTTCCTACCGCTGAAACGCAAATCCATACCTGCATCCGCCATCCTGTCGATAACGCCACCGCCATCAGCCCTGAACAGATCGGAGCGGTCCAACGTCATTTCCACTTCAATGCCGTTTTCATTGGGGAAACGGATGATCCGCCCCGCACCAGAATCCCCCGCGAGGTTTGATGAACGCCCCACCACATCAAAGGCCTGACACAACGGGTGGTCGGGATCGTCTTCCGCGCCCATCTTGTAAATGATTCCGCTTTTGTCCTTGAACGGCGGTTTGATCCATTCCGATTCATCCACGGACTCGGCGATGAAGTCCCGCGCCTGTTCAACGCGCGTATTCAGATAGTCATCGGTCGCGTAACGCGATTCAGCGCGATCATCTTTGCAGGGCGCGACCAAGATCGCATCCCGCAAAGTGTCCATAAGAGGTTCCAAGTCCACGTCCGCCCCCTCGCGTGCGAAGTATGCACATGCGGCGGCATAGATCGGCGCATCAAAGCCGTGCAGCCCGTCACCGTCGCCGATCTCGGCAAGGTGAGCCTCAACCCCCCGCGCGACGGATTTCCGTGACTCCGCGCTGGACGCGCGCTTATTGGAAGCCTTCTGCCTTTTTGATTTGCTGTTTGAATTGTCGTCAGCCCGCCCTTTCGTCGCTTCGTATGCCAGCTTAAGAAGCCATTCCGGTGCTTCTGCCACATCGCATTCCCAGACCGCGCAACCGTCCGCCCACTGATAGAAATTGCCATTGGAGTGGATGGAAGGCGGGGCAATGATCTGACCATTCTTCCCACGAATATCGACACCGGGTGCAATACTGGACGCTGTGTTCCGAATGTCGCGGTCATCGGCCCGGAAGATCAGGTGCAGACCACCGGAACCAGTGACGGATTTCCATGTCTGAGGCAGGGGGCCGTGTTCAGCCTCCAACTCTTCCAACGCCTTCCGGCCTTCTTTACCGTCGATATCGAGACCCAAAAGCCCGCAGCCTTCCGGGAACACGATGGACGCATTGCGGGGCGCGGCAACCGGTGCAAATGGAAACACATCGGCGTTCCTATCTTCCGGGTATTCACCGCTGCCAGTCCAAAAGTTCCGAACCGCATCAGGGTCATTGCTGGCCCGCTTCTGCCAGCGCGCGCCGCGCGGCACCTTGGATTGCTTGCCCGGACCAGTCGGTTGTCCGCGAGAATCCAGCGCGTGCGAGTCGATTACATGCAGCCCATTGTCGGCATAGGCCAACGCCGCCGCAAGGGTCAGGACGTTATGGTTCATGAACACACCATCTGTCGCGGCTTCCTTGATCGCCGCAGATGCACGTTGTGCATATTCCACAGGGAGGCGGCGGCGCATGTCATCCTGAGCAGCCTTTGCGGCCTTGGATTGATACGGGTCCTT
>Ga0209345_10003694_pt1 | contig 15499 bp, 22 predicted proteins | sample Cruoilmetagenom7_FD_187294 | JGI IMG/M metagenome (GOLD analysis project Ga0209345, IMG submission 187294) | Oil polluted marine microbial communities from Coal Oil Point, Santa Barbara, California, USA - Sample 7 (SPAdes) (version 2) | ecosystem: Environmental > Aquatic > Marine > Oil seeps ... | reverse complement strand
CCTCATGCGCCGGTCATCCACAGAGCGGTCAAAGTCCTCCATGGCTCGCGAGTAAGCTTCTGTGCCTATCCCTATGCCCTGATTGGAAAGCTGCGTCCGTAACTGGTCATGATCATATCCGCGTTGCTCGTTTAGCCGGCCCATGAGGGCTTCTTCGACTTCCTTCTTCTGGACGCCGAAATCGTTCTCATAGCCGTCTTGCATAGTCGGCGCGGTCAGATCGCCCGAATACTCAGCGGGGCCAAATCCAGAGCGATCCGCTCGCTGTGGTGTAATCGAGTTGGGATCAAAGGGTTGGCCAAGAATATCACCAACCCGTTCGGCTTGATCGGCCCCAAGGTTGGCCATAGTGAGATTGCCGCGATTATTGGCGTCGCGAAGCTGCTGCGCATCCTCACTAAGTGTCGTGGTCGCCGTATATTGCGGTAAAGCATAGTTGCGACCGCTGCTAGGGTCTTGCCAATTGTACGTCCCGGTCTGGTCGTAGGTTAAAGAGCCATCGGGTCCGACCTGGTTAACCTGCCCCATCACCGTATTGGCCACAGCGGTCCCTAGGTTCTGCCCGGTTTGCGCGGCCGCCGTTTCTTTCGGATCAGGCGGCGCGGGTGCTGATTTTTTGCCCATTGCATGGATCCTTTTTGTAATATTTGCTGGCGCGCCAAGCCTCGACAGTTAGCGTCCAAACAACGCCGCCCTCATCCCGGCCAAACAGGCGCGGAATATCAAAGCGGTCGAAGCCAAAGACGTTGAGCTGTCGGTGAAGACGTGTGTTAAATTCGCTGTTGCGGGTTACGATCATTTGGCAGTCAAGCTGCTCAAATGGATAAGAGAACAGTTGATGCAGGATCGCCCGCGTCATCCATTTCGGGGTGGTTGATGCCCCACTAAATTCTATTATCTCAGCCTCTGGGCTCCAGTTGTGCCAAACCCATCCAGCCACCAAGCGCCCTTGAGCATCGACAATTCCGGTTCCAACACTGTCACGCCTGTCGAATTGCTCATCGATCATCTGATTGACAAATGACAGAACATCATCGTCACGCCCGTAAAGCAGCCTCATGCCACCATCCGGCCATTCTCACCGACAAGGCGCATTTTTATCAGTTCAGCATCCGGCTTGAACGAAACCCCAAACGTGATTTGCACCTGAGCAGCGAACACATCGCCAAATCCGGCAATTGAAACCCATTCGGTGGTCAGGCTGTAAGCATTGCCGCTATCCCACACTGCGGTGTCCCAGACGCCGCTATCCCATGTATCGGTCGCTCCATCCGCGACGCTGTCAGGCGCCACCGGTAAGGTGATCCCGTAATCCTGACTAACTGACAGTTTCGGTTCAAAATTCCTTCGCGCCCTAAACCAAGCCTTGGCCAAGGTGATCGACTTGAGCATGACCGCGTCACCAACCGCCTCGAACGGTGCAACATAAGTGCATGTGTAAATGGAACCATTGTCGGAGCCGCCTGTCTCAGCGGCATAGATCAAGCCGTCACTATCACCCCAATAGAGCTGGGCATTGGATACCGTCGCGCACTGGCAGTCCCAACCCGTAAATCGCGACCAGGCACCCGTCTCAACATTCACAATGAAGACGATGTTATCGACGGTCGAACCCGGTGATGGCATCGAAACCATCGCAAGGTTTAACTCATCCCAGCGGGTCACATCCCACGGCTTGGTTCCTCTTGCGGAAACTTCCGTCTTCCAATCCGGCTCTACCGCGCGGCTAACAGCGGCTAGGCTCAAAGCGGCTGGATCTTTACTCACAACGCCCGACATCGGAACCATGCCCTCAACCGTTGCGACAATAATATCGCCCCCAGCTTTCATCCATGCGTTCTTGCCCAAGGGGGCGGGCATCTTGTATCGGCCAACTATCGACCAGTCCAAAGCGCTTGACCCCTGATAGACAGCGACCTCCCCAAGCGTGGAAATGAAGACGCAGCGATCTCCCATCCCGTCACCGGCATCATAAGACCATGACCCGCCGATCATCAGGTCGCCACCATCTTCAAAAATCGAGGCTAGGCTAAATTTTGTCAGGCTTCCGCCAATCGTATCAACCGACAGATACCAAGCGCTCTTGGTTCCGCTCTCGATGAAGAACAGGCGATTCTTGAACTGCCAGACAAAGCTCAAATCGCTTGGTGTCGGGCCGGTTACACTCACTGTAGACCATGTTGACCCGTCAAACTTTTGCGGGGTGTCTGTGCCATTACAGCCGATAATATACTCGCCGCCCGTGGTGCCAAACTGCGTAAACGTCCAATACCCGCTCGTTTGACTGCCAACTGCCGCGGTTAAAGCTACAGCAGGGTCGCCCGGTGATGTCGTGTCGTAAATTCCATTCGCATCGGCCGCGAACGACTTAGAGACCCCGCCAGCATCATAAGTGAACATCGACGTCACGGCGTCGGGCAAGGTTGCGTGCAAAGCTGTTCCGCCCCGCACCTGAGCGCCGGTGCTGGTTGGGATGAAATTGTCCAAAACCAACGCGGACTGCGGGATCGGGGTAGCCAAGCTGTTATTTGTAACCCACCCGCGCACCGGCGCGCCATAATCTCGGGTCCACGTGCTGTTGCGAGATGCTTGTGGGGTTGCTGGGCGTCGCCGAACCGATTGGAGCGCCTGTCTCACGAGTCTGAGATGGCCTGCGGATAGGCGGTTTTTACATCTAACGGCAAGCGAACCTTACCCACTCGAATTGTCCGTGACCCCTTGTCTCTGGTGATCAGTTGCGCCTGTAGAATCTCATAATTGGCAAGATCTTCCGCATAGGGCAGCCCCTTCATTTCGCGCCATTGCCAAATCAGCGCGAGCGTCAACAATTGCTCGTCAAGACGAAACACATCGGTGTCAGCGTCGAACTGCGTCTTCGTTGTTGTGTCGGCATCCGTTACAATCAGGTTCGACTGATAAAAAAACTTGCCGGTGACCGCATTCGCTAGGGCAGGCTTGATATGGATTTGCCCGCCGTAAATGATCCATGCGTTGATAACGAAATCAAAGCTCTGAACGTCCAGCCCCAACCAGCGGTCCGCATCAGTAATCGGTGTCAGCGGCGTCTCCAGGCTGGATGACCAGACCTGCGACTTGACCAGCATCCGCTCATAATCGCTAGGCAATGCAAAATCTTCTGTCGCGCCATCGCCGGTAACCGTAGCTATGCCTTTAAGCACCTGCCAGTCATGCGCTATTGCGATCCGGCGCGCCAACTGATTAGCCAGCGCGCCAAGTTCGAGGTGTCGTCTGTCGGTTGACCCGTAAACAGAGGTCGGCACGGTCAAGCCAATGACTTTGCAAACATCTTGAAAAACCGACAGCATGGTCATTATGCGGCTACCTGAGCAGGCTCACAGCCTGCTTCTGTGCACATCTCAATCAATGTGGTGAGTTTAGGTGTGCCGCGCACATAATCGCCAGTCTTGGCCTTATACAGCGCCTTGAGCGCTTTTCCGTCCAATCCCTTGAATGGTCCTTCTGCAACCACGTCCATCGCTGTAGCGGGCTTCTCTTTGCCACCGTTGACTCGCGCCGTCAGGGCAGCAATTTGCTCTTTCAAGACCCGGTTTTCTTCCAAAGCCTTCTCACCCGCACCCGTACTGGCATTTGCCAGCCACTTCTCGGCTTTGTGCTTCCACTCCCGCGCACCCATACCGAGCTTGCCAAGCAGCGTACCATCCATGCCGGCCAGTCCTTCGACTGTGCGGACATTCGATTGTGCGAACTCTGCAATTTTTGAAGCGGTAATGCCGGGCAGCTCACTCAATGGAACGCCATCAACCGGGACTTCTTCATTGGCTTGAAACGCCTCGTAGTGGCGCGGAAACCGCTCCGCGTATGTCATCTGCATTTTCTGCTCGGGGCAAAAACTCATCGCCTGCGCTGGCGCAACCAGCTTATTATTCTTGTCGCCAACAAATTGAATGCGAACAAACTCTTCGTTCTTGAACTTTGGAACGCCGTGTTCGCGTGTCGCGGCAACGTCTTCTTTCGCTTCATTGAAAAACTCAATGTGCAGGTGTCGTGTATCTTCCATAATAGGCTCCGTCTGAGGGAATGTGAGAAGGGCCGAGACAATGCCCGGCCCCTCAAGGTGTGGATGTTGATTATGCGGCGGCTTCGCCAATTTCGAGCGTGCGCTCCATGAACCAGCCATACTCATTGTCAGCCATTGCTGGGACAGAATCCCAGTTGCCTGAGCCTGCGGCCATCTGGAAACCGGAATCGGTCAGGATGCACCGCGTGGCCGCAGAGATTGCTCCATTGGCCTGCGCGTAAATGTATCGGTGGCCATCAGACCCCCGAACAATTGTCCCGAGGCCAAACGTGGCGGCGGTGTCAGCGGTCGAAAAACTCACGCCGACAGTGTTTTCAGCAACACTAGTCATATCAAATACTCCTTCTAGCTTACGATGCTGGGGTGCTGTCGAACAGCTTGGCGAGGTGAAGCGGGTTGTTGACCGTCAAGTTGCCGTAGAACCCAATATGCTGGACCATTGCATCTTGATTGATCGGGGCCTGCTTGCCTCCAAACTTCACGAAATTGCGATCCGGGTGGAACCGGAAGCGCAGCGCTTTAGTGTCAATGAAGTAGGTTGTATCGGCAGGCATGGCCGTCCCAATCCCACCCTCAAGCACAACATCAACAGACTTGCCTGAGCCGTAATATTTCAAGGCTGAGAAGCCCAGCTTACCAAGCTCATGCTCGTTTTGAATGCGCTGGATAGAATCCAGAGCCGCCGTATAAGCAAGATAGTGCTCTTGCGACGCGCAGATCAGGTTTGGCCCCTTATTGCCGCGCGAACGCTCGATCATGATATTGTCGAAGATCGTTTTGACAGTAGAGGACGTGACCTGCGTAATGCCCGTAAAGGCCGAGTGAGCATCATATGCCGATGTCCGCCAGATCGCATTCGCTGAACGGTCAATGCCGCCATACGTCCCCGATCCCGGCGTTGTTGGAATTGCAAGCTGCAAGCCGCCAATTTGATTGGCCGACGTTCCATCACCGTGCAAATCCTCAACGAACCGGTCAACCAGCTCCGTCTCTGCCGCGCTGATATGCTCCTCCATGATGTCTTTGAGCTGATTACGTCCTGAGTTTTTCAGAATGTCTTCACCAGAAAGCGTGACAGAAACCGCAGCCAGTTTGGCCGTGAACTCCGCATCATTGAACAGTTCGGCAGGCGACGGATTGAGGTATTGATACCCCGAATACCGCGTGTACGTGCCGGACTCATTATACAGCAAGCGCTCGCGGATCGTCGGACCTGAAAACGGCTTGAACTGATTGTTTTTCTTCATGGTGTGAAGAATGGCGTTCGAGTTCGAGACAAGGTCTGCATAGCCCTTGCTGCGATCCTCCAAGGCCAGTGAGAACGCTTCCTGCAAGCGCTCGTTACTGTTGATAGCCATAAGTGGCTCCTATGTTGGGTTTAGATGCCCGCGTTTTCAAAGGCCCGATCAAGGGCATCGCGGGTGCTGGCGGCTGGCTTGCGGTTCGCAGGGTTTGAGCCTGATCCCGGAGCGCCGGAGATTGATTTTGAGCCACGCTGGGTTTGAGCCACGGGATCAAGGGGGGCGACATCTGATGCTGGCGCGGCAGGCAAGGGGTTGAGCCTTTCTGCCTTGGCGTATGCATCGGGAACGTCGCTGGCATACCCGGTGCGCAACATGTGCGTGATTTCACCGGACAATTCTTCGAAGCGCGGGTTATCCTGCGCGAACTTTTCAACCTGCGCAGACACCTGGCTTTCGCGCTGAGTCTGCATGGTCTGAGTGACGCCGCCAACCTGCTGCTGCAAGTTCTGCACGGTCTTGCGCAACTGCTGTATCGTGTTGTCTTCCGCGCTTGGCGGGTATTCTTGGCCCAGAACATGGCTGGCAATCTGTTCCAGCGTATAGCCATGACGGGTCGCCAAGGCGTCAAAAACCGATATTGGGTCAGAAGCCATACCTTGCGACATGCCCTGATAATCAGCCAAGACACCGGGTAGATTCATCCCATACTGTGCCGCCAAGGTCTCGAACTGCTCAAGCGGCTGATATTTGTCGGCGCTCGCTTTGTAGGTCTCGATCCCCTGCTGCATTTCACTGATCGCACGATGAAACTCAGCCTTTACCGGTTCGGGTGTGGTCGCCCAAGCCTCTTTAGCTTGCGGACTTATACGGTCTGGCGCCGCATCAATCGGTTTGTCAGTGGGCGCGGCGGGCTGTTCGCCCTCGGCAGCCTTCACTGCCTCTGGTGTGGATTGCTCTTTTGGCAGGAACCGTCCGGTCGCTGGGTCGCGCTGGGCACCTGTTGCCGCCGCATCCTCTACAGGGGCAGCATCAGTCGGCTGGGCCGGGTTCGTCCGCTCTCCGCCCTCGTCATCTACCGAGTCAAAAGCCCGGTCGATAATGTCAGCAAGACTAGCATTGTCGGCACCCATGTCTTCTGGCGCGCCAGTATCGGTTACATCAGCCGAAACTTCGGGTGCGGAAATGGGTTCTGCGGCGTCTGCCGTCAGCGTGTCAGTCATTGGTTTCTCCGTCTGAGGGAATGTTAGACTGGGCCGAAGCCCGTCTGTGTGAGCGCCTTGTCAACGGCGTCTGAAATCTGTTTCTTGTCCGGTCGTGGCGGCTGGAACGCTTTTGGAGCGACCACCGAGCTATCATTGCCCACCTCAACCACACCGGCCTCCCGGTAAGTGCGGCGCAATTCTCGCTTGGAGTCGTACATCTTGCCATCGAGTTGGCTTTGCACCGCGTCCATGCCGTCACGGATCAGCATAGGTGCAGGCAGGTCCGACTGGCTGGCATTGCGCTTCGGCATACAATTATACGGCCATGCGTCTAGCTGATGCCAACCCTTGCAGGTCTTGCAATAGCGTTCACGCACGGCCATCTCCGCCGCGATCAACACGGGCAAGCTCTTGGATCGTTTTGCGAAGCTCCATATCACTGGCGCAATCAGCGACGGATATGAGCATTTTGTCCTTCAGCTCATCAGACCAAGGGAAGTCCATCCAGCCTCGGCGGTTCTGTTCTTCTGCTGCGATGATGACGCGCACCCGGTCGGCGCTCAGGCCGCATCGAAACCGCTGCGACACAACCGGTTTCTTTGCCTTGGATTTAGCCTTAACCGGCTTCACCCCTTCCTCGTTCACATCAACAATCGGCTCAACGGCCTCTTCGTCAGTTTCTGGCGCGTCGGTCATGTCCGTTTCCTTTGGGTTGTTTGGCGCGTTTAGTTGCCTCTTGCAGCCGCACCTCTGAAATGCGCAGATCGATAGACTTCATCTGCAAAGCCAATTCATGCTTGAAGCCCTCGGCTTGCGCTTTGGCCGCGTCGGTTTGGGCCTTGAGCATGATTTCCTGTTGCTTGGCCTGCGCTTCGAACTGCTTGAGCTGGAACTCCATGTCCTGCATTTTTTGGTCGAACTGCATCTGCTTTTCCGTGGCCGCCTGCTCGGCCTGTATACGGCCAGCTTCTACCTTGGCCTCCATCTCGGCGCGCTGCTGCTCTGGATCCGGGCCCTGTGGTTGCTTGGCCATTTCGGTCATCTGATCGACAAACTCATCAATCGAGCTTTCCATCTGGCGGCCCGCACGATACGCGCTGGTCACAAATTGCAGCATCTCTCCGACCATAGGTGCCGATTTTGGGAACGTCTGAACAAGCGGCGCAGCTTGGGTTAACAGCGTTCCAACAGCGCCCGCATATTCGTTGCGCCTCTGCTTCTCGCGGTCCTCATCCGGCTGGATCGTGCTATCTGAGGCGACCTGAAACACGAACGGGCGAACCCGCTGGTCACGTAGCATGTGCATCATGGCCTCAACTGTCACCGTATTCTGAATTGTCTGTTCGGCCTGCTGGCGGGCTTGGCCCAACATCTCGTCAGCCTTCGCCTTCAATTGCTGTGGATCAGGCGCTGGTTGCCCCTGCTGTGGTGGCTGTTGCGCCTGTTGGGCAAGCTGTGACTGTATCTGCTGCGATGCCTGTTTCAGGGCTTGCTGCGCTTGCTGCTGAACGTCTTGCGCGGTTGGGATGTCATCAACCTGCGACATGCTCAAAAGCGTTTCAGGCTTAAAGTTCTCTGCCATAATCTCCGCGGATAAGCGCATCGAATGATCAGCAATCCGAACCATCTCGCCCTGACGGCCCTTGATCCGAACCGAACCGTATTGCGCCTTAATGTTCTGCGCTGTCGCTGTCTCGCTGGCTTGCGTGTCGCCACGCATAATATCGCTAATGCCGGTGATCTGATAAACGTCATCAATCAAGTTGCGGCGCTCCTGAACCAACGCAGTAATAACCTGCACAATGTCCTGAACAGGCAACCAGATGATCGCATCCTTAACCCCGCCCGGCCCTAGAGCCGCAGTGCTTGGCACCGGTACGAGGAGCGCATTGTCTGACAGATCACGCATCGCGGTCTCAATCGCGTCAGCAACATCCTGCTCGCCCGCAGCATAAAAGCCTTTCAACCGCAAACTCTCTGTGAGCGCGGAAATCCGCCCGGTCAGATCGTTGATTTCCTCGACCTGATCTTTGTAAAACATGAAGTCAGGAACCGGAATCAGAGTATTGGGCTGGCACGTCGAATAAGCTGGTTTCGAGCATGGGAAGAAGCCCTCAAGGTTCAGGTGCGGGCGGTCCATCTCCAGCACCTGAACCTTGCCGGGATGCAACCAAACCACGACGCCCAGCGTCTTGTCCCAAATCTCCCAAACCTCGGCCTTGCTCTCCACCGTGTACTCGTCATCGGTGTCATTATCGGTCTTCTTGTAATCAATTCCAACCCAAGCATCCTTAAACCGTGAAGACCCTTGTTTGCCCGTCAACCAGGAGCGGCGAGCAACCCAGCCAACCTCTTTCCACTTACGTGCCGGTTCGTGCAGGAAGTCCTTGCGATCAAGGTGATCGTAACAAATGTACTCCTGATAGGCGTCAGAGCCCCCCTCGCCCTCAAGCTCAGCTTCGTCCGCCTCTGTCTTGTAACGCAGCCACGGGGCGGCTCCGCGCCCAAACAGGGCCAAGTCATCACGTATCTCGATCAGTGTGTCGTGAAAGACCTCTGTATCGAATGACGCCATCAAGCAGCGCTCCATCACTTCAGACGTTTTACGCACCAGCGGCTTGCGGTCCTTGAACCGTCCGGTGACAACCGGAATGGGCGGGCGAGCATAAATCGTCGGCTTGATCACTTCGATGTTCGCCCAGAACACCTGCATCTCTCTGCTGCGGCCTGTATTGGCTAAGCGCTCAAGGTCGGCATACTGCTTGGCGATATTGTCACACTTGTCTTGCCACGGCGCAAAAACCTTCTCCGCGTCCTTGATCATCTTCTCCCAATGCGACGCTAACTTTAGCGCTGCTGCGTCCTTGGGGTCTTCGCCTTCTGGCTGGGTGTTCACATCACCGGATTCATTCATAGTCTAATCCTTGTTGATGATGATGGCTTAGGCGGCCCCTCAAGAACCACCGAACCAGCGGGCGCTGATGACTTGGCTTTACGAACAGGCGGAATGACCTCATGGGCGTTCACTGCGTATTCTCCGAACGCGTCGGCACCGTGCGAGTTTTCATCGTGCTGCGGGCCCATATAGACGTTCATCTGTTCATTGAGCCGGCGCGAGTATCGACGCAGCCGATTGACACCGAGCATGACATTGCTGGTGCGATTGAACCTAACCTTCGGAAGCAATGTCCGGCTTGCAGCTATTCGCTCCTCCGGGCCAAGGGCCGCGCCTTTGTGGATCGGCTTCACACCAACATCCATTGCGCTCTCTACCCGGGTTCTGGCTCCGTTGCCCCATTCACGAACTCGAATATCGTGCGGGAAGAAATGCACCGCGTAATTAAAGCTCTTATCGCGCCCGATCAGCTCTCGCTGCTCTATCCGGCTCTGCACATCAGGCAGTAGCTCCGGTAGCGCCTCTGGGATTATGTCCTGAATGCCGAGGCCGCTCACCTCGAAATAGTCAATCACCGTGTGCCAAAGCCCGTCAAACTGCCAGAACCAAATCGAGGTGTAATCATCCACACCAATATCCCAGCTCGTGCGAACCGGATAACGCGGATCATAGGCAAACTCACCGATCCGGCCCTCAGCCTCAGCCCTGGATATTGCGCGGGCGTAATAGGCGCCCTCAGTAACGATCTCATAGTCGCCACCCCAGACATGCCGCGCCATCTCCTCGTCGCGCTGATAGTCGTCTTCACGCTCCTTGAGCAGAACACTCGTTGACCACGGGTTGTCATCCAGATTGACCGAAATGATAATTGCATCATCTGGTGGGATCGCTCCCCGGAAGAACTCATCCACCGGGTCCGTCTCGTAACGCGGGTTCCAGGTGAACCACAGTTCCGACCCCTCCTTACGAATGGTCGGCCTAAGCAGCCGCAATGACTTGGCGCTCAGTGTTTGGGCTTCCTCCACCCATGCGATGTCAAAATCTTCCAACGACTTGATATTCTCGGCGTTGTACGACTGCATCCCACGAAACACGATCAATGAACCGTTGCGGCCCCTGATCTCAGTATTCGTTACCTCGAAGAACTGGCCGAGACCAAACTTCTGTATCTTGTCCATCAGGAGCTGGCGAACCGAGTCCCTGATCGAGTTCTGAACCTCGCGAATACAAACCGCGCGCCTCATCCCTGCAAAGCATTTAAGGATCAGATCCTCTGCACGGTCATGTGACTTGCCACCACCCCGGCCTCCAAATGCCGCCTTGTAACGTGATGGCCGCGCAAATGGCGCAAAAACCTTCGCCGAATTAACCGCTAGGGCTGACATACGTTACGGTGATCGATGTCGGCTCGCCCTCGTCACCTGTGCCAGCAATTTGCATTGGCAGCACCTTGCCGAGAAGCGACATAAACGGACCAGGGTTTAGCTCTGCTTGTTTGGTGAGGTAGCCAACCAAGCCTGCCTTACCCCCCGCCTCATCAGCAGCTTTGAGTATTGCGTCCTTCAATAGGGCCGTAGTCTTGTTCGGTGTGCCCTTCTTGCGGCCACCCCTCTTCTTACGCTTTCCAGTTTCGCCTACTTTAGTTTCGGCCATATCTGTCTCCTTCCCGGTTTGAGCGGTGTTGGAAATTAAGGGCTATACGGCAATCCTGTAGCCTTGAACTTTGAAATACTGCTCATCGATCCCAGTCATGTCGTCTGACAGCCTAACACATAATCTCTGACCCGGATCGAGCTTGAGAGGAGAACCTGCCGCGCCAAAGGTCAGGCGGGCCATGACATAATTGTCGCCCGTGCCCTCGTCAAAGATATGAACATCGTAGGCGACACGGCCCCAGTCCGCATTCTTTTGAATGGTCAGGCCGTCGAGAATATCGAGAACCTCTGTTGCTCCGTCCAGAACCTTGAGCGTCGCGCCAATCGAGAGGGCGGTCTTGTTGCCATACTCATCACCATTGAGCGTTGATGCATCACCTATGTGAACGAGAAGACGGTTCAGAAAATAGGTATAGCCTGCCGGGGCTTCAATGTAGAAGTCCTCAGGAGTGCCATAATCTCCGACCGCGTTCTTTGTGCCCGTTCCGTCACCATTGGTATCAAGGATGCGATAAAGCATATCGCCGGCACCTACGTTCGACGCTGTTGATTCAATAACAACCGGAAGCGGGTGATCCGCTGATACGGCGACACCATACGGAGAACCTGGTTCGTAGTAATGTAATGCTTCTGCCATCTACCCATTCACTCCATCAATCACCCGATTAGTTGCGGGTCTGTTGTCGTCAGTGCTTTCGCGTGTCTTAGCGACTTCTGGTGTTACCTTTAGGGGTTCCAGTGTTTCACTAAGAGGCGGTTCAATGTTGGGCCGTGAGAAATGGTCTGCGATGACTAAGAACAAGGCGAAGGCGAGAACCGCTATCACGATGCCAAAGCCTATACCGATGGTCATGCTACTTAAACCACTGGTGGCCGCGAACGAACTTCCAGGTGAGCCATGCACCACCGATCAGGGTCGGCCACGCAACCAAGTTGGTCACGATGTCGGGGATGACATTGAAGCCGAGAACAATATCCATCCATGAGAGGACCGCGACAACCACGATCCCATCTAACGTGTTTTCACCAAGCCGCTTCATAGCGGGGGTGCTAAATTCAATCGTGGCCATGCTGACCTCCTATTGTTGACTTAGAATTAGTCTTCATCTTCGATCGGGATGCCCATGATGATGCTCATGCCTTTGTGCAGGAATGCCATCATTGGAATGATCGCAAAGAGTAAAATCACCACCGGCCACAACCAAAATACAAGCCACCCCGCCCCTACAACGCCGGAACCAGACCAGCCGGAGATAAACTTATCGAGCCAATAATTGACGGGGCGAGCGAGAGCGCCACCAATCGCGAAATAAGTAATGATCGAAAAAACAACAATCATCGTCATATTTCTCTCCATGTTGACTTGAATCCCAGCCGAGAGCCGAACGCGCTAATGGGAACGCACTCGTGGGTTTGGGGACTTGCTCCCGGCTGAGAACTTGTTTGTTCAATGCTTGCGGCACGTTTAAAGGGTCCGATGGCTCAGACTTTCGCCTTAAGCCCCACCCCTCCCAGCCCCACTACCCCCACCACAGGGAGAGGCCGATACGGCCGTAGCTACTGGATGATGATCTCCCCTCGCAAGTGGGGCGATTGGTTAAATCACTTTTGCTCGACATTGTTGGGTAGCCACAGGAACAACGCTCTTACGCTCTGTTCAAAATCAGGAAAGTCAGTCGTGTGCCGTCTTCCTGTGGCGATGGTTTAGTCTTGTTTTCCGTATTCGGTGTGATTCCAGACGCCGCTGTGGCCGTTTGGCAGGTCTGTGGCTAAACTTGGCTTCTGAGGGTGCGTTTCGTCGGCTGGATCCAGCGGGTTTTCCTCTACCCCGAACTGGTCATCGGCACTTGCTCGCCTCCACGGCCCCGCCAGTTGATTAAGTCTGGAATAGTCGGCTGATGTCGGCGTCGATTTGCTCTCGAAGGGATCTACTTCCTCTGCCGGCTGAACGGGTGAGGTCTGGCCAATAGAACTTGAAACAGTGCACTGCTTAAGTGTCGCAACGTTTGCCAAGTTATCCTTCGCTGCCTCAACAGCGCGCTCCAACTCTTCCTTGGGAACAAACTGATCCAATCGACGCTGAGCAAACCTCAATTCATCCGCGGCAACCTCTAGGTCTGTTGACAGTGATGTACTCATATCATTTCCCCATGCAAAATAACGCCGGGTGGCGCTTGGTGTGCGTTAAACCGGGTTGGTGTCCTTAGTCTCCAAATATACATGCTCTCGACCGCCAAGACTTTGATCTCTTGTGAGACAGGATACCCATTTAACGCCCTAGCCCGGTGAGGCGTGCGAAAGGAGGTGGGTCGAGATGTTTGGAAGGCATCGTCGCTGTGCGCAGCAATGCTATGATGACGATATGACCCGATTTCAAATTCCCGTCAAGGGAGAGTGTCAAAATCATCGTACACCCCCAATATATGCCCCTGCCTCGTCTAATGCGCCCTTAATCACGATGGGCAACATCTTCATGGCTCGCTCATGGCGTCCTGTGATGGCGTGAGCGGCGTCGGTAAGCCTTCTGCCCTGTATGGCCATAGAAACCGCCTGTGCGTACTCAGGCCCCGCTCTGCGCCTTGCACAGGCCCATGCGCGCCTGCCCCGCTCTCTGGCGTCGTGGCGGGTCTCTGCGACATCATTGTTTCCGGCGCCATCAACATAGCCGATGAACTCAGCTCTACCGGGCTGTTCAATGGTTTCACCTTCAACATGCTCACGAAGCAATTGTGCGACCTTGCCATGAATGACGGTTAGCCGCCGCTTCTTCATCAAGGTGACAATACCATCCTGATTGCCGCCCAAGTCCCAGATCAAGGCGAGCGGCACCAACTCGGCATAACGCCGCTCCGCCTGAATGACCTTATCGTTCTGAGACTTGATGCTGTGTGTCAGCCTGTCGAACTCAGCATACTTACCGGATTCAAACGCTAGGACGGCCGCCTCCTCCAAATTGCGAAGGATAGCGTGAGGGCTTGGGGCCGCGCCCCGTGTCACGCCTCTGCGATCAATCTCGTCTATTGTGCTCTGGTGTTTCATGACTGTGCCTCCGCCGCTTCCAGCCTCTCTATGAGATTAGTCATTGGGCTGGTCCTCCAGAATCCTGTTGGAGTGTGTGAAGCCGTTTCTTGTCCGCCGCTTCCTTGATCCGCCTCCAATGCAGTTCAGGGTATCGCTCGCGAGACCCACACATGCCGCACTTGAAAGGGTTGTTACCGCCCCACACACCCGGCCATTTGGCTTCCACCCAACACGGTATCGGATAACCTAAGGTGTCTTGCATCTGCCAGTAGACGAGATCAAATCGCCTCCACCACCGATGATCCCATTTATGGATTGTCACGTCCCTTCCTCCCCTGCTGCTTTGATCATGGCTTTGAAGGCCTTGCGTTGACCTGCGCGGTACCAAGGCTCTTCCTTGCATTCTTCAAGGGTTGGCGGGTCAACATTGATTGCCGCGTCTATCATCGCGTCTGTCGGGTCTTGTAGGGCGTCTAGGACGGCTTGGGCTTGGACTCGAAATTCGGCCGCCATCTTGGGCTGCTCGCGGCACAACACCTCCCACGCCTGCTGCTCATACGCTTTAGGCATCTTCCCGCATGTCGCTATCGCTCGCGCGGCTTTCTCAATCATGCTAGTCATTGGCTTTCTCCGCGCCAGAATTTCCACCAAGGCACGCTTCGATGTGCTGCGAGGTTTCGGACCGAATTGAGCTTCGCCTGCGCACGGCGCTCAATCTCTCTTGCCGTAAAACGTGTGTAGCTATCCCAAAAAACGCCGCAATAAGCAGGGGAGGGGCGAACCTCGGCAAGGGCTGTCCCAATCGCCCCCACCTCAATGCTGAGCCCAGCCTCGCCGTTAGCGATCCAAAACTGCACATGGTCGATTCTTAGCCGATACTCCGTTAGGTTTTCCCATTTGTCTGCATCAAGCTGCTCTGCGCCCCATAGGGCCAGCTCATCGGCTGCGGACTTCGGTTTCTCTAGGTTGCCCATCACATCACTCCCCATTGGCTTTCTCCGAACATCTCAAGACGGCCATCAACGGTTTCACCAAAACCGCGCTCTGCCGCTCGTTTTTGGGCATGCTCCATCGTCCGAGCGATGATCATTCCGCTGTAATCTTTGCGGGCGTTGCGAAAGCTCGTCACGAATAACATCCCAGCGTAACAAAGCTCTCGCTTCACGCCCTCATCCATCCCGAACGCGTCATCGAACGTGCGTCCATCGATGTATGGTTTGCTTGAATGAACAGCCATCACATCACTCCCCCAACAACAAAAACAAACATGGCGAACACTATGGCAATACCGAGCTTGCCGGAGGAGGTGGGGCGGCGGGTCATGCTGCTACTCCAGATTTGATCCGGTCAGCCCAGCGGTGGTTCGCCATGCGTTTCGAAATTGTTGTAAGTAATCCGGCTGGGGCTTTGCAGCCCGGCTC
>Ga0209345_10003692_pt1 | contig 15502 bp, 13 predicted proteins | sample Cruoilmetagenom7_FD_187294 | JGI IMG/M metagenome (GOLD analysis project Ga0209345, IMG submission 187294) | Oil polluted marine microbial communities from Coal Oil Point, Santa Barbara, California, USA - Sample 7 (SPAdes) (version 2) | ecosystem: Environmental > Aquatic > Marine > Oil seeps ... | reverse complement strand
GGCCAAGCGCGCCGCCTCCGGCGACTTCCGCGGCCAGGCCAAGGCGCTCCTTGAGGCGGCCGAGACCGCCCGCGTCGACGAGGAAATCCCGTTCTGATCGAGCTCGATCGATCTTGAGAAAGCCCGGTTCGAGCGTCGCTCGGACCGGGCTTTTTTCATGTATTCGCCCCTGCGCTCTGCGCAATCCAGAGCGGTCTTTTCCACTGACTTTTTCAGAGTTGTGTCTCGACTCTATGTCCACGAGGTAACAAGCACACGGGACAAGTCATGAAAACTCAAGAGGATCGCAGGGCCTCCATCGCACAAAAAACTCAAAGATCCATCTCGGGTCTTGGTCGCAGAAGGCACGGCACCACGCTTGCTGAAATGGGACTGCTCGCGGGCCTGGTGGCCGTCGTGTCCGTCGGTGTTGTTGCCACCACGGGAGAGAAGGTCGGCAGCGTCTATTGCAATGCCTCGACGGCCATGGGGTCCGACGGAAACTGCACGATCGAAGCCGCAGCACCGGGTGCGAGCGAAAATGCTGCCCCGGTGGGGACCTCCACACCGCCGCCCGCACCTTTCGCCTTCGAAGACCTTGCTCTTCCCTCAAGCGATACCGGCACGCAGACCCACCTCGTCGCACTGAACGGCTATCGCGACCGGGCAGGACGTCTGACCGTGACACCGGTAGCCGGCGTCATTGCTGCCTGCATCCAGCCCGCCGAGGGGGATGCCGCGACCTGCAACGCGCAGACAGGCACGCCCAGTGCGATCGATGTTCCTGCCGGCACCTATGCCGCGGGCTACAGCTTCATCTCCGGCGATCGCTACGATGCCTACGACCAGGACCTGTCCATCGGCATGAAAGTCGACACCATCGAAACCGGCCGCTGGGACATTCATGTCTCGCGTGCGGCGGCGCCGATCCAGATGAACATGACCTCCGCTTTCGACCCACGCTCGTTCCCAAGTGGCACGACGGGGCAGCAGTATCTGATGACGCCACTGACCGGCGACTTTAACACCGGGATGAGTTTCATCGTCGATGCGTCAGATTACTTCGATCGCGCCTGCGTCCAGGCCACCCAGTCTGGCCCCATCAGCTGCGACGATGTCCAGATCTTTGACAGGTCGCGACGCATCGATGTCGCTCCTGATGACTATGCCGTCGGATATCTCCTTACGCTTCCCGGGAACACCTTCGAGGCCTATGCGCACAGCTTCTCGGGTGTATTGCGCTCCAAGGAGGGCGATAAACCCAGCGCATCGTGGTCCCAAGATGTCAGTCGCATACAGGATCATGCCTCCGTCAATCCCGGCTTCACTTTCGGGGATTATGCGACCGATCCGGGCTTCATGGGCGTCCAATACGTGCTCAAAGAGCTCGGTGGTGCAGCCAACACCGGCGTGCGTGTTGCTATGCGCCCAGCCAGCGACAACATGATGCTGCGCCCTTGCGTCCAGGAGGTCCGCGGCGGACCAATAAACTGCGCGCCGTATCAAGGAAGTGGAAGAATTTCCTTCATTGATGCGACCCAGGACGCCTTCGCGGTTGGCTACTCGATCGATGTCAATCAATCCTGGTGGAAACAGGTCTCCGTGAATGCCGAGTTCTATCTCAACTCAACGACCGACAGCACGGTTACGAACCGCTACGACATCCAGGTGACGCGCCCCGCAAAAGAGGTGGTTGTGGCCGCAACCACGACCTTCGATGACATCGTTCTTCCGGCGGGAACATCCGGCCCCTACGAAATCATCGAGTTGCTTGAAGGCAATTTCAACACCTCGATGAACATCACGATGGACAAGGGCAACAACCTCGTCTCGACCTGTCGCCAACTCACCTCCAACGATCCCGTCGACTGCAACGGCATCGAAATGCGCAATGCGTGGCGCTCGCCGGTCGATGGTGATACCTACGCCATCGGCTACAAGATCTCGCTGCCGGCAGCTGGCACGGCCTTCGATCGCACCTACACGATCAAGCTGATCTCTACGGCTGATCAGACCACGCAGACCTGGACCCAGCGCGTCCAGCGTCCGGCAAACTAAGCCGGAAGGCAGATTTTCCCAATCAGGCGCGCCTGTCTCTACGAGGGAGCCATTCCGCACTGTAGGACACGGGCGACAGGAAACTGTCGCCCGTTTTCCTTTTCAGGCCGTCATCGACCCTGAAGTTTTGCCCACATCGGCGTGCCGTGGAACAGCCACGGTTGGTAGAGAATCCTGGCGAGGTCGGGCAGGTGAGGACGGTCGTCCCGTCGGCGGTCGGGCTTCTTCTGGTTGGCTTCGCCCAAGATTTCCTCCTCTTTGGCACTGTCCCCTTCCTGACCCGAGTCCTTCGATGGTGACGGCTGATGGACCCCCATCCGCATTGCAGGAGTAGTCCGGACGACCTTGTTGGCGCGCCTCTTCGGCACGAGTATCGCCTTGTCTGTCCCCGGCACCGGGATGCGCCTGAGCCGTGGGCCTTTCTCAGCTGACACGAGAGCATCCTCCGCGCCGTTCGTCTCCGCGCCCTCCGCAGGCGCTGCCTCCGCCTCCGCGCCTTCTGGTGGTGATGCATCCGCCTCCAGAGGCATTCTGTAGGGTCTCCAGTCAAAGAAGTTGTAGTGCACGCGCCATATGTTCATCAGGGCGATCAGGACGCGCGGATTGTAGGCGGCGCCGTTAATGTATGAGGCGCCCACCCGAGAGCTACGACCGCCCGCACGCTGAATGATACTGACGCGCTCGCGGATCGCGTTCATGAAGGTGGAGGTCGGCTGAATCGTTGCGTGGATGACCCTGCGGGTTATGGCGGCGCGGAGTTCCGGGTCGTCGATCTCGTCGTCGATGCCGAGCCGTCGGTAGGCGGCGCGATAGCGCGGGGACAGGATCGGGAAGCCCACCGTCTTGTCGATCTCGTTGGCCGTCTGGATGGGGCTATTGACCCACAAGCGCGGGAATGCGGCCGAGGCAAGGTTCGGGCCCACCCACGAGCCTTTCGACTGATCGTTTGGGTCGGTGCGGTAGGCAGGACTCAGGTTCGCGGAAGTCCAGCTTTGTAGTGCTTCCCAAGGCATCAGGTGAGGATGCATTTCTCGCCACTTCGCGAGGCTCTCCGAAAACTCCGCCTGCTTCTCCCGGATACGGTCGATCGGCGCATCTTTCTTGAACCCGATGACTGCCCATTCGAACCTGTCCGCCAGGATCTCCTCGCGGAAGATGTGCGGCACGACCCGAGCCATCTGCCCCTCCCTCTCGCCGACGAGGGTGAGCTTGCCGCTGGGGATCATCCACTTGAGGCAGGCGAGGGAGGCCGCTTTCGTGTAGGTATCTCGTGTCATTACTCCATCGAAGGCGTTCCGGCTGTCGCGCTCGTGCTTCACGAAGTTGAACCAGTGATCGCGAAGGTGCTCGATCTCGTCGGCCCGAGTGCTGGCGGCCTGCGTTGCCATGTAAGCCTCTGGCGAGAGCGGTTCACCAGCGGCGTCGAATGCCTTGGCGGTCCGTCCCACGAAGTGGCGCAGGCGCTTCTCCGCGGCGGAGAAGAGCGCAGGCTCGTCGAACCTCGCGGTCGGCCGCTGGAAGTGAAGCAGGGGCGCGGTAAAAGTGCCGTTCGAGTTCCGATATTGCCTACGAAGGGTCGAGCCGCGAGCGACGCCGAAATACGCCTCCTCGATCACTTCAGTTGGGTCGATGGTCGGGTCGAAATCCACATCGCAGCGGAAAACGTAGCCTGACCGGATGTCCGCGCTGACCGAGCAGTTCAGCTGCGTGATCTTGCGGTCGATCTTCGTCTGCCAGTTCACGCCGACGACGATGTCATCGTGGGCGATGCGGGTGTGGGTGTATGGCTTGTCGTCTTTGATGCGCTGCCGTTCGACGCGCTTTCGCCATTCCGCGAGCTGTGCCTGTTCGTAGGCCAGGAGGGTCCGTTCGAGCCAGAAGATGCGATCATAGAGCCTGGACATTCCCGGCTCCGTTTCGCCTCTGGGCGTCCGAAGAATGCGCCGGATGTCGTGGAGGCCGGTGCCGTTGGCCAGCAGAGACAAGATCTCGATGTTCTCGTCGCGTTTCTTCTGTCGACGATGTTCGCTGGAGACCGTGAAGCGGGCGCCAGGTAGTCCCTTGCAGGGCTTGTGGATCACCCGGACAGAGCGCGCGCGAGGCACAGAGCCCTTCTTGCGGCCGACCTTTCGCGATGGCTTGCCGTTGGCGCCGTTGAAAATGAACTCCTCGGGCTTTTCCAGATAGCCGGTGCCGCAGTTGCCGCAGAACGGCCCCTCCAAGGCGCCGTTCTGGACCCACAGTCGATGCCGCTCCTCCTCGTAAGCCTCATTCGAAATCAGCCTGGTCCGAACGCCACATTTCGAGTTGCCTCGGATGTGCTGGCAGATCAGGACCCGACCGTCATTCCAAGCACGCGGATCACCAGCAAACTCGAAAGCATCGGTCTCTCGATGGAGGTTGTCGCCACTCTCAGCCTCGATCTTGTAGCGACCGACACCACGCGCGATCGCAGGATCGGCCATGGCGGCTTTCAGCCGCTTTTCGGCCGCGCCACGCCCCACGAAGGAGTGCTTCGTCGGAGCCGGTTCGATCCCGTAGTTCCCGCAGTCGGGATCACCGCAGCAGTTGAGATTTGTATCGCCCGACACGCGAGGGTATACTTGCGCGAGCGTAAGGTTTTTCAGGCTCTTCACCTTGTCCGGTCCTTTCGTCCGTTTCTGGGTCAAGAGCTCGCGCACCTCCAATATTGGCCAATAGGGCCAATGACGAAATCAGTCGGGCGCGAAAGAGCGCTCGCCGCGGGAAGTTCGAACTTCCCGCCAGTTCGCCCTTGATGGCAGAGAAATCAGACGAGATTAGGGCGGAAAAACAAAAGCCTGCCGACCTTTCGGTCGGCAGGCAGGTAGGGCGTGTGTCCTACCGTGCGGAATGGCTCCCTCTACGAGACGGGCGCGTTTTTTGTCAAAGATGCCCATGGGCCCAGCACCTCCAGGGCACTTGATCACATATCCTTCAAACCAGGCCCATCCGGATCATCGGTGAACCAGACAGCCCCAACCTGAAGGAAACCCTCCCATGACCGCCAAGACCTCCCCACTTCTCGCCAAGCTCGCAGCGCGTCACGCGGCGAATGCCGCCGTTCGCGAGGGCTTCGACCCCGCGGCCGAGGCCGCCAATGCCGAAGACTACGACGCCGAGCTGGAGCTCGCGCGCCACCTGTTGCACGACGAGGGCGTCGTCACGCCTTTCGTGCGCAGCGTCCTCTCCGAGGCCGAGATCGTCCGGGCTACAGGCGCGGCGTAACTTCGCCGCAGCGCCACGGTGCAATTTACCCAGGCCGGGCGCCCGGGGATACGCCGGGGACCCGCCTCTTTCGCTTGCGAAGAGGGCGGGACACCGGCCGAGAAATATGGAAGGGAGATGGGTCATGCACGATATCCGCAGCCTGATCGGCAAGCTGAACTTCATGGGCAGCCAGCACGCGCTGAGCTGGACCATGCGCAAGCTCTCCCTCCAGTCGGCCGCGCTCTTTCGAGGTCCCTCCAAGGCGATCCGCAGCACCATGACAGGCATCGGCGAGGTTGCCGCCTTCGTCGAACAGGAGGCCGAGAGCTGGATCGATCCCCAGGATATTACCGCCGGCCACCCGGGCGGCTTCGATGCCTGCGATCTGCGCCACTGGCTGCTGATCGCCGAGAAGGCCGAAGTTCCCTTCGTCCCCGCCCGCGAAATCCTTTCGCTCTCCGAGGACGAGCTCAGCGCCATCGACCAGAAAATGACGGCGCCCTCCTTCATCCGCAAAGCGGTCGCAAAGGGATTTGCGCGCGCCTACAGCGCCGAGGAGCGCGCCGAGATCGAGGCCGTCGGTGCCGGCATCGCCGCCCGCGAGGCCGAGATCGACCCGGCCCGGATCTCCGATCGCCTTTTTGACGCCATGGACGACGTGCCATTCGACTGGATCGTGCGCTCCAACATCGCCGGCCCCTCCACGCTCAAGGCCTTCGCAGGCGCGGGCGTCCTGGAAGACGGTAAGACCAGCTGGGAGGCCGGCGAGAAGATCGAGGTCGGTCCAGGCTGGGTTCAGCACGGCAACCGTCGCCGCATCGACGCCACCGACACGCGCTTCGTCGAGACCTTCGCGCAGGGCCATAAACCGCGCCTGCACTACCTGGCCCGCCCCTGGGTTCAGGCCGCACGGCGTATCGAGGGTCCCGATCCGCATCGTCATGGCACGCCTTTCGCGGGCAAAGGCTCCTGGCCGTCCGAATGGCGCGTCTTCGTTGAGAACGGCCGCATCACCGGCGTGGCGAGCTACTACGGCTGGGCCGGCGAGGCCACGCCCGAAAATGCCCGTGCCGCGCTCGAGGCCGCGCGCCTGGCGCAGAAGATGGTCGATGTCGCCGCAGCCCAGGGGCTGGCCGCTCGCTGGATGGATCTCGAGATCATGCGTCACCAGGCCGGGGAGCTCGAGGCTGAGGGCGAGGAGGTTCACCCGACCCGCCGCGCCGCGCTGGATCGCTTCCCGCGGAATGCCATCAACTGCACGCTCGACTTCATCGAGGCCAAGGGGGAAAATGGACCGGTCATGACCTTTCTGGAAGGCGGCCCGGCTCACACCCCGATCGGCGGCGGCCATCCCTGCGCCTTTGCCGGCAATGGCGTGATCCCCGGCCAGGGGTTCGAGAGTCGCTGCCATGGCGTCGCGCTGAAGCTGATGGACCACGTGCTCCTTGCCGAACCCAAGACCTGGTCAGCCGGCGAGACTGCCGGCCATATCCTCGCCTGGGATCAAGCCCGCGCGCTGGCCGCGCAGGACTGAACCGAGAAAAAATCCCGCTGCCGCCTCGACGGCGGACCTCGGGAAGCACTCATGCCCTGGCCGGCCGCCCGGACGGGCGCGCCGGCTTTTTCATTCAGCACAAGGGTGGGCATCCCGCCCCCGAGTCCGGCCCCATTGGCGAGACCGGCCCCGCGGGACTGGGGACCGGGAGCGGGGATGAGCCCTCTCGCTCCGAAAGACAGACAGTTCAGGAGATGACGCGCCCCACCCCACGGGCGGCGGCCGCCCCCGCCTCCATCGAGAAGGATCACCCGCATGCCCCTCCAAACGCAGTCCGGCACGTCTTCCTTCGGTGCCTGGAGCAATAGCTCGCTCGAGACCTCCGAAACCTTCCGCCAATGGGCGGGCACGGATGCCTGCCTTCTGGCGGGCGCGGATATCGGTGCCGCCGATCTCTCCCGCGGCGGCTCATTCGTGGTCCAGGCCTTTCACGGCACCACTCACGACTTCGAGCGCTTCGATGCCGCCCTTCGCGGCAATCCGGAAGGTGCCTTCGGGCGGGTCAACTACTTCACCTCCAGCTACCACGACGCCCAGCGCAACTATGCCGGCGAGGGCATGGATCTCGCCCACCGGATCGAATGCGAGGCCGAACGCCTCGGTTGCGAGATCGAATACGCTCCGGAAGCCTTCGGCCTTTCAGAAGAGGCTTCCAGCAAGGACTGCCAAAAGACTGCCCTGGACCTCATCCGGCGCGGCCTCGTCGGCTCCCACCCCCACGTCAAGCACGTCTACCTGCGCTTTTCGAACCCCTTCCTCGTCGATGGCATCCACACTGCCCGCGGGCCCGGGCTTCGCTCACTGAAGCGCGATCTTTCTCCTCTCCTGCTCCCGGAGACTGAAGGGGCGATGGAGCGGGCCGAGAACAAGGTGCTGGAGGAAAACGGCCTGTCGCATCTCGCGGGCGAGGCGCGGCAGGACGCGCTCGAGGATCTCGAGGAAGCTCTCTACGAATGCTTCGACGCCCTGCGCGAAGAGGCGCTCGAGCGGCTGACGGACGCGGTCGCAGAGGCGGCGATGGCGCTCGACATCGAGATCCCGGATCTGCCGCAATCGATCTTCATGGATGTCGACGAGCTGACCCACCAGGCGTTCTACGACGCGATGATGGCCGATGAATCCGTCATCTACACCCAGTGCCCCGAAACGGGGGCGTTGATCGGCAACGACATCTTCTCCCGCATCCTCGAGAAGCTCGGCTTCGATGCGATCGTGCTGAAGAATGCCGCCCTGGCCTTTCCGGGCATGGAGATCCCGGACGGAGCCTGCCATTTGCACATCTTCGATCGGGACGTGACCAATATTCTCCAGGTATCGCACCAAGAGGTCCCCATCCTGATGGCTGCGTGATGCATTTCGCCGATCCGCGTCCGGACCAGATTCCCTGGACCGCCCCGGCAACGAGGCAAACAGGCTTCAGCCCCACCCCGCGGGGCCATGAAGGCCGACGCGCTGCGGGTCTGATCGCAAGCCAGATTTCCGCAATCCCTCCGGGATGCATCAAGCGCAACCGCGGCCAGGCCGCGGTTGCGCTTTTTTTTGGCGGCGCCGCCCGCGCCCTCCGGGCGCATCAAAGGCTCAGGGCGGCCTCCAGCCGGTCGTGCTCGAAGGCCGGGGCGCAGGCCGAGAGGGTTCTCCCCGCCAGGCCCTGGGCGCGCAGCGCAGGCTTCCAGCGCGCCGCGAGCGTTCTGGCCATGCCCTGCACGAGCGCGCGCGCCTCTTCTTCGTCAATGTCGAACAGCGGGGCCGCGTCGACGGCTGCCTTCACCGAAGGGGCCGCACCGTGATAGGGGCTGATGCCTGTCTCCATCTGCGGCTGACGCCGCGGCTGCGGGTTGACGTCGAACATCGGCGAGAGGCGCCAGAGGTTGTTGCGGGTATAGAGCATCCCGTGGTTCTTGAGGTGATCGTCGGTGTTGGTCACAAGGATGCTGAAGAGCATGCGGAGCCAGAGCTCGCGCATGTCCTGGCGCGGCACCACGGAGGCCGGCCGCAACGCATCGGCGATCTCCGAATAATAGCCCCCGTCGGTTCCGACCTTCCCGAGCAGGCTGCGCGCCGACATGTAGGGCACCCGTCCGGCGCCCCGCCGGTCGAAGCGCTTGATCAGGGCCACCGGATGATCGCTCTGCCCGAGCTCGAGGCGCGCCTCGGGCACCCGCAGCCCGCACTCCCGTGCGAGGACGAGGGTCGCCACCTCCAGCCGTTCCACTGGCCAGGTGTCGAGCACCGAGGTGAACTTTGCGATCCACAGATCCTGCCCGTCAAAGATGTTGGCCTTGGGTCGCGCACCGCCCAGAGAGCCTGCCGCGCCGGCGAGCTCGCGCACCTCCTCCTCCGCCCTGTCGGGGTCTTTCTCAAAGCGCGCCGATATCCGGCGCAGATCCTCGAGATCGGCCAGGCGCGGCACCGGCGGATGGCCTGCGCTGAAGAGCGCCCCCTCCTCGTCGAGAAACCGCAAGGCACCCTGCCGCGCCGTGTCGTCGGCAGCGATGAGGTAGTCGAACTCCGTGGCCCCCTCGCCGATGATCTTGCGCAGGAGCTTGCGCCCCCAGCTGTCGGGTGTGGTGTCGGTGAAGGGGCCCGCCAGGACATCGCGCCGGGCGCTGGCGCGCCCCTGGGCGGAGGCATGGTAGGCGCTGCGGCTGCGCGGCATCTGCGGACTGAGATCGAAGCCGATCTCGCGGCCCAGCCACTCCTCGTCGTAAAGGAAGGTGGAGTGCTCCCGCCGCCCGTCTTGTTCGAAGATCAGCCGGCCGACGGGGATCTTGCCCTCCCCGAGAACAACGCGTGCTTCCGGCATCAAAAGGCACTCCCTTCATCGTCATCGGCACGATGACCCCCGGCTGTCTGGGTGCCTTTCCCCTGCCGCACCTCGGACCTGGGCCGGGTGATCCGTCCGGGCAGACGCTTTTGATCCAGCACCAGGCCCGTGTCGTCGCTGGCCGGATCGAGGAGACGTGCCAGCCTGTCGAGCTCGCCCAGCGCCAGGAGCGCCGCGGCGAAGGTCTCCAGCCGCACACCACCATCCCCGTCCTCGAGCTTCTTCAGCGTCTTGTCGGAGACATTGATGCGCGCGCAGAAATCGGCGACCGAAAGGCGGCGCTTCTTGCGGGCAGTGCGAATGTCCCGGCCGAGCTGACGCAGGACGGACTGAACCTGGAAAGAGGGCATGCCGACGCCTTTCGTTCGGAGAATTATCCGGATATATTCCATTTAGCCGGAATATTCTCCGATAATATGGAGGGGTCGAGCCCTTTCGTCAATCCACCACCCCATTAAATACCGGAGTATGCTCCGGTTTGGGTGGCGAAAACCGGACAATGATACGAGAAATATCTCCGGCTTAGACAGGGTGGTGACAGCCGTCTCATGTCCATGCCGAAAGTTGAACTCATCCTGCCTCGCATACCCACCCCCCGACAAGGAGAGGCGGGATTTGCGCGCAAGAAAACCCGCAGCCTGTCCAGACCAGCCGTAATATCGAGTAGATCCCATGACCCAAGTCGCATCAGCCGTCCCCGGCAATCATCTCGACATAGGCGTTCACCCGCTCTGCTCCGACACGATCTTTCTCACCGATCGCTGGGGAGAGCCGCGTGGTGCGGACGGCGATCTGGAGGTGGCCGAGAGCCTGGCTGAGACCGGATTCGAGCGGGCGCGCATCGAGGAAGTCGTCGAGCCCCTATCGGAGGCCTTCAGCACCGAGAGCTGCTTTCTCGCGCACCTGCCCTCCAGGATGTCCCCCGGGGAAGCCGCCCTCTTCGTTGAATTCGAGTTCGCCGAAGAGTGGCAGCCCGCCGACGACCTGCACCTCGAGCTCGACGCAGCCGAGATCGCGGCCTGGCGCGCCTGTCTCGCCTTCCACGCCCCTGCCCTGCGTCACGTCGCCCTGGCATTGCACCGTGTCCTGCCCGAAGATCACGCAGGCCGGATGCCCTTCCTCGATACCTCTGCCATCTACAATGCCTCGATCGTCGCCCTGCTCCCGCTCGATGTCGCCAGCAACGATTTCTGGGCCGTGCACGACGCGATGTTCCATAATGGCCTGCCCTTCCCGCCCAGCCACCACGCGCGCCTGGGCGCGCTGAACGAGCTGCGCTGGAGATATGATCCCGCTGCCACGCCCCGCGCGGCACTTCCTTCCACCTGCCTGTCTTTCGACGGCGAGGAATAGGCACGGCATTCGAGCTTGTCCGGTCGGCATGCCCACTGCTACATTCGACCCCATCTGCGAGGGCCGAATGCACCGGGGCAACCGGGATTGCGCGGCGTGAACCTCCTGGTTGGATTTTCCGGGCCCGTTTGGACTTCCATCCACTCAGATCGCGCGCCTTGCGCGGCGATCGCCTGAACGACATCGCATCTCTTTTTCAGGGGCGCCATCGCGACGGACAAGGGCCACATCACGATATCGCATTCCGGCGCCCATCGAAAGGACGAGAGCCATGTCTCGCACATCCCCCACGATCGTCGTCACCGACACCGACCAGCTGTCCGCCATCGCCGATGCCATCGTCGCCCGCGCGGCAAGCCCCGCCTTGAGCAAGAATACCGTGCTCAACCTCATCGCCGGAACCATGTTGGGGCCGAAGGTCAACTGGGGCGGTCTGAAAAGCCGCTCCTCCCCGGTCCAGGCCAGCCGCCAGGGTCCGCCGATGATGGTCCATGAAGAACCTACCGCCCCGGGCGGACTGCCCCGCCAGGGCGATGACGTCGCCTCCCGCTACTGGCTCGATCGCGACCACCTGGTGCTGCGCATCGCGGCCGAGAACACCGACACCTCGAAAGGCTATATCGATGTCTGCGTGGCCGCGATCGAACTGCCGATGATCCAGAAGGCCATCGAGGGCACCGGCCAATACGGCGGCCTGACCGCCACTTTCGAGCGCGATGGGAACGTCCTGCGGATCACGCACCACTACGTGGGAGGCCGCATCCTGCGCTTCGACACCGATCTCGAGGCCTTCCAGCTGTTCTTGCTGGAACGCCACGAGCGCATCCTCCAGGCCATACTCGAGATCGAGGCCGTCCGGTCCATCCACGACGCCTTCGTCATGGTGGCTCAGGACCAGGGCGAAGACTTTCTCTTCCAGGCGGCAGAGGGGTTCCCCGACCTCGAGGAGAAGATCCACGCCGAGACCGGCGAGGCGCAGAGCCGTCGGATCGACCGGGCCTGCAAGGATGCCGCATGGGCTTTCATCGCCGAGGCAGGTGCCATCCGGCGCGGCATGATCCTCGCCAACGACCATGTCAGCCTCGTCAACGCGGTAGTCGACGAGGAATGGACACTCCTCTCGGAGGTCATGACCGAGGCCTTAGAGAACGAGGTCGGATAAGAACCACGGCAGATCCCGGCGGCCCAAGCGGCGCCGGGATTTTTTTGCGCAGACCTGTGCACCCCGGAGCGCGCGGGCGAACCCACATTCTCGGCAACATACGCCAGCAGAGAGCCTTTCATGACCAATACCTCCGCGATCGCGACGCAGCCCGAGCACGACGCCCTGGCATGCGACCAGAGCCTCCCTCTTCCCGACCGCAGGATCGACGCGGCCGTCCACCGGCGCTTTCGTGGCTTCGTGCTCGATCTGCAATCGGGTCCCTGCGCGGACGGAATTCCGATCCCTCATTATTCAAGTTCGCTCGATGCCGTCATCGATCTCACCCACGAGGTCTTGCCTGGATGGATCTATCGCGTCGCCACCTGCTCGCTCACAGACGATGTATGGCTCATGCCGGATAGCTGCCACCCGGACCTCGGGTCTGGGTTTTTGGAGCGTTGGCCAGACGAGCAGGCCTGGCTCGACCGGCGCCCGGGAATGGATGCCAGCTTCAAGCCCACACCGAGAGCGGCGATGTCCCTCCTGGCCATCCTGATCGAGGTGATTGACGCTATGGAGCAAAACCGCGCGCCGGAGCTGGGCGTCCCGGCGGCCCGCACCCTCTTCGCCGCGGCCCTCGAAGCGCGCCTGCATCCCTACCGGTAAGGCGTTTTTGCCGAAGACCCTGTTGTTGATGAGAGGCGCGCGGCGCGGCCAGCAAGCCTCCCAGCCCCGTCCATTGGCGAACGGGCCTGCGCGGCCAGCCGGGCGGGCAGGCCGGTTTCCGGCGCGACCCATGTCGCGGTGCGCATCAGCTGATCCCTGGTCATTGACCGATTAAGACCCTCTCGACAAGGAGACCATCCCATGGCCAATGAAACGCCCTTCCACCCTCTCACCCAGCTCACACCCGAAGACGGGCACGTGCTCATCGTTGCCGCCTCCGGCTGCATCGAGACCCCGCTGCGCGCCACGATCGGCCTGCGCGCCGCCAATGGCGAAATCCTCAGCCTCGATCACCGCCCGCTGGGCGAGATCGGGCTGCCGGTGATCGGCTACATGCCCCTGCCCTGGAGCGAGGCCCAGGCCGAGGACCTCATCATCGCCTACGGGACCGCATCCGATGACTGCGACTGCACCGCGCAGGATCGCCCCATCGACGCGGTCGACCTCGCCTATCGTTCCCGCGGCATCGTCTTCGAGCTGTCCGAGGCTATCGGGCCGAAACGCGCGATGGAACATCTTGCTACCCTGCTGGGCCTGACGGGGGAGGAATTCGTCCTCCCCGACGACACCCCCGACGAGATCCATGCCCTTGCCCGCCTGACCTCGGAGTGGATGGGTGAAGAGATCAGCCCGGAGAACGCGATCGCCGCCGCCGGCCGCATCCTCGACGGCTCTGCGCCGGCCGAGGAAATCGACCAGCCCGAAGACGGCGCGGGCGCCTGATGGATCTGCTCCTCCCCTTCCGGCGCGCGGCGCTCTTCGACGGTCTCTCGGCGGACTTGCGGCAACTGCCGCTGATCCAGGAGGCCGGGCCCGGCGCCCTGATCGGGGTGATCCGCGGCTTCCAGGGCTCGAGCGAGCCCGATAGGCACCCTTTCGACAGCCTGGCCCCGGGCTTCAGTCGCATCGACGAGAATGGCAGCCTGTCTGGCTGCGATTTCGAGGACCTGCCCCGCGCGCTCTACTCGCAGGCCTCCCTGGCCTACACCATGGCCCGCGCGGACCGGCAGATCGCGCGCCTCGCCGAGAGCTATGCCCGCTCGTTCCCCGACGGTGCCAGGCCCGCGCTCTTCGAGGCCCACGTCCTGCGGGACGCGGTCATCCTCGACGATTCTGACTTCTCGGTCCACCCCGATGTCGAGAACGTCCGGGATGCCGCCGACAAGGTGCTCCGCAGCATCCACGTGGTTCTCGCCGAGGACCTGTCGAACCACGCGCTTCTTGCGACAATCGAGAGCGTGCAGGCCTTCCTCGAGATGCGCCTGCTCCAGAACACCAGCATATCGAGTGCGCCCGGCCGGTTGCCCGATCGCCTCGGCGTCAGGCTGTGTCCGGAGACTTCACCTGGCAATGCCGACCCACTATCCTGAGAGCCGGAGGTTCCGAGATGCAGATCATGCCACCTCACCCTGTGAAACGGACGCCCCGCACCGGGGTGAGGCAATGATCGCGCGCCTTCCGCTTCCCGCCTTCATGGTCGCCGCCGTGCTCGGCTATACGCTCATCGGCATGCCCCTCCTCCTGGCCAGCGGCGCCAGCCCATCCGGCGCCATCGCCACCCTGGCAGTTCCCCTGCCGATCGTCCTGTTCACCTCCGCTTGGCTCGGGATCGAGTTGCGCGCGCGGCGACGCATCCTGCCCCGGCTCGATCCGCCCTGCCACACCCGGGCGCAGGCCCGCACCGAGAGGCACGGCGAGATCGCCACGCTGGCCCTGGCCGGCGCATTCTGCCTTTCTCCGATCGCACTCCCGCTGGCGACATCGCGAGCCTTGTCCTTCACCTCCTTCGCCCCGCTGATCTGCTGGGCCTGGATATTTCACGTCTTCGGCATGACCCGCCTGCGCCTGGCATCGATCATACTCCTGCGCCCCTCGCCCACATTTTCGCTCGAGACCGACGACGTTCGGAATTTTCTCATCGGCATGGTGCTTTCCCGCGGCGGCTCTCCCCGCGAAACATGGCTCATTTCCGCAACCCAAAGCAGCACGGACGGCGTGCCGCAGTTGGTGATCCGGGCTGCATCAAACCAATCGCCGCCAAATGTCATCGACGGGGATGAGACCGGCGAGCTTGCGCTCATGGTTCTCGCCACCGGCAACGGCGACCCCTACCGGTTGCTCCACATCACGCCCGCGGACCTGCGCGTCGATATCGAGCAGATGAGCGCGCACGCGCGCATGACGGCGCTTTCGACCTACCAGAAATCTCTCGATCGCCTCGCCGAGGAGCGGCTCGACTGAAATCTGAATTCCGGGCCGCCCCGCTGGGGCAAGCCCCTTACCAGATGTGTTGTAGATTGCGCGTTGCTTCGGCAGCGCGCAAATTCGCCATGCCATTACGTGGTCTCTTACACGAGAAACAAGGCTGCGATCCCAACGAGGATGGCAGCCACTCCCACCACGGCTACGCATCCAATCAGTAGCTTCCCAATGCCTTCCATGACACTGCCGATGAAGTCGAACACGGACTGCCATCTCACTTGAAGCGCCAAGTATATCAGAAGAAAAGTAAGCGTCCGGCGTCGCTGCACTGCCTCGCGTAGAGGGTGATCGATAGTGTCCACCATGGGATAGTGGACACTTTGGGTGCGTGATGGCGCGTCGGACGAAGCGGCTTTGGACGGACGAGGAGAAG
>Ga0209345_10003691_pt1 | contig 15523 bp, 12 predicted proteins | sample Cruoilmetagenom7_FD_187294 | JGI IMG/M metagenome (GOLD analysis project Ga0209345, IMG submission 187294) | Oil polluted marine microbial communities from Coal Oil Point, Santa Barbara, California, USA - Sample 7 (SPAdes) (version 2) | ecosystem: Environmental > Aquatic > Marine > Oil seeps ... | reverse complement strand
CATGAATTGTGTTTTAATGTACATTCTCGGACCATAACTGTGCAAAGGTCCCAGAATAACAGGCTTAGCACGCTTGAATCTTGGTCAAGCGATTGTGCGCACAAACATGCATCTGGATCGTGCAGTGCTTGGGAAGAAACTGGTGAGCGTTCGATAGGTTGGGTCTGGGCTGCGGCGTCGTCGCTCAGAACACACAACCGATCCCACCCCACTGAAGTGCGGAAGGGAATATCAACGACGAGGTTTTAGCAATGAGTGTCCATGTACTGAGCGAGCGTTTGTTTGAAGCACTGATCGAAGGCAACCGGTCGGCGGCCCGTTCCATCGTGAACGAACAGTTGAGCGAGGGTGTCTCCCCCGAACTCATGCTGACTGATCTGTTCTGGCCAACCTATGAGATGATCGACAAGCTTCATCGTGAAGACCAGATCTCAGCTCTTGCGTACAACCTTTCGACACGTTTGTTCCGCGTGCTTGTTGACCAGACCTCGCGTGCGTTGATCGCATCGTCGAATGCTGATCCGGTGAATCGTTCGGTGTTCGCGTGCTGTGGAACTTGCGAGGGTTCAGAGCTTGGCGCACAGATGGCGGTGGACCTGCTCGAAGCCGCGGGCTTTGGTGTTCGCTTCGCTGGTGGTGGGGTGCCTTTAGATGAAGTGCGTCAGACTGTTCAAGAAAGCAAACCAGATGTGCTGTTGATGTTCTGCTCAAACCCAGCGGACCTCCCAGACATCCGTGTGATGATCGACTCGCTCCATGAGATCGGCGCATGTCCAAACACGCAGATCGTGGTTGGTGGCGGTGTCTTCAACCGAGCCGAGGGATTGGCTGAGGAAATCGGTGCGGACCTCTGGGCATCGCATCCGCTCGAACTCGTTGACGCGATGATCGACGATGCAGAGATCCGCGCGACTCCCGCTCAGCGGACTGTCGGACGCACACGCAAAGCCCCAACCCCTGCTGCGAAAGCGGCTTGATCGGCATACCCGGTCAATAGACAAACAAATCTCTCTCCAGCCCTGCCCTCACTTGACCGGTGAAGGCAGGGTTTTCTTTGATTGGAGGTTCTGAAACCCAAAATGGGCAATTCCGAACCAATAGCGACGTTTGGCTTGAAAATGATGCATCTCTTGGGTGCCATTCTGGTATAGTCGAGGGATAGGAACCCAAGTTGGGAGTGGTGTCGCATGGATCGTGCAACTGAACGAGATCTGATTGAACGGGCGATCGCTGGTGAGCGGGCCGCCGCCGGCGAACTGATCAAGGCGCACCAGCGTTCGGTCTACGGCTACATTTTGCGGATGTCGGGTCGTCACGAGATGGCAGAAGATGTCGTCCAAGAGGCGTTTGTCCGCGTGCTTGCGAATCTTCATCGCTTTGATTTCCGCTTCCGATTCTCGACCTGGTTGTTCACGATCGCGCGTCGACTCTATATGAATGCGGTTGCCAAATCGAAACCTGCATACGACACGGACTTCGTTGGATCCATGGGTGGCAAGGGCGGCATGCCCGACGCTTCGACCTACAGCGATGAACGATCTGTCACCGAAAAAGACGCGATCCAATCCGCGCTCATGCACCTGTCTGTTGAACAGCGCGAGATTATCGTGCTGTTCCACCAGATGGATTGGCCGATCGCGTTGATTGCTTCTCAGCTTGAAATGCCTGAGGGGACGGTTAAGAGCCATCTGCATCGTGGTCGTCGTCGATTGCGTGTGTTGTTTAAGGAGCACAAGCAGCTCGCATCGGTGTACCAGGATCACTTTGGTGGTCAGTTGAATGAAACCGACGAGGTGCTGGCATGAGCCGGGGATCGAGTGAGGATCAGTTTGGTCAGGAGCCGGTGGGTCGGATCCCGGAATCGTTGATCGACGCCGCGCTTGATGGCGAGATCTGCGACCAGATGCAAGAAGAGATTGCGCACGCGTTGCGGTATGACCATGCTCGCCGTGCTGAACTGCTGGAAACCGCGGATGCGGTTCGCGCTTTGGGGCTGAACGATATTCCGATGCCTGATCTGCAGTGTGCAGTGCTCAACCGTCTGGATCAGCAGGAACGATTTATCCCTCGCACGATGCGGCGATGGGTGCGCACCGGCCGGCTCGCGGTCGCGGCGGGGTTGTTGCTTGGTTTGATGGTTATCGCAGGACTGCAGAGCATGAATCCGAGATTGGCGACTATCGGCGCTCAGTCCACGCCTGTGGATGATGTCGCGTGTGCGGTTGAAGAGGACACCCAGCGGGTCGCGACTGAGGTTCAGTCCGGTGTCGGGCAGGTGCTTGCCAAGCTTTCGCCGCTTGATGGGATGCTTGCGACCCCTCGCACAACGGGGGCGAAGTCGTTTGAGCTGACCGTCAACCAACAGCTGGTCCAGTTTACAGACAGCGATCTCGCGGCTTTGAATGATGCGGGCGTTCGTGCCGATCCGTTCGGGAGACTGCAATCGACACGGCGGTTCCCGAGCCGAGGTGTGTCAAGCCGAGGTGTGTCAATGAGCTTGGTGTCCTACGGCGGAGAGCACGGGCGATTGCTTCCCAGTTCTGGCGCATCGGGGTTTGTGATCATCCGCTCCCAGCGGACCGAGCCCATCGTTCGAGAAACTCTTCGTGATGAACGCATCGCCGACCTGCCTTAACGGTATATTCGCTGTATGAAGTGTGTTCCCCTGCATAGTGTGCCTCTGTTTTGTATGCTGCTGTGTGTGCTGTCGTTGACGACGCGTGCTGGAGTCTGTGCTGTCAATGCGGTGGATGCCCCCTGGGGGGAACTGGATTCCTACCCAGCGGATATTGATCTGATCGCGGTGCTGGAGAATCCCGCGGAGCATCTGCTCAGTGATGCGGGGGTGTCCTCGCGTTCGTTTCTCGCGTCGATGGGGGTGTTCGGGAAGACCCGGCATGCGTGGGGCGCGCTGGGGGCGTTGTTTGAGACTGATGCGGACGGCGTGATCGAGGAATTTTTCTCCGGGCGCGTCGTCGTGTGCGTGGATTCGATCTTCGAGCATTCGGACAACCCGCTGAGTCTGATGCTCTCTGCGGATTCCAACTGGGTGATGATGGCGGAGGTGGATGACGCATCGGTTGGGGTGCTTCGGAAGAAACTCAAACCCGTCGCGAGAGAGCTGGTGGGGGGGGTTGCGGTCTATGGCATTGAGCAGGGGCGCTACGCGATGGTGATCTTGAGCAAAAAAAACGGGCATTCAAGGGTCATGCTGAGTCCCAAAGCGGGGCGGGGGCTGCTCGAACGCGTGCTGGTCTCGATTGGCAAAGAGCATCGAGACGAGCAACCGATCAGTCCCGCATGGGACCACGATCAGGGGTGGATGGTCGCGGTGCGCGTCCGGTTGGACCCGACATTGGGCAGCGTTTGGGGCATCGAAGGGATCGGGCGAACCGAAGCGAGCACGCATGTGCGGATGTTTGCTGGTACGACGGCTGACGGGTTTGAAATATCCCTCGCGCTTCCGATGCAAGACGAGTTGAGGGCTGGGAGAGCACCGGTTGGACTGCTGAGTGGGTTGGGTGATGACATCGTGCTGGCAATGGCGGCGTCTTCGGTGATGCAGCTCGAACTCGATCAGGATGCGGGGTTGTCGATCAAAATCCGCGAGGATGACGGGAAGCTCAAGCAAGAGGGTTCGCAATCTGCTGTGCGCAATGCATCGGTGCTTCGACCCAATGGTTCGGTGTTCGTGTTTACCCGCGCTGATGCGGGGAACTTGGGTGGTGTTGAGCCGTTGGGGATGACGGTGCTTTCGGTCTTCGATGATCGCGAGGTGGACGCGGAAATGATGGACGGGCTGATTGAACCGATGCTGCTCAACGAAACAAGCGGGTTCCGCGTGCTTGGTGCCAATGGGGCGAGGATGTACAGCGGGATGTTCCCGAGCGCGATCCGGTCGCACACGGTGATCGATGCGGAGGATGATCTGGCTCGGGTGTCTTGGAAGACCACGCAGCGATCGTCGTCGTCGGATCTGATCTTCTGCCTCGGCGGGGATTCGGTGGAGACTGGTGAGCGGGTCCGGGAGTTGGATCATGTGGTTTCAGCGATGGACGCGATCGGCGCGATGGACGATGGGATGGATGGGGGGGAGGGGGCGGGGAGTTCGGTTCTGTTGTGCGGGTTCTTGCGGGTCGATGCGTTGATTGAATCCATGCTGGAGACCCAGAACTTGATTTCCAAGGAGATGCTGTCGGTGTTCGATCGTGTGGACTGGCAAGTGGTTCAGGACGGGGGGGTCATGCGGGGGAATGTGGTGTTTGCGAAGAGTGTGGATTAGATGAGTTTGATGCCAGTTTGATGCTGGCGGGGGGAAATTGGACCGACCCTTGTTGTTGGTGGGTCTAGACTTGTGACCTGAGATTCGGCGGTAGCCGGGTCAGAATGCAGCATCAGCAACCGGAACCACACATGACATCTGAAACCACCACTATTACGACGCTTCGTAATGTCGCGATCATCGCGCACGTCGACCACGGCAAGACCACGCTCGTTGACAACCTCCTCAAACAATCCGGCAACTTCCGGAGCGGTGAACTCGAAAAACTCGAGGGCGGTCAGCATGGGTTGATCATGGACTCGGGTGACCTCGAACGCGAACGCGGGATCACCATCCTGTCAAAGAACTGCGCGGTCGAGTACCACGATCTCAAGGGAACCGACTTCCGCATCAACATCATCGACACACCTGGTCACGCGGACTTCGGCGGCGAGGTCGAGCGTGTGCTCCGGATGGCCGACGGCTGTTTGCTCGTGGTTGATGCGTATGAGGGTCCGATGCCTCAGACACGATTCGTGCTTGGCAAGGCGCTCGAAGCTGGACTCAAGCCGGTCGTGATCATCAACAAGTGTGACCGTCCAGACGGCGATCCGGATCGCGTGATCGGTGAAGTGTTCGACCTGCTCGCGGCGCTTGGTGCTGAAGATGACATTCTTGATTTCCCGGTTGTGTACGCTTCAGCTCGCGACGGGTGGGCGGTGGATGAATGGGATGGAGAAACCAAAGGCACCGACCTTCGTCCGGTGTTTGAAGCGATCACGCACCACATCCCGCATCCGGATGTCTACATTGAAAAACCACTGCGGATGCAGGTCACTACGCTCGCGTTCTCAGAGTATGTTGGCCGGATCGGGATCGGGCGCGTGACGCAGGGAACGATCCGCGTCGGACAACCGATCGCGCTGGTCAAGCAGGATTCAGAGGGCAATGTTTCGACCAAAAAGGCGAAGATCGTAACGCTCCAAGGATTCAAGGGGCTCGGGAAGCACAACATGGAATCGATCGGCGCGGGCGACCTGTGCTCGATCTCAGGCATCGAGGGCTTGGACATCGGCGACACCATCTGTGATCCGGATCATCCGGATCCGATGGAGCGGGTGGTGATTGACGAGCCGACGATTTCGATGAGTTTCCGTGTGAACGATTCACCGTTCTCTGGAAATGATGGCGACTTTGTAACATCGCGTCAGATCCGTACGCGTCTTGAGCGTGAGCTTGAGCACAATGTCGCGCTCGCGGTTTCACCTGGTCGATCGATGGACGAGTTCATTGTTTCGGGCCGCGGATTGTTGCACCTCGGGATTCTTTTGGAAACGATGCGTCGCGAGGGCTTCGAGCTCGCGGTGGGTCGTCCGATTGTGATCGAGAAAGAAATCGATGGCGTCAAGTGCGAACCGATGGAAGAACTTGTGGTCGATACAACCGACACGACCGTCGGGAGTGTGATGCAGCTCATCGGTGAACGCAAGGGTGAGGTTGTCAAGATCGAACCACGCGGAGATGGACTCACACACTGCGTGTTCCAGATCACCTCGCGTTCACTCATCGGTTTGCGTGGTCGCATCCTCAACGCGACGCAAGGCGAAGGGATCATGCACCACACTTTCCTCAAGTTCGTCCCGGTTACGGGAGAGCGTCCGGTTCGACACTGCGGAGTGCTTATCGCATCGGAGACCGGTCCAGTCACTTCCCACGCGGCGCAGCTCCTCCACGAACGCGGGGTGCTGTTCGTGCGTCCCGGTGATAAGGTCTACGCAGGTCAGGTCGTCGGGGAAGCGAACCGGAACATGGACATGACCGTGAACATCGTCCGCCAGAAGCAGCTCGACAACATGCGGATGGCCAACAAGGAAGCGACCGTCACATTGAAAGCGGCGCGTGATCTTTCGCTTGAGCAGGCGCTTGAGTACATCGAAGAGGATGAACTTGTGGAGCTGACACCCAAGACCGTGCGCATTCGCAAGGTGAACTTGAGTGAATCGGTCCGTAAGCGTGATGCCCGCATTGCCAAGAGCAAGGCGATGGCGGACGATTAATGGTCTCCGGCTGATGCTTTTTCCCCACTTGATGGGCACTTTTTGATTGAGTTGTTGCAATTGAATTTGAGAAGTACTACATTGGGGTCGATTTACTAAACAGTTCAGGGAGATTCCAGTGGCTCGAGTTGCAAAAATCGGTATGTTGTTCATCGGTCTTTGCGCCGGCGTGTCTTTCGCTCAGATTCAGATCGGACCCCCGATCAAGTTGCCAATCTCTGCGTGCCCGTCAACTTGTATCCCTGCGGAACCCGACGAGTGTTGTGATGCGGGACCGCTGGCTTGCACCAGAACGGATTTCGGACCATACCTGGTGTCGCTTGGCGAGCCGCTGAAGATCAGTGATCGGGTTGAGTGCGAGCACTGTCTTTCAAACTGCCCGTGCTGCCCGGTATTCTCGAATGATACAGATTGCGTGCGTTGTTGGGAGGTTCCGTCCAAGGAATGCGGCCCATACGATATCGATCTGTCATTCACCGAGTCGGTGACGATCAATCTTTCGAGCAGGCTTCGGGTCTCCTTGACACAACTACAGATTGCCTCGATGCAGTCAATGCTGAGCTCGCTGATGGGTGCTGTGGACGGGCGTGAGTTCGAGTTCACTGCAGAATGTGGTTTTTCGATGTTGCCCCCTTGTAATGATGGTTTTTGGGCGGAGCCATATATCCAGTACAGATCAGGACGAGCATTACAGATCGATCATGTGTGGAAGGCGAGCGGATTTTGGGTGAGCGATTGCGATCCGGAAACATGCCCGACCGAAGGGTACGGGTGGGGCATCGAGTGCGCTTCGGACAGTTCGACCATCAGCGGAAACCGATTCGATCGTCAGTCCTGCGGCACAATAGTTGGCAGTATTCCTTGCGGAGATTGATCACCACGGAAAGTCTCAGGCGTGAAAGTTTAACAAAGAAAGTGCAGATTAAACATGAATAAGACTACAAACCTGATCATCGGTTCTTCTGTACTGATTGCTGGTATGATCTCAGTGGCATGGGCGAACGGCGTATCTGCGCTCCCGAGCACCGAAACCGCCGCTGACCCGACACTCCTCGTATTGAATGACTACTCCGACTTTCTTGCTGATCTCCGGAACACGCAGACACAGATGACCGCTGATGCAGCGATGAACTGGATCGCTCAGATCGATGCCTCAATCGCAAACTCAGAGAATCAGCACGCCCGTCAATCCGGGTATGTCGCGATGTTCTCGATGTACAACTACTTGGAAGATTGGGTCAACGCAGAGAGCGTTTGCCAGATCGCGCTCCAAGACGCGCCGGACAGCGCCACCGAGCTTGAACGGCTCGGAGACCTTTTCGCGATCCAGAGCGCTGCAGCCCAGACTGTTGGCCGCTTGGCAGAGGCCGACGAAGGCGCCAACGCACGCTGGAATACATTCACCCGGCTCCAAAAAGCAGAAGCAGTCCATGTCAAGGAGCACGGCGTCCGTGCGATGGATACCAACTCCTACGGGCTCTACCGCTGGGCGATGGAAGAACGGGTCCGGTACCTGCAGGATGTGGGCCTGAAGATCGAGGCCGCGGAGTTGACCGATTTGCTGCTCGAGGATCTCGGGAGTGCTGAACGCAAAGAGATTCAGCCTGTGGGGATCCATGTCATCCGTCATCATCGTGCCGTTTCCGCGGCGATGAAAATCGACTCCAGAAATATCGAAGGCGCGGTGCAGTCGCTCAAAAAAGGGAAAGCGTACCAAACCGGATTCAAGGATGCGGTGCTCGCGTACGGATTGAGTGATCAAACACACTACAAGTCGCTGCATCGGTTCGTGATGGATCTCCCGTTCGACGGGGCGGATCAAGCCGCTGAACTCGAGATCGCGTACCTGCACGCGATGAACTCTTTGGAGCATTTGCGTGTGATGTCCGACGGCGTCCTGCTCGAGAATCATGTCGCTGCCAGCGATGTCGATGTCTACGAGGCGTTCCTGCTTCTGGAGCAAACACTGAGCCCCGTTTTGCAGCGACTCCCCGGAGTGGCTGCACATCTCCAGAAGAGCTCACCGGATATCCAGAAGCAGAAAGGGTTGTCCCAATCAGCTTTGGAACTCTTGGTCGATTACCTGACGATCGAAGATCAGGGCGATATCGCAGATCAATACATTCAGCTTGGTCACCAGAAGTTTGTGAGCTTCAAGAAGTGATCATTCGCTGTTCTTGACGCTGACCATAAACGGATGGTCGCCGTTGAAGTTGATGTCCCGTTGTGGGAATGGGATCGTGATCTTGTGTTCTCTAAAGAGCGTGTCGATCTTGAATCGCAGGTCGGATTCGATCTGTTTGCGATCCAGTGCCGTGCGTGGGCTGATCCAGAAATGAACCTCGAAGTTCAGCGATGAATCACCGAAATCTGTGAAGAGCACGCGGTTGTCGGGTGATTCGAGCACGCGGATGTGATCGTCGAGGAGTTCTTCGAGGACGGCTTTGACCAGCGTGGTATCGGTGCCATACGCGACACCGACCTTGATGATGGTCCTGAGCTTCCGGGTCGGCAGATTCCAGTTGATGACGGAGTTCTCGAGGAGATTCGAGTTGGGTACGATGAAGGTAGTCCCGTCATATGAGATGATCTTGGTCGCGCGTGCCCCGATGTTGGAGACGGTGCCTGTTTCGTCCTGAACGGTGACCAGATCGTTGACACGGATCGGTCGTTCGATGAGCAGGATGAGTCCGGAGATGAAGTTGCTGACGATGTTCTGTGATCCGAAACCGATGCCCAGCGCGAGCGCGCCGCCGAAGATGGTGAAGACGGTGAGCGGGACACCCGCAATGTTGAGCGCGAGGAAGACCGCGATGGTGAGCAGGAGGTAGTGGAGGATGCTCTGGATCGCGTTAGCGGGGCCCGGCTCGACATGCATCCGAGGCAGGACGGTGCTCCCGACCCGCTTGGAGATCAGCTTGGCAATGATGTACCCAACGATCAGGACGATCAACGCGATCACGAGCTGATTGACCACGATCGGGGTGCCGCTGACTGTGAACAGTTCTTTGTCCCAGAGAACGACGGCTTGGTCCTTAATCGTTTCCAGCAGATCCTGGTCTGAGGAGGATCCGGTTGATGCAGCGGTGGGGCTCCCGTCAAGGGGCTGGGAGGCTTCGTCAGCGGTTAGTTGGATCACGCCATTGGCTTCGTTGTCTTGGAGCATGCACGATTGTACGCGATCGGTGCCGATTCCGGTGAATTTGGGTAAACTGGACCTGAATGTCGAGGCGGGGATGCTTTGAGCCCGATCCGATGCTCGACCAGACACGGAAGGGGGGCTATCATCCTGACCCCGAAGTGAGACGGGTTGAAGGTATCCAAACAATGGATGCCCCCGAACTTACGCGGCAGCTGAACGGAGCAAGACCATGGCAGACAACAAATCAGATAACTATGCAATCATCGAAGAGTCCGGCGGACAACGCAAAGTGACCGAAGGTGAATCGATCTACATCGACCTCTACAACGGCGGCGAATCCAAAGCCGGCGACAAAATCGAAATCGACAAGGTCCTCGTCCTGGGCACCGTCGGCGGCGACGCAAAGCTCGGCGCCCCGTACATCGCTGGCGCATCGGTCACTCTTGAGATCACCGAACCAGTGAAGAAGGGCGACAAGCTCTTCATCCACAAGTTCCGCACCAAGAGCACCTACCAGAAGAAAACCGGTCACCGCCAACGCTTCACCATCGCGAAGGTCGCCGGAATCAACGGCTAAAGCCAACCAATGTTCATTCAAGAGAACCCCGTCACTCGATGGGGTTTTTTAGTGCGTAGATGTCAATGATCGCACCGCCGCTTCGAGCGAAACTGCACACGCCGCCATCCGCTCAAAATCCAGCGTATCAATCGAATCCCCCGGCTTGTGGTAATGCGGGTTCCTGTATTCGCTCGTGTCCGTAATCATCGCTGCGGGATACCCCTGCATCCAGTAGTTCGCGTGGTCGGAGCGGTAGATCGCGGTGATCATCGGGGGCAGCGGGGCCGCGACGACCGAGATCGTTCCCGCTTCGGACATCGACTGGGCAAGCTTCGCGATCAAAGGCGTGTCGTTGGTGCGTCCCACGATCGCGATGAAGTTGGCGGTGGTGGGGAGGGTCATCCCGAGCTGCTCGCCCATCTCGGGAGGGAAGGGGTACGACTGGGAGTTGGGTTCATCGGAAAAATACCCGAGCATTTCCAGCGAGAGCATCGCGATGATGTGCTCGCCTTTCATCTTCGATGAGAGCGCGGTGGTGAGCGATCCCATGCCGTTGGATTGTCCACGACCCGCAGCGTCTGCAGAGTTCGAGTTCTCCTCGTTGGCAAACGCAATGAACCGGATCGTGCGGGGTTGCGGATTGTTCGCGAATCGTCGAGCGAGCTCGAGCATGACCGCGACACCCGACGCGTTGTCGTCGGCGCCGGGGGTGTTGACCTCGGTGTCGTAGTGCGCACCGAGCACGATGATCTCGTCGGGGTTGGTGGTGCCTGGGATTTCCGCGATGATGTTCATATCCTGCGGGCGATCCGAGAGCGGCAGCGCGGGGGTGGGCGCGAGATCGACTTGCAGACCCATCGCGACGAACTGGTTGGCGATCCATCCACCCGCTTTGGCAAGCTCGTCGCGGTCGGTTGCGTTGCGGTTCGGGAACTTGGTCGTGAGTGTGTGGACATCGTCCCACAAGCGTGCCTCAGTGGTGGGGGCGCTGTTTGAGCGGTGTGAAAGCTCACCCGATCCAGAAGCGCACCCCGTCAGCGTGCAGGCAAGGAGTGGGATAAGAAAGCCGACGATTAATTTGCTTCGCATCTTCGATGATAGGGGTGGGGTGTTTATGGAAGTTATGGGGTGGCGATGTATTGGAACTCGTAAGTTTCAAACAGCCCGCCGTCGTCGGCGATGTCCAGGGTCCATGACGAGATCAATGAGGCTGACGGCGCGTTCCAGATGACCCCGGATGAATCACGGAGATCGAGCGGTTCGGCGCCGCCATTCCCGGATGCAAACCTATCCCACAAGAAGTTGAACTGGTCCTGGTGGACATTGAGGAGCAGTGTCAGGGGGCGCTGATCCGCGAACGGCGTGGGCGTGCCATTGTTGATGTACCGTTCTTCACCGGGAAAGATACCGACGCTGGAGTCTGCAGGGACAGTGCCGTCATATGCGTAGAAGTAGTTGCCGGGGGCGATGTGATCTCCGCCGAGGTATGGCGCGTACGGACCGTGCCCGACAGGATTGAACCCATTGGTGTCGCGTGAGACGAATTCCGAAACCGGCATCGGGTTCTGGAGTTGTTGCGAGAAGGAAACCGTGATGACCTCGACGAGGGTTTGGTCCTGCTCCAGTCGGTAGCCGGAGAAGATCCCGTCGGTGAATGTGTATGCGGTCTGGTTAAATCCAGTCGAGTTCGCTTCAATGACAATCTGGACCGGACCTGAGATTTGATCGAAATGAGTTCTTAACTGGTTTGAAGCGTTGTAAGGAATAGCCAGTTCGATGGTGAAGTCGTAGTAGTTTCCAGGGATAAGCTGAGATCCAGTATTCAGAATGTCACGGCTGAGCTGGATCGGGAAGATCGGTTCAGCGGTTGTGTAGATATCCCCGCCAATCGCGAGGGTGGTGTTGATGATTGGGCCACTGACCCCGCTGCGGGAACCCGGGGTTGAATCTCTCGGCTCGAACGGTCCAGCGAGCGCGTAGTCTGCGATGTCCGCACCGTCCGCATGAGCCGAGAACGGGACAGAGTCGAGTTGGACTCGCGGCACGAGTGTGGTGAATGTCACATCGCCATCAAAGCGGACTTCGATCTCCAGGTATCGATCGGCCCCCGTTTCAAATGCGGATGCGCCGAAATCAAGTTCGACACCGAAGAGACCATCGGTGACCTGGACACCCAGGTGTTCGTCGGTCCCAAGGTTGGAGCCGTCGGTGGAAACGGAATACAGGGAGAACCGGAAGTCGTACACGCCATCAGCCATGCCCCCCGAATCGGTGAGGGATCCTTGGTAGGAGAACGCATTGGTCTGCGCCATCGCGACCGAAGGAAGCATCAGCAGGAGCAAAAAAGTAATCAAGCGTGTGGTACGGTTCATGGATGTTCCTCTGCGGTGTGTTTCATAGAGAATATCACAGACAATCGCCCGTCGAGATGCGAATTCCGGTCAAAAGCAGAATACAAGTCGTTTTTTCACCCAAGTCGCAAGACTTTCTCCCATCTCTGCCAAAAGATACCACTCTCAATGAACACTCCCCTTTCAAAAGGAAAAACGATATGACCACCACCGCTGAACCCATCACCATGTCCAATGGCAAGCTCAATGTCCCCGCCAACCCAATCGTCCCTTTCATCGAAGGCGACGGCACCGGTCGTGACATCTGGGCCGCGTCCGTGCGTGTGTTCGATGCCGCGGTTGAAAAAGCGTACAACGGCGATCGCAAAATCCAATGGCACGAAACCCTCGCGGGTGAAAAAGCATTCAACGAGACCGGTGAATGGCTCCCAGAAAAAACACTCGAAGACTTCAAGACCTACCTCGTCGGGATCAAAGGCCCACTCACCACCCCGGTCGGTGGGGGCATCCGCTCGCTCAATGTCGCGCTGCGTCAGGTGCTTGACCTCTACACCTGCCTCCGTCCCGTCCGCTGGTTCACCGGGGTGCCTACCCCGGTCAAGCGTCCGGACCTGACCGACATGGTCATCTTCCGCGAGAACACCGAGGACATCTATGCCGGGATCGAGTTCGAAGAAGGCACCGATGACAACAAGAAGTTCAAAGCACTCCTCAAAGAAAACTTCGCAGACCGCTTCGAAAAAATCCGCTTCCCGGACACCTCAGGGTTCGGCATCAAGCCAACCTCCAAGGAAGGCACGACCCGGATTGTCAAAGCTGCGATTCAGTACGCGATCGACAACGACCGCGACTCGGTGACCATCGTCCACAAGGGCAACATCATGAAGTTCACCGAGGGCGCGTTCATGGAATGGGGATACGAGGTCTCACGCGAGCACTTCGGCGCAACCCCACTCGACGGCGGACCTTGGCATTCATTCAAGAACCCAAACAACGGCAAAGAGATCATCATCAAGGATGTCATCGCCGACGCGTTCCTCCAGCAGATCCTCACCCGTCCCGCGGAATACTCCGTCGTCGCGACCATGAACCTCAACGGTGACTACATCTCCGACGCCCTCGCCGCATGTGTCGGAGGGATCGGCATCGCTCCGGGCGCGAACATCAACTACGACACCGGCACCGCAATCTTCGAAGCAACCCACGGCACCGCTCCCAAATACGCCGACCAAGACAAGGTGAACCCCGGTTCCCTGATCCTGTCAGGCGAGATGATGCTCCGCCACATGGGCTGGAACGAAGCCGCGGATTTGATTATCAAGGGGATCAACGGCGCAATCGGAGCAAAGACGGTAACATATGACTTCGAACGCCAAATGGACGGCGCCACCCTCCGCAAGTGCTCGGAGTTTGGGGATGACATTATTGAGCATATGTGAGTTGTTACTATTTTGAACAGAGTTTGACCATCGTCTTAAAATGGTCGTCCGCCATGGCTTTCATGAAATCAAAGCACTGATTTGCCGCAATCTGTAACTCTTCGACTGTCATTGGTGACATGGTAACTAAGTCATCTAAGTTGTCACCATGCGATTCTACTTGAATGAGTTTCTCGAGACAAAGCACATTTGTGTAATCATATGTATTCTTTTGGGCTAGCCGATTTAGTTTTCCCTTGATTCCATCTGGGCCTGGTTCGCAAAAAGCTAGGAAGGTTTCTAGTAGTTTGCGAATAGCGTTTGGCATTACAAAAAAATAGTTAAAATCGTCATCTGGATTGCTTATGAAGTGATGTACTAATGAGAACATATATTGATACTCTGACTCATAATCTCGAAGATGTGGCGGCATTGCGATAATCGATGAAAGCCGTATGTCTTTATTTTTGGACTGTTTCGCATCAATTAGGAAGAGCGTCGCACTAGCCTTGCTGACGTCTCCTTTGTTTCTTGCAATTGCTGAAATAGTTCTGTTTCTCATCCATTTTTTTAGATTGTTTGTAAATTGCAAGTTGTGAGAAAAAACAATTAGTTGGCGGCACTTGCAGAGTTCGCTTTCAATTAAAGCCGAGGCAAAGTTGAGTGATTGAGTATCTAGACTTGAGATAGGATCATCTAGTATCACGATTCGTTTTGCAAGCTTTTTGCCATCTTGCTGCAGTGATACAAGAAAATAAGACAGGGCGATCGCAGTTTTTTCGCCTTCGCTCGGTGGGGTAGTGGCAGTTTTTCCATTTCGTTTTAATTCGTATCCGTTTTCGGCAGGAAAAATACAGAGTTCGTTGTGTCCAAGGTGCCTGTGTATATACCGGTTGACGATGTCAGCTGCAATGGCATGCTTACGAGATTTTTCTCTAAGTTCGTCAATTTCTTTCATATTTTTTCGATACTTTGTTAGTGCATTGCCGCTGGCCGTTCTATATCTTTCTTCGTCTTTCGATAGAGATGTGTATTCAGTGAAAAAATCAGTCAAGTAGTGCAGTTTTACGATTTTTGCTGCTTCTTCTTTTGATTTTGTAAAATTGTCAACTGCATCGTTGTGTGATTCTATTAAGGTATTAATGCTATTAATGATGGACGTGAATGAGTCGAGGAGTGTGTTGTACACGGCTGGGTCGAAAAACGAGTTGGATAGCGTGGCTATAGATGGATTGGATTTTTTTATAGTTAGTTGTTCAGAAACGCTCGAAAGGCATTTGGTTAATCCTGATTTTGTCATGTTGAAAGTATTGATTAGTAATTCGTATTCTGTAATTTTGTTTGGAACAAAGTCGTTCTTGTGAGGAAGGCACTTGTCCGCGTACTCTATCGCCTGGTTGTTCGTGGTTGCCGTTTCCTGTAGACTGTTTAATTTGCTAATGAGTTTGCTGTATGAGTCTCCAAATAAACTTGTTAAAAGATCTAGCTGGTTAGTGGAGATTTTATTGTCGCAGAAAAGGCATTTATTGAGTAATTTTTCTTGGTGGTAAGTGAGGCCTTCTTTCGCCCACTTCAACATAGAAGGGTGGTCGTTTAATAGTGTTTTGACGGATGATTTAATGTCAGTAGTTATTGCAGTAGCGGTGTCATCTGGCAGTTTTCGATCTAGTAGTGGAATCTTGAGCTTCGAGAGTTTTTTGAGTGGGGCATCGGCAGAGGCGGCACTTTTGTTTGC
>Ga0209345_10003690_pt1 | contig 15525 bp, 14 predicted proteins | sample Cruoilmetagenom7_FD_187294 | JGI IMG/M metagenome (GOLD analysis project Ga0209345, IMG submission 187294) | Oil polluted marine microbial communities from Coal Oil Point, Santa Barbara, California, USA - Sample 7 (SPAdes) (version 2) | ecosystem: Environmental > Aquatic > Marine > Oil seeps ... | reverse complement strand
TACCTTTTTCTTTACTTTTTTCTACTCCTAATCCATTAAAGTAGAGATAGCTCATTGCATTCTGTGCTGTTGTATTATTGGCATCTGCACTCTCTTTATAGAGCTTAAACGCAGTTTTATAATCTTGTTTCTTAAAAGCTTCTAACGCCTCTTTTGTGTCTGCGTTTAGAAGAAGTGAAACAAGTCCTAGTGAGAGTATAATTTTTAACATTATTTTTCCTTTCTGGCACTAAATGCCGATACCCCTTTGGCTCGTGTGTTCTATACCATTTCAAAGCATAGAATAAAAGCCTAAATGGGGTGTTATATTTTACGTTTTTGCATCTGATCAACTATCTTCACAACAACCAAATCAGAGGTAACATTGAGAGATGTTCTAGCCATATCCAAGATTCTGTCCACTGCTACTATAAGCGCGATATACTCAACTGGAAGTCCAATCTGATTTAAAATCACAACCATCATGACAAGTGAGGCACTTGGAAGTGCAGCCACTCCAACACTAAGCGCAACTACTGTCACCCCTAAAAGTACCTGCTCACCAAAACTCAAGTCTACTCCAGCTAAGTGAGAGATATAGAGTACAGCTACTGTAAGGTACGCTGCAGTTCCATCCATAGAAACTGTAGCTCCAAGAGGAAGTACGAAAGATGCATTTTTTTTATCAACTCCCCCTACTTCTTCAACTATACGCATTGAAACAGGTAGAGTTGCTGCACTTGATGCTGTTGAAAACGCCATTATCGGTGCCTCACGTACAGTGCTTAAATATTTAAATGGATTTGTCCGACCAAAAACTTTTAAAACTGTAGGTAGTGTTACTACAGCATGAATAAGTAACACGGATATAACCATAAGAATATATTTCCATAAACCAAGAACTACTTCTATACCTTGATCTGCGATTACATAGGAGATAAGACTAAACACACCAATTGGAGTTAATTTAATAACCCACTCTGCCATTGTTAGCATTGCATTTGAGATAGCTGTGAAAATATCAAGCATAGTACGTTGTCTATGTGCTTCCATATGCAGAGATGCGATACCAAAAAGAATGGCAAAAACTATAATTTGCATCATAGCACCTTCAGAGAGTGAGTTAAAAATATTAACCGGTATAAAACTAAGTACCATAGCAGAGAGAGAAAACTCAGCTATCTCAGAAGCTTTTGCATATTCCAAGCCTTCAGCTGAGACAGCTTCTCCTATTGGGAAAAGATTCATTACTAATATAGCAAGAGCTACAGAAAGAGCTGTTGTTAAAAGATAAAGACCAATAGTTCTCAAACCGATAGTTTTAAGCTCTTGCAGACTACCCAATCCAAGTATTGCCACATAGATACTTGCAAATACCAAAGGTACAACCAACATCTTTAAAAAGCTTATAAACATTTGTCCTATTACCTGCTGCTTCAGTGCCAGCTCCGGTAAAATACTTCCAAACGCAATCCCTAAAATAATTCCAAGAATTACTAAGGTGTTTGTAGTAGAATATTTTTTGATTTTTTGTATCATTTAAATCTCCATTAATACTAGGCAGATTTTACATTTTTATATTTAAATACTTTATTAAATAGAGAGTAAGCTCTTTATTTTCACATTTACAGGACATTTTTGTTATAATTACATAATTCTACAAAAGGTAACCCATGTCTATCACAAGTAAAACCTTCAACATTCTTTTATTATCTTTTATTTTACTTCTCAGTGCCTGTTCTGACGAGAAACAACAACCAGTAAAAAAAGAGATACCACCTTTAGCAGTCAACACTATTACAGTTACAAAAATGCCTGTTCCTATCTGGAAACTCTACACTGGTATGACTAAAGCAAGTAGTCAACAAGAAGTAAAAGCAAGAGTTCCTGGAGTATTAAAAAAAATATACTTTAAAGATGGAGCTACGGTTGTAAAGGGTCAAAAACTTTTTATGATTGAACAAGACCAGTATATAGCAGCCCGTGATGCAGCAAAAGCTAAAAAAGCCCAGGATGAAGCATCTTTAAGACTTGCCCAAGCAGATGTAGCTAGATATGAACCCTTAGTTAAAGAAGGATTAGCACCAAGAGCGACACTAGAGCAGTATCAAGCTCAACGTGCTGGACTTAAAGCTGCAATTGCAGGAGATATTGCAGAGATAAAGCAAGCTGAACTAGAGCTAAGCTATACAATGGTTCGTGCACCAATCAGTGGAAAGGTAAGTGCGAGACGTGTTGATATTGGAAACCTTGTTGGGCAAGGTGAATCAACTCTTCTTACTACTATAGTTAGTATGGATCCAATATATGCTTACTTCTCCCCTTCGCAAACAGATGTAAGAATGTTTCAAAAGTATAAAAATAAAGAAAAACCCGATGCTTATATTGAAGTTCCTTCGAGTATAGAACAGATTAGACTTAATGGTTTTATAGACTTCTCAAACAATACAGTTGATCCACTTACTTCTACAATTACAATGCGTGCTACTATTGATAACAGTGAGGGGAAAGTTTTACCAGGTACATTTGTTTATATCAATATGTTCATAAATGATAAGTATAAGTTTCTTATGATTCCACCAGAAGTTATCTTTGACGATCAGCTTGGTAGTTTTGTTTATGTTGTAGATGCAAACTCGACTATTAAAAGAGCTGATGTCACTACAGATTACTCCAGCAAATATTATGTCAGCGTTAAAGAGGGTCTTAAAGATGGAGATAAAGTAATAGTTTCCGCACTTGTTAAACTAAAAGCTGGTCGTAAAGTAGCGGCTACTGATACTACAGCTACACAAGGTATAAAAACAGTATTAGAAAAAAACAAGCTAATTCCAGAAGGTAACTAAAAATGTTTTCAGTTACTTTTATTAAGAGACCTATACTTGCTATAGTTATCTCCCTTATCATCATCACGGGTGGACTTGTTTCTATGCTTGTTCTACCTATCTCAGAGTATCCAGATGTTGCTCCCCCTACAGTAAATGTAAGTGCTACATACACTGGTGCAAATGCTTTCGTAGTTGAAGAATCTGTTACTCGTGTTTTAGAAGATAAACTCAATGGTATCAAAGGTGTAATCTATATGGATTCATCTTCAGCAGCAGATGGTAGTTCTAGCATTAATGTCTTCTTTGAACCAGGATATGATATAGATATTGGCGCTGTTGATGTTCAAAACAAGGTCTCTACAGCCACAGCATCACTTCCGGCAGAGGTTACAGCACAAGGTGTTATCGTAGATAAAAAGTCTCCCTCTATTGTCTGTCTTATTACCATTAGTGGTGATGATAGATATGATGGTAGTTTCCTCTCCAACTTTGTAAATATCAATGTTCTTGACGAAATAAAAAGAATCCCGGGTGTGGGTAAAGCTCAAAATATGGGTGAAAAAAAATACTCTATTCGTATCTGGCTTAACCCCGATAAACTTAAAGCTTTAAATATGTCTCCAATGGATGTATTAAACGCAGTAAAAAGCCAAAATAAACAAGCTTCTATTGGTAAAATAGGTGGGACTCCTTCCTTTGACGACCAAAAGCAGGAGTTTACGCTTACAACAAAGGGAAGACTTACAGATGTTAAAGAGTTTGAAAAGATTGTCCTCAAGTACAAAAAAGATGGCTCATTAGTATATCTTAGCGATGTCTCTCATGTTGAACTTGGAAGTGAATTTTATAGCTGGAACGCCATAAGTGCTAAAAAACCAACGGGACTAATTGGTGTTTTCCAACTTGGTGAAGCGAATGCTCTTGATATTCGTAAAAATATTGAAGAGACTATGCAGAGACTCCAGAGTCGTTTTCCTGATGGTGTAACTTATGATGTTCCTTACGATACTACGAAGTATGTTGAAGTTGCTATAGATAACGTTGTCACAAATCTATATATGGCTGTAGCCCTTGTAATGATAATTATCTTTATCTTTTTAGGTTCTTGGAGACCAACTGTTATCGCAGCCGCAACTATACCTGTTTCACTTATAGGGGCTTTTGCAGCTATGCAGATCGCTGGTGGTTTTAGCATCAACTTCTTAACGCTTTTTGGGCTTATTCTTGCCATTGGTATTGTTGTAGATGATGCTATTCTTGTTGTTGAGAATGTTGAAGTTATTATGTATAAAGAACCCGAATTAACAATGCCTCAAGTTGTAAAAAAATCTATGATAGAACTTATTGGACCAATCATATCAACAACATTAGTTCTTGTTGCTGTATTTATTCCGGTATCTATGCTTCCTGGTATTACCGGTGCTCTGTATCAGCAGTTTGCACTTACGATTGCTTTTGCAGTTATGGTATCTTCACTAAATGCATTAACACTCTCCCCTGCCATTAGTGCTATCATCATAAAAAGACGTAAAGAGGGTGAAGTAAAGTTTGTGGCATTTCGTGCCTTTGACAAATTTTTCGACGCCCTTACTGCAAAGTATAAAATAGCCATTACACAACTCATAAAAGTAAGATACTTTATGATTCTTGTAATGGGTGGAATTTTCTATCTTATGTACTATCTTTTCTCTATCACGCCTACGGGCTTTGTTCCCTCAGAAGACAAGGGTATGTTAATGGTTTCGGTAAACGCCAAACCAGGAACTGCTCTTGCACAAACAGTTGAGATTAGAAAAGATGTGGAAGATATTATTTATGCTATTGAAGGTGTTGAAAACATCGTGAGTATCGAGGGTTACAATATTATAACCTCTTCTATTGATAGTTCAGCCTTAGCAATGTTTGTCTCTTTAAAAGATTGGAGAGAGAGAACAACTAAAGAAAATAGTGCCTTTGGAATTATAAAGCAGATAAAACAGAAAACTGCCAGTTATAGCGAAGCTAATGTAGCTGCGTTTAATCTCCCAGGTATCCCTGGAGTTGGTAATGTTGGTGGATTTGACTTTAGACTTCAAGATTATCTATCAGGTGATATCGAGACATTTGAGCACTTCTCAAATGAGATGATAAAAGAGGCCTTTAAAGACCCTAGAATCGCTTATGCTTTTACAACATTTGCTACAAACTATCCTATGTATGATATTGAAATCGATAGAGAAAAAGTGAATGCTCTTGGTATAAATATGGCAGATCTTTTTACAACTATACAAGTCTATCTTGGAAGTGTTTATGTCAATGATTTTAGTAAATTTGGTAAGGTTTTTAGAGTTTTTGTTCAAGCTGATACAGAGTATAGAAGTTCAAAAGAGGACATCAATAAACTCTTTGTAAAAAATAGAGATGAGAAAATGGTTCCCCTCTCTGCACTTGTTCAAGTTAAAGAGATGATAGGGCCACAAAACCTTACACACTACAATATGTATAGAAGTATTCAGATAAATGGTGCAGCAGCTCCAGGATATAGTTCTGGTGACGCGATGGCTGCAATGGATGAAATTGCTTCTAGAGTTCTTCCTGCAGCTTATGGTTATGAGTGGTCTGGTATGAGTTATCAAGAGACACTTGCAGGAGATGCTCAGATATATGTAGTATTTTTCGTACTTCTTGTTGTATTTTTAGTTCTCGCCGCACAATATGAGTCTTGGATACTTCCACTTATGATTTTACTATCTGTTCCTATGGTTGTAACGGGTGCTGTTGCTGGACTTCAATGGAGTGGCTTGCCTCTAAATACCTTTGCTCAAGTTGGACTCGTCCTACTTGTCGCCCTAGCCGCCAAAAACGCAATACTCATCGTTGAGTTTGCAAAAGAGCAAAGAGAAAGTGGAGTAAGCATAATTGAATCTGCTATAAACGCAGGTAGTCTGCGTTTTCGTGCGATTATGATGACAATTCTCTCATTTTTATTTGGTATCTTCCCTCTTGCATTTGCAACGGGTGCTGGAGCTATAACGCAACAATCGATTGGTATCGTTTTGATGTTTGGTATGGTTGCTGCAACATTTATCTCTACTCTTTTTGTGCCTGTACTTTATGTACTATTAGAGACTATGAGAGAAAAATTTGTAAGCGTTGAAGAAGAGATAGCTACAAGGGAGTCCATATAATGAAATCACAACTACTTAAATACAGTCTGTCACTACTTTTAGCACTTAGTTTGAATGCTAAAGAGACATATACAGTAGATGAGCTAATTTTAGAGGCACTTAAAAACTCTCCAGATTTAAAGATAAGCTCATCTCAATACAGCGCATCAAAAGAACGCTTAAGCGTAGCTACATCTGATTATCTTCCTCGTGTTGACTTACAAGTTGGAATTGGTCAAACAGGGATGAGTGATATACCAACAAATCCTGATGATATGGTCACTGATAATCTTATGCTAGGAAGACTATCTTTAAAGCAAATCATCTACGACTTTGGTAAAACTGGTGGAAATGTAGACTTATATAAATATGACTCAGCGTCGTATTCAATGGCAAATGAACAACAGGTATCAGACAAGATAAGAGATGTAAAAAATGCCTACTATAATGTACTCCAAGCCATATCTATAATCAAAGTAAATGAAGAGAATGTTAAACTAAATGAGTCTCAACTCCACCGTTCCCAAAAGTATTTTGATGCAGGGATAAGAACAAGAATTGATATTTCAGATGCTAAAGTAGAGTTAATCAAGTCAAAACTTAATCTTAAAAAAAGTCTATATGATTTAAAACTTTCATATGCTGCTTTGGATAAAGTTGTTGGCTTTATGGATACAGAGCTCAAATATAATGTTTATTCAGGTGAAGTGGATTTAAATAACCTTTACTGCACTCTCTCTGATTACGATTTAACACTTATACAAGCGATTGAGTTTGCTTATGAGAATAGATATACACTCAAGCAGTATATGGCTCAGATAAAATCTGCTGAGGCAAAACGCAGTATATCTTCTTCACAATACTACCCTGCTCTCTATTTAGGTGCTGACTACACAAAACAGAAACCTGATGAGTTTAAAACAAGTGCGCCTGAGGACCAATGGCAAGCATCTGTAAATATTGACTGGAACATATACCAAGGTGGAGCCACTTCAGCTGATACACAAGAGAAACAGATTCTCATAGAAAAATCAAAATTAGAGATGCAAAACTCTAAACTGGCAATCAAAAAAGAGACTACTCAAGCTTTCATCAATCTCTATAAGGCGAAAGACTCTGTTGAACTATCCCAAAACCTACTAGAAGTCTCAGCTGAGAAATTTGACCAGGCAGGAAAACGCTACGAATATGGACTATCTGACTATATAGAGCTACAACAGGCAAGACAGGGATATATTGACTCAAAAGCATCTTTAGTAGTTGATTATTATAACTACTACAGTGCTGTGGCTGTTTTAGACAATGCAATTGGAAAATAAATATTCATCAAATCTTCACTTTAAATGTTTAAAATTTTATTTTTGATAAAATAAACCTTATAAAGGGATTTTTGGTGCGTAAATTATTACTTCTTTTACTTTTAATGCTATCTTTACACTCTGATGATAAGTATAGACTTGGAGAAGGTGTCCAAGTCGGCTCTCTGCCTTTTTATGTAGGTGGGTACTTCTCACTTGATTATATAAAAAAAGAGGGGGAGACTAAATATAGTATTGATGATGTAGCTATTCTTGGCTATGGTAACTATAGCAAGTTCTCATATATGGTCGAACTTGAGTACAAAGAGCCTTACTCTTACACAGACAGAGGTTCTCAGACATATACAGAAAAAGACTCTCATCTATATACAGAAAGACTCTATGTCGATTATAACCATGATGAAAACTTTATGTTTAGAGCTGGTAAATATAACTCTAACATTGGTTTTTGGAATCTACTGCCTATAAACGTACTACGTGAGACTACTTCTAGTCCGAAAAGTACCTACATCATCTTCCCCAAATTTACTACAGGTCTGGATAGTTCTTACACATCTTATGAGGATGGAGGGCTGAAAATAAATGCCACACTACAACATAATGATAGTATTGATAATGATGATTATAATAATTATGAAGTAGATAAACATTATGGAGCTGGTCTATCGTATGAAATGAATGAGTATACATTTAAAATCAATGGTGGATACTTTCATACAGACTATAATATCAAAAAAGAAGACCTTTACTATCTCCTTTTGTCTGCAAAGTATGAAGCAGATAACTACCAGATTCTTACAGAGTTTGGTTCACAAAAATCACAAGAAGAATACACTACTAAGTATGCAGGTTATATTCAAGGAGTCTACCGTTTTACACAAAGTCATATAGGTGTTTTAAGAGCAGAGTCATATGATAATAAAAGAGATAATATATCAGAAGAGATAATGGTTGTCGGATATACATACAGACCACTCTACCCTATCGCTCTGAAATCCGAATATCAGTTTCATTCTAAAGAAGATGATAATAAGTTACTCTTCTCTCTATCGGTGCTCTTTTAATGAAACTAGTCAGCATATCTATTTTCTTGACATTATTACTTAGTAACAGTTTCGCAAATGAATATGTTGTTGTATCAAACAAGCAGATGAAAAATATTTCAAAAACACAACTCAAAGCAATATTTTTAAAAAAACTAACTATTATAGATGATAAAAAGCTTATACCAGTCAACTTAGAAGCAAAAGATACTCTACGTTTGGACTTTGAAAAGAGAGTCTTAAACATGAACTTTGGACGTCTAAAGTCTTACTGGACAAAGCAACACTATTTAGGACGCCGTCCACCACTTAGTATGCAATCTCAAGAGAGCATAAAAGCTTTTATAAAAAGAGTTGATGGTGCTGTTGGATATATAGATAGGAAAAATCTTGATGATGATTTAAAAGTTCTTTACAGATGGAAAGAGTAATGAAAAACTTTTTCAAAAAATCACTTAGAAATAGACTTTTACTTATCTTTATGAGTATCGGTTTTATACCTTTTTTAACACTTCTAGCCTATACAATTTTCTTAAGTGAGACAAAGATTGTCAATAAGATAGTTTCAGAGCACCTTGAGAGAACAGATGTAACTGTTAAACTCATTGATGAGCACATAAACTCCCTTATAAAAGAGGTGAAGTTTTTAAGTTCTCTAGATTTAATGGATGACATTCTGGCTGAGGATATAGATAAAAGAGTATCTAGACTTTTAATCAAAAAAACAGATGATTTAAACTTGGATGTAAGCTTTATGGTTATAGATAAAGACTCTAACATCATCTCATCTTCTAATAAAGAGTTAATTTTAAAAAAACACACTATTGAGTTCACTAAAGGTAAAACAAATGCAACCTACATAAAAGACTCAAGTCTCTATATCTACTCAACTATTTACGCCTCTTTTAACTCGGCTATGGAGATAGGGACACTTGTTCTACAATACAATTTAAACAACCTAAACGGTTATCTCACACACAACAAAAATATAGAGTCATATATCATCAATCCAGCTATAGTTCTGTCTATTGGAAAAGAGATACCGCTTAACATAAATTTTGAAAATCCTGAAGATAATATTATAAATGAAGAATATGTAGTTGTTTATAAAAAGCTCTCTTCTGCATTGAGTAATTTTTACATAGTTTATGCCGCAGACAAAAGTATAGCTCTAGAATTTTTATATGACTTTATAAGTTTTATGCTCTATATATCATTTTTTATAGTTTTAATTGTCTTGTATATATCTATAAAACACTCTAAAGAAATTGTAAAGCCTATAGAAGAGTTAACTACTATAACAAATGAGATAATTAACACTCAAAACTACTCAAGCTCTTTAAAGGTAAACTCTGAAGACGAAATAGCCACTCTAACACACGCATTTAATAATATGCTACAAACTACATCTACAACACTTGTTAAGCTTGAAGATGAGATAGCACTTATGAAAAAAACCAAGGCAGCCTCAAACGCAAAATCTACATTTATTTCAAGTATGTCACATGAACTTAGAACACCTCTGAACTCTATTATAGGTTCTGCGCAATACCTAATGGTCTATGAAGATTTAAGTGAGCAGCAGATAGATTCCATAGGAAATATAGAATCTTCTGCAGAATATCTCTTAAGTATGATTAATGAGATTCTTGATATTGCACAGATTGAGGCTGGAAAGATGAAAGTTCATAAAGAAAATGTAGATATTTTACAACTTGTAGAAAATTGCTTCGAGATGCTCTCGCCACTAGCAGACGATAAAGGGATTCTCCTTCACTATAAGCATGACAAATTTGATAATAAATCACACTTTAGTGATCCAAAAATATTTCAACAGATAGTTATTAACCTTATCTCAAATGCAATCAAGTTTACACAAGAAGGCAGTATCTTAATAGAACTAAGTAGTGATAGTGAGAAGATATACTTATCTATTACTGATAGTGGGATAGGAGTCGATAAGAAGGATTTAGCACAACTATTTGGTGCCTTTGTACAGCTTGACAACTCTATGCAAGAAGAGCATAAAGGAACAGGTTTAGGACTCTCCATTAGTAAGAAGTTGGCTAATCTTTTAGATGGTGATATATCTATTGAGAGTGATGGTCTAGGACATGGAAGTAAAGCCATATTTACTCTAAATAAAACAAATTTAAAAAGAGATAACAGCTAATGAATATTTTAATAGTTGAAGATGATAAACAGACTGCACAACAGTTATATAAACTGCTAAAGAGTGAGAAGTATAGCCCTGACATTGCGCATGGCTATCATGATGCTAAAAAACATCTTGATGAAAACAAATACTCTCTAATTTTACTTGATTGGAATCTTGGTGATGGAGATGGACTTACTCTTTTAAAAGAGCAGAGAGCTATGGATATAGACACTCCAGTCCTTATGCTCTCTGCTAACTCAGAGATTGATGACAGAGTTGCTGTACTTGACTGCGGTGCTGATGACTATCTCTGTAAGCCCTACTCCAATGTAGAACTACTTGCTAGAATGAGAGCCCTACTTCGCAGAGAAACAGTACAAAAGACATCTGTCATAACTGTCGGTGAAGTTACATTAGACACTGTTACACATACAGTAAAGATAAACACTGAACCTGTAAAACTCACAAACTCAGAGTTTGATTTACTAGAACTTTTCATGCAAAACGCAAATATAGTTTTGACAAGATATCAACTCGGTGAGCATATCAACAAAGATAACTATACCATTAAACATAGTAATATAGTCGATGTACATATAAAAAACCTACGTAAAAAGCTAGGCTTAACGGACTTCATTAAAAATATTCGTGGTGTTGGTTACACTGTAAACAAGTAAGAGACCGTAAATAACTTCATAGTATCTTCATTCTAAACATATACAATTCCTTCATACATAAAATAAGGAGTTGGCATGAAGACAGCCATAATTAGTTTTTTTCTTTTAACAAACCTAATCGCTTACGATAAAGGTGATACTATTAACGACTCTATCGCCTCACATCTTGGGTGCAGTGATGATAGAGTGTATGTTATTGACTTTTTTGCATCATGGTGTGGTTCTTGTAAAAAAGAGATACCGCTTATATCAGTTGCAAACACTAAGATTGATTCAAGTAAAGTTGAGATTATCGGTGTAGATGTAGACAAAGATGTAAACGTAGGTATTACGTTTCAAAATAAGTTAAAAAGTGACAACAAACTAAACTTTAGAGTTATAAATGACCCTCAAAATCTAATTATTTCAGAATTTGCACCTATTGGTATGCCTACTCTCTATTATGTGAAAAACAGAAAAATTGTCGGTATTGTCACTGGTGCAGTTGATAATATAGATGAAAAAATCATTAATGATTTAAAAGAGATGGAGCAGTAATATGAAAATAGGTATCACAATGACACTTTGTGCACTCTTCTTATTTACAGGGTGTATGAAAGATGTAAAACCTTGGGAGAAAGAGACTCTTGCTAAATCAAGCATGAAAGAGTCTGGAACTAACCCTTTAGCAAAAAAATATGAAGAGCATATCTACTTTTCAAAAGAAGCTTCACGCGGTGGAAACGGTGTAGCTGGCGGAGGTTGTGGATGCAATTAAAAATTTCCCTAGCAGCAGCAACACTTATATCGTCAATGGCTCTTCAAGCCGAAGACTACGTAAGTGTTCAGTACCTGCAGTATAATGAAAGTGACAACAGAACAGCAGTTTCAGCTCCATCACTTATGGTAAACAAAGATTTTGGAACAGACTATACACTTAATGTAAATGTAGTAGCCGATGCAGTAAGTGGAGCAAGTGAGACATACTATGATGCTTCAAGTGGTGCTTCTGCGTTTTCAAGAGGAATTGGTGTAAACGCAGATGATGTTTCTTATGGCAATGTTGAGTATGAAGACACGAGAGTTGCTGGTGGTGCTACGCTTATAACTAGGTTTGATAACCGTGATGAACTTACAGTTGGACTAAACTACTCATCTGAGAGTGATTTTTACTCAGCAGAGGGTTCATTAGAGTATATGCATTGGTTAACTAACTCAAAAAACAACTCGGTATCACTTGGTCTCTCTTACCAATCAAATGAAGTTTTAGTTGAGTGTACACCAGATAATACAAGTACATGTGATGCAGGAAGTGGTGCGAGTCAAGCTATGACAAACGATGCTATAAATGCACAAGTGAGTTATTTTCAAAATATCAACAGTGAAAGCTATGCAAAGGCATCCCTATTTTACATCGGTGATAGTGGATATCTAAGTAATCCATACTCCAATGTTGTAAAAAACTATATTGATGGTGGTACGGCAGATATCGTTGGTGAAAACCGTCCAGACTCGAGAACTGCTTATGGACTCTCACTAAAGTATGCAAACGCAATTACAAGTAATCTAAGTGCGCATATAGGGTACAGATACTATACTGACGATTGGGATATTGATTCTCATACTATTGATACCGATTTTTACTATGAACTTGGTTCAGATTGGTTGATTAAACTTGGACTGAGGTACTACATGCAGAGTGAAGCTAATTTTTATAGCGCAGAGAAGGACTACTTTACAAATGAAGAGTTTGCCTCGAGTGACATGAGACTTGGTGACTTTACTGCTATCACATACAAGACAGATGTAGAGTACAAGATATCTGAAGACTTTAGTGCTAACTTTGGCGTAAACTATTATGACCAGAGTGAAGGACTAGACGCTACTTATCTGATGACTGGTCTGACATACAAGTTTTAATATGAATAAGTTTATATACAAATTTGAAGCCATGAGTACACCTTGTGAATTAATTGTATATGCAAAAGAGAAAGCCATTGCAGATAGTTCCGCGATGGCTGTTCTTAATGAGGCTAAACGACTAGAGAAAAAGTATAACTACTTCAAAGATGACTCCCTCATCTCTTTAATAAACACTCGTCAAACAAACGTCATAGACAGCGAAACAAAATCTATCCTGCAAAGAGCAAAGCGGTACTACAGTGCTACAAACACCACTTTTGATATCACCATAGCTACTATCAAAGACCTATATAAAAATGAAAAAGATATCTCAACACTAGAAAAGAAGAAAGAGAAACTTTTAGAGTATGTCGGATGTGAACACTTCACTCTTAAAAAAGATAAAATAGTTTTTGATAATGACTATACAAAAATAGACTTAGGTGGATTTGTGAAAGAATATGCAGTCGATAGAGCAGCAGTTATTTTAAAAAAACACAAGATTGTATCTGCACTCATAAACTATGGCGGTGATATCTACGCTTTAGGTAAAAAGCCCAATGGCAGTAAATTCAAAGTAGGAGTTAAAGATCCGGATGATAGAAGTAAGTACGCTAGGGAAGTAGAGCTAGAAAATCAAGCACTAACAACTTCTGCGTCATATGAGAGAAACTATAAAATTGAAGACAAAACTTTTTCACATATTATCTCTAAAGAAGAAAAAAACAGTTCACCAAACTCAGTAACTGTAATCTCAAACAACTGCGTAGAGAGTGGTGTCTATTCAACATCAATTATGATTGATAGAGATATTAAAACTAACAACCAAACAATAATTCTTTAAATTACTTCCCTAGTAAAGCTAAAGCCCCTTTGTATATAGGCTCATCTATAAAACCATACTCATCATCAACAAAACCTGTTATACCCTGCTCTTCATGCATCTCAAACAGTTTAACAATAACGTGAGCCCTTTTTATCTGCTCTTCCTCATCTACAAATATTTTATTTACGAGTTCTACTTGCTTCGGAGATATACACCCCTTAGAATCATAACCCATACTTTTTTCTAATTCAAGCCAATGCTTAAAAGTAAGTTCTTCTTTAAACTCTTGGAATACAAAAGAGACAGGTTTAACGCCCATAGATTTTGATGTTATTAGAAAATGAGAAAGCATATATTTCATTGTCGGGTTTTGTATGTTTATCAAATTTTGAGAGAGCTTCATATCTGCAAACAGGTCTAAAACTCCTAAATAAAAAGTAGTCACTCTGTTGTTTATTGCTAAAGTCGAGAGCTTATGCCAAGCGTGAGCTGTTTCTATTGAGAGGTGGAGTTCTATCTCATCTTGCAAAAGTGCTAAAACACTTAATACTTCTTCTTTATCTCGAATCTTAGGAACTCGAATCGCATCTGGCATAAACTGGTTTAGATAAGTAATCTCTTCATATCCACCTTCATTAAGTGCATTTACACGAACAACAAGTTTCTTATCACTCTTTTTAATTTGAGATATAAAAATAGCACATAAAACTAGAGCAAAAGGCTTATCTTCTTTGCTAACACCATCTTCAAGGTTCAGCATAATACAATCAGCATCTAAAGATTCTATTTTTGAGAGATGCTTTATATTATTACAAGAGAGCATCAAAACCGATCTGAAATCACTCTTTTTATTTAACTCTCTATAAGTAGGAATAGCTAACTCATCGAGTGCTTCTAAGTCTCTATTCTCGTATGCCTCTTCAATTTTACCTAGCATTGGATTTCTTTGGTTTGTTATTCTCTTGGAGGTACAGGTAGAGTGCCTGCACCTCTTTTTTTGTTAAAAAGTATCTAGGCATTCCTCTTTTTCTATCATTTAAAGCTTGATGAAACGCAGCAAAACTCATCTTATTTATTACTGGTCCACTAAAACTTTTTTTCTCTTTTTTATGCACATAGTTTGCAATTAATTTCCCCTCACCATTTTCACCATGACAATGCTGACATCCTATACCTCGGGGGTTTTTATAGAGCTGTGATGCATATTCCATATCTGTAATAAAACTACTGGTTGCTGCAAGAAGTAATGGAAATGTTAAAAAAAGTATATATTTCATTCTAAACCTAAAATTATTTTAAAAAGGTATAATAACAAAAAAATAATTTATGAGGTTTAAATGCAACTACTAGATGGTAAAGCACTCTCAAAAAAAATAGAGCTTCAAGTTACACAAGAAGTAAAAATATTAAAAGACAAGTGTGGATGTACACCAGGTCTTGCAGTTGTACTTGTTGGTCAAGACCCAGCTAGTGCAGCATATGTAAACATGAAGAAAAAAGCCTGTGATAGAGCCGGTTTTTACTCAATAACTCATGACATGCCAGAAACTATCTCTCAAGAAGCGATAGAAAAGACTATTATCATGTTAAATAATGACACAAATGTTGATGGAATTTTAATTCAACTCCCTTTACCTGCACATATAGATACAACTAAACTTTTAGAAC
>Ga0209345_10003689_pt1 | contig 15526 bp, 13 predicted proteins | sample Cruoilmetagenom7_FD_187294 | JGI IMG/M metagenome (GOLD analysis project Ga0209345, IMG submission 187294) | Oil polluted marine microbial communities from Coal Oil Point, Santa Barbara, California, USA - Sample 7 (SPAdes) (version 2) | ecosystem: Environmental > Aquatic > Marine > Oil seeps ... | reverse complement strand
AGGAACCCCAACAAATGCAGCTGATTTAGCAAAAGCAATTTTAACCATTTTACCTAAGCTAAATAATGAAACTGTTGAACTGTTTCATTATTCAAATGAAGGTGTTTGTAGTTGGTACGATTTTGCCAAAGCTATTTTTGAAATTAAAGGATTACCAATTAAAGTAAGCCCTATTGAAAGTTCACAATATCCGACGCCAGCTGAAAGGCCTTTTTATAGTGTGTTGAATAAAAGACTTATTAAAGAAAAATATGGATTGAAAATTCCTTATTGGAAAGATAGCTTAATTAATTGTATACAAATACTATAAAATATTTTTTAAATGAGAATTTATGAATTAGATGCATTTAGAGGTGTTGCTGCTATGGCAGTACTTATGTATCATTATACTACAGTGTATGATAAAATTTTTGATACCACATCGATTTTCAATTTTTCTTATGGGTGGATGGGAGTTCCTTTGTTTTTTATATTAAGTGGGTTTGTAATTACCCTTACAATTAACCGTTGTAAGTCTCCGTTTGATTTTTTATATAGACGTTTCATGAGATTATATCCCACATATTGGATTTGTTTATTAATTACCTTAAGTGTAGTGTATAAATCAGATTTCAAAATGTTCCAATTGCCTCTTATTGATGTTTTAATGAACTTTACAATGGTGGAGGAACTATTTGGCTTTAAATTGGTTGATGGTTCTTATTGGTCTCTATTACCAGAGTTATTATTCTATTTATTAATGGCATTTTTAATGTTGTTTAAAAAAACGAATAATGTATTGCTATTTAACATACCTATTCTAATAATTTGCTTAATCCATTACTTTTGGCAGATTCCCTTTTTATGGCGTATTCTGTATTATCTGCCTTTGTTTATGATTGGAATTTCATTCTATAATATTTATATAGGTAAAAAAGAAAACTATTTTCATATCCTAATAGTTTGCAATTTAGCATTGAGCATATTTTTGTATCATAAGATTCAATCTAGTGTTTCGGTTAAAGTTTTGTTTATCTCATTTACTTCATTTGTAGGTCTGTTTTACCTTTTTGTTTATGGTAAACTAAAGTTTTTAGGAAACTCAAAAGTTTTAGTTTTTTTAGGAACAATTTCATATCCGTTGTATTTAATACATGAAAATGTTGGTTTAATAATTATCAATTATTTGGATATATATTTTGATTTAAGAAATATAGGTATTGTTTTAGCACTTATAATTTCAATTGTTTTAGCGTATGTAGTAACATTTTATTTAGAACCACCGTTTAATAAAATAATTAAAAAATTGAAGTTTAAATTTGATAATAATAAAGTATTAGTGCTAAAAAAGATTAGAATGGACTCATTTAAAAATAATTCTCATTTAGAGGCCAATTCAAGAGAAATTATCTAATGCAGAACCTAAAGCAAAAAGCCATAAAAGGAGTCTACTGGAATTTTATTAATAATTTAGCTAGTTTAGGGGTTCAATTTATTGTCGGAATTATTCTAGCACGTATCCTTTCTCCTCGTGAATTTGGTTTAGTTGGAATGTTAACTATTTTCATAGCCATTTCACAATCATTTATAGATAGTGGTTTTAGTAGCGCCTTAATAAGAAAAAAAGATTGTAAACAAACAGATTATTCAACTGTATTTTATTTTAATCTAGGTATTGGACTCTTTTTTTATTTTATTCTGTTCATTTCAGCCAATGCAATAAGTTCTTTCTTTAATGAACCACAATTAGAGCTAATTTTAAAAGTTCTTGGATTGGGATTGGTTTTAAATGCTTTAAGTATTATCCAAAGCACTATACTTACTAAAGAAATAAATTTTAAAACACAGACAATAATAACGATTTTAGCTTCTATAGGTTCTGGAGGAGTTGCAATTGTAATGGCTTTGTTGAACTATGGTGTTTGGAGTTTAGTAGCACTTACTACAGGCAGATATGCTCTAAATACTTTGTTCTTATGGGTTTTATCAAAATGGAGACCTACTTTGGTATTTAGTAAAAAATCATTTAATGAACTTTTTTCTTTTGGAAGCAAACTATTATTAAGTGGACTCATTGAAACTGCTTATCGAAATATTTATCTTTTGGTTATTGGAAAATACTTTTCTGCTCAAGATCTAGGGTTTTATACTAGAGCAGATCAATTTCAAAAACTACCTAGCCAAACTGTTTTGAGTGTTATTCAAAGAGTAAGTTATCCAGTATTGTCGAGTTTTCAAAATGATAATCCGGTTTTAAAAAAGAATTTTAGAATTATAGTTCGCTCAACAATGTTTATAGTCTTTATTTTATTACTTGGTTTAGCTGTTGTGGCAAAACCTTTAATTTTAACCTTAGTTGGTGAAAAATGGTTGCCATCAGTAATCTATCTTCAATTACTCTGTTTTGTTGGTGTAATTTATCCCATAAATATATTAAACCTCAATATACTTCAAGTTAAAGGTAGAAGCGATGTTATTTTACGGTTGGAATTCATAAAAAAAGCAATTGCCATTCCTATTATAATTATTGGAATTATGGTAGGAATCAAAGCAATGATAGTAGGAATGATTATTGAAGCATTTATTCAAGTTTTCATACATAGTTATTGGTCAGGAAAATTAATTGGTTATAATTTTTCAGCTCAAATCAAAGACGTCTTACCTTCTTTTTTGCTGGCAATTGTAATAAATGGATGTGTATTTTTACTTGGTTTATTAAATTTAGATTCTAATTTCTTAATGCTTAGCATTCAAATAGTATGTGGAGCAATATTGACTATTTTAATTTGTGAAATAACTAATTTCAAAGATTACAAGTATCTTAAAACTATAATAATTCAACAATTATCCAGAAAAGCAGTAAAGTGATATGGATGATTCTATTCACTTTGAATCAAATTACAATTGCCTAAACAAGATAGAAATTTGTTCAGAAAAATGAAACTTTATGGATTTATCAAATAAGCGCTTAAACAAATAGATTTAAATGAAAATTATTGAAACACTGTATCTACAATATCAAATTTGTCGTTCAACAAATTCGAGTTTTTTTATGTGGTTTTTATTACGAGTATAATAGTTTAATTATGAAAAAAACTAAAGTTTTATGGTTTTCTCCCACACCAGCATTATACTCAAATAAAGTATGGGGGCATAATGGCGGAGGTTGGATTACATCTCTTCAAAATATAGTGCAGTCAGCAAAAGATATTGATTTAGGGATTGCATTTGAGTCTGCACAAGATGCACCAAATGAAATATTTGATTCAGTAAAATATTACCCTATAGTTGGTGATTTTGGGATTAGAGAAAAATTTAAACAAGATAATAAGTTAAAAAAGTTATTAGATAAATCGATAACTATTATTAATGATTTTAACCCCGATATTATCCATCTTTTTGGTTCTGAGCAGTGGTATGGCTTACTAGTTAATCATACTAATATACCAATTGTTATACACATGCAGGGAAGTTTACCATCGTATTATAATGCACGCTACCCAGTTGGCATGTCAATATGGAATAAAATATTCTCAACAAAAACCTCATTAATACAAAAATTAATGGCGTTTAGAATTGATGCAACCTTCCATAAAAATGCTTTACAAGAAGAGCGCATATTAAAAGGAAACCACTATTTTATGGGGCGTACTCATTGGGACAAAGCGATTGTGAATTTTTACAATCCAACATCCAACTATTTTGTTTGTCAGGAAGCTTTAAGAGAATCGTTTATAAATGCTGATAGAAAATGGGAGTACAAAGAGAGTAAAAAAATTAAACTCATTTCTGTAATTTCAGGTCCTCTTTATAAAGGAGTTGATGTGATTTTAAAAACAGCAAAATTACTAAAGGATAATACCAAATTAAATTTTGAATGGAACATTTGTGGTACGGGCAACTGCGCTCTTATTGAAAGCACCTATAATATTAAGGCAAGAGATGTAAACGTTCATATTTTGGGGGTACTGTCAGAAGATAAGTTGACGGAACAATTATTGAATTCCTCTTTTTATATACATCCTTCATATATTGATAACAGTCCTAATAGTGTGTGTGAAGCTCAAGTTTTAGGAATTCCTATAATTGCTACAAACGTTGGCGGTGTAAGTACTTTGATAAAAGATAAAGAAACTGGTTTTTTGGTACCCGCAAATGATCCTTTAATGATTGCTTCCATAATAATAGATAATTGTAACAATAAAGAATTATCACAGCAGATAAGCGAGGCCAGTATCGAATCTGCAATGCAGCGTCACAATCCTCAAAAAATAAAAGAAAACCTTACTTCAATTTACAATCAGATAATTAATATTAATGAAATTTCAAATGGTAACTAAATTAATCAGATTCTTGTTTCGTTTTATTGGGTGGCTTTTCCATTTTGTTTATAGCCCTAAATTTTTCTTTCCCATTTATATGGGTAAAAGAGAATTTAATACGCAATTAAAGAAGAGTTCCTTTAAATCATTTGGAAAAAACTCTTTATTAGGTTTGAATTCAACCATAATTAAACCTCAATTTATTAGTATTGGAAATAATTCAAGTATATGCAATGGAGTGGAATTGAGCTGCAGCGAAACACAGACAACAATAGGTAAATTGCCAGAATTGGTTATTGGAGATAATGTTTCAATTGGTGAATACACTCATATTACTTGTGCAAATAAATTGATAATAGGTAATGGTGTTTTAACCGGGAAAAAAGTATTAATTACAGACAATGCACATGGAACTTCAAAAAAGGAAACATTGGATTTAGCTCCTATACTACGAGAAGTTGTATCAAATGGACCGGTAATAATTGAAGACAATGTTTGGATTGGTGAAAAAGCGAGTATAATGCCTGGAGTACATATTGGTAAAGGAGCAATAATAGGAGCAAATGCAGTGGTTACCAAAGATGTTCCTGCTTATGCGGTTGTAGGAGGAAATCCTGCCAAAATCATAAAAAAATAACTGAATGAAAGTAATACCATTGTATTTACCTCAATTTCATCAAATACCAGAAAATGATGAATGGTGGGGAACAGGATTTACAGAATGGACCAATGTAAAAAAGGCAAAACCGCTTTTTGAAGGACATTATCAGCCACGAATTCCATTAAATAAGAATTACTATGACTTAACTGAAGTTGAAGTTTTAAAGTGGCAATGTGAAATTGCACGTAAACATGGTATCTATGGTTTTTGTTTTTACCATTATTGGTTTAACGGAAAATTATTGCTGGAAAAACCAATGGAAATATTATTGGCTCACCCAGAAATAGATACTAATTATTGCATTTCATGGGCAAACCATAACTGGGAAGATAGCTGGAGAGCATCTGCAGGCAGAGAAAAGATATTGATAGGTCATGATTTTGATGATGAAGATGATTGGGTAGTACATTTTAATTATTTATTACCGTTTTTTAAAGACTCCCGTTATATACAAGAAGAAGGTAAACCTTTAATGACTATTTATATCCCAAACATTATTGGTAAACTGAATAAAATGTTGGTTTTATGGAATCAAATGGCTATAGATGCTGGCTTCGGTGGACTAAAATATTTATTTCAAAGTGCTATGTCTCACCATTCGAATGGATGGGATCGTTCCATGTTCGATTATGGTATTGAATTTCAACCGGGATATGTAAATAACAAGAAAACGAAGTTGGCCGCTCTAAACGTAATGAAATACTCTCATAAAATCAAAAAGATGTTGGGTATCAATCGTCGTTTGCAAAGAGCACAAAAGGAGGTTGCTATTTCAGATTATGATACTACTTGGGAGCAAATATTGAAAAATAAACCCTCAACAAAAAATGCCATACCATCTGCCTTTGTTGATTGGGATAATACCCCAAGAAAACAGCAAGCGGGAAGTGTCTATTTAGGAGCAACTCCTACCAAGTTTAAGAACTACTTTAAGCAATTGATAGTAAAAACCAAGAATGAATACAAAACAGATAAAATTTTTGTGTTTGCGTGGAACGAATGGGCTGAAGGTGGTTATTTAGAACCTGATGAGAAATTTGGTTTTGCATATTTGGAAGCTGTACGTGATGCGCTTAAGGAAATCGATGAATTGAATTTTAATGACTAAATCCCAAGAGAAAAAATATATTGCCATTGTTTTTTTGGTTTTAATGTGTGTTCAATTGATACCTATTGAAGGCTATGGAGTAAGTAATGTAAAGTTTGCGGCAATGATTGCCGCTCCCTTTATTTGGCTAAATTCGTTTAAAACCTTCTCTAAAGCATTTGTTTGGGGTGGTATATATCTGCTGGTTATTGTATTTTCTGTTATCTATAATAGTGATAGCTTTCGTTTATCAACAGTAGGATATAAGATAGCTTTCATTGTAATGTTTATCATGTATTATGATTTAATATACTATAAAAGGGCGCTGACCTTACTTGACTTTATTAAAATTTTGAGGACTTTAATTTTGGCATATTTTATATGTTTGGTAGTACAACAACTAGCTATTATGTTGGGGGTACGCTCTTTACCTATTATTAATTTAATGTATTATTTAGATAGGGATATTGGTAGTAACTCGTTAGCATTAGAGCCATCTCATGCTGCAAGAATACTAACCGTGTTGATGTTAATATTGCTGCGTATGCATGAAGTTAAATGGGGTAGCAGTAATTTAATATTTTCTAGATTATACAAGGAAAATAAGTGGATTATTTTAGGGTTTTTATGGTCTATGCTTACCATGGGTAGCGGAACTGCGTTGGTAGGTTTGGCCATTTTATCACTCTATTTTTTGAAACAACAGTATATTATTGTTGTTTCATTTGTGTTTTTAGTATTTTATCTTTCAATACCTTTCATTAATTATGAACCGTTTAACAGGGCAAAGATTACTTTTGAAGCATCATTAATGCTAGATCAAAAAGAAGTCAAGGAAGCCGATTATAGTGCAGCGGGAAGAATTGTACCACTTCTTAACACATTTACTAAATTAGACATAACAAATGAAGATACGTGGTTTGGTAAAGGAATCGACACCAATAATTCTGCTGATTACTTGAGCGAAGGACAAACAATTGGTGGTATAACCGATTATGGTCTGATTCCTTTTATCATATCCTTGATATTTGTATTTGTGTGTTGTATAAGAAAACCGCTGTCTCTAGAAACCCTTATTTTTATACTTATGTTGGGTTTAACTGTTGGTAATATTGCCTACACGTGGGGTGTTTTAATGCTATTTACAACCTCAAAATATTTCACCACAAATAAAAGATTACACCAACAAATAATAAGCATTAAAGCCTCAAAATTAATTTAATATTTTAATTAAATGAACAACATTACCTTGACTATATGTGCATATAATTGTGAGCAATACATTGAAGAAACCTTGGGTTGTATTTTAAATCAGACCTTTCAGGCATTTGATTTACTGATTGTTAATGATTGTTCTACAGATAGTTCAAAGCAGCTTATTAAAACCTATTTAGCAGCGCACAAAAGAGCGTATACTTTAGTGAATTTTGATGTAAATAAGGGCCTGGCAGCAGGAAGGCACTATGTTGAAAATCATGTAGAAACTAAATACCTTTTATTTGTAGATGCAGATGATTGCCCATACCCAACAATGGTTGAGAAGTTATACAACAAAATATTAAATGATAATGATTTAATGGCTGTTGGTTGTTATCATGAATTTATTGATTATAAAAGCAAAAAAATTGGAGGGGGCATATTCTTAGGTGAAACATCTAAAGAAGGTTTTTATTTAAAAGCAAAAAATAAAAAACTAATTTTTATGCAACCAACCGCTGTAATCAATCGTGAGGCATTATTAAAAGTTGGAGGTAGAAATGTGGATGGTTTTTTTGAAGGTAAACCACGTTACCAAGATTTATGTGAAGATTTAGATTTATGGACACGCATGAGTGATTTATATACCGACGGGAAAGCTATTCTTGTGGTACCCGAGGTATTATGCAGATATCGTAAGCACGAACAGGCATTATCAGCAAATTCTTTGGGGATGGTTTTAAGAATGCGACATATTAAAAAAAATCTTTTACGAAGAAGAGCAGGGAAAAAGGAACTATTCTTTACGGATTTTTACAATTCACTTACAAAAGAGGAAATGGCTCAATTAAAACAAAAATCGAAAGCTGCGGATTGTTTACGTAATGCTGCCTTTTTGTTAAAGAAAGGAAAAGTGTTCAGTGCATTTAAAAACATTATGAAATCAATAGTTGCAGAACCAGAGTATTTATGGCAAAAAATAAGAAGTAATTCAGGATTATTCAAATAAAAGAAATGAGTACATCATCACAATTAACAGTTAACATATTTGAACTTCTGAATACAACTGCAAATTATGCTGTTTTAAGAAACTATAATGGCTTACCCTTAAATAATAGTAGCAGAGATATTGATATTTTAGTGGAGAAGAAAGAATTTATTGAAATTGAATCAAAAATTGTTGATTTTATCATAGCTTCAAAGTTTAAGATAACCACTTTATATCGCAATGAAAAAATAATTACTTATGTATGTGCAAAAGTAGATAATGGTGAAATTGATCTTGTTCAATTTGATTTCTTTTTTAATACTTCATTATTCGGGATTTTACTATTAGACGTTCAAAGTGTGTTGAAGTCTAAGGAGTTTAATGGAGCTATTTACCATGTTTCCAAGGAATATGAATTTTTAGATAAATACCTTCAATTAAAGTTTTTAAATAAACCATATCCACAAAAGTACAAAGCATTACAAGTTGAAATGAGGCAAAATAAAGTATTGCCAAATCTACTAAAGCAAACAACAGGTGCAGAAAGTTTAATAGCATTAGAAGGTATAACATCCGCTAAGTTTAAAAGGAGCGTGCTTTTTCAAAATTTAAAAAGAAAGCCAATTGAACAATTAAAATTGTTGTTATTATTTATAGTTTATTATATTAAAAATATGACTTTCTATAAAGGGTTCAGCATAGGGTTTACTGGGCCAGATGGTTCAGGTAAAACTACCATTATAAATGCTATAGGAAATGAATTAAGGAGTGTTTATACAGCTCTTAAACAGTTTCATTTTAGGCCAACTATAATACCAAATTTAGGAGAAACAGCACATAAAACAAAGCTAAAACCGGAAGTAGATAAAGATTATTCAAACCCGCATAGAGGTGTGAAAACAGGACTAATTAGTTCATTTGTTCGTTTGTTGTATTATTCAATAGATTATTTGGTTGGATACTTTTTGACAATAAGACCTAATTTACATAAACGGAATGTCGTTATTTTTGATAGGTATTTTACGGATATTATTGCAGATAGCAGACGTAGTAGCATATTTTTAAACCCTAAGTTTTTATTTTGGTTTGGAAAGTTATTTATTCCAAGTTTAGATTATAATATTTTACTAACTGCTAATAAAGAAACAATATTGGCACGCAAACAGGAATTAACAGCAGAAGGAATTGAAAATATTAATAAAAAGTTGAATTATTTAGCTGATAAAAAGGGCTGTTATTTAGTTTTAAATAATGAAAGCCCAACTGAAGCTGTTCAAAAAATCATCACTATAATTATTGATAAGCAACATCAAAGAAATTTGAAGAGAATTAGGTAATGAGTCAAGCTAAACTAAAAATATTCATTTCAGCTTATGCTTGTGAACCCAATTTGGGTTCAGAAATTGGTGTGGGTTGGCATTGGGTATTGCAAATGTCTCAGTATTTTGAGTTATGGGTATTAACGCGACAAAGTAATAAAGAAAGTATTGAAAATTGGTTAAAGGTTAATCCAACAGCACATACCATAAACTTTGTGTATTACGATCTTCCTAAGAAATTGCGTTTTTGGAAAAAAGGACTTCGCGGTGTTCGTACTTACTATATATTGTGGCAAAAATTGACCAACAGGATAGTTAAGCGAACAATGCAAGAAAACGAAATTGGCATTTACCATTTACTTACTTATGGAAATGCGCTTTGGCCTTTAAGCAACTATGGGCAAAAACAGTTTTTTATTTGGGGCCCTACAAGTGTTGGAGATGTTATTCCTGCTGAATATGCCGAGCATTACAATTTAAAAGGGAGATTGATTGAGTTTTTAAGAAGATTGTCTGCTAAAACCTTGCCATTCAATAGAGGTTTTAATAAAAGATGTGAAAACGCCAATTTAATTTTCTGTAAAACAATAGCAGCCTTAAATAGCATTCCAAAACAAAACAAAGATAAAGCAATTGCTTTTACAGATGTTGCTGTGGAAATGATAGATACTTCAATGTATTCATCGGTAAAAACAGAATCCAATAAAATCATCAACTATTTTACTGCGGGTCGTTTAGATGCTTGGCGTGGTTTTGATGTGTTGATTGAGGCATTTGCCTTGGCTTCAAAAAATAATGCATCTATTAGACTTGAGATTTTAGGGAAAGGATCAGATAAAGAGCGATTAAAGGCCTTAATTGAAAAACTAAATATGAGCTCCTATATAACATTAGGAGGGCAAGTTAGTATGGAAGACTATTATCAAAAAATGGCTAATTGTGATGTTGTAATAAACCCAAGTTTAAAAGAAGGAGCTGTTACAACTGCTTTTGATTCTATGTCGTTTGGGAAACCATTAATTTGTATAGATACAGGAGGTTATACTCGTTATTTCAACAACAAGTACGCTATTGTTATACCTAGAACTTCACGTAAAGAAGTGATTTCAAAATTAACAGATGGAATATTGCAACTTACTGATAAAGATTTAAGAATCCGAAAAGGAGAAAAGGCAAAAGAGATAGGAAAACAGTTTGGATGGAAACAAAAGGGAGTACAAATACACAAAGAAATAGAAAATAGATACAAGCAATTTCTAATAAATGAAAAATAAACTATTTCTTATTTTACAAGGAAATAATGGAGCAACTTATATTGCCAATACAAAGAGTTGGGAAGCTATTAGTTGTTCACTCAAATTTCACACGGCACTAACAGTTAAGTCTAAAATTTTAAAAAAGGGTTTACACTGTTTATTGTTTTTAAAAGGAATTTTTGGGGCTGGTAAATTGAAGAGTTGCATAGAAATAGACCAATACCTTCAAAATAGTTTAAAATCTAACTATGAATTTAGTATTGATGAAAATTGTTCTGTACTAATTTCTCCAACAAAAGATAAGGTAATTGTACATCACCATCACCAATATTTTCAGAAATTTGCTTTTGGTAAAAGTTATGCCAATGTTAAAAATGAGGCGGTAATTTATGGATTATTTAATGATGATATTAAAAACTTTCAGGTGTCAAAGTTTTTTGATTCCTATGATGATTCAGCTAATTTTTGTTTTTTTAAATTATCGAATGCGTATATAAAATCAACTAAAATTAAAACTACAGATGTAGTACCCGCACTTGTTGAGTTTTTTAAACTAGGAAGTGGTAAATATTGCTCAGTTAATACCTATATAAATGAGTTGTTGATTAAAATTGAAATGTTAGGTAAAGATCAAATGACAGTTCAAATTCAAGTTTTAAATGAACTTAAAAACAAGTATGGAAAAATGGAATTTCCATTGGGTTTGGTGCATCGTGATTTTAAACCCTGGAATATATTAAATTTTGAAAAACCACTCCTATTTGATTTTGAAGAAACAATTGTTGATGGACTACCATTAGAAGATGTATTCAATTTTTATATAGATCCAATCATACGCTATAAAACGGCAAAGGAAGTTACTGAAAGAACCTTGAATAATGAACATTTGCTAAAATATAAGAATTATTTAAAAGGCTTAGATATAAGCATAAATTTCAACCTATTTCTTCATATATATTTAATAGAAAGAATGGTTTTTTGGATAAAAGGCAATGAAATTGAAACCTCTAATAAATACTTGAATTTATCAAACTACTTGATAAAAACATCAAAACTTTCATGAAAAAAATCATTTTCATTCATTTATTAAACGATTATAGTGGTAGCCCAAAGGTGTTATCACAAGTTATAAGTTCTTGTGAAAATGAAGGTTTTGAAGTAATGCTTTATACAGGTAAAAGTAGCGAAGGTTTTTTGTCTAATAGTACAAAGAACCATCATTTATATTTTTACAAGCGCTTTAAAAATAAGTTAGGTACGCTATGTACCTTTGTTTTATCACAAATTCATCTTTTTTTTAAATTGTTAAAATATAGAAATAAAGAGGTTGTTATTTATATAAATACAGTATTACCTTTTGGAGCTGCATTAAGTGGAAAATTAATGGGGAAGCCAGTATTTTATCACATTCATGAAACTTCCATAAAACCGAAATTGTTAAAACGGTTTTTACGTTTTATGGTACAAAAAACAGCATCAAAAATCATTTTTGTTTCAAATGCTTTAAAAGAAACGGAGTCTTTTAAAAACATAGAGCAAACAACTATTTACAATGCGTTACCGACTAATTTCACTAAAAAAGCATTAGAAAACAAGTATGTTGTGCAAGATATAAATGGGTTTTTTAATGTACTAATGATTTGTTCTTTAAAGACATACAAGGGTGTTGCCGAATTTTTAAAAATAGCACGTCTTTGCGAAGTTCAGAAAAAAATAAAATTTACGTTGGTTTTAAATGTTGGCCAAAAAGAAATTGATGCTTATTTCTCAAATTTTCTATTATCTAAAAATACAACAATAATAGCAACACAAAAAGAACTTGATCATTTGTATAAAAAAGCAAATTTGGTATTAAATTTATCACGGATAGATCAATGGGTTGAAACCTTTGGTTTAACTATTTTGGAAGCGATGAGTTATGGTATTCCGGTAATTGTTCCTCCAATTGGTGGACCTTCAGAAATTGTGACAGATGGAGTTGAGGGGTATTTAATAGCATCTTATGAAATAGAAACTATTGCAAATAAAATTAAAGAACTTTCAGGTGATAATCAACTTTGTTTAGAACTATCAAAAAAGGCCCGTAAACGTTCTTTAGATTTTAATGAAGAAGTATTTAACATCAATATTTTAAAAGCTATAAATGCCTAAAAAAATTGCAATTATTGGTACGGTAGGGCTTCCTGCAAAGTATGGAGGTTTTGAAACACTAACGGAATATCTCACAAAACATGTAGGTCATCGTTTTAATTTCACCGTGTATTGTAGCAGTAAATTTTACACTAAAAAAATAAAGAAGTATCACAATGCGCAATTAAAACACATACCATTAAATGCCAATGGAACTCAAAGCATTGTATACGATATTCTTTCCATTTTTAATGCTTTACTATTTGCAGACATACTACTTATTTTAGGCGTTTCAGGCTGTGTTAGCTTGCCATTGGTTAAGCTGATTTCAACTAAAAAAATTATTGTGAATATAGATGGTATTGAATGGAAACGTGCCAAATGGGGTAAATTTGCAAAGTGGTTTTTAAAATACTCAGAAAATTTAGCGGTAAAATATGCAGATGTCATTATTTCTGATAACAAAGTTATTCAACAATACGTGCAAGATACGTACGCAGTTAAAAGTGAATTGATTGCCTATGGTGCAAACCATGCAACTAAAGTAAAATTAACAGCTAGTGCCATTGCCAATTATCCTTTTTTAAGTGAGAAATATGCATTTAAGGTCTGTAGAATAGAACCGGAAAATAATATCCACGTAATTCTATCGGCTTTTTCAGAAACAAAAAAGATACCTATTGTAATTGTAGGGAATTGGGACAATAGTAATTATGGTAAAAACCTAAAATTACATTTTTCAAAATTTAAAAACATCTATTTGTTAGATCCTATTTATGATCAAAACATATTGAATCAAATAAGAAGTAATTGTTATATATATGTACATGGACATAGTGCAGGAGGTACTAATCCTTCTTTAGTTGAAGCAATGTGTTTAGGGCTTCCAATAGTTGCTTATGCAGTGCATTACAATATTGAAACCACTAAAAATAAAGCCTTGTACTTTGAAAATAAAAAAGAATTAATTAATATATTGCAATTATTAAAGAACGATGAACTCAAATTAACTGCTAATGAGTTAAATAGAGTAGCAAAAGACAATTATACTTGGGAAATTATTTCAGAAAAGTATGCGGCCCTTTTTCATTAAAATAATAAAGTAAAAAGAACTAGATAATAATTAAATGCTAAAACACCTACTTTCAGATATACATATCGCAGGCTTTCTTGCATTAATAGTTTCGTTTGCATTGGTATATATTATTATACCTAAAATAGCCTGGATAGTGCATTCTAGAAACTTAATAGATCACCCAGATAAAAGGAGTGCCCATAAAAATGCAACACCAACTATGGCTGGTTTTTCATTTTTCTTGGCACTTATATTTATGGTGTTTTTTTTAAAGGATTGGGATACAGATTTAATAGGACTCAACTTTATTGCAAGTATCACTATAATAGTTGCCATTGGTTTAAAGGATGATTTGGTGGTATCTTCACCAAAAGCAAAATTAGTAGGGGAGACAATTGCTGTTTTCTTTTTATTATTTTGTAATTGTATGCAAGTAAGTTCGTTCAACGATTTTTTAGGCATACAGCAATTACCCATGATGGTGTCATTTGCCTTATCAATTCTAATGGTAGTCACAATTATAAATGCCTATAATTTAATTGATGGTGTTGATGGACTTGCAGCAGTGGTTGGCATCGTAATATTTAGTATTTATTCATTGATATTTTATGGAACAGGTTTGTACTATTATTTTCTACTCTGTTTAAGTTTAATAGGCATCTTGCTAGCCTATTTACGATATAATTTATCATCTACAAAAAAAATATTTATGGGTGATACGGGCTCATTGCTTATAGGTTTTTGTATTGGTTTTTTTACCTTAAAATTTTTAGCAATGGATGCTTCATTATTTGAAAAATTCACTTTTTATCCAGAAAATAAATTAATTATTATAGCCGCTATCTTATTCATACCATTATTTGATATGATTCGGGTGATTGGTATACGATTATTAACAAATAAAAGTCCTTTTTATCCAGATAGAAATCACGTACATCATTTACTATTAGATTATGGGTTATCTCATTTTAAAGTAACATTTTTAACTGGTTTTATAAATTATATATTGGTGATAGGGTTTATATATTTAGCCTCTATTTTTAATAGTTTTGAAATGATAGGCGTTTTAATAGTTGTTTTTGGGCTATTTTTAGGGGTATTATATCTATTGAAGAAGAGGGTTAATGAGGGAATGGGGAATAGGGAGTTGTAGTATATGTTGATTGAAGTAATTTGTAGCATTGGAGTTTTGAAGTAACAGATTGCTTCGTTACTCTCGCAATGACGGAATTAACAATAACTCATCATTACGAAAGAGTGTTTACTGAGCGGAGCCGATATAACACGATTGAAGTAATCTTTAGCATTGGAGTTCTAATCATGATTGCTTCCTTTTAGTCGCAATGACAGTTGGTTTTAGAGTGACAAATTGTTTCGCTAGTCTCGCAATGACGGTTCGGTTTAGGAATTAGCAATAATGGAGAAAATAGATAAAAAATAAATTTACAATTAGAATAAATGAGAAAGATAATTTACAATTATGTAACAATTATAAGTGTATTGCTCGTCATA
>Ga0209345_10003688_pt1 | contig 15527 bp, 7 predicted proteins | sample Cruoilmetagenom7_FD_187294 | JGI IMG/M metagenome (GOLD analysis project Ga0209345, IMG submission 187294) | Oil polluted marine microbial communities from Coal Oil Point, Santa Barbara, California, USA - Sample 7 (SPAdes) (version 2) | ecosystem: Environmental > Aquatic > Marine > Oil seeps ... | reverse complement strand
ACCAGTTGCAGGTGATGCGACTTCTTTTGCTATGAATGAAGATGGCGCAACCATTACCATTACTGAAGAACAACTTATTGCAAACACAACAGATATCGATGGTGACAGCCTTTCTGTTGCTAATGTGACAGCCGATGGCGGTACATTAACAGACAATGGCGACGGCACATGGTCATTCACACCTGATGCGGATTTCAACGGCGATATTAATCTGTCTTATGATGTATCAGATAGCACTGAAACAGTGGCAACGACAGGTACGATTGATGTTACATCCATCAATGATGCAGCTGTTGTTGATGGTGATACCTCATTCACGATGAATGAAGATGGTACAATCACCATTTCTCAAGATGAGCTTCTCGCCAATTCAACAGATGTTGATGGCGATACCCTCTCAGTTCAAAACCTTTCAGTAGATGGTGGCGAGCTTGTAAACAATGGTGATAACACATGGACATTCACGCCCAATGAAGATTTCAATGGTGAAGTAAGTCTGTCTTATGATGTATCTGATGGATCAACAACCACTGCGGCCTCAAGCACGATTACGGTTGATGCAGTTAACGATGGCCCAACTGCGGGCGAAGCAACATCGTTCACCATGAATGAAGATGGTTCCATTACAATTACTGAAGCTCAATTAACTGCCAATGCATCTGATATTGATGGCGATACCTTGTCAGCCTCAAACGTTTCAGCAGAAGGTGGAACACTTACTGATAATGGTGATGGTACATGGTCGTTCGAGCCAGATGCGGATTTCAACGGTAACATTGATTTATCTTATGATGTATCTGATGGTACAGAAACAGTCGCCACAACGGGTTCAATTAACGTCGAAGCAGTAAATGATGGCCCTGAAGTCAGTGGCGATACGTCTTTCACAATGAATGAAGATGGCACAATCACCCTAACTGAAACTCAACTACTTGCAAAATCGGATGACATTGATGGCGATGACTTATCCGTTGGCAATGTGTCTGTAAGTGGGGGTGAATTAGTAGACAATGGTGATGGCACTTGGACATTCACCCCTGATGCGGATTTCAATGGTAACATAGACCTGTCTTATGATGTCTCTGATGGCACGACGACAACACAAGCTGGCGGTTCAATCACTGTAACTGCTGTTGATGAAACCAACGAAGCCGCTGATGCGGGTGCTGCCACATCCTTTAATGTAGATGAAGATGGCACCATCATTATATCTGAAGCTGACCTTCTTGTGAATGCAAGCGATGGCGAAGGTGATAGCCTTTCTGTCGTGAACTTATCTGCAGAAGATGGAACTCTAAGCGATAATGGCGATGGCACATGGTCATTTACACCAGATGAAAACTTCAGCGGTGATATCGATGTATCCTATGATATTTCTGATGGCAATTCCCTAACCCCATCAACTGGTACAATTACAGTTGATGCGGTAAATGATGGCCCTGACGTAAGTGCTGATACATCATTCACCATGAATGAAGATGGCACCATTTCAATTTCAGAAGATGACTTACTTGCCAACAGCACTGACGTTGAAGGTGATGCCCTTTCTGTCACAAACCTGTCTGTGGATGGCGGAACTCTTGAAGGCAATGCTGATGAGGGATGGACTTTCACACCTGACGGGGATTTCAATGGCGAAATCAATGTGTCTTACGATGTATCTGATGGGACAGACACAACGCAAGCGTCCGGCACCATTACGGTTGAAGCCGTAAACGATGCAGCCGAAGTCAGTGGCGATACCTCTTTCACAGTGAATGAAGATGGTTCCGTAACAATTACTGAAAGCGCATTGTTAGAAAATAGTTCTGATGTTGATGGCGATAACCTATCAGTATCAAACGTATCTGCTGATGGTGGAACACTTACAGATAATGGCGATGGCACGTGGACGTTTGAACCTGATGCGGATTTCAACGGCGACATCAACCTTTCCTATGATGTATCTGATGGCACAACCACAACGCCAGCAAATGGTACCGTTACAGTTGAAGCGGTAAATGATGGACCAGAAGTCAGTGGTGAAACATCCTTCACAGTAAACGAAGATGGCAGCGTTTCCTTTACAGATACAGATTTACTCTCCAATAGCTCTGATATTGAAGGTGATGATTTATCCATCAGCAATGTATCGGTTGACGGGGGCAGCTTAAGCGATGACGGGAATGGCAATTACACATTCACACCTGATGCGGATTTCAACGGCAATATCGATTTATCATATGATGTATCTGATGGAACAGACACTGTTTCAACGGGGGGAAGCATCACCGTTGATGCGGTAAATGATGGGCCAGTTGCTGGTGATGCAACTTCATTCTCAATGAATGAAGACAGAACAGTTACCCTTACAGAAGACCAACTTACAGCAAATACAACTGATATTGATGGGGATAACCTAACGGTTTCTAACTTATCTAGTGATGGTGGCACGATCGAAGATAATGGGGATGGCACATGGTCATTCACACCGGATGATGATTTCAACGGCGATATCAATCTATCTTATGATGTTTCTGATGGAACTGAAACTGTTGCAACAACGGGCAGTGTGACAGTGGAAGCAGTCAATGACGGGCCAGACGTCGGAGCCGATATTGAATATGAAATGGATGAAGACACACTCATCACCATTACAGAAACTGAACTTCTTGCCAATGCAACTGATGTAGAAGGTGATACCCTTTCTGTTCAAAACCTAACATCCGATAAAGGTACACTTAGCGACAATGGAGATGGAACATGGTCGTTTGATCCTGGTCATGATTTCCACGGCGATGTGGACCTCAGCTATGATATTTCCGATGGCACCGACACAACTGCAGCACAAGCTAGCATTACAGTAGATGATGTGGCTGAAGGCGGCAAAGGTGGTGGCAAAGGTGGTGGCAAAGGTGGTGGCAAAGGCGGTGGCAAAGGTGACTCTGATGGCGGAAAAGGCGACTCTGGCGGCGGCAAAGGTGACTCTGGCGGCGGAAAAGGTGGCGGCAAAGGCGGAGAAGACGATAACGAGCTCAACGAAATCGATGGTAATAACCACGACAATCGTATCACTGGAACAGATGGTGGCGATGAGATAGACGCCAAAAAAGGTGATGACCGTGTCAATGCCGGAGATGGAGATGATGATGTTGATGGCGGTAAAGGCGAAGATACTATTACTGGCGGTGATGGTAACGACACCATTGATGGCGGTGATGATAATGACGTGCTCTACGGTAACGATGGCAATGACACCATCGTCGGTGGAGATGGTGATGACCTGATCATTGGCGGTGCTGGCGATGATAATCTCAGCGGTGGTGCTGGTGATGATATGTTCAACTTCGGTGAAGGTTCGGGCAGTGATAATGTTGAAGGCGGCGAAGGCTGGATGGATACGGTCTATCTTGAAAACGAAGATGGCAGTGCGGTAACCAATACAGAAGATTGGACACTCGAACTGGATAACGGCTCCGTCGAAGAACAAGCTGACGGCTACATCCAACTATCAGACGATGCAGAAGGCACGATTACTTTCTCTGATGGTTCAGAATTGACCTTCGATGGCATTGAACGTTTTGAGTGGTAACCCCTAAATACTTCTTAAAAGGCGGATCTAATTTCAGATCCGTCTTTTTTGTTCCTTGACACAAACCCCTACAAAATGTGATTTGAAACAAAACGATTTGATTTTCTAAAAGGAATGAATAAATGTCTCTTTGCCCCTGTGGTTCACGCCAAGATTACGATGACTGTTGCGCACCCTTTCATAATGGTGATATTGCCCCCACTGCTGAAAAGCTCATGCGCGCACGCTACGCTGCTTTTGAAAAAGGCAAAACAGACTATTTGTCAGATACTTTGACGCCTGAAAGCCGTGCAGATTTTGACCCAGAAGAAACAGCCAAATGGGCAGCCAGCGCGAATTGGAAGAAATTAGAAATCGTCAAAACAACAGGCGGCCAAGAAGGTGACGATGAAGGCACTGTTGAATTTAAAGCCTATTTCAAAATGGACGCTCAACATCAAGTCCATCACGAAATCAGTACTTTTACCAAAACGGATGGTGCTTGGTTCTACGTCAGTGGTGATATGAACCCCAAGCAAGTACAACGCATCGTTTTAAATAAAGTTGGACGCAACGACCCTTGTACTTGTGGGTCTGGTAAAAAATATAAGAAATGCTGTGGTGCATAATTTTCATACATATGTAAGTATGAAAGAAGCATAAAAAAAAGACCTGCATAAGGGGATAATCATGAGCCAAATAAGAAAAGCAAAGCTTGCGAACGGCGTGTTCTGGCTCGATTTCCCCAATGCTGATTTACGAATTTTATGTGGCTGCCCAGCCGATGCCGTCAAACATATGATGAAACGCGGCGTGATCATCCCAAATGAAGCCAGTTCTGTGTTTCACGAGTCTGGTCCTAACGCGATTTTACTTTCTGACTTGGCAGTTCAAAAAGGCAGTTTTGCCAACCTCGCTGAATTCCCTGTTCTGCAAATGCTGTATCGCCAAGGTATGATCCTGCCCAATCACCCGGGAAATACAGGCGCAAAGCCCCTTATCATAGGGCATCCAGATCAACTTGAAGCACAAATTAAATATATTCATCGTGGCAATTATGGCCTGTTAAACGAAGAAGAAATCTTGGCAGCTGGTGCAACACCAGCCCAAGCCAAAGAATACATGCGCCTTAAATTAAAATTTGCTTTTGGTAAAATTGCCAACAGTGAAGAATTGCTCGATAATCTGATTATTGAAACAGGCTTAACCCCTATTCGAAACGGTGTCTCGGTGCGCCGCCTCGCCGTCAACGTCTTTGAATTTTCCTTTGAGGGAGAAACAATTACAGTTGATCTTAATCTGGGCGCAAATGAACTTTACACACCTTCCTATACCTTAGGGCGGTATCAAGTTGGCCGTGAATATTTTTCCATTATTCATTCTGGTGAAGGCGATGGTTGGGATATAGAACGCCCGAGCATGGCCAGCGTCATAACATTCCAAGGCAAGATCTACCTTATTGATGTCGGCCCTAACATTGAAACAACTCTTCACTCACTTGGTATTGATATAAGTGAAGTCGAAGGTATTTTTCAAACCCATTGCCATGACGATCATTTCGCAGGTTTGCCTTCTCTGATTAGATCAGATCATCGTATTAAATTTTATGCGACCAGACTGGTGCGTCATGCCACAGTTAAAAAATTAACAGCACTGACATCTTTGGATGAAAGTCGCTTTGAACAATTCTTTGAAATTTGCGACCTTGAAGATGATATCTGGAATAATATCGAAGGCTTAGAAGTGCGCCCGGTTGTATCCCCTCACCCTATGGAAACAACCATACTTTTCTTTCGTACCCAATGGGGTAGTGATTATAAAAGCTATGCGCATCTTGCCGATATTGCTTCTTTTGATGTTCTGGATAAGATGGTCACTGATGATAAGGATGCACCGGGCATTTCACAAAGCTACTGCGATGAAGTCAAAAAACTATATCGCACCCCTTGCGACATTAAAAAAATCGATAACGGCGGTGGCATGATCCATGGCATGGCAAAAGACTTTCAAGGGGATCAATCAGGCAAAGTCATTCTGGCCCATACAGCACGCCCCTTAAATGAGAACGAGCGCCAAATTGGAAGTGGCGCCCCTTTTGGTACCGAAGATGTTCTAATCCCAAGTAACCACAATTACTTATTCGGGCATGCTTATACTTACTTACGCTCTTTCTTCCCTGATTTACCACAAGATCAATTTCGTTTATTGCTGAACCATAAAGTCGTCAAATTCAACCCAGAAGAAATCATCCTTAAAGATGGGGACGAAATACAAGACACCTACTTCGTCCTGACCGGTGCTGTAGAAATGTTAGACCAGCAACGAAACCAGCATCACCGTATGTCTGCCGGCAGTTTTATTGGTGACATGTGCGGGCTTTACGATGCAAAATCAGCAGCAACCTATCGCGCCATCAGTTTTGTTAAAGCCTTAAAGCTGCCCATTGATATGTATAAGAAATTTGTCGAGCGAAACGACACATTTTCCGCCATATCAATGTTGGCTGAGAAACGAGAGCTCTTACAGAAGTCATGGATGTTTGGGGGTTCTATTTCCGATGGGGTTCAAAACGCCATTGCAGCAAGTATGCATGTGGTAAAAACAACTGCCATTCTGTCTAATTATGAAGCCATCCGTGATTACGTTGGCCTGGTGAAAGAAGGGACAGTCACACTAAAAATCGGTGATAGCGTCTTTAAAACGTTAGGACCAGGTGACGCATTATTCGAAGACCATGCGGTCTATGGCATGGAGAGCATTTTCACAGTTGAATATAGTGAACATGCAGGCATCGCAATGATCCCGATCCCCAGCATCAAAGAAATCCCTGTCGTCCAATGGAAATTGCTTGAAAACGTCAATAGACAAATGCGCGCGCTTGCGGACTCTCACGAATGGGATTCATCCCTTTTGCAATGGCGCGATGAATATAAAACCGACATTCAGATGATTGATACCCATCACAAAGAACTTTTATCCCTGACCTCTAGCCTAATCAAGGCATTAGAGAACAAAGACAACAGTGGAACCTTAATTTCTTTATCAGAAAAATTAGCCGATTACACACGTTTCCATTTTGATGCAGAAGAAGAACTGTTTAGCTGTTCTGGATACTCGGAATCTCATAGTCATAAGCTAAAACATAAAAAGCTGCGCAACCAAGTAGAAAACTTGAAAGAAGAGTTTTGCAAAGAAATTAACAAAGAGAAGTCCGAGTCAATTATACTCTTCTTAAAACGTTGGATATTGCTTCATATCTTATTAGAAGACCGCAAATACGCTTCTTTCCTAAATCAAAAAAATAATACGAAGTGAGCCCAACACACCTTTTTGGCTGGTAAAGCGAACAAAAAAATAGCGATAACAAGGCAAGGTTTAACCCTTAAACTGTTATCGCTATTTTTTAATTACTCAGCTGGAACTGTAGGCATTTTCAGACCAGAGATTTCCTGCATCATACGAATAACCTGCGCGCTGTAACCGGACTCGTTATCATACCAAACATAAAGCACCAGACGATTACCGTCTACGATTGTAGCTTGAGAGTCGACAACACCTGCGTGCGTTGATCCCACCATGTCACTAGATACCAATTCAGTAGAAGCAGTGTAATCAATCTGATCCTGCATTGAAGAATACAAAGTGATTTCACGCAGATAAGCATTCATCTCTTCAACGTTTGTTTCGCGTCCAAGGTTAAGATTCAAAATCGCCATGGAAACATTAGGTGTCGGAACGCGCACAGCATTACCCGTCAATTTCCCCGCCATCTCAGGCAGACATTTTGCAACCGCACTTGCTGCACCCGTGCTTGTTAGGACCATATTCAAGGCCGCACCACGACCACGACGATCACCTTTATGATAGTTATCAATTAAGTTTTGGTCGTTGGTATAAGAATGGATCGTTTCAACATGCCCGTTGTTAACACCGAACTCATCATTGATCGCCTTAAGAACTGGCGTGATGGCATTAGTCGTACAAGAAGCTGCACTCAATATTTTATCTGTATCATTGATATCTTCATGATTGACACCATAAACGATATTTTTGATGTCATCTTTGCCTGGTGCCGTCAAAAGCACTTTGCTTGCGCCTGCACATTTAAGGTGTTCGCTTAAGCCTTCAACATCGCGCCACATACCCGTGTTATCCACGATCAAAGCGTTCTTAATGTCATAGTCCGTGTAATCGATTTCGGCAGGAGAATTAGCATAAATGACTTTGATATAAACACCATTTGCAATGATCGCATTTTCATCTTCATCCACTTGGATAGTGCCATTGAATGAACCATGAACTGAATCACGACGCAACAAGCTTGCGCGTTTTTTCAAGTCACCTGTTTTACCACCGCGCACAACAATCGCGCGAAGGCGCATTTTATTACCAGAACCAACACGGTCAATCATCATGCGCGCCAACAAACGACCAATACGACCAAAACCATAAAGAACAACGTCTTGTGGTTCTTGTAAGATTGTATCCTTACCCGTATTGATGCTCGCCAAATGCTCTGCCAAAAATGCAGCGGGATCGCCACCCTCTTTCATAAAGCTGTGGCACAGTTTACCCAAATCGATGCGCGCTGGTGCCAAGTTCATGTTGATCATGACTTTAACCAGCTCTAGGCTTAGGCTGATGTTCAATTCTTCGCCAACCATTTGCAAAGCAAAGCGATGCGCCTTAATGATAGAGATGGTGGAGTTATTCAGGATACGGCGTCCAAAGATTCTGATTGTCACGCCGTTATCACGGTACAACTGCCCAACCAATGGAATCATCTGTTCAGCCGAACTTTGCTGCTCTTTCCACTTATCAAAGTGTGAGGCGCTCGAATTGGTCATGCTCATAAATCCCTTTGTCATATATAAAGTGCTAGGCTGAAAACCACGGATCGAATATGGCTCTCAAATTTTGTCCAGAACATAGACAAACTAGCGCTAAAAAGAAACCATAAACTGCTCTCAAACCGGAACGAGATAAATCAAAAGAGCCAAAGCCCTCTTAAGCAGCTCAGTACAAAAGAAAAACCCTGTAAAGACGTTTGCCTTACAGGGTCTTGAAAAACAGATCGCACTTAAACTAACTCATCTGAAACTGTTATTGATACCATCAAGAACGTGATTTCCGGGGCATAGAGTCTTCTCATCCAAAGTATTCAAGGGTGTATCTGTTGTACCAAGGAAATCATGCATATCGCGCAAAGTTGGATCGCAATAAAGCAAGCCTGTCAACATCTCTCCATTTACCCGATGATTTTCAATCGCATTAATGGCTGCAAAACGATCAGTTGGATCGTAGCCGTCTTTGCCTTTATGCAAGCGAATGATCGAACCATCATGTAAACAGATGTCCTTGCTTTCTCCTTCTGGGTATTGCGTTGTGATTTCTTCTCGTGTGGGAACAAAGTCTACAATATTTCCGGCCTCAACATGATCACGTACATAATCATAACTGCGTGTCGATGTTGCATGATTGTTAAAGGTCACACAAGGAGACATGATGTCAACGAAGGCAAAACCTTCGTGACAAATGGCAGCTTTAAGCAAGGGGACCAACTGCTCTTTATCACCTGAGAAACTCCGCGCAACAAAAGTTGCACCAAGCTGCAAGGCCATTGTTGGTAGATCGATTGCATCCCAAAGGACCTCATCACCTTTTTTACTTTTAGAACCTTTATCAGCTGTTGCGGCTGTTTGCCCCTTAGTCAGACCGTAAACACCATTGTTAGCAACGACATAAGTCATATTAAGTCGACGGCGCACCACATGAGCAAACTGCCCCATACCGATAGAGGCCGTATCGCCATCCCCAGACATACCAATATATTTCAGGCTTTTATTTGCCATACTGGCACCTGTCGTTACCGAAGGCATACGCCCATGCACAGTGTTAAAACCATGTGATTTATCTAAAAAATAAGTTGGCGCTTTCGATGAACAGCCTATGCCTGAAAGTTTTGCAATTTCATGCGGTTGAATCGACAGTTCAAAACAGGCTTGAACAATAGCAGCGCCCACCGCATCGTGACCACAGCCTGCGCACAATGTTGATAGCGAACCTTCATAATCACGATAAGTGAGACCCAGATCATTTTTAACAAGGTTTGGGTGCTGAAATTTTGATTTAATGTAGCTCATTTCTTTTACCCTCTTGCTGCTTTTTTAGCTGGTTTAATGACAATTTGATCAATGATTGCACGACTTATAAAATCAGCTGTAATCGGCATGCCATCGTAATGGCAGACTTTAACCAATTTTTTAGGGTTCTGTTCCAACTCGTTAATCAACAAAGATCGCATTTGACCATCACGATTTTGTTCAACCACAAAAATTTGCTCATGTTGATCAATGAAATTTTCAACCGCCTTACTGAAGGGGAATGACCTGATCCGCATCCCATCCACATGATAACCTTGAGACGATAAGACATCAAAAGTTTCAGTCATCGCTACGTTGGTTGTTCCGTAATAGATGACCCCCACTTTGCTGCCAGAATTTGCTTCATGCATTTCAGGCTGAGGGATCATTTCAGAAGCGGTGCGGAATTTTCTTTCCAAACGTTGCATGTTCTTCACATAAATTTCACCGCGTTCCGTATAGGCTGCAAATTCATCACGAGAAGTCCCTCGTGTAAAGAATATGCCTTTTTCTGGGTGTGTTCCGGGATAGGTACGATAACAAATACCGTCCCCGTCCACATCAAGGTAGCGTCCAAACTGTTCGACTTCCTCAAGCTGTTCAGCGTTCAATACTTTACCACGGTCATAGATGCGATCATCATCCCAAGAAAGCTCCTGCGTTAGGTGATCATTCATGCCCAAATCAAGATCGCTCATGATCATAATAGGAGTTTGCAAACGTTCTGCTAGATCAAAACCATCAGCAGCCATTTCAAAACATTCTGTTGGCGAGGATGGAAGTAAAAGAATTTGTTTGGTATCGCCGTGCGACGCATAGGCACAAGCCATGATATCAGATTGCTGTGTCCGCGTCGGCATCCCAGTTGAGGGGCCCGCGCGTTGAACATTCATCAAAACAACCGGAATTTCTGCAAAATAGGCTAGACCAAGGAATTCACTCATCAAAGACACACCCGGACCTGAGGTGGCCGTGAAAGAACGTGCCCCGTTCCAGCCCCCACCGATCGCGATACCGATTGCCGCCAATTCGTCTTCGGCCTGCATGATCGCAAAGTTCTTTTTACCCGTTGCAGGATCAATCCGTAGGCGATTACAGTATTTTTCAAAATTTTCAACAACAGAAGTCGATGGCGTGATGGGATACCAACCTGCCACCGTCGCACCACCGTATACCGCACCAAGACCTGCAGCCGTATTACCATCCATCAAAATGCGATTACCCACTTTATCAGAACGTTTCACAGTGATCCCCAACGGACATTTAAAATATGTCGAGGCATGTTGATAACCGAGTTCCAAAGCATGTACGTTCGAAGCAACCAGTTTTTCTTTACCTTTAAATTGATCCGCAATCATGTCTTTAAGGACATCAAATTCAATATCAACTAAAGCTGCCAACGCCCCAATGTAGATCACATTTTTAAACAACTGACGTTGTCGGGGGTCGCTATATTCACGCAGACAAATTTGAGAGATCGGCATGCCTAAGAATGTGATGTCTTTACGCATCAACTGAGGATCAATTTCCTTTGTAGAATCATAAAGGAAGTACCCTCCCGACACGACATTAGCAACGTCCGCGACCATACTTTGAGAGTTCATCGCAACAACGATATCGGCACCACCTTCACGTCGCGCAAGATAGTCTTTCTCGCTGATGCGCACATCAAACCAAGTTGGCATCCCTTGAATATTGGAGGGAAAGACATTGCGCGGGCTCACGGGGATACCCATACGGAAGATTGCTTTTGCAAACATGTTATTGGCGCTTGCCGAGCCCGTACCGTTGGTGTTGGCAAAGCGAATAACGAATTCGTTTACTGAATTAATCTGTTTCATCGTTAAGCCACCCCAATCGTCGTCGCTTTAAATAAGAATTTCTGCATATCCCAAGCCCCTGTCGGACACCGTTCTGCACACAGACCACAGTGAAGACAGACGTCTTCGTCTTTAACCATAATTTTTCTGCTTTTCAATTCAGTTGAGACGTAAATGTCTCTGTCATTTCCGGGTGCAGGAACGCGCAAGCGCGAGCGAAGGTCATTTTCATCTCCACCCGAAATAAAGTTGATACAATCCATCGGACAAATATCTTCACACGCGACACATTCAATGCAACGATCTTCGAAGAAAACAGTTTGAACATCACAGCTAAGGCAACGTGCTGCCTCGCTTAAAGCAAGTTTTTCATCAAAGCCGAGTTCGACCTCTGCAGCTATATTTTCCAGTGCTTCTTCCAAGTTCATGATCGGCACTTTGTTACGTGGATCATTAGAAATGACACTTTGATAGGACCATTCATGAATGCCCATTTTTTGCGATGTCATTGTATAATCGCCAAAGGGGATGTCATTAAGTTCTTTGTCATCTTGTAAGTAACGATCAATAGAGGCTGCGGCAACATGACCGTGTGCCACCGCTGTAATGATATTTTCCGGACCAAAGGCCGCATCACCAGCAAAGAAGACTTTTTCATTACTGGATTGGAACGTGTCTTTATTTAAAACAGCCATACCCCAATCATCAAATTCGATACCAAGATTACGTTCAATCCAAGGGAAGCTAGCATCTTGACCCACAGCAACCAAGACAAGATCGCATTCAACAAGAACGGGGGCTTCGCCAGTGGAAATCAGTTTACGTTTGCCTTTTTCCCAATGGGTTTCAACACGGTCAAATTCGACCCCGATAAATTTCCCATCTTCAACCACATAACGAAGCGGCGTGTGGTTTGGCAAAATTTCAACTTTTTCCGCCATGGCGTCTTCGCGTTCCCACGGAGATGATTTCATCTCATCATAACTGGAACGAACGATGGCTTTCACATCCTTGGCACCCAGGCGGAGCGCTGTACGCGTACAATCCATTGCCGTGTTACCGCCACCCAAAACGACGACACGTTTAGGTGCTTCTTTAATATGCTCGAACGTAACACCTGCAAGCCAACTGATGCCAATTTGCACATGTTCGCCAGCCTCTTCTAGACCCGGCATGTTGAGCGGGCGACCAGAGGGGGCACCTGTGCCAACCAGAACACAATCAAAGCCTTCATCCAAAATGGCTTTCAAAGATGTAACATCTTCACCAAAACGTGCCTCAACACCCATATCAAGAACAACATCAACTTCACTGTTGAGTGTATCAAGAGGAAGGCGAAAAGATGGAATTTGTGTCCGCATCATGCCACCGCACATATTATCGCGTTCAAACAATGTGCATTCATATCCCAATGGCATAAGGTCGCGCGCAACCGTCAAGGACGCGGGACCACCGCCAAGTAAAGCAATTTTTTTACCGTTCTTTGTCTTTGGGATTTTGGGCAGACGATCCTTTATGTCTTCTTTATTATCAGCTGCTACTCGTTTCAAACGACAAATCGCAACGGGTTTTTCTTCAACACGTTGACGACGGCACGCTGGTTCACATGGACGATCACAAACACGCCCAAGAACACCAGGAAAGACGTTAGCCTCCCAATTGACCATATAAGAGTCCGTATAACGGCGCGCTAAAATAAGGCGGATATATTCAGGAACGGGCGTATGTGCCGGACAGGCATACTGGCAATCAACAACTTTATGAAAATGCTGGGGATCAGTGGTATTAGTGGGCTTCATGACAAACCTATTTTTGATTCTATAATATGAGCGGACTGTATGGTGTCATTCGTAAAATCTAATAACTTTTTATATATCAGAAGTTATCGAATTGTCAGACTAAATTATATAGTTTTTTATTCTCATCAAAAACCAAGGAACCGTCAGGATAAATTCAACACAGTTTATTACTATTCAAAGGAACTCAAATAGCTTCTTCTAAACAAGTCACTCTTAATACTGATGAACAAATAAAAATGTTTTTTTCATTGTTATGAGGCTACTTCCACCCTAAATTAAATATAAGATAGCCTGACATAGAAAACAGGACATAAATGCAAAAAAACAACATACGTTACTACTTAAAACTATTCGCCCTTGTGGCTTTATTATTCGCCTCAACAGCTAAACCTGTGCAAGCGCTTGAATTGGGTTTAACGCCAAGCCATGTTTATGGATTATGGCTAAACATCAATAATGTCTATATTCAGCTTCAAAAAGAAAAAGGCATAACTGATGAAAAGCTAAAACACCTTCAAAAGATGGAACCAAACAATTTTAAAGGAAAAGAGCCCTCTGACGTGCTCGAACGTTCACGTCAAATTCAAGAAAGTTTGATTACACTATTCTCCTTAAAAGCGGTTAAGCCGACCCCCGATTGGGTAATCCATTTCCAAGACATTGAAGGCGCGAATCAACAAACATCCGTCACACCAAGTGAAGTCTACATACTCGCCTCTTGGATTCTAAATAACATGGTCGAACAATATGCAGAAACCACCCATGGTGCAAAACCTATAAGTTCTTTCTACAAAGAACACAGTTATACAAACATGATGCCCAGTGATGTGTTTGCGCTCGTTGATTTATTCAGTCGCCGAATGAAGGAATATAAATAATATGCTTCCTTCCATACGTATCGCCACTTACAGCAAGATCGTAGCCTTTTGTCTTTTATTGGCCGTATCCAGCGCTGTAACCTTTTCGCTCATATCATATAATAACGCTCAAAACGTTGAGACGAACTGGAAAAAATTCCAAAAAAATACAGCACAAAAAGCCTTACTTTTAAGTCATATTCGCGCTCTTCTTGGCTATAACGGTATGATCCATCATTTCAAAAATTTTGTTTTACGCGGGGATCGCCAAAACATCATTTCAATGCAAAAAAATTTATTGGAACTTTCTGTTGCCCTTACCGCCTATCAATCGCTTGGTCTTGATGTAAAGGAACAAAAATCTTTTCAAACTCTACTCATTACCGTGGAAGAGTATAAAAAAAGAGCCCGCATCGTGGAGTTACTTTTAATCAAAGGGCGTACATCTGTTGAAATAGATGCAATGGTTAAAATCGATGACACTGCAGCAATTAATGCCCTAGAAATATTAGAGAGTAAAGTCACTGTATTTTATCGTCAAAATTCAGAAATCGTAACTTCTGCTGTTCAAAAAATCACACTGGTAGCAAAGGTTTTCGGCGCTGGGTTGGTCGTTCTTTTACTTGCACTTTCCACCTTAACCATTTGGTTTACCAATTGGCACCTCATACGCCCTTTAAATAGCCTAGTATCTGCTTTTAAACGAGTAAACCCGCATAACCCAGGCAACACACGCTTACCCATTAATGATTCCTGGGGAGAAACGGAACTTTCATCGCTTGCACGATCTGGCAATGAATATATTGCTGCCGTGCATGAACATGCACTCTCTCGACAAAGTGCCGAAGCAGAACTCAAAGACAATGAAGAACATTTGCGCACAGTTGTTGAAAATGCCGTTGATGCAATCATCACAATAAACAACAAAGGCATCATCACAAGTTTTAACACCGCAGCTCAATCATTATTTAATTATGATGAAAATGAAGTTTTGGGCGAAAATGTTTCAATCCTCATGCCAGAACCCTTTCAATCAATGCATGACCAATACCTTAAAAACTACGAAGATACAAAAATCTCAAAGATCATTGGTATGGGACGAGAAGTCGAAGGCCAACGCAAAGATGGTACGACCTTCCCTTTACGTTTAGGTGTCAGTGAAACCAAGACGTCAAAAGGTGTGGGGTTCACTGGTGTTATTCGTGATTTATCCGCACAAAAAGATACAGATGCTAGATTACAAATGGCAAAAGAGGCTGCAGAAAAAGCAAACCAAGCAAAGTCTGAATTTCTATCCAGTATGAGCCATGAACTCCGAACTCCTATGAATGCGATAAATGGCTTCACACAACTGATGA
>Ga0209345_10003687_pt1 | contig 15529 bp, 10 predicted proteins | sample Cruoilmetagenom7_FD_187294 | JGI IMG/M metagenome (GOLD analysis project Ga0209345, IMG submission 187294) | Oil polluted marine microbial communities from Coal Oil Point, Santa Barbara, California, USA - Sample 7 (SPAdes) (version 2) | ecosystem: Environmental > Aquatic > Marine > Oil seeps ... | reverse complement strand
TTTCCGGCCACAACATACGGGTACATTGAAGCCGCTCAATCGGGCGATCAGGTGAAAGAGGCTTTAAATTTTGTGGAAAAGCCAGAAGCCGCAACCGCCGAGAATTATTTGAAAGCTGGCCGGTATTTCTGGAATGCCGGAATATTTCTGTTCAAAGCGGGGGTGATGCTCGACGCGTTTGAACGATACAGTCCTCGAGTTCTGGAGCAAACTCGTGCAGCGCTCGGAAGGCCCAGCCAACGCACATGGAACCTCGATCCCGAACGGTTCCAGTCAGTAGAGAACATTTCTATCGACTACGCTATCATGGAGCGGAGCCCGAATATTCAAGTATTGCCAGTCGATATGGGGTGGAGTGACGTCGGTGGTTATGATGCTCTCTGGGAGATGTCCGCAATGGACGATGATTCAAATGTAACTCATGGACCTGTTGTTGTAGAAAAATCAAACCGGCTTTTTGTCCGATCAGAAGGCCCGGTCGTATGCGTTTCTGGTCTAAAAGACTGTGTAGTAATAGCCACGCCCGATAACGTCATGGTAACACCACGAAAAGACCCAAGTGCAGTAAAGTTGTTAGGAACGATTGCTCAAGCTCGACATCATTCGCTGCCGATGACGGAAGCGATCAGGAATCGTGCAAAGACCCACTTATGGAATTGTTTCGATGCGTGGAGTAAAAATGGCTGGGACGACAAGAACGGCGGCTTCGTCGAGCAACTCAACCTTGACGGCACGCCCGATATTCAGGCGGCGCGTCGTACTAGAGTTCAGGCGAGGCAGGTCTTCAGCTTTGCACGATCGATTGGTCTTGGTTGGTCGGGGCACGAGGCCGCGCACGATTTAGTAGCTAAGGGTCTGCACCATCTCGACACAGTCTGTAAACACCCGGATGGTGGCTGGGCTCATCTGGTCGACGCTAAAGGGATAATTGTGGATCCGACTCGCGATTTATACGACCATGCGTTTGTAATGACGGCGGGGGCTGCAGCATACCAAGCTACCGGGAATGAGCACGGTTTGGAAATCGCCGAGGAAGCAATCGCGTTTGTTGATGAAGTGCTGTTGGACGAAGATAACGGCGGATATTTTGAGAGTGTTCCTCGTTGTAATGGTCGGCGTGCTAATCCACATATGCATTTGTTAGAAGCATTTCTCATCTTGCACGGTGCAACTCGAAACCTTGACTACTTGAGTCGTGCAAATGAAATTGTTGATTTGTTTGAGAGCAAGCTCTTCTCGCCCAAAGATAACATCTTGCGTGAGGGTTTTAATGACGAATGGAGCCCCCTTCAAAGTGAAGAAGGACGAATATTTGAGCCGGGTCACCATTACGAGTGGTCGTCTCTACTCGCTATGCACGATAAGAGAACCAACCGAGATACTGGAAGTTGGCGTCGTCGCATGATCCTCAAAGCTGATAGGTTTGGTCGTGATAGCGTTAGAGGCCTCGCTTACGGTTCTGTGTTGGCGGATGGCACTCTTATCAACGCCAATCAACGCATATGGCAGCAATTGGAAATGTTTAGGGCCAGGCTTTTGCATCCAGAAACCGCTGCTGCTGGTGATGCGAATAAGATATTCGAAATGATTGAACTGCATTATTTTGGCGGGATGCCATTTGGAACCTGGCGCGATGAGATTGATGCCGAAGGCAAGCCAATCTCAAATACAATTCCTGCTAGCATTCTGTACCATCTTGTTTCAACGCTGAGCCCGGCGTTCATTTCTGATCCGCGTCAGTTGGGTCCGCGACCACATCAAAATTGAATCTAAGCAATCTTTACCCCTGGAATGCCTTCAATGCCGAACTACCGAGTTTGCTCGGTTGTTCGCAGAATACGTTATCAGAGAGGGACTTTTTGTAGGAGTTGTGTGGCGAGCGCCTGAACGCGTCTCGGGCCGCAGAAGTTGGCAATTCGCGTTCGCGCAACCTCCGCGAATTGGTAGCCATAGCTGCGATCCGATTCCAACCGACGAAGAATTTGTGCTGCGGCTTCAATGTCTGGCTCGGCCCAAACGGCACCAGCAATTTTGTAGTGCATACATTCGTCGGAAACCGGAACCAGACTATAGGGAACAAGCGCCGCCGACTCCGTATTTGAATAATATAAATTACCTGACCAAGCTGTCGCGACTACAGGTATTCCTAGTGCCATTGCTTCAGCGGGTCCGATACCAAAACCTTCTGCTCTATGTAGCGAGATAAACAAATCGGAACTCGCAATTAGTGCCCAATGTTGGCGGGCATCAAGTGACTTGTTTACTATAAAAATATTTTTTGATTCGCCAATTGCCTCGTGCAAAATGAGTGCTTCGTCGGATGTAGGGTTAAGGTTCCGGACCTTTACGATGAGTCGACAATCGGTCCGTCCCCCAAATGCCTGTTTGAATGCGGCTATAGCCCCTGCAGGATTTTTCCGCTCAAAGCTCGATAAGGTATCCGCCATAGCGAGCAGCGTAAAACTGGCGTTTTCCTTTCCTTGTTTCTTATCGACTAAAAAATTGGGAGCGCTTATAGCGATTGGAAGAATTCGTACGGGTGGGGCAGAACCATGCAGTCGAAACGCCTCTGCCCCGAAATTGGATAGAGCCCATATCTCGTTAATGTAGGGAAAAGCCTTCTCCCATCCTGGGGGAAACGCACGCAACTCCCAAGCCCAAGCCCCAATAACGCGCCACTTTCGCCCTCGACGAAGTCCTAGTTTACGCAGACTAACAATTGTTTCCGGTCCGTTGACGTGCAAAATCAGGGTGCCCGTTTTTCCTGTTGGAAATGGTTCGAGAGGGATGTCGCATTCGAAGTCTAACGTCGAAAGCAAATCACTCAGATCTACGGCCGTGACTTTATAGCCAGCGGCTTTCAATGCGCGGTATGTTGAGCGTGACCATGCACCAAGGCCGCTAGCTGTTCGAAACATTCCCGCAACAACTACTGGCTCACCGGGGGATATTCCAGATGGTATTCGGTTCGGTCTGGCCAGGGAGGCTTTGAGGTACCAATCCCAAAAAGAGCTACGAACAGAAGGCGGGAGTGTTCGCCATATTAACAGGATAAGTCTGTGTATCATGACGTCCATATGTATCGGTTGCTAAGCAGCAGCAAGTCGCTATAGGAGGCGTTTAACCCTTCTTGGGTCAGTATCAAGTATACATTTTTTGTGTTCGGCTTTTTGCCACAAACGCGGGTGCTAAAGCGCTATTGACGGGCAGCGTTTAGCGTTAAATTGTACACTCGAAATAGAGAAACGGTGTTGAGGTTTCACATGCCAGCGAAATATTTCGAGCTGGGTAACAACCAGATTAATGCCGCATTGATCGATGTCGTGACCGGATTATCACGTTGGCGTCTTTGGATGTCGCTTGCGGCGGAAGATATCCGCCTTCGGTTTAAGCGTACGTATATAGGAGTTCTGTGGACCACTTTATCATTTGCGCTTTTTGTTGGCGTGAAGGTGGTCATTTTTTCGCCATTTACAGACGCTGACAGTGCTTATTTTACAAATTATGTGGCGATCGGTTACTTTGCCTGGATGTTCATAACAGCAATGATTACTGACGGGTGCAATGTTTTCATCAATGCTGAGGGCTGGATGAAGGGCGCGCGACTCCCTTTAACGTTATTTGTCAATGTAAGCATGATGCGCTCTCTGGTTCTAACTCTATTCAACTTCATAGTGGTTGTAGGCTTAATGGCAATTTATCATGTCATTCCGACTTGGGCTGCGCTGTGGTCTTTAGTCATGTTTTTACTCTTTGTAATTAATGGTTTCAGCCTACATTTTATTTTGGGTATTCTTTGTGCCCGCCATAGGGATGTCGCTCATTTGGTTCAGGCAATCTTGCGAGTCATGTTTTTCCTTACACCGATTTTTTGGCTTCCAGAACAGATGGGTCATTTGTGGAGGTATCTAGTCTACAATCCATTTGCGCATTTCTTGATTTCTTTTCGTGATCCTCTACTTACGGGCATAATACCGTGGGACAGTTTTGTCGTCGTAACGTCGTTTACGGTAGGCCTTCCAGTTTTGGCGTTTTTTCTTCTCGCTTTTGCGCGCCGCCGCATCATTTTTTGGCTTTAGACCATGGCTTCAATCAAGTTGAAAAGTATCACACTTAGCTACCCAATACTTGGCGGTGCGAAACCCAAAGCAGCTGGGCGATCGGTACTCAGCGGTGCCGGTTCAGTCATCAAGGACGGTGCGAATAGAACACGCAGCATTGTCGCTCTTGAAGACATTTCGTTCGATCTGCGGGATGGCGACCGGCTTGGCCTTATTGGACGCAACGGGTCTGGTAAATCGACATTACTACGGGTAATAGCCGGAATTTACGAACCGTTGGAGGGGCAAGCGCAAATCGAAGGTGCTGTAGCCGGCTTGTTTTCAGTTGGTATTGGCGTGCATTCTGAGACAACAGGGTATCGCAATATCATGCTGTCGGGTTTGATGGCCGGCTATTCTCGCGAGCAAGTTACCGGCATGATGCCGGAAATCGCGGAATTTTGTGATCTTGGAGAGTATCTGGATATGCCGGTCCGTATGTACTCAAACGGTATGGCGATGCGCCTCAAATTTGCTTGCGCCACTGCGTTCGACGCCGACATCATCCTGATGGACGAATGGCTCGGCGCAGGCGACCCTTCCTTCCAAGGCAAAGCGCAAAGGCGACTGCGCAAGATGGTCGACGATGCCGGCATTCTCATGCTCGCCTCGCACAATCACACGGTCATCCGAAAATCCTGCAACAAGCTCGCCTGGCTTGATCGCGGCCGGCTGCGCGCGTTCGGCGAAGTCGAGGAAGTGCTCGCCTACCATGACGAAGCCACACGGCCTCCGGCCCCGCCAGCCAAGACCGCGCGCCAGATCGAGAAAGAGCGCGACCGGGCCGCGCGCATCGAGGCGGATCGCGAGAGGCGGCGGCAGGAAAAGCGGATCGAACTGAAGCGGGAAAAAAGGCGTCAGGAAAAGCGCAAGCAGATCGCCGAGGCGAAGAAGATGGCCGCAGACGCAACGCACGATGCTGATTCGACGACGTGACCCGGATGCGGCGGCCCGATTCGATTACCGGCACCTCCATCCCCTGGCTCGTCTCGCACGGCAATGAGCACAAGACGCTGGGCGGGCCGACGACGCGCCTCCTGCAGATCGAACGCACGGTCAAGGCCGGGGGCCGCGAGATCGTCTCTTCCTCGCGGTTTGCCGACGCCCTGCGCACCGACACGCCGCCAGAGCTGGTCCACGTCTTCAATTCCTGGGCCCTGAAATCGGCACTGACGACACTGGGCCTCGCCCGCAGGACCGGCGCGCCGGTCGTGTTCTCACCCATCATGCTGAACCTTGCTGACCGGGCGTTCTATGATTTCGGGATCAAGGCGCTGCTGCGGCAGGCAACCACAGATGCCCAGATCGTCGATGGCGCGGCGATGATCAAGGACCTGACGCCGGTCTGGGATCCCCAGTCCGGCACCGCCCCACGGCAAGGCGAGGCCAGCCATTTCGACATGCTGCGCCGCCAGACCGCGCTGGCCGATCATCTCATCTGCCTCAGCGCTTATGAGCAAAAGCTGCTGGGGGCGGTCGGGGTGCCAGAGGGAAAGTCGACGATCGTACCCAATGGTGTGGACGCGCAAACCATGGCTGCGGGGGACAAGCAGGCCTTTGTCGACGCGTTCGGGCTCAAGGATTTTGTGCTGATGGTTGGCCGGATCGAGCCGCGCAAGAATCAGGCGCTGGCCGCCTTCGCGCTGCGCGACCTGGATGTGCCGCTGGTCTGCATCGGCCATGTCGGCGACCCGGACTATTTCGAACAGCTCAAGCGCTGGGCCGGCCCGCGATTGATTCACATCGACCGGATCACGGACCGGGCCGTGCTGGCCGGCGCCTACAAGGCGGCCCGCGTGCTGGTCCTGCCGAGCTGGAGCGAAGGCGCGCCGCTGGTGGCCCTTGAAGCGGCCGCTGCGGGCACGCCGCTGATCCTGTCGGAAATGTCGTCCGAGCGTGAATATTTCGGCGACTGGGCCGACTATGTGCACCCCTGCGATCTCGACGGGATGCAGCGCCTTGTGCAGCAACAACTGGACACGCCGGACAGCGATGCCCGCCGCGCGGAACGCTCGGCGATGGCTTGCGAGCGCTTCAGTATCGAGCGGCACGCCACGAACACAATGGCAGTCTATGACAAGATGCTGGTGGCAGCGTCCGCTCCCAAGACACAGAACGCGGCGGCGCCGGTCATCCTGGATGCCACGCATCTCGCCCACCAGATCAATGCCAAGTCGCCGCTGACGGGGGTGCCTGCGGTGGAACTGGAACTCGGAAAGGCCCTGCTGGCCGCAGACGACACGGCGCGCGTCATGGTGTGGAGCTCACGGGCGCGCAGGCATTTCCCTGTGCCGAGCGAGGCGTTCGGGACCGAGACGATGGGGCCGTTTGCCGACATGGATGGGCCGGCGCCCGAGGCCTTTGACCTCACCTGTCAGCCTGCAGAAATCCGCATCTCCCCTACACGGATAAATACACGGAAGATGCACGAAAGAAGCCCGGGCATTGCCCGAAGGGCCTTGACCCTGTTCAAGCACGCCCTCAATGTCCTGCCGGGCGGGCTGCATCGCGGCGCCGTAGGCATCCTGCGACGGGCCAAGCCCGCGTTTTCGCCCATCGTCCTGCCCGAGCATCACCTGCTCCAAAGCGCGCGGACGGGTCCGCAGCGAACCCGGATCAATGATGCCAGTGCCGGCCAGGTCCGCCTCAGCGTGAGCCTGCGCCCGCAAGCGCACCAGACCTTTCCCGATCTTCCGCGCGGCGCCCGCCTGATCGTTCTCGGCCATGCCTGGATCTCGAATGACCGCTATCTCGACGACCTTGCCGAATGCGTTGCCCGTAACGACCTGAAACTATGGGTGCATATCCCGGACATCCTGTATGTCACCCGGCCCGACACGTTCGACGCCGAGACCTCGGCGACTTTTGCCGCCCGCCTGCTGCGCATCCTGGAAATGGCCGATACGGTGATCACGATTTCAGGCCAGTCGGTGGCTGAAATCCGCGCCTTCGCCGAGTCCCACGGCCTGGACCGCGCCATCCGGCGCATCATTCTCGGGACGCCGCAGCTCGACACGGACAGCAAATCCGCGCCGCAGCAAACCGAAATCCTGTCGCCCTATGTGCTCTATGTCGCCAGCATGAGCGAGCGCAAGCGCCATGACTTCCTGATCGACGCCTGGCGGGCGGCGCGCGCCCAGAGCGCAGCGGTGCGCGGCGCACGGCTGATCCTTGTCGGCCGCCCGCTTGGTGGCTTCGAGCGGTTCGCCGACGCCGGCCATCAGGCCCACCTGGCCGAGGACGGCATCACGGTCGTCAATGGCTGCAGCGCCGACCATCTGGCGCGCCTGTACCGCCATGCGGCCTTTACCGTTTACCCCTCGGCCGCTGAAGGCTGGGGCCTGCCGCCCGTCGAAAGCCTGCTGATGGGCAAGCCCTGCCTGATTTCCGACAGTCTTCCGGTCGCACAGGAAATCGACAGCGCGGGCCTGAAGCGCGTGCCGACACTGTCTGCGGATGCGTGGACCAACGCCCTCAGCGACTGGCTCGATTCGCCGGACTCATTGCAGGCGGCGACCGGTCAGGCCCGCGATTTCAAGCCGCCCGCCTGGGCCGCTGCGGCCGATATATTGCTCAAGGCCTGACGCCTGCTCCTGCGGGATAGGCCGACGCCTGTCCGCCCCCACCTGAACCGCGCGTATAATGCCGCCCGTAACCTGCGGAGCGCGACCCATGCCAGATGCAACACCGGCCCTCGGCCTGCCCTATCTCCTGCCCAACCAGGCCCAGAAACACATCACCCATAATGAGGCGCTCGCCGTGCTCGACGTCGTGGTCCAGCTGGTGCTGCGAGCGTATGACCAGACGGTGCCGCCCGGCACCCCTGACGAAGGCGACAGCTATGGCCTGGCATCCACGCCGTCGGGCGCCTGGGCTGGCCATGGCGGCGAGATCGCGTCGTGGCAGGACGGCACATGGTAGTTCCTTGCGCCGCAGGCCGGGTGGCGTGCGTGGAGCGCGGCTGACGCGGCCCTGCTGGCGTTCGACGGCACCGCGTTGCAGCCGCCGGGCTTCAACCCGGTGGCGCTGCTGGGCGTCAACACATCGGCCGACACGACCAACCGCCTCAGCGTGAAAAGCCCGGCCAGCCTGTTCGATCATGCGGGCAGTGATCACCACCTCAAGGTCAACAAGGCCGCCGACACCGACACGGCCAGCCTTCTCTTCCAGACCGGCTATTCCGGGCGGGCGGAGTTCGGCACGACCGGCGACGACAATTTCCGCATCAAGGTCAGCCCCGATGGCACGGCCTGGACCGAAGCGCTGACCATCGACAAGGCGACCGGACGGGTCGGTGTGCGGACGGCTGCGCCCGCGTTCGACCTGGAGGTAAATGGCCAACTCGGCTGCACGTCCGCGAGTCCTGGCATTTATCTCACCGAAACGGATCAAGCGGTCGATGAGCGCATCTGGCGGGTAACCAGCGGTGGCGGAAACTTCTTCGTGCAGACCGTGAACGATGCCGGTACGATCGCGCAGCAGGGCCTGGTGATGACGCGCGACGGGACCACTATTGATAGTGTCCGCTTGCTAAGCGAAGGCATCATCGCCTTGTTCATCGCGACGGGGCAGAACGTCGCCATCGGTCACACCGCGCCGAGCACCCGCCTGCACGTCAACGGCCCCGACCGCGTTGGCCAATATGCCAAGGCTGCCCTGCCCGCTGCCGCGACAGTGGGCGCTGGCACCGTCGCCTATGTCACCGACGCCAACGGCGGCGCCCAACTCGCCTTCTCGGATGGCACAGACTGGCGTCACGCGAGCGACCGCGCGGTCGTGTAGAGTAGCCAACCCCGAGAGCAGTGGCACGGAGGCAAGAGGCATTTCTGCCTAATTGAGATGTTCGGCATAAACCGCTAGATACCGACCAGAATCGTTGTGCGCGAAACAATGTAGAGTGGAGAAGTCAATGACGCGGCTAGTGTTGCACATAGGTATGCCCAAGACAGGCACGTCTTCAATCCAATCTGCATTAGGCCTTTCCGGAGGGCATCATTGGCTAATGCTCCTAGCGGCAACAGGTCCAGCATTGAAAGATTATATGAAGAAGTTTCAAATACGCCCGGTCAACCAATGCTGCGCTCCGGGCAATGAAGCCAACCGCAGAAAAATTGTTACCGCGCTGGAGGACCTTAAAATTCAAGATCATAGATTCGAAATTTCCGAACCCCTCAAGCTGCAAGTCCGTGAAAAATATAGGCAAGCAAACGAACGGGTGGCAGAGAAATGGTTGAATGGCGTTCCCTTGGCAAGGAAAACTTAAAAACCAGCGCCGCATCCGGTTGGTGCCACTCAACAATATTTCCTCTTGGAGTTTCTTTTGACCAAACCTTTTTTGATCGGCGGGGCATCGATGCCCCGCTCAGGACATCATTTCCTGCACAGAATACTGATGAGCTATTTTGGTGATTCGTTCGGATACTGTTCGTATTACTATCCTTGGGATCACGACTTTTTCCCAGAATGCTGCAAAAATATTCCGTGCACGAAGTATTTGAACACGAGCCTGTCTGTCTTCTTTCAAAAAAGCCACGATTTCGATCTAACCGATCCAGTCAACAAGGCCGATTTGAATCTTGTTCAGATTAGAGCTCCTATCGAGCGGCTATATTCGAACTTTGATTTGCACGTCAAAAATCACCCCAAAAACAGGAAGCTTTCGAACTTTCGCCAATTCGCACTCAGAGAATACTATTACTATGTTGCGTTTTGGCGGAAATGGATAACCGCCGCCTCAAACAATACGTTGGTGGTGACCTACGAGGACCTGAAGAACCAGCCGGATAGAGAAATGTTGAAGATAATTCAGGCCACGGGACTAGAAGCCGACGAAACTCGGATTCTTAATGCGATTGCACAACAGAAAGTCAGCCGAGGCGGGAATGCACGGTACGTCGCGCGGAATGTTGAGCAACATGAATTCTTTGACCAGGAATGGACTGCGGAATATTTGACAAAAATTCGGAATGCGTGCCTCGATTATGATGAGTTTTATGACTAACCGACGAGCAAGAACGAGGCGCGAAGCGCGCGCTTCTTGAGCACCCCCGCCCGAGCGAACAATTGGCCTAGCCTATAGGAAATGGATCTGGAGCAATTAGCCTGGCTTCCGGTACGCCACATAGAAGCAATACGACGTTTCCGGTGAATCATTGACGTCGGCATTATTCAGATCGTCGAGTACGCCGTAGCCCATCCGGTAGGTTTCCGGCATGTTGAGGATGCCGCGCTGGTCGATCAGCTCCATGCCGCAATCCTTGAAGCGCTCGATGAAGTCCGCGAAATGGTACTCGATCTTGTGCTCGGCATGGATCAGCATGTTGTCGCCGATTGTCAGCCGGGTGAGCGTGCGATTAGGTGTATCGAGCGCAAAGACGCCGCCGGGCTTAAGCACGCGCTTGACCTGCGGGAACAGGGCGGCGCCTTCTTCTTCGGTAATATGCTCGAAGGTCTGGCCGGACCAGACGAGGTCGAAGCTGTTGTCTTCGTAGAAGCTGAGATCAGCCATGGAATGGTAGGAATACCGCACCGTGGTGCCATTGTGGTCGAATTCGTTCTGCACGTCGGGGCCCGGCTTCATGCGGGTATCCAGCGGCAGGTCGATGATCGTCAGGTCTTTCGCGTGCTTGTATCCCATTTCCAGGAACGCGCCCTCGGGCCGCGCGCTCGCGCCGCCCAGATCAAGCACCTTGGCGCCGGCGGGCACGACTTTCTGGACAAGTTCCAGACGCGGCGGATGCAGCACGCGGCCGATCTGGTAGTGGACCAGCCAGCCGCTGATCTTCGCCGCTGATTCCATGCCGCCTGCCTGAACCTGACGGTGCAGGTAGCGCCGGAAGAACTCTTCCGAATTGATGAGCCCGGTGAGGACGGTTTCGAGGCCGTCTTTCTCCAGCCGGCTGGACCAGCTGGCCTGGCCTGTCGGGTCTGGCGCGCGCAGCAGGACCCCTTTGTATGCGGCCTCGACAAGCTTTTCATTCGAGATTTCCATATGGTCCTGCCTGTGTCAGCTGAGTCGGGAGAATCTATCTCGCATATCTGGGCGGATAGGCAACTTTACTCGCTGATATCTTTCCGGACGGACCCAAGCTGCGGAAGATTGCGGAAACTGGCAACCGCCGGGGCGCAGGGCGCAATTGAGGCGCACAGGCCACGCAATGCGGGGAAAATATTCGACAGGCCTCGCCAGACTTGCAACGGCCGTTCAACAATGGCAGCGAAACGGTATGAGAAAAGTTGCTTTCCTGCATGTGCCCAATACGGCCGGCACGACCCTTTACAAGGTCATCGAAGCGAATATGGGACCGATTGCCCTGTATCCGGCCCGCTCGAGCCCGGAAGTACACGAACGGTTCGGCAATAATTTCGTCGATTTCCTCGCCAAGGTCGAAGCGGCAAACGGATCCGAGCGGGATGCGCTGCTGGCCGATTTCCGTGCGCACCCTGCCGTGGGCGGGCACATCGGTTCAGCCATCTTTCCTTATCTTGATGACGCGCATTTCGTATTCACAAGCCTGCGCGAGCCGGGAGACCGGCTGGTGTCGTGGTATTTCCATTATGTTCATCCCGATAATCCGGAAAAATGTTCCGCCCGTTCCGGGAACAGACCAAGGGGATGAGCTTTGACGATTTTGTTCGATTCGAGCCGATGCTCAGCGAAAATGACAATGTCATGGTCCGATACTTCTCAAAGGTCGGCAAAGCCGAACCGGTGCAGGCGCGCCACCTTGAAGAAGCCAAGCAGACCCTGTCATCCCTGGACCTGATCCTGTTCCAGAAGGCGCAAACGCAAGGACAGCGCGCGCTCAGCGAACATCTGGGCTGGGCGGCACCGGAAGAGTCGGAAAAACTCAAATGGTCACGCAGTCGCCGGCGGCTCGGGAAGGAATTTGAGTACACCAAGTCGGTCATGAACAAATATATCCGATTTGATCGCGATCTGGTGGCCTTTGCGCGGAAACTGCCTCAGGCCGTCGACGGGCAATAGCCCGATTGTCGACGATCCCGCCGACGGACCCGGATTTTGCAATTTGCGCAATTTCAGACCAGCTGTCATTCGCGGGCTTTTTTCTCTGGCCTTGCCGCGATCGGGCCGCTAAGGACTCCTCTGGTATTTCAACACATGCGTGAAGCCCGACCGCGCGTCCGCATAGCACTCCGAGGGGCAATACGAATGGCCAAGACAGCACTGATTACCGGCATCACCGGGCAGGACGGCGCATACCTTGCGAAACTCCTTCTCGACAAGGGTTATGAAGTCCATGGCGGCGTGCGCCGCATCGGTGTCATCAGTACAGGCCGCCTCGACGAACTGGGCGTGACCGACCAGGTGACCATTCACGATTTCGAACTGCTGGAAGAAAGCAATATCCGCCGCGTGCTGGAAAAGGCCGCGCCGGACGAAGTCTACAACCTGGCAGCGCAGAGCTTTGTCGGCGTGTCCTTCGAACAGCCGATCTATACGGCCAATGCCGATGCGCTGGGCGTGATGCGCGTGCTGGAGGCGGTGCGCGCCAGCGGCGGCAAGCCGCGCTTCTACCAGGCCTCGACATCGGAGATGTTCGGCAAGGTGCAGGAAGTGCCGCAGAGCGAGACGACGCCATTCTACCCGCGCAGCCCCTATGGCGTGGCAAAGCTGTTCGGCCACTGGGCCACGGTCAATTACCGCGAAGGCTTCGACATGTATGCCGCGAGCGGCATCCTGTTCAATCATGAGAGCCCGCTGCGCGGCAAGGAATTCGTCACCCGCAAGATCACGCTGGCATTCGCCCGCATCGCGGCCGGCCTGCAGGACGTGCTGGAGCTCGGCAATCTCGATGCCAAGCGCGACTGGGGCTATGCCGCCGACTATGCCGAAGGCATGTGGCGCATGCTGCAGCAGGAAACGCCGGACGATTACGTGCTGGCGACCGGCGAGACGCACACCATCCGGTCATTCGTGGAAGCCGCCGGCAAGGCATTCGGCTGGGAATTCGACTGGAAGGGCAAGGGCGACACCGAGGTCGGCATCGAGCGCAAATCCGGCAAGACGCTGGTGCGCGTGAACCCGGAATTCTACCGCCCGGCCGAAGTCGAATTGCTGATCGGCGATCCGACCAAGGCCGAGACCAAGCTCGGATGGAAACGCAGCGTTGATCTGGCCGGTCTTGTCGACCTGATGTGCCAGGCTGACCGCAAACGCGTCCAGACCGGGCCGATCGCCTATTAGATCCTGATGCAGCGCGACCTGTTCGCGCCGCAACCGATTCGGCTTGGCGCGGCTGTGGCGCTGTGTTTAGATAGGACATGCACCGACTTGCCATAGAAGGACGCTATGAGCTTTCATACACATATCACGATCGCCGACCGGGGCTGGATTCTCGAGAAGCTGGCGAACGAGATCGCCGTGCGCTCGCACCTCGTCTCGGTCAGCACCGTGCCCGATCCTTCGGCCGACCTGCAGTATTACATCAATTACTCCTGCCGGCGCCGGCGCGTCGGCCCAGTCGAGATCGCCTTCTTCACCCATTCCGAACGCGATGAGGCCGCCCGCAAGCGCTATTTCGACATCGCCGCCGATGTCGAACATTCCGTCTGCATGTCGAAGCGCTATGCCGACGAGTTGGGCGAGGCCGGGATCAAGGACGTGACGACCATCACGCCGGGCGTGGACCTGGAGGCCTTCGAGCCGAAAGTGCGGATCGGCGTGATCGGGCGGACCTATCATACGGGCCGCAAGGGCGAACCGCTGGTCGCCGACGTGATGGACGTGCCGGGCATTGAATGGCGGTTCACCGGACAGGGCTGGCCGGGGAAGTCGGTCTTTGTCGATAATGACAAGATGCCGGATCTCTACAACGATCTCGACTATGTGTTGATCCCGGCTTTGTATGAAGGCGGGCCAATGAGCGTGCTCGAGGGCCTGGCTTGCGGCGTGCCGATCATCGCGTCGGATGTCGGCTGGGTTAACGAATATCCGCACATCCCGTTCGAAAACGGCAATTCGCAGTCGCTACGCGCCGTGCTGACGCGCCTGGTCGACGAGCGGCTGAAGCTGCGCGGATCGGTGGAGCATCGCACTTGGGCTGCTTGGGGCGACGCGCATCTCGAGATGTTCGACAAGGTCGCCCGGAAACACGGCATCATTTCCGGGAAAGCCAAGGGCGCCGGCAAGGCATCGACCGCCAAGGCCGAACCCAAGCTGTCGGCGCTGCTGATCACGCATGGCGGCGAAGGCAAGACGCTCGGCGGACCATCCGTCCGTGTGCCCCGGACAGCCGAGGAACTGGCGCGGATCGGTGTTGCCGCCCGCCTGTCGAGCGAGACATTGGGCACGGCGAATCCGTCCGATGTTGCCCATGTGTTCAATTGCTGGCCGCCCGAATCGGCCTTCAAGCGCCTGTCCGACGCCCGCAATGCCGGGAAGGCGACCATGTTCTCCCCCATCTTCCTGAACCTGACGCATTATTCGAAATACAATATCAGCCTGCCGCGCCTGATAAAGGAAAATATCAAGTCGCCGCGCCTGCTGCGGGCCGGCCTGGCGGCGCTGAAGGCGGAGATCATCGAATCAGATTCCCGGCCACCGGTCGAACCGATGCCGGGCTATGCCAACAAGCTCGACGCCTGCCTTCAAGCGTCCGACCATGTCATTTTCCTCAGCGAGCATGGGAAACGCTGCGTCAGCGAGCTGGTCGGCTTCGATGGCCCGTCCAGCATCGTGCGCAATCCCGTCGACGCGAGCCGCTTCGCCGATGCAGATCCCGACCTGTTCCCTAAAACCTACAAGCTCGACCAGTACATTCTTTGCGTCGGTCGCATCGAGGCGCGCAAGAACCAGTTGATGCTAGCCTATGTCGCGCGCGATCTTGACGTACCGGTTGTCTTTGTCGGGCATGACGGCAATCGCGCCTATGCCGATCTCGTGCGTTCGATCGCGCCCGGCAATGCCATCTTTGTGCCCCGCATCGATCCGAATGATCGGTTGCTGGCCTCGGCCTTTACCGGCGCGTCGGCGTTCTGCCTGCCAAGCTGGGCGGAAGGTGCCCCGCTGGCCGCACTGGAAGCCTGCGCAGCCGGCGTGCCCCTGGTCCTGAGCGACCGGTCGTCCGAGCAGGAATATTTCGGCGACCTGGCGCAGTACGTGAATCCGGCGGATGCCGACGGCCTGCGCGCGGCGCTCACGACCGCTATCGCGCAAAAGGACGACAGCGCCCTACGCCAGAAGCGGATCGACCTCGCCAAATCAGACTATAACTGGGACAAGCACGCCTGCGAAACGGCGGACGTCTATCGGGCCACGCTGGCACAGGTTCGCGACGCCGCAGCAGCCAGCCCGGTCGCCGCCCTGCCTGCTCCGAGCGACACGAAGATCTATATCGACCTGACGACCAGCTGGCACCATTCAGGCCATCCGACCGGAATCGCTCGCGTTGAAGACCAGTGCAGAT
>Ga0209345_10003684_pt1 | contig 15535 bp, 7 predicted proteins | sample Cruoilmetagenom7_FD_187294 | JGI IMG/M metagenome (GOLD analysis project Ga0209345, IMG submission 187294) | Oil polluted marine microbial communities from Coal Oil Point, Santa Barbara, California, USA - Sample 7 (SPAdes) (version 2) | ecosystem: Environmental > Aquatic > Marine > Oil seeps ... | reverse complement strand
ATCCCGAAACCAATAATTGATCTCTTGTGTAAATTCGCATTCCATTTTCATTCCATAATTTTAATTCAAAAGTTTCATGATGTACAGGTTTAAAATACTTTTCTTGGTATAATAAAGCAACATCAATTCCTCTTAAATCGGGAGAATCATAATGAATAATACTGTATTGTTTATCTTTTAAATAGTTAGTTTGTGTTAAATCTTCAAGTACTTTTCTGTTCTCAATTTCAGCAACACCAATAATTACAGGGCTATTTTTAGCTTCTTTGGTTCCAAGTTCAGAAAGAACTTTAGCCATATTAGTTAGTTTTTTTTGATAAATAACACCTCTATTTTCTTTGATTTCCATGATTGGACTTGCTTCATCGTTTTTTGAAGGATCGTTAATGGTATCAAAAAGATTTTCAAGATTGTAAAAAGCTACAGTTTTAATTTGGTAATCTTTTTGACAGAATAATAGGGTTGAAGAAAGTAATAGTAAAAGAAATATTGAGTAAAATTGTTTCATAATTTTATTTTGAGAACAGCTAATTTACTAACTAATTTTTGAGAAAAATAATTAAAATTAAATAAGATGAATATTCTTCAATGAAGAAAGTTAAATTACGATTTTATAAATTTTTCGCTATATTTTTTAACTCAGCTAAAGAATCTTCAATTAATTCAAAATCGGAAGAAGAGGCATTTACCCATTTAGTAGCTGTTAAAAGAGTGCTAACAGTTTTAAGGCTAAAAGGAACCTCTTTTTTTCTTGAATTAAGCAACTCAGAATTCACTAATTGATTTGGAGTATCAGTTAAAATAGCAGTTTTTCTTTTTCCTTGTAATTTGTTGGTCTCATTTATCAATTTTACAAATTTTGAAAGCCCTTCCTCATCAAAAACTATAAATGCATCTCTCACATCATCAATAATATTAAAAGTAGAATCATAATTTTTATCAAGAGCCAACTTTTTTTTATTCTCCATAAGATCTTTCCAAGAAAGGTGTCCACAAAAATATTCAAGTACTAATTTTTTTTCAGGTATAATCTTATAACAAATATAAGGCTTCATTAATTTTTGTTTTTAAGGGGTAATTCCTCAAAAGTAATAAAAAATGCAGTATAACCTAATTTTTTGATTTTTAAAAAGAATAGCAAAACATGTTACTAAAGTTTTATAAAAATTAGTATTTTTATAAAAAATTGCAAATGAAAATAATGGTTATTGTAACTATTGTATGGCTATGCTGTACAATAAATGTTACTTCTCAAACACGAACTTCAATTAAAGGGAAAGTAGTTGAAGTGACTTCAGAAACACTTTTAGAAGGAATTTCTATCCATATTAAAAACACTAATAACATCTCCAAAACCAATTTTAAGGGTGAATTTAGTATAGAAAATGTTCCTATTGGAAAACAAATAATTCAAATTTCTTTTGAAGGTTTTAGAACTCAAAATTTACCAGTAAAAATACTTGAAAACAAAACGTACGATTTAGGAACAATATTTTTGTACAAAGCAGTTAATGAATTTGAAGAAACAAGTATTATTTCATTAACCGATAATGACTTATTAGATGATAAAGATGGAAGTTCAGATTATATTGCAGGGTTATTTCAATCGTCAAAAGATACGTATTTAAAAGCTGCGGCTTTTAATTTTGGACAAGCTTGGTTTAAAGTTCGTGGGTACGATTCAAGTTATGGAACTATTTCAATAAATGGTGTTCAAATGAATAAGTTATTTGATGGAAGGCCACAATGGAGCGATTGGGGCGGACTAAATGACGCATTCAGAAATCAGGAATTTACTAACGGGTTAGCGCCTTCTTCAACTACTTTTGGAGGGGTTTTAGGAAGCACAAATTTTAGCACAAGAGCTTCAGATTATCAAAAAGTTTCAAAAGTATCCTTGTCTGCAACGAACAAAAGTTATACAGGACGTGTTATGGCAACTTATGCGAGCGGCTTTAATAAAAACAATTGGGCTTTTGTGGTTTCTGGTTCTAGAAGAATAGCTGATGAAGGTTATTTAGAAGGTACATCTTACAATGCTTGGGCAGCTTTTTTAGCTGCTGAAAAGAAATTGAATAATAAACATAGTCTAAATCTAACAGCTTTTATAGCTCCAAATAGAAGAGGGAAATCATCACCAAACACACAAGAAGTTTATGATTTGAAAGGTTATACATACAATGCGTATTGGGGAAACCAAGAAGGTGATAAAAGAAACTCTAGAATGAAAGAAATCATAGAGCCAGTTGTAATGTTAAGTCATTATTACACAAATGAACAAACTTCGTTAAAAACAACATTAGCCTATCAATTTGGACATATTGGAAATAGCAGATTGGGTTATTTTAACGCTCCAAACCCCGATCCAACTTACTGGAAATATTTACCAAGCAGTTATTTGCGTTTTGAAGACAATTTAGATTATTCAAATGCGTATTTAGCAGAGCAAGAATTTTTAGATAACGGACAATTAAATTGGGAGGAATTATACAAAGTAAATGTTAACAATGGCAACTCATTGTACTACTTATATGAAGATAGAGTTGATGATTCTCAAATCAGTTTTAATTCTATAGTTAACACAAGTTTTGGTGAAAACATACAATTAAACGCAGGTATTTCACATAAAAATTTAATTTCTAAAAATTATGGAAATATGTTGGATTTATTAGGTGGAAATGGTTTTGTAGATTTAGATCAATATGCTGAAAATGAAGCACGGCAAAACGATTTAAATAACCCGAATAGAACTGTAAATGTAAACGACATATTCCAGTATAATTACTTAATAAATGCTAATGAAACAAGTGCGTTTTCTCAATTGCAATTCACAAAAAGAAACCTTGATTATTTTGTAGGAGTGAACTTAAAAAACACAAGTTATCAAAGAGATGGTTTGTATAAAAATGGAACATATTCAACTAATTCCTTCGGAAAAAGTGAAAAATTAACATTTTTTGATTTTAGTATAAAAGGAGGCTTTACATACAAATTTACAGGTCGCCATTTATTAAATTTTAATGGCGCTTATATTTCAAATGCACCAACTATTAGAAATACTTTTTCAAATTCAAGAGTAAATAATAATATTACACCAGATTTAACAAGTGAAAAAATAATGACTGGTGATATTAGTTATATGTTTAGATCGTCAAAATTTCAATCAAGAATTACAGCTTATTACACTAAATTTAGCAATGTTGTTGAAACTTCGTTCTTTTTTGCTGAGGGATTATTAGGTGATCAAGCCGATTTTGTAAATGAAATTATAACTGGAGTTGATAAAAAGAATATAGGCGCAGAATTAAGCGTTGATTATCAAATTACACCATCTATTAAATTATTAGGAGCGGCAGGTTTTGGTCAATTTACTTATGATAATAACCCACAATTATATATTCAATCTGAAAGTTTTACTAATGAAAATAGCAATTTTGGAACTGCTTATTTGAAAAATTATCATGTATCAGGCACACCTCAAAAAGCATATTCTTTAGGGTTTGAGTATCGTGACCCAAACTTTTGGTGGTTTCAAGCAAGCACCAATTTTTTGTCAAACAATTATTTAGACATTTCACCATTATTAAGAACCGATAATTTTTATACAGATACTGATGGAGTACCTTTTGTAAATGATGAAACAGGTGTTGAAATAACTCAAGAACAAGTAAATTCATTATTAATTCAAGAAAAATTTGACGATGCTTTTTTAGTAAATCTTGTTGGTGGGAAATCTTGGCTAATTAACCATAATTATGTTGGATTTTTTCTGGGCATTAACAATGTTTTTGGTGAATTTTTTAAAACCGGAGGTTTTGAGCAATCTAGAAATGCCAATTATCCAGAATTAAAACAAGACAAACAATTAAACAAACCCATTTTCGGACCAAAATATTGGTATGGAAATAATACATCATACTATCTAAATTTATATGTAAGATTTTAAAAAAAAAGCTATGAAAAAAATTAAAAATTATCAAAAAATATTAGGAGTACTCGTGGTACTCAGTCAGTTTTTAGGATGTGTTAAAGACCAAGATTTTTCAACTCCAACAGTTGATTGTCTTGAGCCTAATTTTACAGTTACCAACACTATTCAACAAGTAAAAGGTATGTACACTTTTGGTGGTGCAACAGTTATTGAAACCGATGTTATTATTGAAGGTTATGTGGTTTCAAGTGATAAATCGGGTAATATTTACAAAACACTTTCTATACAGGATGCACCTGTAAATCCTACTTCAGCAATAAAAATTTCTATTGATGAAACTAATTTATACACCAAATATGATGTTGGTCGAAAAATTTATGTGAATTTAAAAGGATTAGCCGTTGGCTATAGTTTTGGAAGTATCCAAATTGGACAAGCAGTTGAAGGTGAATTGACTCGTATTTCAGCTTTTGAAGTGAAAAATCATATTTTTCGTTCGTGTGAAGTTGCTGAAATTATTCCAAAAAAAGTGACAATTGCAGAATTGAATGAGGATATGTTGGAAATGCTGATTGAAATTGAAAACGTACAATTTAAAACGAATGATTTGGGTTTGTCATATGCAAATATTGAAGATACTGAAACAGTAAATCGTGTGTTAGAAAGTTTTAATACAAATTGCGATATAGTTGAAGAAGTAATTATTAGAAACAGCGGATTTTCAAAATTTAAAAATCAATTACTTCCAGATGGAAAAGGAAGTGTTATTGCCGTTTTTGGGAATTTTTATGATGATTTTCAATTGTATATAAGAGATACAGAAGATATAAAATTCACCGAAGAACGATGCGATTATTCAAACGCATTAACACCAACTATTACAATTTCTGAAGTCAGAGATCTGTATGAAGGAACTATGGTTGAATTTGGAATCAACAATAATTATGTAATGGAAGGTTTTGTTGTTTCAAGTGATGAAGCAGGCAACTTTAAAGAAAAATTAGTAATACAAGATGCTATTGAAAATCCAACTGCTGGAATTCAGTTATTAATTGAAAGTGATGCTATTTTTGAAGATTATAATATTGGAGATAAAGTTTTTATAAAATTAGATAAATTATACATGGCTAAAAATGATAGAGTTTTAACCATTGGTTTTCCAAACGGAACTAAAATCACAAAAATTGATGCATCAGAAATAGGAAACTTCATCTACAATAGTGGTGAAAATTTTGAAATAACTCCTACAGAGATTCAAATTTCAGAAGTATTAAATACTAACTTTGAAAACACATTAGTAAGTATTTTAAACACTCAATTAGTTGAAAATGAATTGGGGAAAGCATTTACTTTTTTCACTGGAGATGATGATGGTACAAGAACACTTGAAACTTGTGGAGAAACTACAAAAGTATCAGTATTTACAAATGGCAACGCAACATTTGCTAACGAATTATTCCCAAAAGGACGCGGTAAAATAACTGGGGTTTTAAGTGATAATTTAGAATTAAGAACTCTTGATGATGTTCAGTTTACAGAAGCGTTTGAACTTTGTCCAGTAATTATTCCTAAAATTATGATAACTGAAGTTACTGATCCAAATAACAGTACCACAGCTCGTTTTGTAGAATTGTACAATGCAGGTGATTCGGACATCAATTTAACGGGTTGGAAATTGAATAAATATACAAATGGTGCTACTTCAGTTTCAAGTTCACCAATTGATTTAACAGGAATTACAATTTCAGCTGGTGGTTTTGTAATTATTGCAAATACAGGTTATGCCGCAATTTTTAATGATACTCCAAACATAACTTCAACCTATATTTCGGGGAATGGAGATGATGTGTATGAATTAGTAGATAATACAGGAACAAGAATAGATATTTTTGGAGTTATTGGCGAAGATGGAAACGGAACAAATTGGGAATATGAAGACGGGAAAGCGATTCGGAATTTTGAGGTAATTGAACCAAATACATCTTTTACAATTAGTGAATGGATTATTTTTTCTGATAAATCAAATACATTAATTACAAATCCAAATTCAGCACAAAATGCTCCTAATAATTTTAATCCTAGAATAAGATAACTTAGATAAAAAAACCGGCAGTGAATTTTCACTACCGGTTTTTATATTCAAAAAATAGTTATATTTTAGATTAACTAATATCCTAATTTAGTTCTAACTCTTTGTAAAACATCACTTGCAACTTTTTTAGCTTTTTCAGCACCTACAGCTAAGGCTTTATCAACTTCTTCTAAATTATTCATAAAATAGTTGTAGCGTTCTCTCTCATCTGAATATTTTTCAATTAATAATTCAAAAAAAGCTTGTTTTGCATGACCATAACCATAATTTCCACCTTCATAATTAGCTCTCATTTCTTTAATTTGGCCTTCTGAAGCTATTAATTTATATAATGCAAATAAATTACAAGTATCAGGATTTTTAGGTTCTTCCAAAGGTGTTGAATCCGTTTGGATTTTCATAATTTGTTTACGCAGTTGCTTGTCTGGTAAAAACAAATTGATAATATTCCCACTAGATTTACTCATTTTACCACCATCAGTACCAGGAACATACATGGTTCCTTCTTGTATTTTTGCATCTGGCGGAACCAATGCATCACCCATTTGATGATTGAATCTATTGGCAACATCACGTGTTATTTCTAAATGTTGTAATTGATCTTTTCCAACCGGAACAATTTCAGCATCGTATAATAAAATATCTGCAGCCATTAGCATTGGATACGAAAATAAACCTGCGTTTACATCTTCCAATCTATCAGCTTTATCTTTAAAACTATGTGCTAATGTTAAACGTTGATATGGAAAAAAGCAGCTTAAATACCAAGAAAGTTCTGTTACTTCAGGAATATCACTTTGACGATAAAAAACTGTTTTACTCACATCTAAACCAAACGCAAGCCAAGTTGCAGCAGTGCTATACGTGTTTTCTCGTAATGTTTTACCATCTTTAATTTGAGTTAACGAATGCATATCTGCAATAAATAAAAATGATTCGTTTTTAGGATTGTTAGCCATTTCAATTGCTGGAATAATAGCTCCTAATAAGTTACCTAAATGTGGTGTTCCTGTACTTTGTACACCTGTTAAAATTCTTGACATTTATATGAAATTTTGACGCAAAAATACATATTTCAAAAAGAAAATAAGAATAGATTTAAAATTACTATTTTTGGAACTTATGAAACGAGCAAACTAAATTTTTGAATTATAAAAAAGAGATTAATAGCGAACAGCATATGTTACTATTAAAAAATAAAAAGGCAACATATGAAAATTTTTAAAAATATTTTTTACATCATTTGGCGAGTTTGGTTTATAAGCTGGGTGTTGCTAACTTTAATCCCAATTTTTCCGGTATTAATTATTGTTACATCTTCAGAAAAATTATATCCTACATTTTTTAAAATTGCAAGAGCTTGGGCAAACACTATTCTTTTTGTGATGGGTTTTAGAATTGTTTTATACGAAGATCAGATTTTAGAAAAAGAGAAAAGTTTTATGTTCTGCCCAAATCATACTTCAATGATTGATATTATGGTAATGCTTTCAGTTACAAAAAACCCGTTTGTTTTTGTTGGAAAAAAAGAATTGACTAAAATTCCAATTTTTGGCTATTTTTATAAGCGAACGTGTATTTTGGTTGATAGAGGTGACTCTAAAAGTAGGAAAGCTGTTTTTGATGAAGCTAGAAGAAGAATGAGTAACGGACTTGATATTTGTATTTTCCCAGAAGGGTTAGTTCCAGATGATGAAAGTGTAGTATTAAGCGAGTTTAAAAGCGGTGCTTTTAGGTTGGCAATTGAGCACCAAATACCAATTGTTCCAATGACTTTTTACGATTGTAAAAAACGATTTTCATATACTTTTTTTAGCGGAAGCCCAGGTAAATTACGTGTAAAAATTCATAATTTTATACAAACAGAGGGAATTACGTTAGAGAATAGTAATAGCATAAAAAAACAAACTTTCGATATTATTTATAACGAATTAATTTCAGATTTAAATAATCAACAATTAAGTACTTAACTACAATTATTTCCGTTTAACTAAAATGGAGGAAAAAGATATAACTTACTACGAGCCAAAAGAAGAAAAATTCAACGTGATTTCTCACGCAATTGGGTTGGTGTTAAGCATAGCCGCATTAGTTTTATTAGTGGTTTATTCTAGTATTTATGGTAGTGCTTGGCATATTGTAAGTTTTAGTATTTACGGTGCTAGTTTAATTGTATTGTACTCTGCATCAACATTTTATCACTATGTTCAAAGTCCAAAATTAAGACACCGATTAAATATTTTTGATCATTCAGCTATTTATGTTTTAATTGCAGGTACTTACACGCCTTTTACCTTAGTGGTTTTAAACGGTTGGGTTGGATGGACTATTTTTGGAGTTTCTTGGGGTTTGGCAATTGCAGGAATTATTTTAAAACTTTTTTTCACAGGAAAATATGATAAAATTTCAACATTTGCGTACGTACTTATGGGTTGGGTTGTAATATTTGCTATAAAACCTTTAGTTCATAATTTACCTTTTGAAGGGTTAATGTGGTTATTAGCTGGTGGTATTTTTTATACCGTTGGAGCAGTTTTGTACAGTATAAAAAACTTGAAATATAACCATGCAATTTTCCATATTTTTGTATTATTAGGGAGTTTTGCTCACTTTGTAGCAGTATTTTTTTATGTTTTACCTATTAAGAAGTAACTTTAGTTTTTCATTATTGTTTTTTTAGTAACTTCAAACAAAATTCGCGAAACAATAAAATTAGCTTAAAATGAGACTTCAACATCTAGTATTTACACTTTTAGTAAGTGTAATTTTTTGGTCATGTAAAAATGACAACCCACAAGAAACAACCCACAATATTTTTAAATTTAGAAAACACATCAGTTACACAACTTCAGGTGTGGTTTCAGTTATTGAACCTATTAGAATTGATTTGGTAAAAGAAGTTGATTCTTGGATTTCAAATGAAGAAGTTTCAGCAAAATCTATAAGCATTTCACCAAAAATTGAAGGTAAATTATCAGCTTTAAATTCACGAAGTTTATTGTTTCAACCTTCAAAAAATTTAGAACCAAATAAAGAATACACTGTAACAGTTAATTTAGGCGAAATATATGCTTCAGTTCCTTCTGAGTTTAAAACATATACCTTCAAATTTAAAACTAAAGAACAAAATTTTAGTGTTGTAACTACTAGTTTTCAGTCGTATAATAAAGAATGGCAATATATTGAAGGGGAAATTAAAACTGCTGATATTTTAGAATTAGAAAAAGCTAAAACATTAATAAAAGCGAATCAAAAAGCTAAAAATTTAGCTATTAAATGGGAAAGTTTAGATTCTGTAAGTACACAATTTCAATTTAAAATAGATAGTGTTCAGCGTTTTGAAGATGATTCCGAAGTAACACTTTCTTGGTCAGGAGATAAAATAAACGTTGATAATGAAGGTGAATCTTCATTAAGAATTCCAGGCAAAAATAATTTTTCAATTTTAAGCATTGATGTTTTTCAATTACCAGAGCAACATTTAACCATTAATTTTTCTGATCCACTTAAAAAACAACAAAATTTTAATGGTTTGGTTGAAATTCAAACTATTAAAAATTTAAAATATGTGGTTGATGGGAATGTGCTAAAAGTATATCCAAATGTTCGCGTTTCTGGTAGCGTTAATGTAGCTATTTTTCAAGGAATAAAAAGTATTGATGGCTATAAACTAAAGAATGCCTTTTCACAAAAAGTGGCATTTCAACAATTAAAACCAGCGGTAAGATTACTTTCAAGCGGAGTAATTTTGCCAAGTTCAAATGATTTAAAATTCAATTTTGAAGCAGTTAATTTAAAAGCTGTAGATGTACGAATTATTAAAATATTTGAAGATAATGTGTTACAATTTTTACAAAACAGCGATTTAGGAAGTACAAGTAGATACGATATTAAAAGAGTTGGTAGGCGAGTTGCTAAAAAAACCTTGACTTTAATTAATAATGAAATTGAAAACAACGGAAAATGGAAAGCGTACGCAATAGATTTATCTAAAATGATAAAAGCTGATCCTGGAGCAATTTATAGAGTTGAACTTACTATAAAACAAGAATATTCTCTTTATAAATGTGAAGGAAATCAAATTAATTCAAGTGATGAAGATGAGTATTATGAAGAAGATTATTATTACGATAACCAGGAATATACAACAGAAGAATCTGATGATTTAGACGAGAGAGAAGAACAATATTGGGATAATTTAATTTATAGCTATAACAACAATTATTACAATTGGAGAGATAGAGAAGACCCTTGTAAAAAAGCATATTACAGCAATGAAGACCAAGTAGTAACAGCAAATATTTTAGCTTCAAACTTGGGTGTAATTGCTAAAAAAGGAGAAAATAAATCGTATTTTTTTGCAATAACTGATATTTTAACTACCAACCCGGTTGCCGGAGCAAAAGTTACCATTTACAACTATCAGCAACAAGAAATTGCACAAGCAGTAACCGATAATCAGGGTTTTACAGGAATGGACGTTGATAAGAATGCTTTTTTCGCAATTGTTTCAAACGGAAAACATAAAACCTACGTAAAATTAGATGATGGTCATTCTTTATCGCTAAGTAAATTTAATGTTTCAGGAAAAAAATTACAGAAAGGTCTAAAAGGATTTGTGTATGGAGAACGTGGTGTTTGGCGACCTGGAGATTCAATTCATTTAACATTTGTTTTAAACGATAATACAAATCCGCTACCAAAAGAACATCCTGTAAAATTAGAAGTTAATGATGCACGTGGTAAACTAGCATTTAAACAAATTACAACAGATAATGTAAATGGTTTTTACAAATTTACAATACCAACTTCTGATACCGATCCAACAGGAAATTGGAATGGAGTTGTAAGTGTTGGAGGTGCTAAATTTCACAAACAATTAAAAGTTGAAACTGTAAAGCCAAATAGACTAAAAATTAAAATTGATTTTGATGATGAGGTGTTAACCAATAAAAAATCCATTAAAGGGAAATTAGCTATAAAATGGCTACACGGAGCACCTGCAAAAAGTCTAAAAACTGAAATAAGTGCTAAATTTACATCAAACCATTCTGCGTTTAGCAAACAATACCCAAACTATATTTTTAATGATCCTACTCGTGATTTTTCTTCGGAAGAAGTTACTGTTTTTAATGGAAAATTAGATGAAAAAGGAAACGCCACAATTCATAAGAAAGTAAACTTAGATAGTAATGCTCCGGGAATGTTAAAAGTTGCGTTTTTAACCAAAGCGTATGAAAATGGTGGTGATTTTTCTATGGATGTAATTTCTAAAAATTATGCGCCTTTTGCCTCTTTTGTAGGTTTAAAATTACCAAAGCCAAAAGCATATAGTTCTTATGATACTGATGAAAATATTACATTTGATATTACCTCAATTTCTGCAGAAGGAAAGCCAATTGCACAAAATAATATTGAAGTAGTTGTTTATAAGATGGAATGGCGTTGGTGGTGGAGTTCTTCGTATGATAATTTATCAAGTTATAGCGGAAGTGTTTATCATAAACCATACAAGAAATTAAAAATAAACACCAATTCAAGTGGAAAAGGAACATTTAGTTTAAATATTCCAGATAATGATGGAGGAAGATATTTAATTAAGGTAATTGATAAAAAGAGTGGTCATGCAACAGGTGCAACTACATATTTCTATAAAAATTGGTGGAAACGACCTTCAAACGACCCGGAAGCCTCAAAAATGTTAGTGTTTTCTTCAGATAAAGATAAGTATAATGTTGGTGAAAAAGCAATAATTACATTTCCTTCAGGAACAGAAGGAAGAGCATTAATAAGTATTGAAAACGGAACAGAAGTATTACAAACAGTTTGGCAAAAAACTCAAAAAGGGGAAACGAAAGTAGAAATTCCTATCACAGAGGAAATGACCCCAAACGTTTTTATAAATATTTCATTATTGCAACCACATGCATCTACAGCAAATGATTTACCGTTGCGTTTGTACGGTGTAATTCCGTTATTGGTTGAAGATCCAAACACGCGATTAGAGCCAGAAATTACACTACCAAAAGTGTTGAAACCTGAAGAAAAATTCACACTAAAAGTGAATGAGAAAAACGGAAAGCAAATGTCGTATACAATTGCTGTGGTTGAAGAAGGTTTATTGGATTTAACACGTTTTAAAACACCAAAAATCTGGGACGCTTTTTATACACGTGAAGCATTAGGAGTTAAAACTTGGGATATTTTTGATGATGTAATTGGCGCTTATGGAGGAAGTATTGAACAGGTTTTTGCCATTGGTGGAGATGGTGATGCTGCAGCCGGAAAAAACAAAAAAGCAAATAGATTTAAACCTGTGGTTAGGTATTTAGGTCCGTTTACATTGGCAAAAGGAAAAACAGCAAAACACACCATTCAATTACCAAAATATATTGGTTCTGTAAGAACAATGGTAATTGCGGCAGATAATTCAAAAGGAGCGTATGGGAAAGTTGAAGAAACTACACCGGTTCGTAAACCGTTAATGGTGTTAGCTTCTTTACCTCGTAAATTAAGTCCGGGAGAAAAAGTTACACTACCAGTGACTGTTTTTGCTATGGAAAATAAGGTGAAAAATGTTGAGGTTCAATTAAAATTAAGTAACGGAATTAAAGTTGTAGGTGAAAATTCTCAAAAATTATCATTTGCAACTCCTGATGAGAAAATGGCTTATTTTCAATTAGATGTTTCTGACGTAAAAGGAATTGCTAAAATTGAAGTAATAGCTTCAGGAAACGGAGAAAAATCGTCTTACGAAGTTGAAATTGATGTGGTAAATCCAAATCCTATTTCATCAAAATCTATAGCAGTTGAATTAACACCCAATGGAATGCAAACAATTGCTTTTGAAACCTTCGGAATAAAAGGAAGTAATTTTACGGAAGTTGAGTTTTCAACTTTACCACCAATGGATTTTACGGGTAGATTGCAGTATTTAATTCAATATCCACACGGTTGTGTAGAGCAAACTACTTCAAGTGTTTTCCCTCAATTGTATTTGGGTGAAATTTTTGATATGCCAATTCAGCAAAAACAAAGAATGACTTCAAACCTTAAAAAAGGAATAGAACGTTTAGGTAATTTTCAAACATCAAATGGTGGTTTAAGTTATTGGTTAGGGCAAAATTCAGCAAATGATTGGGGAACAAGTTACGCAGGTCATTTTATGATAGAAGCAGAGAAAAAAGGGTATGTGTTGCCGTTAACGTTTATGAACAATTGGTTGAAATATCAAAAACAAGCGGCGCGTAATTGGCGACCAAGTTATCAGAATTACAATTCAGATTTAACACAAGCGTATAGATTATATACATTAGCATTGGCTGGTCATCCTGATTTATCTTCAATGAATAGATTGCGTGAATTTAAAGAAATTTCAAACAATGCAAAATGGCGTTTGGCTGCTGCTTATGCATTGGCAGGACAAAAAGAAGCTGCTAATAAAGTTTCTAGAACTGGAAATATCAACTTTGAAAATAATAAAGGTGATTATTATACCTATGGCTCAGTTGATAGAAATAGAGCAATGGCACTAGAAACAATGTTGTTAACTGGCAATTCTGAATCAAAAGAATTAGCAAAATATATTGCTAAAAGATTATCATCAAAAAGTTGGATGAGTACACAAACTACAGCATATAGTTTATTGGCAATGGCTAAAATGGTTGAAATTAATGGAGGTAAATCTATTAATCTTCAGTATTCTTTAAATGGTGGAAAAACTGAAAATGTAGCTTCAAAATTTACAATTGCACAACGAAAATTAAAGATTGTTGAAGGTGAAAACTCAATTACAATTTCTAACAAAGACAGTAATTTAGTTTTTGTAAATGTGTTAAACTCAGGAATTTTACCGCTAGGCCAAGAAATTGCAGAAAAACGTGGTTTAGGAGTAAAAGTAACTTATAAAGATATGCAAGGAAACAGTATTGATGTTACAAAATTAGCACAAGGAACGGAGTTTGAAGCACAAGTAACGGTGAGTAATTTAAAGCAAGCACAAGTTCATGATATTGCTTTAACAGAGATATTTCCATCGGGTTGGGAAATTGTAAATACGCGTTTTACTGATTTTGGAACTTCGACTTCAGGAAGTGCAAATTATACTGATATGAGAGATGATAGAGTCAACTTTTATTTCAATTTAAATAAGAATGAAACAAAAACATTTAAGGTTCAGTTGAACGTATCATATCTTGGAAATTATTATTTATATGGCGTGCAGGCAGAAGCTATGTACGATAATGAGTATTTTACAAGAACAAAAGGACAATGGATTGAAGTTGTGAAGTAAAAACTTCGTCAACCTGAACTTGTTTCAGGTTCTCATATTGATTGATAATCAGTTATTTGTAATTCTAAAATTACACTTCGGCAAGTTCAGTGTGACAGTTTGATAATGATGTTAATTTAAAGAATTTAGAATTGTTGAATTTTAACAATGAATATTATAAAAAATCATAAATACAAATTAATAATAGCCGTTATTTTGTTAACGGCTTATTATTTTTCATTACCAAAACAACTATTTAACAATCCAACTTCTACTGTTATTACAAGTGTTGAAGGTGAATTATTAGGCGCAAAAATTGCTGACGATGGCCAATGGAGATTTCCACAAAATGATAGCGTTCCTAAAAAGTTTAGAGAATGTATTGTGCAATTTGAAGATGCGTATTTTTATAATCACCCAGGATTTAATCCGGTTTCAATTGTAAAATCTTTTTATGAAAATGTAAAGTCAAACAGTGTAAAAAGAGGAGGGAGTACGCTTACTCAACAAGTAATTCGTTTATCTCGTAAAAACCAACAAAGAACCTATTTTGAAAAGTTAAAAGAAATAGTTTTAGCAACTCGATTAGAATTAAGACATTCAAAAGAAAAGATTTTAGCATTGTACGCTTCAAATGCTCCTTTTGGCGGAAATGTTGTTGGTTTAGATATTGCTTCTTGGCGATATTTTGGTCGTTTATCAAATGAACTTTCTTGGGCTGAAAGTGCAACATTAGCTGTTTTACCAAATGCACCAAGTTTAATTTATCCTGGGAAAAATCAACAAAAATTAGTTTTAAAACGCAACCGACTTTTAAAAAAACTATTGACAGAAAGAATTATTGATACACTAACATATCAATTAGCAATTGAAGAAGAATTACCTCAAAAACCATATAAAATTCCTCAAATAGCACCTCACTTATTACAAAATGTAGCAAAAACTGAGAAAGGTAAAAACATTAGAACTTCAATCAAAATTGGTTTACAACAGCGTGTGAATTCAATTGTAAAAAATCATTATAATGAGTTAAGAAAAAATCAGATAAACAATATTGCTGTATTGGTTTTAGATGTAAAAACTAGACAGGTTTTAACTTATATTGGAAATTCTCCAACTACAAAATCGCATCATAAAGATGTTGATATTATTAACAAACCAAGAAGTACAGGAAGTATTTTAAAACCATTTTTATATGCTGCTATGTTAGACGCAGGCGATATTTTACCAAATACATTAG
>Ga0209345_10003682_pt1 | contig 15541 bp, 10 predicted proteins | sample Cruoilmetagenom7_FD_187294 | JGI IMG/M metagenome (GOLD analysis project Ga0209345, IMG submission 187294) | Oil polluted marine microbial communities from Coal Oil Point, Santa Barbara, California, USA - Sample 7 (SPAdes) (version 2) | ecosystem: Environmental > Aquatic > Marine > Oil seeps ... | reverse complement strand
CCTTGTCGACTTTTTGTGCGCGCTGGCCGCCACAGACCTCGCGCGCAGCGTACACGATGTTTCTTTGGGGGGTGTCGCTGCCGCGCTCGTGCAGTCTGCTTTGGCAGGAGACGCCGGTGTGGAAGTCGACCCGGCAGCGTGGGCGCCACACCTCACGCTCTCCGCAGCACTCTTCTCTGAGACTTCTGGCCGTGCTGTGCTGAGTGTGCTTCCTGAACAGGCAGCAGAACTTGACGCGCTCGCGCGCGTACACGACGTGCCTCTGCACCGAGTGGGAACGGTCACTGGCGGGCAAGTACTGGGGGCGTCTCTCACAGACCTGGCCGCGGCAGTTGCCTGTGACCTTTGAGCCGTGTCTACGGGACTGTGTCTGTGCACTGTGGCCTGCACTTGTGAGCTGTGTTTGACCTCTGACCGTGCCCTGCGACTTCTGCCCTGTGCTCTGTGAATGTGAAGGGCTGCGGGCTTTTTTGGTCGGGCTGTTTCGCCGGGAGTGTGGCACTTGGAGACGGCGTTGGCGTGAGAAAAGCTTGACGGTGCCTTGGGATGCACGACCAGGTATGACCATACAGAGTCCCGGGTTTCCGGTATCAGGCTCGGGGTGTCAGGTTCGAATCAGCTGTTTGGGCTTTCTTTGGCACGTGTGGGTTGGGGGGATGTGCGAGAGGTTTCGGGGTGTGGCTGTCCAACCCACTTCTCTAGTTTTTCGGAGAGGTGATGGATTTTGTAGGGCTTGGTGAGATAGTCATCCATGCCGGCGGTCCGGCAAATGTCGGCTTCTCCGCTGAGCGAGTTGGCAGTGAGCGCGATGATAGGTACGCGACTGTGTTCTTGTGTGTGGTTGGGTGCGTGGTCTTGTTCGTGCTTTCGGATACGGCGTGTGGCTTCGTATCCGTCCATTATGGGGAGATGGCAGTCCATGAGGACGGCGTGAAAGTGTGTTTCTTGTTCTTTGGCTGCGATGAAGGCAGCGAGGGCTTGCCGGCCGTCCCTGACAGATTCGTATGTGTATCCAAGCTTTCCGAGAAAAGCTTTTGCGATACGCTGATTGACCGGATTGTCTTCAACAATGAGTACTCGAAAGTTCTGCGGAGAGGACGGGGGCAGGGGTGATGTTGGATGTGTTGGGGTATGGGGAGAAGGCGATGGAGCGGAGGTCGTGTCGGTTTTCTTGAGGGCGCCTGCCAGGGTTTCGAGGACTTGGGAGGGGCGGAGGGGTTTGGTGATGACTGCGGCGTAGCCTGCTTGTGTGACCTGTTCGGGAGGAGGCCGGCGCGTGAGGGGAGTTGTAAAAAGAGAGACGGGGAGACGGTCGGAAAGCTCTTTGCCGGTAGGGATTTCTCTTGCAATAGTGGGAAGAGCGGGAGGGTGGAGAAGCTGTCCCTCTCGCTGTGCTTCTTTCGGTAAGGGCGCGTCTGTAATGATGAAGTCGAAATGCTGGGATGCAGAAAAGATGTGGGCTTGCTGTGAGGACTCTGCGGTCTGCACATGGATGCCGTAGCGTACCAGTATGTCGGTGAGTGCTTTTTGTTCGCTGGGGTTTCCTCCGGCGAGCAGGGCGTGCAGATTTTGGGGGAGAAGATCGGAGCGTGGGAGAACAGCCGGGGTTTTTGAAGTGTGGATCCAGGGCAGCTCAAACCAGAAGGTAGAGCCGGTATTCGGCTTGCTCTCCACCCCAATTTTTCCGTGCATGAGGGCGACAAGCTGCCGGCAGATGGAGAGGCCAAGCCCAGTTCCTCCATATTTGCGTGTGGTAGACCCGTCCGCTTGCATGAAAGCCTCAAAGAGCTTTTTTTGTGTGGACTGTGGTAAGCCAATGCCTGTGTCGATGACCTCGAAGCGGAGCAGTGCGAGGGTTCTGTCCTGCTGCAGAGAAGTGCTCTCGGGAGGAGCATCTTGGGGAGGAGCATCTTGGGGAGGGGTAACAGAGGGAACAGCGGAAACACGAACTACGACTTCTCCCTTGTTGGTGAACTTCACGGCGTTACTCACAAGGTTTGAGATGATTTGGCGTATGCGGACAGGGTCTCCGGTTATATGTTCTGGTACGTCAGGTTCTATCCAGTAGACAAGGTCGACGCCCTTTGCCTGTGCTTGTAGGGCGAACGCCTGGCAGACGTTTGCCACTGTTTCAGGTAAAGCAAAGGGAATCTCCTCTATGGTCATTTTCCCGGCTTCGATCTTGGAGAAGTCGAGAATGTCGTTGATGATCGTGAGGAGGGTTTCGCTGGAAGAACGAACCGTTTCTGTAAAGTCGCGCTGTTGGGGTGTGAGGTCGGTGCTGAGAAGGAGTTCGGTCATGCCCAGGACACCGTTCATTGGTGTTCTAATCTCATGGCTCATGTTCGCTAAGAACATGCTCTTTGCCTGACTTGCTTCTTCGAGCTTTTCTTTTGCTATTTCGAGTTTGTGTGCAGTGGCAAGTGCCCAGTCTTTATCGGATTCTGCGGAATGGCGGGCCGCTTCGATCTCTGCTTGGTGTTTCTCCGCGTGTTTTCGGGCGACCACACCGAAGAAAAAAACGCCTTCGATCGTCGCGACTCTTGTGGTGATCTGCTCGAGTAAAGGGAGATCCGGGGTCGCGTCGATTTGGTACGCGAAAAGAGTAAAAGCGATGCTGTTGATTCCCGAGATTGTTCCCCAAAAGGCCCCTGACCGCACGCCCAATATATGCACTGCGGCAAGTGGCACGAGAGTCACGTACCAGTATTCGAGGCTTTCGTAGCCTTGTAAGAGTTTTGTGAGGTGGATGGCAGAGATGCCAATGAACCCGATTGCCAGCCCAATATTGCTCGTTGTGCGGACACTTTGTTTTTTGCTGCGGCTCCGCTGCCGGTCTAGCGCCCATCCAATCAGCATAAGTAGGTGAATAAGGGCTGGGATGGGGCGGTGTGTGATGAGGTCGTTCAAAATTGCCACAACCGCAATGCTCATGGCGCTGTGTAACAAAAACAAGATACGGACCAGAGTGTCATCAGTGGCAGCGTCTGCAATGTCAGCGTCTGCAGAGAGAGGAATGCCGATTTTCCTAAGGCGTCTGACTGATTTTCTCACAAACGACCTGTTTTCTGCCTTGGCCGCGAGAGATGCGCTCGTTTCGATACCAAGGAGAAAAGTGTGGGGCCTTGTTCCGGTATGCCTGATCTGGAAGAGTGGAGCGTCGAGGCCGGCACCGAGAACTCCCTGTTTTACGCATATTTCCCCCTGCCGCTGAGACTTGTCCCTTTCTCCATCGGCGAGCAGAAGATTGTTTTTATGAGTTGGACTTGGTCTGCTTGTGTCAAGCGGTTTGAGCGCAGCTGTTGTCTCGATCGTTGTCTAGCGTGCGAGTGGGGGAAACACGCGACACGTGTTTCCCCCACCGCGTTCCTCAGTTGAGAAGTCTCAGTGGGCAGATAGCAGATCTGTTTTTTCTGCGCTGGTGGCATGGGCATCGTAGTGCCGGCTGATCAGATCGTTTTGTATCCAGAGCAGCTTCATGAAAGCACGGGCTGTGGTTGTTTTCTCTTCTGCGGGGAGGTCTGCTGTGAGAATGGTGTGCAAAATAGCATCTGACACAAAACCCATGAGCGCATTCATCTGTACAAGAGGAACGACAATCTCGGGATTTCCCGCTGTAGGAGTATGAATCTCCCCAACATGGTCGAGATAGGTCACCATCTTGGTGTCATAGGACTTGGTGACGAGCGCTTCGAGATAGCGGCCAAGGTGTTTTTTGCGAAAAGAGATTTGTGGGTGGTCAGGAGTGAGGTCTGCAAGCGACTCTGGAATTTCTCCTTCGTACCCTGCTTGACGTGGCAAAAAATGGCGCCAGGTGGAATCGCAAGACTGCAGTTTCTCGTAAACTGCGTCAACGAGAGAGGGGACGAGAGGGGCGAGAAAGGATGATGCCTTGTGCACAGCATCGATGTCTTCTTGGTGGAAACCGATGAACTCACACAAGAACGTGAATCGGTATTCCGCATCGGACTCGAGACGATCTTCGTCGATTTGTTTCATGGGGAGATTCCTTCTTGTTTTTTTGGGGGTGCTGTTCTATTTTCTCGAAATAGATCGACAAGAAAAGAGGCTATCTACCTTTTTTATGCTCGATTATTTGCTGAAAAATATCGTAAATGCATGTCCAATGTATGAATAGCGGTATGTTTCAGGAAAAACAGGTGTCAGTATTCGAGGTTTTTGTAGCACTATGCGTGTTTCGTGAAGTGGAATGGCAAGCGGGCAGAGCGCCCGATTGTCATGCCAATAGTGGGGTGTGACGGATACTGGAAAGCAGCTCAATCAGGGGAAAAAGCCTCGAGGTATTTCGGGGACAGGCTGACTGACTCGCTGGAGAACCGGGAGAAAACGACTTAGTGGGGGCTGTTTCTTTTTACTTTTTCGTTTTACTGGTTATTCGATGTTTTTGCAGTATGTGTGCCTGTGTTTATTGTGGGACTCGGGGCGTGTTGTTGTAGAGCTGGGAGTTGTGTTGGTTTCCGCGGGTTGTCGCGGAGTGTGTTTGTGTGTCATGTGCCTGTGCAATGGCGGGTTCTGGGCAGAAGGCAGGCAGACGCCGGCTCCGGATCCAGCCGGTGAGGAGGGCGACTGTCTGGAGCGGAACGGTGATTGCCCACAGGGGTTGCCGGCTGCGAAAGAAATATCCTATTCCCTTACGCCCTTCTGTGAGGAGATAGGAGTGGAATATCTGGCGTGCAGTGGTGTCGTTGTGGGAGTGCGTTTCCCGTCCTAGAAAAGCCCCGAAACACCACATGTAGGTCCAGCGTTTGCGCAGTCGTGCCCGGCGTGTGGCAGGGAACGTATCCTCGACTGCCGCGTCACGCTGGTTCACCACATACTGACCGGTCTCTCCTGCGTGTGCGAGGAATCGGTAGATGAGGTGTTGGTCTTCGGACCCAAAAATGGCAGTTCCCGGGCCGATTGAAGTGTCAAGGCCCCCTATGGCGAGATAGTCGGTTTTGCGGAATGCCATCGAGCTGGTGCCACCTTGCCATTGGGAGAGGGCTGGGCATTGGCGTCCGCGATGGCGGGTCTCGACTGGATCGGGTACCGGGTTGGGTCGCATGCGTGGGCCGAGTGTCATGATGACATGGGGATTGGTACGCAAGGCCAGACTGATCTTTTCCACCCAGTCCTCAGCGGGAACACAGTCGTCGTCAGTGAAGCATACGATCTCTGTTTGCGCGCAAAGCACACCGTGGTTACGCGCATGGGAGGCATTGCTTGGTGGTTTCCTGCCCTGCCGACTGTCTTTATTGAGGTGGGGAAAAGACGCAGATGTGCGGCATACGACGCGCCGCATGTTGAGACGTGTGGTGGGAGAAGCAGAAGAGTGCCGGGGTTTGAGGGGATCCTGAGAGGTGGTCTCTGCGTGCGCTGTCGCACCGGTGGGATTGCCGGCTGTGCCGGTTTTTCCCGGGCTCGGTCCACTGTTTTTTGCGGTGTCGAGCAGAGTGCTGTCCGCACATGCTTTTTCGTCATATGCGTTTTCGACGATGGCTGCGATCTCTGGGTTGTCGGTTTGATCGACCACGATCAGTTCAAAATCGGGCCAGGTTTGCTTTTCGAGTGCTGCGATGGCCCGGCGTAGGCCGTCTGGTCGTTCGTAGCAGGCAATAACTACCGAAACGGGAAAGGGTGGCGATGCGCCCTCGGGTTGTGTATCCGGTCGTGCCGTCTCTGTTTTGCCTGGTCGTTCGGAGTGAGGGGCGGCTGTGGGCTTTTGCGGGTCTGGGGAAGAAGGGAAATCCGGCATTGGTCTGTCCTCGCAAGTGTGCCAAGAAGGTGTGCCAAGAGGTGTCCTGTCAGGGGAGGAGCCGTGGCTCCATTGCCTGTACACACCGTTCGGCAAGGTGTATTCCCTCGGACTGGCCGCGGTCGTCAGGGTAGATCTGGGTCATGGTTGCGACCCACAGGCCATCAACGGGTGTCGCGAAAGGCAGGATGCGGTTGCCTTGTCCTGCGCGGACGACCGGTGCTGCAAATTGCGTGCGAAAGGGGATCACTTTTTTTATCCAGGTGGGATCGAAATCGGGATTGAAGCGGGAGAGATGTTCGATCCACTCGCCCACGATTTCGTTGAGGTTGCCTTGGGCAAGGCGTTCTGCTTCTTCGCCGTAGCGGGCAGGGGGAAAGTAGCGCCCTAAGTACACGACATGGTTGCCGTCATAGTCGGAGGGGGGAATCAGATTGGTGTGTTCGATGAATGCACCAAAGGGGATGGAACGGTCGGCGACATTGACCCAGTAGTAGGGGGTCAGCTGCCGGTCCAATGTGAGGATCACACAAATCACCCACATATATTCGGTTTGTGCGAGACGTTCCCGGTAAGACGCAGGCACCTTTTCGTCGAGCAGGGAAGTCAGTCGCGGTATGGGGATCGTGGAGACGACATGGTCGAGCTCTTCGATTCCGGCGCTTGTTTGCACGCCATGCACTTTTATCCCATCGGTGAGGACGCGCTGTACAGGCTGGTCGAAGTGGAGTTTGACCCCCTTGGCTTCCAGGTCGTTTTGTAAGGCAAGGTAGAGCTTGCGAAATCCACCGCGGATGTAGCCGAGTTTTTCTTTTCCTTTGCCGCGGCTGCGGGAGCGTTGCCGCATGCGTGCCCAGAGCCAGGGGGCAGGGACTTCTGTATGGAGTTCTCCCCATTTTGCGCGCAGCATTGGGTCCCAGATTTCTTCTGCAGCCTTTTTTCCCATGAGTTTGCGTGCCCAGGTGACTGCGGGAGTGTGGTCGAGTTGCTGCCAGCGAAAGAGGTAGGGCGCGAGAACGCCGGCGGCACCCATGCGGATGCGCGAGAAGAAGGGAATCGGACGGAAAACCAAGATGTCTTTGGGGGTGCTGAAGGAGCGGAGGACACCGTCGGCAGAGAGGACGGAGACTGACGAGTCGATCCATTCCAAGTCTTTGTCGACGCCGAGCTCGGTGATGAGATCGATGATCGAGGTCTCGTGTGTGAAGATGTGGTGATAATAGATTTCGAGGTCGGTGCCGCCTACCGTGTGGCTTGCGACGAGGCCCCCGATTTCTGGGCCTGCTTCGTAGAGCAAGACTTCGTGCCCTTGCTCGGCGAGTCGTTTCGCGATGACCGCTCCTGTGATTCCTCCTCCGAGAACGCCGACCCGCATGTGTATTTTCCCCTTTGCACGGTTGTGTGGACTTGTGTGGACTTGGTGGGTGTGACTGGCCTTTTTTCGGCTTGGTGTTCAGTCCTTTGCGGGGGGAATCTCGTGTGGGGGGATGTGGGAGGAACGGTGAATGCGCAGGGCGCGGCGGCGTGCATAATTGCGCTCTGCTGTATCGATGCGCTTGATGATGTTGCGCATGCGCCGTAGCTCACGGAACGCGGTGACGATAACTTTGAGGTTTGCGCCGCTTTGTTCTCCGGCGGGACGGGGATAGTGGGTGACTCCTACTTCGGCAACGCCATAGCCGGAGCGTCCTAGTTTTACGACGAGCTCGGTGGAGAGCAGCGCGCCCATTGAGTCGAGTTCGAGACCGCGTAGGGTTTCGCGTTTGAAGATGCGGAAGGCGCAGTCGATGTCGCGTACGGGTACGTAGAACATGACGCGCATCAGGCAGTTCCACATCCATGCCACAAATCGCCGGCTTTTTGGGTCTTGGCGATCCATGCGGTAGCCCCATACCACGTCGGCCCGGTCGAGGAAGGGGATCATGCGGTGGATTTCCCACATGTCGAATTGCAGGTCCGAGTCGGTTTGGAAGACGTAGTCCATGTCGGCGGCGAGCAGGCCTGTTTTCACGGCTTGTCCGTAGCCCAGGTTGGTTTTGTGGCAGATGAGTTTTACTGAGCTGTCGGCTTCTTGTATTTTCCGCACAATTTCGGCTGTGCGATCTGTGGAGCCGTCATTCACCACGATGACTTCGTAGTTGCCTGTTCCACAGATGTCATAGAGCACTTCTTGGAGTTCTGTAATCGCCTGTTCGATGTTGGCTTCTTCGTTGTGTGCCGGGAGGGTGGCGGAGATGCGCATTGTTTGCTCCAGAGTGCGACACAGAGTGTGACGTAAAGTGCGACACTTCGTGTCACACAAGGGGGCGGCGTGTGTTGTTGGTGAGGCAATGCCCCATGCGGTGCGATTGTTGTGTGCCCCTCACGTAACGGCTGTATGGCTCGTTACTGGGCGGTTCATTTCCCAGATACTTTGTCTAGGCGATTCGCCTTACAAGCGACATACTGCACAATATGTTGTACGGCATTCGTTTGTGTGACTGTTGTCGAACTGTGTGAACCGTTGTTGTAGAGGTGTCCCCTTTAAAGAGAATTCTCCATTGAGAATGGGGTTCCTGCGCATGAGATGGTTCGTGTGGGTGCTGAGAGCAGGACGATGGAGAAGAGCAGAGAAATTTTCATAGCATGAGTTTTTCCCACATGTCCTATATTGGCGGTTTTCTCCTGTTGATCGCCCAGACGGCTTCTGTGGTATGTGCTGCATGGGCGATGGCTGTTGTGCTCACGCCAAAAGACCGCCCTTTTTTGCGTTTCTCTTTGGGGCTCTTTCTGGGAATGCTGGAGGTTTCCCTTCTCCTCCAGTTTTTGGGGGCTTTTTCTCTCCTCTCCCGTTGGCCGGTTGCTTTCGGCAGCATTGCCCTGTCAGGGCTTGTGTGGTGGGCGGCGCGTTTTCTGGACGGGCGATGGCAGCCTTTGGCATCAATTGATGCTTTTTCACCTGGGGCGGATGCTGTGGATCGTGTCGCCGGTGAGGTTGCTGCGACTCATCTCGGTACTTCAACACCAGAAGCTGCGGGTGCTGTTGCCACAGACGCGGCGCGAGAAGACACAACGGGGGGACAGGGCAGTGGGGCCAGTCGGACTGGCGGATCGCTCAGTGTGCTTGGGCGCTCTCTTGCAGAATGGGTGCGGATTGGAACGGTGAGTTTTCTGGTTGGGGCGGCAACGGTGGTGTTTTTGACCTCGCTGCTCAAGCCCGCGTTCGGGACAGACGCCGTGGGGTACCATCTGCCGGATATCGCGCATTTTTTGCGGTCTCATTCTGTGCTTGAGGTGCAGCAGTACCAGCTAGGTGTGTATCAGGGTGTGTACCCTATGAACGCTGAATTGCTGTCTGCCTGGTTTGTGTTGCCGTTTGGGCAGGACTTTCTCGTGAATTTTGGGACGATTTGCCAGATTCTTTTCGCGGTTGCTGCGGTCGGTGCGCTGGCAGAACACTTCCGTGTGCGTGGCGGGGACGCCCTGCTGGTTGGGCTCGCGGTGGTCTTCATGCCGATTCTCGCAACGAGTCATGTGGGGTCGGTTGCCAACGATATTTTGCCCTTGGGGGCGCTTGCCCTCGGCCTACTTTTTGTGGACCGGTGGCGGCAGACAGAAGCGCCGCTTGATATGGCAATGGCGGGTTTGGTGTGTGGCATGGCCTTTGGCACCAAGGTGACGACTGTCGTGTATCTTGCGCCCCTGGTTCTCACTCTTTTGGTACTTGGGATGCGTCGCCGCCGTTTTACCCAGATTTTCTTGCTGTTTCCTGGTCTGGCGGTGCTCCCCGGGGTGTTCTGGGTTGTACGAAATTGGGTGCAGGTCGGAAATCCGCTGTGGCCGCTCGACTTCTGGGTGTTCGACGGAGCGTACGTTCGCAGTACGGTCGATCGGGACTCGATCCTCGATTTTCTGCGCGAGGATGGTCTTTTGGCATTGGGAACAGCACTGGGCGTCTATCTTCTCGTTCCCTTGCTGGTGACTGTGGTTATTTTGGCGGGAGCCCCGGGAATTCGCACCACCTTGCAGGGCGACCGTACGCGTGTCTGGCTTTTTGTGGGTCTTCCGCTGACTGCGGTGTTCCTGTTGTGGCCACAGGACTGGACAGGCGGGGACGGGGGCTACAATATTCCTGCCACTGTACGGTATATTTCTCTGACCTATGCGGTGCTGTTGGTGGTCGCAGTGGCCGGGTTGCTCGCGGGAAAACATGCCGATATCGCACGTGTTGGCCTGTTGCTTGCGGCGCTCTTTGGCGCTGCGATTTCTTTTCTTGCCCCCACGCTCAATGTGTACCGGGTTGACATGCGTGCGCTTGGCTTGGGAGGTCTCGCCGGCCTCGGTACGCTGCTGTTGCTTCTCTTGCCTCGTGTCACACACCCGGAACGTCTGCTTTTTGCGGGGGCAGGCGTGCTTGGCCTTTGTGGTCCCGTGCTGCTGGCATCCCACTGGGACAGTAATTGGTATAGGAATGTTTACGATGAGGGTTTGGCGACTTTGTACCAGACAGTGCAGGACCTTCCTGTGCAGGACAGCAAGATCCTTGTTGCGGGAGTGACACGGCAGTACCCGTTGGTCGGGAGGGACTTCTCCAATGACGTGTCTTTTCTTGGGAAAGGTGACCGTATTGCCCCATGGGAAAAAGGCGACGCCAATGCCTGGTTGTCTGCGGTGCAGGAAACATGTGCCGATTATGTGGCTGTGTATGACGACGCACAGACTGTTTCCCAAGATGGGAGAGAGGTACTTCAGCGTGGAGACTGGCTCCATGAAGTGCCCGAACTTGGCTTTGTCGAACGCCTTTCCGGCGCGGGTATCACGCCTGTAGTGGAAACGCGGGACGACGATGGGGGACTTGTGATGGGGTTGTATCGGGTGGAAAGGGCATTGTCTTCGTCGTCTTCTTGCTGAGCTTGCCCTTGTGTGTGGCCCGGCTTCCGGCCCAGTTGTTCCCGGCCCTGTCTTTGGCCTTGGGCGGGTGTGGTGGCCGTCACCCGTTCTGGGGTGGTGGGAGATGGTGACCCTTCTGGGGTGATGAGGGACGGTGACCCTATGACTCCTGTGGGGGGGCTTGCATGGACGCTACTCGCCCAGAGGAGATCGTCGGTGAGATGCAAGGCGTGCTCGATCTGGAGGGAAATACTTTGGAAGTGGGCCGCTTCCTCTGGACTTTTTGCTGTATGCGAAGTCGTGGTCTGTTCTTTTTCTCCCCTGTCCTGTGGTGCACCAAGCGCGTGGATAGTGGCGGAGACCGCAACAAGATCAGCGCGTAGCTCCTGACTGGTTCTGGTAATGAGCTCGCTGTACTGCTGCCTTGCTTCCTCGAGACGCCAGATGTTCTCTTGTTGTTTTTGGAAGGAGCGGGCATTTGCGACGGCGACCGCGGCCTTTTCGGCAAAGAGGCCGAGCGCGTGAAGGTCATGCTTGTGAAATGTATTTGCTTTTCGTGTTTCCCACACGGTGAGGACGCCGAGCAGTTCACCTCGATGCACGAGGGGAACACACAGCACAGATTGTACTGAACTGTCTTTTGAGATGAGGCGGCGAAAAAGATCGGTATCGTATGCCCTTCTGAGAAGAAGAGGAGTGCGATGTTGGGCCACCCAGCCGTGTACTCCTTCTCCAAAGACGACATTGTGCGAAAATATGCCGGGTGTGTGGTCGGTATGACGAGAGGCAGTGGCGCGCAGTACTTGGCAAAGTGGATCCACGAGCATGACTGTTCCTGTGGATGCCTGGAGCAATTGCAGCGCCACATCCAAGATTTTTTCCATTACCGCGGCAGTATCGAGCGCCGCATGAACTGTTTGCGTGACTTCGGAGAGGGCAGCGAGTTCTTGTACCTGATGAGAGAGGGCTTGCCCGTGTGTTTTTTCTTTTGCGAGCGCAGATTTTGCCCGCTGTAGGCCGCGTCTCTTTCGAAGGAGGAGAAGGCAGAGCATGGCGGTTCCGCCTGCCCAACCGATGTGTACTGCATGTTCTGTGATGTTTTCCCCTGTTCTTTCGGGGAGGGCAGCGGGCAGGGCAGCGGGGAGTGTCGTGGGCAGGGCACGCGAGAGAGGCGATGCCGTGAAAAAAACGAGAGAGAGAAGGAATGCCGTTCCTGTGCGCCAGGCAAGCCGAGAAAAGTCGCAAGATTTTTTTTGTCGCCAGGATGCGGGGAAGATTCCTGCGCGCGTGAGATGCCGGTTGTCTTCCCTCTGTGCTGCAAGCATTGCAGGTGGGGTGTGGCGGGGCGGTTCTTGGCCCCTTGTCAAAATGCTCTGCCGATTTTTCTGTGCTCCAGCCAGGGCGGTTTTTTGGTAAACATCCGCTTTTTCCTGCCCCTCTGCCAGGGGCTCCCGGGCTTTTTGCCGTAAGTCCTATTTTTTACTGTTCGCTGTAGTCCGGTCCTCTGGGGTTGTCGGACGCGTGTGTTGCAGACTTGAGCTGGGGAAAGGCTGTGCTGTATTTGTCGGGGCACTGTGCGTTGCGCTCTGAGACGTGCATGTACGCTGGGTGTGTCGGGTGTGTCGGGTGTGTCGGGTGTGGGCAGAGCGCGCAAAAGGAGAAACCCACAGGCCAGGCAATGACCAGAGAAAGGCCAGGCAAAGGTCGGAGGGGCAGGGCTTAGAACTCCAGGCCATCTTTTTTGATGGCTTCTGAGACGTCGAGCGGATAGTTGCCATCGAGACAAGCGGTGCAAAAGCCCTGTTCTGTCGCAGAGGTTGCCTCTAGCATCCGGTCTTTTTCCAGATAGGCGAGGGTGTCTGCTCCGACATATTGCTGGATTTCTTCGACTGAAAGAGACGCCGCCACGAGCTCTCCGCGCCGACCGGTGTCCATGCCGAAGTAGCAGGGCCAGCGGTAGGGTGGGGATGAGATTCTGAGATGGACTTCTTTTGCTCCCGATGCGCGCAGGAGGGCGACGATACGTCGTGTGGTTGATCCGCGCACGATGGAATCGTCAACGACGACGAGACGCTTTCCCCTGACGTTTTCGACGAGAGGGTTGAGTTTCATGCGGATTGATCGGTCGCGTAATTCTTGTGTAGGCGCGATAAACGTACGTCCGACATAGCGGTTTTTTACGAGGCCTTCGCCATAGGGGATACCTGATCTTTTCGAGAAGCCTTGGGCTGCAGGTACTCCCGATTCTGGTACGGGCATTACAAGATCGGCTTCGACTGCTGCTTGTGTGGCGAGTGCTTCTCCCATGCGGCTGCGCGCTTGATACACATTGATGCCATACAGCTGGGAGTCCGGTCGAGCGAAGTAGACGAACTCGAAGACGCAGAGATGAGGGTCGGTGGGAGGAAATATCTGGTAGCTGTGCACTCCCTGGGCATCGATCACGATCATTTCCCCTGGTGCGATTTCTCGGACGAAGGCGGCGTCGAGAATGTCGAGCGCGCAGGTTTCAGACGCGAGTACCCAACCTTTTTCGATGCGACCGAGGCAGAGAGGCCGAAATCCACGCGGGTCGCGTACGCCAATCAGGCGGCTATCGTCCATGACGAGTGTGGAGAAGGCTCCCTCTACTTGGGGGATTTTCTTTTCGATGGCGCGTTCGAGGCCGCGGGCGTCTGGTGCTTCCTCGTATTCTTGGCCGATTACTTCTGCCAGGATGTCGGTGTCGCTTGTGGCTTTTCCAAGGTTGAGATTGTGTGACTCCATGAGCCGGCGCACATTGGTGATATTGCCGTTATGTGCGAGCGCAAAACCGCAGGCCCCTCCCTCTCTGTAAATTGGCTGACTGTTTTCCCAGACATTGTCCCCTGTTGTGGAATAGCGGACGTGCCCGATCGTGAGGTGGCCTTGGAGAGGAGATAGCCTGCGTTCGTCGAACACCTGAGAGACGAGACCGAGGTCTTTTATCACGGTGATGGTCTCGCCGTTGGATGACGCGATTCCCGCTGACTCCTGTCCTCGGTGTTGCAGTGCAAAAAGACCGAGATAGGTGAGAGAAGCAGTTGGTGTATTCGATGCGTACACGCCGAACACACCGCAGGCTTCTCTGGGTTTTTCTGATTCGAAGCGGTCGTACGCCGCTTCGTGTTGAGAGGATTGTCCGTTCTTCGACATATGGATCTGTTCGTTGTGATTGCTGGGGGAAGAGTGAAAAATTTTTCCAGTACTTCGTGTGGCCGATGGGCTGAAGGCTGTATTTTCTCAGCCTGGCGCTCGTGTCGACAAAAGAATCGTGCCTGTTTTTCTGTCGTCCTTTCTCACTGTGTGTCTGGATGGACAGAGGGGATTACTGCACCATGATCAAGAGTTCTCCCGTTTCGCTTTCGCAAACGAATTGGGCAGAAGAAGCGGAGCAGGATACTTCTTCGCTGGAGGCGGAAGCGGTTCCGCAGTCTTTCTCACGTCAAAAGTTACATGAGGATTCCCGACTCGGTGCTGTTGCCCTCGTGACTGGGCCGGTGCGCCTTCTTGTCGACATTTTTGCAATTACGGTTGTTGCCGGTCCTCTGCTCCACGTTGCCCCTGTTCCTCTTCTGATTATTTTTCTTGGGACAATGGCTCTGTTCAGACTTTACGCGCCACCTGACAGTATCCATCGGAGTTCGATTCTGCTTGATATTCCCCGGTTGGCGTCAGCGTGTGGGGTGGCTGCTCTTCTTCTTTTGGTGACTTTTCCCGACGGACAGGAACCAGACTTTCGTTATGCAGTTGTGGTGGCTGCTTATACCTTTGTGGTGTTGGCTATGTTTCGTGGCCTTTTGTGTTTGACGGCCTCGCGTTTGCGTCGGGTTGGTTTTGGAATCCGTCCCACTCTTATTGTGGGTGGCGGACGTACGGCTTCTCTTCTTGTTGACAAGATTGGCCGTCACCCTGAACTGGGCCTGTGTGTCGTGGGTATGGTGTCGGGTGCGGTCGACACCCAAGACGCTTCGACCGACTGTTCGTGTGACATCTTGGGCTCTTCCCCGCAAGATCTTCCCCGCATTATTGCCCAACATGGTATACGCGAGATGATTCTCGTGCCCGATGAAGACGTGCCTGAGTTTGTGACGGAATGCTTTCTTGCCGTGGACGGCTATAGCGTGGATGCGGTGATGGTGCCGCCCGTGAAGGATTTTCTCCTGTCGCCGAGCAGCATTGAGCATATTGAAGGGATTCCTCTGATTCCTTTGGGATGTTTGTCGTACGCTCCCCGCTATATGCCAGGAAAGCGTCTGGTGGACATTTTTGGTGCGCTGTGTGCTTTGTTGGTGATATCTCCGCTGTTTCTTGTGACTGCTCTTTTTATCAAGATAGAGGACCGCGGGACTGTCTTTTTCTCACAGCGGCGGGCTGGTCACCGGGGCCGTTACTTCAGAATGTGGAAGTTCCGTTCGATGTGCGTGGATGCTGAAGCCAGGCTCGCCGAACTTGAGGAGCAAAATGAGGGGGATGGTCTGCTCTTCAAGATCCGAGAAGATCCTCGTATTACGCATGTCGGTAGGTTTATTCGGAAAAGTTCGATTGACGAGCTGCCGCAATTGTGGAATGTGCTCAAAGGCGATATGAGTTTGGTGGGGCCGCGTGCGCTTCCTGTGGAAGTCGAGCATTTCGGGGATTTGGCGATTAAACGCTTGAACGTGCGACCGGGTGTGACTGGCTTGTGGCAGGTCACAGGCAGGAGCAATCTCACGTACGAGGAGATGGTAAAGCTTGATCTTGCCTATATTCAGAATTGGTCTCTCTGGCTGGATATGAAGCTGATATTGCAGACGATTCCTGTGCTTTTGAACAGTGAAGGCGCGTATTAGGGAGACGAGTGCTTTCTGTTTTTCTGACTTTGGCGGGTACTTTTCCGTTTTTCCTCATGAGGTTTGT
>Ga0209345_10003681_pt1 | contig 15541 bp, 13 predicted proteins | sample Cruoilmetagenom7_FD_187294 | JGI IMG/M metagenome (GOLD analysis project Ga0209345, IMG submission 187294) | Oil polluted marine microbial communities from Coal Oil Point, Santa Barbara, California, USA - Sample 7 (SPAdes) (version 2) | ecosystem: Environmental > Aquatic > Marine > Oil seeps ... | reverse complement strand
GAAGCCCACGACGAGCAGCTCAAAGCCCACGCGCTCATCGAGTCCCTCGAAACCTCGATGCACGAACAAGCCGAGGTCGTCCGCGTCGCTGATGAAGCGGTCAAGGTCGCAACCCAAGCGATGAGCACCGCACGCGACCAAGCGGAAGCGTTCAACCGCGATTGGCACGCCGTGGAAACCTCCCGCCGCGAGACCGAGGTCAAACGCGAGACCATCGAAGAACGAACCCTCGAAGACCTCGAAGTCGATCTGGTCATCGAATACCCCGAGTACCGCTACATGATGGACGATGGAGGCATCGACCGAATCGATGTCACCTCCATGACCGCGAGCGTCCATGTCCTCAAGGACGAAATCAAAAAGCTCGGCAATGTCAACCTCAACTCCATCGACGAGGAATCCAACCTCGCGCAGCGCAACGAAGACCTCATCAACCAGGTCCGCGACATCGACGAAGCACGCATCAAACTCGCGACGCTCATCGAGAAACTCAATGTCGCTTCCCGCGCACGCTTCGGAGAAGTCTTCGAACTCATCAAAGACGAGTTCGGCGGACGCAACGGCATGTTCCGCCGCCTCTTCGGTGGTGGACGCGCCGAAGTCCGACTCATGCCGCTCATCAAAGAAATCGATGGCGAGAAGGTCCAGACCGATGAAATCGACCTCCTCGAATCCGGGATCGAAGTCATCGCCAAACCACCAGGAAAGGAACCCCGTTCCATCAACCAACTCTCTGGTGGCGAGAAGACCATGACCGCGGTCGCGATGCTCCTCGCGATCTTCCGGTCCAAGCCATCCTGCTTCTGCGTGCTCGACGAAGTCGACGCCGCCCTCGACGAAGCGAATGTCGGACGCTTCTGCTCAACCCTCGACCTATTCGCGCTCCAGAGCCGCTTCATCGTCATCACGCACAACAAACGCACGATGCAAGCGACCAACAAACTCTTCGGCGTCACCATGCAAGAACGAGGTGTCTCCAAACGCGTCGAGGTCCGCTTCGACCAAGTCGGAGAAGACGGCGAGATCGACGAGAAAGCCGTCAAAAACGCACCAGTCGAAACACCAGACCCTAAACAAGAACCAGAACCGATCTCCGAAACAAACGACGCCAAGCCATCCGGAGCACTCCGGGCAGCGTTGGCGTCGATGCGTGAAGACGAATCTCCGGTTCCGGTTGAATAACTCGAACTATTTCGACTCGACCAGCTTCTTGAGTTTCTGCAGCCCGTCGAGCCATCCCTCTTCGAATCCCTCTGGGAAATCGTCCGGGATCTCTCCGCTCATCCGGTGATCAATTGAGACCCGCGTCCCGTCACCCGCATCCTCGAAACTGATGGTCATGTTCATCAGCACCGCCTTCTCCATCGTGCAATCCCCACGCATCCTGATCTTGTGGTTCGGCTTGATCATCGTCAGCTCGCCAATCACATTGAACCCTCCATCAGGGAGTTCGATATAGAAACGCCCCCCCATCCGCTCCTCACACCGCGTCGGCTTCGAGTCTTTGGTGTCCTCGCTTTCATAAAACCAGTTGTGAGGCTCATCAAACCAAGCCCGATACACAACAGACTTCGGAGCATCGATCGTAATCTCCGTCTGCGACTGCGCCGCGCGTGGCTGTGTTTCAAGAAACTTTGTACTCATGACTGCTTTCCTTCTTTCTGTTTACGCTCAACCGATTCTTTCAGACGAACCAACGATCCCGACCATTGGTCTTCGTAAGTGCTCACCCACCGCTCGTACACCATCCGCAACGGAACCGCATTCAGGTGATACCACCGCGTCCGGCCGTCCTTGCGAGAGAGCACCAATCCCGCGTCATCAAGCACACCAAGGTGCTTCATAACCCCGAACCTCGTCATCGACGGGAACGACTCCACAAGCTGCGAAGTCGTCCGAGGTCCATCCTTAAGCAAATCCATCAACGCTCGTCGCGTCGGATCCGCAAGCGCCTTGAACACGCGGTCCATCTGATCAATCTGGTCATTTCCCTGCGGCATCGTGCCTCCAAATCCCACAAGTCCTTCGCGAGATACTTAGGTGACTATACAGTCACCTATCTGAGATTGCAACCTCGAACTCAAAAACCGATCAAAATGCCCCCACGCCCATTTGCCTTTTTTTGCATCCCAGCGACCCCTTTGGGGTACATTGCAAGTATGAACCCAATCCGAATCATCGCCACACTCGTCCTTTGCCTCGCATCCCTCGCTCCCGGAGCCGTCCCAGTGAAGACCTACACCTTCGTCTACATCACCACCGGCCCAGCGACTGATATCGAGCAATCCGAACAACAAACCGCTTTCGCAGGTCACTTCTCGAACATGAAACGCATGGCTAAAGAAGGCGACCTGCTCATCGCAGGACCGTACGGCAAATCCGAATCCTTCGACGACCTCCGAGGACTCTGGGTCTTCAACACCGACAGCACCACCAAAGCCCTTGAGCTCGCCGCGACCGACCCTCCCGGGAAGCTGGGAATCTTCGTCTTTGAAGCCGTGCAACTCATGACCGACGACGCCTTGCTCGAACTCCCGCGTCTCGAAGAAGAAGACGAAGCCCGAAGACTCGCTGATCCAGATGTCCCCGACGCGTGGTCCGGTCGCGGCTACTTCATCGCGACCGCACCCGTCAGCGAGACCGACGAACCCACCCGAAACCTAAGCGTGCTGATGCTCGCAACCCTCGCCGCGGATCAAGATACCCGTGTCACTTCCCATCAACGCATGATGATCCTCGATGCCACCTCTGAGGATGAGGCAAACCAAGCACTCAAAGACGCGGGATGCGATCCGGATAACTGGAAACTCGACGCGTGGTACGCAAGTTCAATGATCGCCAAACTCCCGTCGCTCCGCGAGTAACCCAAACAAATCGAGAATACGAATCCCCTGCCGCGCTACCATTCCCTGATGCAGCCCCCGCAGACCCCTCTCCAAGTCGTCAGCGATTTTCAGCCCGCCGGGGATCAGCCCCAAGCGATCGATGCGCTCGTCGCTTCCATCAAAAGTGGTGACCCACGCTCCTGCCTGCTCGGCGCGACAGGCACCGGCAAGACCTTCACGATGGCCAATGTCATCGAACGCACCAACAAGCCCACCCTCATCCTCTCGCACAACAAAACCCTCGCCGCGCAGCTCTACGAAGAGTTCAAAGCGTTCTTCCCCCACAACTCTGTCAACTACTTCGTCTCCTACTACGACTACTACCAGCCCGAAGCGTACATCCCGGGACGCGACATCTACATCGAAAAAGACTCCGCGAAGAACGACGATCTCGACCAGCTCCGCCTCGCCGCAACCAGCAACCTGATCCAGCGCCGCGACTGCGTCGTCGTCGCGTCCGTCTCCTGCATCTTCGGACTCGGTTCCCCAAGCGCCTATTCCGAGCGTGTCTACACCCTCACCACAGGCATGGAGCTCCCCCGCCGCGACCTGTTCCTCGCGCTCAGCGCGATGCAATACGAACGCGCAGAGATCGAGTTCAAACGCGGTTCGTACCGATCACGAGGAGACGCGATCGAGGTCTGGCCCGCATACGAGCGCTTCGCGGTCCGCATCGAACTCTTCGGAGATGAAATCGAAAAAATCGAACTCATCAACCCAACCAGCGGCGAACTCCTCGCGGAAGAATCCAAGTTCTTCCTCTTCCCCGCTGTCCACTATGTCATGCCCGAAGACCGCCTCAACGAGGTCCTCAACAGCATCCGCGAAGAAATGGACGCACGCGTGATGGAACTCCGCCACGAGGGCAAACTCCTCGAAGCCCAGCGCCTTCTCGCTCGAACAAAGTACGACCTCGAAATGATCGAAGAAGTCGGATACTGCTCCGGAGTCGAGAACTACTCCCGCTACATGGACGGCCGGCTCCCCGGAGAACGCCCCTTCACACTCCTCGACTACTTCGACTACGCACCCGGAAACCCAGACCGCATCACCGAACCCAACCGCGATGTCGCCCTCGTCGATGCAAACGGCGAACCGCTCCGACCAACCCAAGACACACGCGATCACGAAGAAGACGCACGCCGATTCGGAGTCTCCCGCACCAACCTCAAAGACTGGCTCATCATCGTCGACGAGTCCCATGTCACCCTCCCCCAGATCCGCGCCATGTACAACGGCGACAAAGCACGCAAGCAAGTCCTCGTCGATCACGGCTTCCGACTCCCATCCTGCATGGACAACCGCCCCCTCCGCTTCGAAGAGTTCGAACAACTCGTCCCCCAAATGATGTTCGTCAGCGCCACCCCAGGCCCCTACGAACTCGAAGCCACCGGAGGCGAGATCATCGAGCAGGTCATCCGCCCAACCGGTCTCCTCGATCCCGAAGTCGAGGTCCGACCCGCGACCGGTCAGGTCCCCGACCTCATGGAGCAGTGCGAACTCGTCGTCGAGTCCGGAGGTCGCGTCCTCGTCACCGCGCTCACCAAACGCCTCTGCGAAGACCTCACCACCTACCTCGGCGACCAAGGCATGCGCGTCCGCTACCTGCACTCGGAGATCGAAACCCTTGACAGACTCGAAATCCTCACCGCGCTTCGGGCCGGGGACTTCGATGTGCTTGTCGGCGTCAACCTCCTCCGCGAAGGACTCGACCTCCCGGAAGTCAAACTCGTCTGCATCCTCGACGCGGACAAAGAAGGCTTCCTCCGCTCCGCAACCTCGCTTATCCAGCAGATGGGGCGCGCCGCGAGAAACAGCGAATCCCGCGTCATCCTGTATGCAGATCGCATCACCAAAGGCATGGACCAAGCGATGAGCGAAACCGCTCGACGCCGCGAAAAACAGATCGCCCACAACACCGAGCACGGCATCACCCCCACCACCATCGTCAAAGACATCCGCCGAGGGATCGACACAGAGCTCAAAGCCCGCCGGTCCGCGAAGTTCGCCGCAGAATCCACCGACACACTCGTCGACGCCGAGGTCCTCGTCGGGATGCTCCAAGCGGACATGATGAGCGCCGCCGAGGACACCCGCTTCGAGCTTGCTGCAGCATTGCGCGACCAGATGCTCCATGTCAAAGAACTCCTCGTCCAGCACAACGACGACGAGAACCCCCTCCTCCTCAAACGCTCCCAGATCGAAGCCCTCCTCACCAAAGGCAAGCAAGGCTCCCCCGGCACGCGAGGCAAAGGCAAACGGGTCTAAACCACTGACATACACTCAACCGTCATGCCCAATCGAATTCATATTCTCGGCGCATCATGCACAGGAACCACTACGCTTGGTGCAGCACTCGCGCAAGAACGCTCCATCCCACACCTCGACACCGACAACTACTACTGGAAAGACACCCCGCTCCGCTACAGCGAGAAGATGCCCATCCCAGAACGGATCGCATCAATCGAACACGACATCAGCGGACACTCAAACTGGATCCTCTCTGGGTCACTCTGCAGTTGGGGCGAGCCCCTCATTGCGCACTTCACCCATGTCATCTTCTTACACACCACCTGGGAAGTCCGCAAAGCCAGACTCCTCAAACGAGAAGAACTGCGCTACGGCAAGGACATTCTGACACAGAAAAGTGAACAAGGCGAAATCAGTCGAGCGTTCCTGCAATGGGCAAGCCGCTACGACACCGCAGGACCCGAGCAACGCAGCCTCGTAGCGCAGCAACAATGGATCTCCGCATTGCCCCAGAACATCAGTATCTTCCGCTTTGATGCAAACCAACCCATCAAGCAACTGAGCGAAGCAGTCCTAGCCAAGTTCGACTAACGCATCACCATCTTGATCGACGCAGCCGCAAGAATCAGCGCGATCACCAGTTTCAGATGAGGCAGCTTGATCTTGTGCGTGATCCACGCCCCCAGATACCCGCCGATCAACGCCCCAACCCCCATCGGGATCGCGAAACCCATCGCATCGGAGATCATCAGGTGCACCGAATCATTCGGTGGAGGGTATGTAATCGAGGGCAGCGTATACAGCTTCATCGACGCACCAATAATCGAACTGATCCACATCACCCCCGCACTCCCCGCGATCGCATGACGCAGAGGGAGTCCGGAAATCTGCAGCAACGGCACCAGCAGAATCCCGCCACCGATCCCCAGATACCCCGCGACACCACCTACAAACAACCCGATCGCGATCATTTTCCAATGTGCAGGAGACGGCGCATCAATCGGATGGTCCGGGATCTTCTTGATCGAAGTGATGATGTTGTACGCGCAGTACAACCAGATAAATCCCGCGAACGCAAGGATCGACCATCGCCCCGGAGTCTTACCCGACAGCAGCACACCGGTCACCATCCCCGCCGTCATCGAAGGCACCAGCGACATCAGCACATCCTTGCGAGCCGCCCCCTTCTTCGCGTGCATCAGGGTTGACGACAACGCGACGATGACATTGACGCACATCGCCGCCGCCATGTACACATGGTGCCTGGTCTGGTGTTCGTCTTCGTGCCCATCGATCCGGTAGCCCCAGATCATCGCCATTGCCGGGAGCATGATGATCGAGCCACCAAGCCCCGCCAGCCCACCGACCACCCCCGCAACGATACCGATGCTGGTCCGAATGAGAATCTCGATGGGGTCCATAGGTGCTCCGAGTGCCAGTGCAGATCAATTCAGCATCGGAACACTCTAGGTCACATAAACTGGGTCACCACAGCGATCATCAACCCAGCTTTATTCAGGGCATCCCTCGCCGAAGATTCTCAGGAACTCGCTGACATCGAGGAAGTTCAAACTCCCATCCTCGTTCAGATCCGCGATGCTGCATGCGCCGCTGACCTCTTCGAACTGGAGATTATCAAACGCAATCGCATGAGCGCTGTCATTGGTAATCATGAACTGGACCATATCAACACCCGCATAACTCCGGTGATGCACCCGACCGTCCGGATCCCCCGGATCAGGTGCCCCAAAAACATCAAGCGTGCTCTGCAGGACTTTCCCGTCCCGCATCAGCGTCACCTGCAACGGAACATCCAGCGAGATCACCGAAGTCGTGATCAGATCGATTTCCAAGTCCACCGCAACATCAAACGAGAACACAAGCGTCCCACCGGGCCCACCCGATGCAAGCGCGATGTACGCCGGAGAGTTACTCCCCTCAATCTTGAACCCGCCCGTGTCACCCTGCGACACACCGTCGCCAATCCAGATCTGCTCTGTCGCCGACATCGTCAGCCCCTGTGCGTCATAAAAATCAGCAATCGCAGGCGCATTAAAGTTCCCGAATCCCGATCCGTAAGTCGTGTACAACTCTTCAAAGGTCACAACCTCCTGAGCGGCTGCCCCACTCGCAAACACCGCAAGCCCGATCGCCATGATCCCTACACCCTTTATCCCATTCAAAATCGAAACGCCCATCGTAAAATCCTCCTGTATATCGGTGACAAATCATGCCGTCACGCTCTAAACAAGAATACCAAAACACGCTTCCTATTACAAGGAAACAGATGCAGTAAACAACTGAAAATGAATCGCTTACAAGCCTTCCGCAGGCTAGCAGATTGCAAAAAATGAGCACTCAGTGCCCCGAACGCCCCACCAGCCGTTCAAACTCCGGGATCGCACGGCGCATCGACGACACATCAAACCGAGCGGGCAGCTCATCGACCCCCATCGCGGACGCCGCGATCTCCACCACCCGCTCAACCAGACAACTCGGAGGCATCGCCCCGCCGGTCAACTGATCGTGATCCAGCCAACTCAGCGTCACCTCATGCTCGGTCGTCCCTCGGGACTTCCAGCTCAGGGTCAGCGTGTACGCCCAGCCGCGATCGGTGTCGCGTTCCTCATCAATCACAATACTGAGCGGCGCAAGTACATTCGTGGTGTCGTCGGTGTGCATCGACCCCTCATCGGCATGATCCGCGTCCCGATCCACTCGAATCACTCGACCCGCGTATGCAGGTTCCCCTGCTCGGATTCAAGGTGCCCGCCCATCGCCATGATGTCGTCGATCACGCCCTTGAACTGCCCATCAGGCATCGGCGGACTCTTCCCATCCATCAGCGAAGCGTACAACGCATCATCCAATCCGAGGTACAAACGCATCGCGTAGTCATACGCCGCGTCGTGGTCATCGCGGGAGAGATCAAGCCGAAGCTCGTTGATGATCTTCGTCCCCATCTTGATCCACTCCATGAAAGTTTCCTTGGAGATCGAATCCTGAATCCAGGTCCCCACCCCGTTCTTGAACGGCGGACGCGCCATCTTATGACCCATCAACCCCGTCTTGGTGCAACGAAAATCCCCACCATTCCCACCAGCAGTCGCAGCACCGGTCTCGCCGGTCTGGACAACCTCAGGAATCGGCGCGTCGATCTCAACAAGCATCTCCTCGATCGCCTTCTTGGGAAGCATGTCGCCCCGCGTCACCGCTTCGATGTACCCCCAACTGAGAATCTCCTTCGCTTGCTCCGTTTCCCCCGCGTCAATAAACGCACGGCCCGCAAGCTGGAACGCCTTGGTCATGCCCTTGTTGATTTCCGTACACTGGACAAACGCCTTCGCCGCTTCAAGGTGACGCTCCGCTTGGAGCAGAGCGTTACCGAGCGAAAAATACGCCATGTCATTGTTGGGATCGCTCTCAATAAGCGACTTGAACTGGGTGATCCGGGTTTCTAAATCCACAGCAAACTCCTTCGTCTTCGTGTCCTACTCCCAACGGTAGGTCACCAACCCCACTTTGTTTGCATAAAGTCCGTCTATGGGATACACCCCGAGCACACGATCAGCGACCACTCTCTGCGGCATCCCGCTCCATTCACCCATCTTCCTCGCATCAGGAACCGCAGGAACCCTCGACGAAACAAGCGATGTCCTCGACACCTCCATCCTCGGAGGGATCGTCACCAAATCCATCACCAGACACCCAAGACAGGGAAACCCCTACCCCCGAATCACCTGGACCCGCGCCGGGATGCTCAACGCGATCGGTCTCGCCAACCCCGGTCTCGACGCGTGGAAATCCGACATCGCGCCCAACATCAAATCCACCCCCACCAACTTCGTCGGATCCGTCGCAGGAGATTCCATCGACGACTATGTCCAGATCGCCTCCGCAATGGACGCCGTGGACGCGATGAAGATCATCGAGCTCAATGTCTCGTGCCCCAATGTGCATTCCGGTCTCGAGTTCGGTGCCGATCCAGTAGCACTCAAAGACCTCGTCACCCATGTTCGTTCTTCAACCCCAAGCACCAAACTCTTCGTCAAACTCTCCCCCATCACCGTCGGCACCCCACACACCATCGTCGATCTCGCAAAGGTCGCTGTCGATGCAGGCGCCGATGGACTCACGCTCTGCAACACCGTCCCCGCGATGGGCATCGATGTCCACACCCGCAAACCCATCCTCGCCAACACCACCGGAGGCATGTCCGGACCATCCATCCACCCCATCACCGTCCGACTCGTCCACCTCGTCTATTCACAACTCGCCAAACACACCAACACCCCAATCATGGCCGCTGGTGGTGTCACCCGCTGGGAAGACGCCGCGGAGTTCATCCTCGCGGGAGCAACAACAGTCCAGATCGGCGCAGGAAGCCTCGCGGACCTGAGCACCCCACGCAGAGTCATCAAGGGACTCGACAAGTGGTGCACCAAACAAGGCGCCGCATCCATCAGAGATTTGATTGGTCAAGTTGAACTGAATCAGTCCTGATCGCTGCTAGTGTCAGAGGTACCGACTCCGTAGATTTTCTTTTTCATCCATGCAATTGAGATACAGAGTAAACTGATCGCAATCAGGGTGATCAAAACAATAATGACGCTCACTATTGTTGTTACGAAAAAAAGCCCCACCCCTTGTAGTACATTCCCCGTCTTGACAAGGTGACGGATGCCGACCACAAGTCCTACCAAGAGACCAATGAGAATGGATAACTCATTGAAATAGGTCACGCCACGACGGTGCTGATTTATGAATCTTTGATTTGGTGGCAAAGTCACGCTCACATCGCCAGCAGCAGGTTCCCGATCAACGAACCCAGCAGCAACGCCACCAGAATCAAGAACGGCGGCCACAACAACCGATCCGCGATCCCGCTCGATTGCTTCTTCACCGTGTTCTCTTGCATCGGGGTCGTCACCGCCGCTTCCGCAGCAGCAAGCGCCGTTAGGTCCGCTTCACCAAGCACATCGCGGTGCGCGATCGGTGGAACCTCACCATTCTTGAGCGCACGAAGATCAACCAGCAGGTCAGTACAGTTCTTGTACCGGTTCTTGACCTTCTTCGCCATCATCATCTCGATGACCTCGCTGATCCCCGCAGACAGCTTCGGATTCACATGGTCCGGCGGAATCAGTTCCGTCTTGAGATGCTTGTGCATCACCGCGCTGGGACTCTTGCCCTCAAACGGCACCGCCCCCGTCACCATGTGGTACAGCGTGGTTCCCAGCGAGTAAATATCCGCAGGAGGACCGATGTCCTTCTCACCACGAATCTGCTCCGGAGAGATGTAGTACGGCGTACCAAACGCACGCCCCGCCTCCGCTTCCGCAGCTTCAACATCCGTGATCGCGCGAGCCAAACCCATATCCGCAAGCTTCACGACACCCTCTTTGGTAATCATGATGTTCTTGGGTTTCACATCCCGGTGAATCAACCCGCGAGCATGCGCGTGCTCAAGCGCTTCAGCGACCTGGATAATAATCTCAACCGCAAGCTTCTCGTTAAACCGCTTATGCTCAACGATGTCCTCGTGAACCGTCCGTCCCTCCACATACTCCATCACGAAGTAGTAGATATCCCCCTCGTTGCCGACATCAAACGCCTGCACGATGTTGGGGTGATTGAGCGACGCCGCAGCGCGTCCTTCAGCGAAGAACCGCTCAATAAACTGTGGATTCTGCGAGAACTTCTCGGGAAGCTTCTTGAGCGCGACCATCCGGTCGAGCGACACCTGCTTCGCTTTGTACACCGTCGCCATCGCGCCAGCGCCGAGCTTGCCCAGAATCTTGTACCCGCTGATCTTGCTTCCCGACCGCTCCGCTTCGATCGCTTCGCGCAACCGAGCAAGCTGACGCTTGGTGATGAACTCGCGGTCCACCAGCACATGCGCCAAAGACTTGTTCGCGGACCCCTCCGCCTCGGCGCGGGTCATGGTTTTGCAATGCTTGACCTCGTCACTCGTCGCGAGACCTTGGTCGATGACCAGACGCCCGATCAGCGTGTCAAGATTCGTTCCGGATTTCGTCGCCGCCATGATCGACTTCTCGGAATCTTCCACAGTCGCGGCATCAGTCGCGCCAGGATCAAGATTCGCGGTGTCGTCAGGCGATACCGGAGTTGGTTGCTCCCCACCCAGCGCCGAGTCATCGAGCAAGCGAGGGACCGAGTTGTCGTCTTGGTTCTGAGACATGAATCAAATCAACCCAACAGAGCTCTGCCCTGATCCCAAACCTTCGGGATTCAGCGAGCCAACAACACCGAGGGTAGGCATCTCATTGGGATTCGGAAAGGGCCACGAGCTGGCACCCCGCCGAGAGTCACCCTCAACACAACAGCCCCGACCAGAGCGATCGGGACATCAACTGTACCAAGATACGGCCCAATTTTGGGATCGGATCAACCAGATCCCAACAAATCCAAACATTCCGCAACTCGCACCAACCCCGCCTTGGCCCGATAGCCAACAACCAGCAAGACATACCGAGATCTGTCGTTTAGATAGTGGCTGAACGATTCAAGGGCACCCCGCCCCGTATGCCGTCAAAAAGCCCGAGACATCGAGAAAATTGAACGCCCCATCCCCGTTGAAGTCAGCCTGATCCGTAAGGAACCGCGAGACATCCAAGAAGTTCAACGCCCCATCCTCATTCAGATCCGCAGCACACTCAACAGCATCGGTAGAATTGTTGAACCAAGTACTGATCAACGGATCATCACCGAGACCAGCAGTCACAAGATCCGGACGACCATCCATATTGAGATCAGCAATGCAACTCGAGTCTGCACCCGAATAATCTGAACGATATTCCAGCGCAGACCCGTACCCCCCAAGCCCATCGCCCAAGTACACCGCAGCCGTCGCCGCACTGGCAGTCACCACAATATCGAGATGCCCATCGTCGTTCAGATCCGCAACATCAACCGAACGAACTGTCATCGGCGTATCAAATGAAACCAGTTCCACGAATGTCCCGTCACCATTCCCACGAAGTACAAGCACCGTATCCGCAGATGTCGCAATGACCAAATCCTGAATCCCGTCCAGGTCCATATCCCGCACCAACACATCACGAGCCCCCCCTGCGATTGGAACAAGGATTGGATCATCAAGAATCCCATCCACAACATCCGGGAAGATCTGTAAGATCGATCCACTCGGGACAATCACCTCAAGCCCACCTTGCCCATCAAGATCACCCACAGCGACAACGGTCAGTCCGGTGCCAGGGAAGTGGTTGATCGCAGGTGCAAAGTTCCAAAATCCAAGATTCATCAAAACACTGATGCCCCCATCCTCCAGGGTTGAACCCTGCCCGGAATTCGCAACGACCAGATCCGGGTCCCCATCGCCATCAAGATCGCCAACCGCCATCGCAACAGGATAATCCCCGACATCAAACGAGTTCAACAACGAGAACCCACCCGCACCATTGCCCACAAGCAGCTTGACATCATCGCTCTGCCGGCACGCGACCAACAAATCCAACGCACCAAACCCAGCAACATCAACCAGCTCCACCGCTGAGGGACGACCAGGGATCGGGATACGAACAGGGCTCTCCAGTCGTCCGTCATCACGAGCGAGCATCAATCCAACCTCGCTGTTGATCGGATCGGCATACACCACATCATCCCCACGCATCCCGTCAATCTGAGCCCCCTGGATACCCCCGACCCTGCCGAAGCCTTTGTAAAACAGACTCGCCTCAAGATACCCATCCCCGCTATTGGTCAGCACACGGATTGATTCGAGCCCCTCAAGCACGACAACATCATCATCGCCATCTAGATCCAGGTCACCCGCTTCTACATACCTTTGTTGCCCGAATCCACCACCGATCTGTGTATGCTCAAAGAACTCTCCGTTGCCATTGTTAAGGATCTCAAACAACCCCGGTCCCGAATCTTCAACCCACGCAGCAGCAACGATGTCCTTGTCTCCATCATGATCAACATCCGCCGCCGTGATCGAAAAACTAAACTCCTCGAATGAAAACGCTTGCCACGCGATGAGCGCCCCGTTCCCGACATTCAAAAACACTTTCATCTCAGGCCCGTACTGGGCAGCAAAAACATCAAGATGCCCATCACCATTCAGATCAACCAGTTCGAAATCAACAACCGATCCAGCGGTGCCATAAAAAACAGGCGACTCAAACCCCCCCGCCAAATCATTCAGATACACCGAGAACCCACCCGAAGTTCGTGTAATCAGATCCTCCGAGCCATCCTGATTCAGATCACCAACAACGATCCCCCCAGCGGTTGCACTCGGCGCCACATCCACCGGACTCCCAAAGGTCCCATCCCCATTCCCCTTGAGCCAATGCACCCCACCGTCGACCCGTAAGTTTGCGAGCAAATCAGGAACTGAATCTTCATCCAGATCCAGCACCGCCAGCCCTCTCACCTCACGATTGATCCCGTAGTCAACTGAAATCGGTGCCAAGAATCCAACCCCATCCTCCACCGATCCGTCTTGAAGAAGCACCGTCAGCACAGAAATCGAGGACGTGCTGGACACCGCGATATCGAGATTCCCATCACGATTAAAATCCGAAACAACCAGAATACTGGGATGATCACCAACATCGAAACGCTGGCGCGGCAGAAAAACCCCATCGCCCATATTTAGTAAAACACTCACTTCATCGGACACGCGATCCGAGGTCACCGCGTCCAGATCCCCATCCTGATCGATATCACACAACAACACCTCTTCAGGCTGGTCCCCAACCCCATACGACACCGATTGCCCAAACGGCCCCACCTCTCCGCTGGAGTTGAACACCAAGACCACCAATATCAATCCGCACCATCGCATCAATCAACTCCTCCAAAGATCACAGCACACACCCTACCACTTCATAGATCGCACGCCAAGCACCAATTCCGACTCTGCCGTCCAAAACCATCATTTAACAACCTATCGGAGTGTGTATACTCACCACCTCGATGCTCACCACAGATTCCAGACCAAGAGACCTCCGCTGGATCCACGCCGGCCCCCTCCTTTATGGCGACTGGGGAACCTCACGCCTCTATGTCCTCGGACTCGCATTCCTCTACACCGCCCACGCCTCCATCATCTACCTCGCCGCGATCGGTCTGCTCATGCTCGCGGTATCCTGGGCATACACCCACATCTGCCGCTGCTTCCCAGACGGCGGAGGTGTCTACACCGCCGCACGCCAGCTCTCTCCGACCCTCTCTGTAATCGGATCAACCCTCCTGTTATCCGGATACATCATGACCGCAGCGATCTCCGCGATCGAAGCGTTCCACTACTTCCATGTCCCCCACCACCTCGTGCTACCCCTCGCCGTCGCCGCGATCATCCTCGTCGGAGGCGTGAACTGGCTGGGTGCAAAGTCCGCAGGCAAGTTCGCCCTCATCATCGCGCTCGTCGCCCTCGTCGTCTCCGCGGTCATGGCGATCATCGCGATCCCCGCGTTCGCGCGTGGAATCGAGACCATCTCCTTCGACTACTTCCGAAACAATCCACCCCAAGACGCGTGGGTGAACTTCACGAAAATCTGTCTCGCCCTCGCAGGGGTCGAAGCCGTCGCCAACATGACCGGCATGATGAAAAAACCGGTTGAGAAAGAAGCCAAAAAAACAATCTGGCCCGTCTCCCTCGAAGTCGTCGGTCTCAACCTCGTCTTCGGTCTCGCCCTCGCAGGACTCACCTTCGCCGTCGCTGGAACCCAACTCCAAAACCTCCACACCCCGGACGACCAGCGCCTCGTCGAATCCCGCCAAGTGTTCGTCGACACCCTCGCCCCCGATATCCACGAGCGATACGACACCTCCCGCCCCATCATCGTCTCCGATGAAGACTTCGCTTCCCTTTCTCCGCAAGCGCAAACCGCCTACACCGATCTCGCGGTCCACAGAAGACAAGTCAACAAATACACCAACGCCGCGATGCGCGTCATCGCACGCAACACCGCGTCCGAACTCTTCGGCGACAACATCGGAAACATCTTCGCCAACATCGCAGGCATCACCTTCGGACTCCTCCTCCTCAGCGCCACCAACACCGCAATTATGGCGATGGTCTCCGTCTTCTACGCAATGGCGCAAGACAGCGAACTCCCCAAATCACTCGCCAAACTCAACTACTCCGGTGTCCCCTACATCGGCCTGATCATCTCCATCATCATCCCCGTCGTTGTCATCCTCGTCGAGCAAGATGTCACCGTCCTTGCCTCCCTCTATGTGCTGGGTGTCACCGGCGCCATCACCGTCACCGTCCTCTCCAGCGCCATCAACCTCAAGCTCGAACTCACCCCGCTCACGCGCGTCTTCTTCTGGGCGTTGGGGCTCTTCCTCCTCTCGATCACCGTCACCATCGGGATCACGCAGCCTGTGTCCACCGCATTCTCAGGAAC
>Ga0209345_10003680_pt1 | contig 15545 bp, 14 predicted proteins | sample Cruoilmetagenom7_FD_187294 | JGI IMG/M metagenome (GOLD analysis project Ga0209345, IMG submission 187294) | Oil polluted marine microbial communities from Coal Oil Point, Santa Barbara, California, USA - Sample 7 (SPAdes) (version 2) | ecosystem: Environmental > Aquatic > Marine > Oil seeps ... | reverse complement strand
CTATTGTTTTTACAAATAAAGGAATGTATTTTATTGATAAAGAAATGAAGGTGGATGAATCAGTGAGATATAGCGAGGCAAAAAATGTGTTTTTTGACCAATATTCTCCATATGAACCAAAGAAAAAATTTTCAACTCGTTTAGAATTCTTTTCTCAAGCAAAATCAACCAAGGATTCATTAAATTTCATGTATTTTTTATTGTATAACTACTGTAATCCTAAAATCCAAATTAAAAATACACTTAAGGATAAAAGTGGTCTAAACATTGAAGAAGAATTTCAAAAGGTCATTCAAAAATCCATATTCAATATCTCTAATGAAAGATATAATGATATTCATAAGAAAAAGGAAGGAATTTTAACCAATATAATCAGTTATATGGCCATCACTATAGTTGTTATATTTTTAATCATTTCATTTGTTCACAATGAGTTATCTACTTCAATAGAATTTGCGATTCTAATTGATGTATTTGTGCTTATCATTGGAAGTCTCATATTATATGGTATCCCTTATACTGGAAATCAAATTTATTCGTCATTAAAGAGGATTAACTACCTCCCCAATAGTAATTTTGAAATTTGTACTGATGGTATTAAAGTGATGTCACCTTCAGGTAAAGCTTTGATTCCCTTCGAAGATGATTTGATAATTAGCCCTCATAATTGCATGCTAAAAATGTCTGTAATTTCTGGCAAAAAAATTTATGATGGAATACAATTCAGTAAATTTAACGTAAAAGAAATAAAATTCCAAGTAGGTCCTGTAGAGGACCATGAATTTTTTTATTTACTCACACTATATCATTATTTGAATTGGTTAAATGAGAATAAATTAATCTTAAATGAGGAACAAATTAAAGAGCATTATTTACTATCCGATCCCTTTAAAAAATCTATTGCGGAAAAAATAATGTTAAATGAAGAAGTAACTGAAACTATTGATGTTCCGACCATTCTTGATATGTCCTCATTCACAATTGAGTCAGAAAAAGCAGTATTCAAGTACCCTAAAGATTTATATAAATATTATATCTCAGATGATGAAAAAATTTATTACATTCACCATCAAGTAGCCATTCCACCAACTTTTAGAAGAAAATTTAGTTTCCAAATCTTTTTTATTAGCCTTCTAGGTTTAACATCGTTATTACTTTTTTTGGGGCTTCAAAATGAACCACCTGATATATTAAATGTGTTTATTATCCCTTTATTACCAATTATCTTGATAGGTTATTCTTTTTTTAAAACAATTCTTTCCCTAAAAAAAATAAAGAATATTGAAGCAATATTTACCGAATCAAAAATAATATTCAAGCGAAAAGATTGGATATTTCCACTACTATATGATAATATTCAGTCTGTTCATAAAGCCTATGAAAACAGCAGGAAACGATATTATAAATTCCTACATTTTCATTCGAGAAAAAAAGATTATTTGATGACTCTCCATGATATCAGCTTTGATAATCCGATGATTACAATTTTAAATGCCAAATGCAAGGTAAAATAATCCCGTTTTTACTTTTCAATATTTTGCTTTGAATTAAAATAACGGTCTTTTTTTGATAATTCTCTGATAGAAATTGTTGTTTCTTCTGTCATATATATTCTGCACTATTTAGATTTATTCTAACATTATAGTTTTATTTTTTTTATTATTTAGAGCTTTAAGGTATACTTTTCATATATAGATTTACAACAATGAAATTGGAATACTCTAGAAAAAAATCACAAGGATGGACATTACTGAATTAGTAAGATAATTTTTTTTTAAAATTTAATGGAACTTATATCCGAATTTATTAGAAATGTTGAATTACAAGCAAGGAAAATTTAATTTATTCAAGGTCTCTTCCTCTCCCCATCATCTCCTTCCTCCGTAGTGCCCCCTCCTAAAAAAGTGTGTGGAGAATGATTATAATAAAATAAACTATTTATAATTATTTTATTTATGATTTTCTAAAAATTTTAAAGAATCCAAAAAGGATTGCAGTCATAACAAATGTAAAAAAGCTAAAGACAATAAGAAATATCCAAAAAATCCATATCCCACTTAATAGAACATCAAAAAATAGCATAATAAATATCATAAATTGGATTAGAGTAAATAGATAAAAAATAAGAAATAAATAAAATGGAAAAAATGAGTTATTAAAAATTTTTTTTAAAGAAAAACCTTTAAACAAATTCTTTTTTATTTCTTGTATTTGATTTTCAAGTTTAAAAGAATCACCAGAAAACAAAAATATTGTTATAAAGAGCATTACTATTACTGATCCAATAATTAGATGTTCAGTAGAATTCCATCCATAAATAGAATATGCAGTTATATTAAATAGATATATTATATAATAACTTGAAAATAAAATATCGCCTATAACATGAGCCGCAACAGCAATAAGAAGGTCTACATAATCTTTTTTTTTAATTATTTTACATTTCTCAAAAATAAACAACCAAAGAAGTGAATAAAAAACAGTCCCTATTTGATTATGTGTAAAAAACCTTAAATTACCAAAATGTAGAGAATCTAATAAATTTGCAAAAATAAATATAAAAATTATTAGATTAGGATCTAATCGCTTTTTCGTTGCTCTGTATTTAAATTTAATCAATAAATAAGCAAAAGCAGTATGTCCTATAATCCACATCTTTTTATTTTAATCATTTTTAAACCTTCTAAAGAACTTAGCTTTAGAAATAAAATAAAGAAGAATCTTTTATATTTTTCTTTAACACAGTTTCTCCAACTTGCTTTCCGTAATTAAAGGAACCGAACTGATGAATACACAAAAAATATTACAGCAAGCGGAATTGTAATAATATCCTATGAAGATAGAATAAAGAATATATTTAGAAATTTATGTTTTGTAGTTTATACAATCTTAAATTGACAAAATCTTTTAAGATTTATCAGTGAAAATAGTATTTCTAGTATATTTCTTAATCCCCCTTCTTCTTATTTTATTTTTTTAATTATATAGATCAAACTGAAAGGTAAATTCAGCTTCAAATTTCAATGAAAAATAAGTGTAGAATATCAAAATATTTTTTTAACTTACAGTTTTCTATTTTCTTTCGTATTTTTTTAGGATAATTAGTTTTCATTTGAGCATTTATAGATACATATTTCAGGATTTTTACAAAGCTTAGGTTATGGAGCCAAAACTTTTTTAGCATATATAAATAATATCGTATTTAAGTTGAAGACAAAATATTCAAATTGGGTATAGTAATAAATTAAGCAATGAATTAAAAAGGGAAAATGAACTAATGAAACGCAAGAGGATCTTAATCAGTATTTTTATAGTGGGGATTATTTTATTTCCAGTATTGTACAATGTAATTGTAATTAGGTCTAGAATCTATTATAAAATAGACTACAATGTAAATTTGTCAAATCAAGAGAAAATCATACATAAAGTCGAAAATTTTAATTATTCAGCATATTTGAATTATTTTAATATTCCCGACCCATATATAGGTATCAAAAGTTATGTTGATGCTGATTTAATGCACTTTCTGAAGAGTCGAATTAAAAATGACATCGGATTTACAATGTGGCCATCATATGCGCATAATTTGCGCTATTCTTTTTTGGCTGAAAATCAATCTAAATTGTTTTTAACATATAATAACAATATGATATTTAGTGTAAAGGATCAAAATAATCAGTCATTTTCTTTGCGTGGAAATTTTGTCTGGCATGGATCTGCTTGGTATTTGAATTTCACACATATCCCCTATGTGTATGGTTATGACTCTACAGTGATGTTGAGTGATTTTATTTTGGTAGAGATTAATGTGGATTATTTGTGGCAATGTGGATACTTATGCTATCATTCATACTCTTTTGAGCAATTTCTTGTATTAAACAAGAACTTAGATGTTGTACTTATTTTTATTAACCATTATATTTTCATAGATTAGAAACCAATGTTTCCAATCTGGAAGAATTCATAGAGGAAATGTGTGAGAGACTCAATATCGCCTATAGCACACTAATGGAAGAAGAGGATAAAATGAATCGGCTCGCATATATCACTACTTATCTAATCGCTTTCAAAGGAAGGCTTAATCGAGTTTGTGAAAATATTTAGAAATTACAGCAATTCATGATCGAAAACTAAAAAGATTTTTATGAGATTCCATACTTTTATTTTTATCTTAGTTAGGATTAAAAGAGTATTTTTAATTCCAAGTTAAGAGTATCCCTAATTTGCCAAGGTGGCGTAGTAGAGGCTGTATATCACGGTCCTGCGAAACCTGGGAACGCACTAGGTCTATCGGAATGCCCGATACAGGTGAAACTGAAGATCTAGGTATCAGGGGTTCAAAATATGTCTTGCGATCCGCAACCGTATGAAATTCCCCTTCTTGGCATTTTAACTTCAGATTATAAAAAGCTTTATAATTTTAGTAGAGTTCAGTTAATCCCAAGTTTAAGTTTTAATCTTCTTTTATCTTTTTCTATGAATTCTTTAAATTCTACATTATTATCGTTGATATACTCCCAAAATTCGTCGTATATGCCTTTAAGGCTTCTTTTTCCCGCATTTTTTTCAGTCTGGTTTGGAGGAGGGTGTGAATCTCTATTAATTTTCTGATTAGGATTAAATTCGACATAATTTCCTTCAAAAATTAGTTCTTCAAATAATTTATCGTTATTTTCGTTAAATAGCTTTACTTCAGCTTTAGTTTTCAGAGGTTTTTTAGGTTCAAATTCAAAGTCTACTTTTTGATATCCACGTATCACAAAATTTTTATCGACAAACGCTTGAAAGTGATGGTTGCAAATTAATCCTTTAGGCAGAGAAATTGTGGTTAGTTGTCTTGCTTTATTAATCACGGATTTCGGGAACTTTAATTCTTTATGAACTTTGCATACGGGACACATAATTTTAACGGTTAAATATTCGTTTAACTCGCTTATCTGTGGATGAATGTTTTGGTCTAAAATTGCCATAGCTATTCAACACCCGCAGTATTTTTTAAAACTACACATAAAAACTACTATATAATTTTAGAAGATTAGAATTTAATGGCTAAGAAGAGAAATATGTATTGTAAAAAGTTTTTAGGAATCTTGAGTATCAAACTTTTGGTTTAAGTTTTCCTTGTTCAATTCAAAGTTGAATTCAATGGTAGGAATTATTTCTGACTTGAATTTGAAATTATGTTTTCCTTCAGAGAATTTTTCTAAACCGTCCTCGTCAATTTTAATTAGTATATTTATAGAATCTCCTAAAGCTATCATTCTCCCGGCAAGCTTACCGCTCAATAGATCGTCAATTGTGAATTTTTTTCCCTTATGATAAAGCGTGAAATGGTCTTTAAGTTTCTCTACATCAAAATCTTTCTTAGAGACATTAATCGGAATTTCGTCGAGATACATTTTACCATAATCTGATAGCTCGAAGTTTTTTACATCAAAACTTTTGGTGCTAAATCCACCGAGTTCAATTTCTTTTGGAATCAGAATTGGCATTATAAGGTTCAGAACTTTAATTAGGAGGGCGTCTACCTTTCCATCGCCATTAGTATCTACTGTATATATAGATTTCTTAGGCGGAAAAAGTTTTTTGACGAGTACTTTGAGAGCGGAAATATCAAAAGCCATAATTATTCAGACAAATTAAGAGTTTATTTTTATCTTTGTTTTAAGTAATCATTATTCAATTAAAAATTTTTGATACGATTAAGGTATTGTAATAATTTTAATGCACTTTTTTTCTTTCATAAGATTAAACCCAGTTGAAATTAATTTTTCTAAAGGAATAGTTGTTGTTATTAATTTGTCAACATCTATTACTTTATTTACAATTAGCTCGATCGCGTCTAAAAAATCTTCAGCATAACCTATATAAGAGCCCATAATTTTTCTCTGATATCTTACGATGTCATTTGGTTTTATTATTGCTTCAGCACGAGAGTCTTGTCCAAAACAAACCAATCGAGCACCAGGGGCCCATATTGTCGTTGCCATCTCAAAGGTATTTGCAATTCCCACGGCATCAATGATCACATCTGCTCCTTCACCATTGGTTATATTTTGAATTTCTTGTTTTACATCTTGTGTTTTAGGATTAATCCAATGATCAGCACCAAGTTCTAACGCTTTCTGGCCACGCCATTGATCAATTTCTATGCAAATTAATTTTTTTATTGGATGTTTTCTTATAACAGATTCGATAATTAAACCCATAGGTCCTGCTCCAATTATAACAACATTATCTGATTCCTTGACATCAGCAATATTATGACAATGAACCGCACACGATAAGGGTTCAATTAAACTTGCAGCTATCATATCAATAGAATCGGGAAGTTTGAATAGTACGTTTCTTGGTAAAACACAATATTTAGCAAAACCTCCATTTTGAAATATCCCAAACGTTGTTCCTAGGGCCATATATTCACATAGATTCGAGAGACCCCTCCTACAATTAATACAATAACCACATTTTTCATTTGGATCAACGACAACTTTATCCCCAATTTTAAGATCGATAATGTTTTCTCCGATTTCTTTAACTACTCCTACAAATTCATGACCTAAAATAGTATTATCTGTAGCAGGATGACCTCCCTTTAATATCTTTAGATCAGTTCCACAGATACTGGATGCTTTCACTTCTATTAGTACATGGTCCCTTTTTTTAATTTGAGGAATATCAACTTCTTCTAATTTAATCTCTCCACCCGATTTTTCATCTTTATGGAAAACTGCTGCTAACATTTTTTTCATTTTATTTACCTCAAGATATTATTCAATGGGAAGTATTGGTTATTTCCTATCAAACCAAGATTTAATATTAAATAAAAATTTTTAGCTAAAGATTTAAATTAATATAAATTTAAATTCGATTAACTAAATAAAATTAATTTTAAAAAAAATTGTGATAAATGAATGAATGAAAGAAAATCTGAGAAAGTTCCTCTAGGAAAGCGGATTGCATTTGCAATGGGGGAAGTCGGAGATAATACAGCAATGCAAACATTCACATTCCTTATTTTTACATTCTACTATGCAATTGTAGGATTACCTGTTCTTTGGATTACTGGTGGTTTTATTTTATGGTGTCTATGGAACGCATTCAATGATCCACTTATAGGATATCTTTCTGACCGTACTAAAACTAAATGGGGGAGAAGATTTCCTTGGATGTTAGGCGCCACTATTCCATTAGCAATAGTAATGATTTTACTTTTTACACCACCTATAGCTCTTAATTTGGACTTAATAAACTTCATTTACTTCTTTATAATTCTTATTCTCTTTGATACTACTTATACTGCGTTTAATCTAAATTATAATGCTGTTTTTTCTGAAATGTTTGTAACGATGGAAGCTCGTAGTTCAACAGGAAAAGTTAGGATAAGTTTTGTGATGATTGCACTGATTTTTGCGTTTTTACTTCCCACATTAATTATAGAAGATCTCGTAGGAGGTAATCCGCAAACACCCGCAACTATAAGTAAGGCATTAGGAGAATACCAGTTAACAGGAATTATTGCTGCTGCTGTAATAATTATCTCATATTTCATAATTTTAAAATGGGGTGTGAAAGAACCTAAATATATCTCAAAAGATGCTGAAACCGCTATGTCGTTTGTAAAAACGCTGAAAACTACATTTAAGAACAAATCTTTCCTATGGTTTTTAATTCCTGCTTTAGGAACATGGATTGCTATAAATATTTTACCAACTTTGGCACCACTTTTTATGATTCATGCTCTTGGAGTTACAGATATGGAATTAATAGGCTATGCTCTAGCTTTACAGTTCATTGTAGCTGCCGTTTCCACTCCTTTATGGGAAAAAATTCGTGTTAAAAAAGGGGCCCGTATGGCTGGATTAATAGGAATTGTAGCATGGATAATTCCTATAATAATTTTTGCTTTCTCGATAAACATTCAAATGGTTTTTATTGTGCAAATCTTCAACGGAATTGGTTTGGGCGGAGGATTGTATTTCTACGATCAGTGTATCGCAGAAATTATTGATGAAGATGAGGTTCTAAATGGTACAAGGCGATCAGGTATTTACTATGCTGTCCTTAATTTCTTTATTAGATTATCGACGATTATTAATTTCATCTTAATAGGGATTGTCTTTAGTACAACAAACTGGCAAGACTATTCCCCAAATCCAGGTGTTGATACAATTTTAGGCCTCCAAATCTTAATGGGTGTTTATCCCGCAATTGTACTTGTAGTTTCCTGGATTGGAATGTATTTCTATCCAATTAAAGGGGATATACTCAAGGAAAACAGAAGGAAATTAACAGAATTGCATGAAGAAAAACAAAAAAGCCGTGAATAATCTAATTAATTTATTTTATTTTTATCTTTTTGAGATTAAAATTTCTGTTTATTTCATAAAATTTTAAATATTAAATCGGACTATTTAAACTTATAATTATAGGAGATTAGCAATTAAAATGAAGGGTGTACAATTAAAAGCAAAATGGGACCCTAAACCAGATTTCAAACTTGGTTCAAAGGATATTGATAAAAAGCTTACTTATCTCGGTTCTCAAGTTTGGAGAGATCCTATTGTAGAAGTTATAGAAAAAGAAAAACCTCAGATTAAGCCTAATGAAGTTTTGATTCAAGTTAAAAGATGTGGAATTTGCGGTTCAGATGTTCATATGAATCAGGCTTACGATGATGGATATATCTATTATCCTGGGCTAACAGCATTTCCAGTAATCCTCGGACATGAATTTGCAGGCGAAATTGTTAAAGTAGGATCTCAAGCAATAAGTAAAAGGACGGGAAAACGTTATGAAATAGGAGATCCTGTAACCGTAGAAGAAATGGTATGGTGTGGTGAATGCAAACCTTGCTGCGATGGATATCCGAATCATTGCGGACGCTTACAAGAAATTGGATTTTCTATCGACGGTGCGTTTGCAGAGTATATTGCTGTCCCCGCTAAACTTTGTTGGGATTTAAAAAAGTTAGAAAAAAAATACGATGATATATTTAAAATGGGTAGTTTAGTTGAACCAACATCCGTAGCTTACAATGCTGTTATCGAAAGAGGTGGAGGTATTCGACCTGGCGAAAATGTTATAATCTTAGGGGCTGGACCAATTGGATTAGCTGCTACTAAAATCTTAAAAATTGCGGGAGCGGGGCTATGTATTGTATCAGAACCGGAAGAACATCGAGCAACATTAGCTAAAAAAATGGGAGCCGACTACATTGTTAATCCTCTTAAAGAAAATTTTGTAGAAAAAGTAAAAGAATATACCGACAATGAAGGTGCAGCGTTATATCTTGAAGCTACAGGATTGCCACAAATAGTAACTGATGTCATTCAAAATGCTATTTGGGAATGCAAGGCGGTTAATAGTACAGTCGTAATCGTTGCAAGAGCGGAACAAAGAATGCCAGTATGTGGAGAGTTTTTTCAAGTCAAAAGGGCTAGAATTGTAGGAGCTCAAGGGCACTCAGGACACGGAACTTTTTTCAACGTAATTAGTTCAATGGCGGCTGGTATGGATGTTTCTCCAATGATTACAAAAGAGATATCTCTTGAAGAAGTTCCAGAAAACATAAAACTTTTACAAACTGATAGAGAAAATTGCAAAATCTCCGCAATTATTGATTAATCTTTGATTACAAAATTAATTTTAAATACACCGACAAGTATACCTGAAAACCTAAATCTTCTTTAAAATGATAGGGAAAATTGCATGATTTTAGTACTATCATGAGTAAAACTAGACCTCTCGAGAAAAAATTGCTTGTTTTGATATCAACTTGGGAAGCATGAGTCTTTGTCTGGGAGCAAAGGAAGTTCTTTCGATTATCTCGTTGATCAATTCATTGATTTCCATTTCAATTTGAACTTCTTTTTCACGATGTCTAATTGAGAGCATACCATTCTCCTTTTCTTTTTGACCAATTACACAGATATAAGGAATCCAAAGTTTCTCAGCTGATCGTATTTTTTTATTCAAAGTAATATTGCGATCATCAATCTCATTTCTAATTCCATTAGAGTCGAGATTTATTGCAATTTCTTGAGAAAAATTGAGATAAGAGGGTTCGATGGGAATTAATCTTACTTGTACAGGGGTCATCCAAAGAGGAAGATGGGGCTTTTTCCCGCGTTTCTTATCTTTGTTTGCTTGTTCAAGAACACCGTATAAAATTCGTTCAATAGAACCAGATGGAGATGTGTGAAGTATTAAAGGATTATATTTCTTTCCATCTTTGCCTACATATTTAATGTTAAATCTCTTTCCATTTTCAACATCTATTTGGATTGTACTTAAACAAGCAGCCTTTTCTTGAGCATCTACAACATTCCATTCACCTTTGAATATGAAATAAGCATAGCGTTCCTTAAAAACTTCTAACATTACTGGTTTATTGATAATCGCAACAATTTCTTTTATGAAACCAAGATTTTCATCGAAAAATGATCTTAATAATCGAAAAGAAACTTCATAATCAATCTCCAATTCATCAAGCAATTTTTGAACAAATTTTAACTGATTAAGAATTGCATTCTTAGCCATAGTTTCATCAGTGACCATTTCATGGATATCTGGCATTGTAAATGCTCGAGGTCGACGCATTCCTGCTAGTTCTCCACTTTGTTCTCTTCTATATGAAGGCGCAATTTCAAATAATTTCAAAGGTAGTTGTTTGTAAGAAAATTGGCTTTCCGAAGCCATTAGAAATTGACCAAAACACGCAGAGAATCGAGCAAAATATTCCCGATCTCCAGAATGAATAACATATTGGCGAGATGGAAATCTTTGAAGGTACGATTTCAAAGAGGGATGCTGATAATCATACATGAGTGGTGTTTGAACAACATGAGCTCCATAATCTAACATCTCAGTAATCACCCTTTCCTCTACAGCTCGTTTTAATGTTAATCCTCTCGGAGGCCACCGAAAATTGCCCGCATCAGACCCTGGTTCATAATCAACGAGTTCTAAATTCTTCATGAGATCGATGTGTGCTGGGGGTTCATGTGCCGTACGATCTTTTGCCGTCTCATATTTTACATATAGCCGTAGTTCTTCAAATCCAGTAAAATCATAATTCCCTACTTCAGTAAGATTACCATCTGGTTCAAGAATGTAGAAATTAGAACTAGTTTCTTCCTCAGCTTGAATAGCAGTGAGATCTTCTCCTTTAGTGATTTCTCTTTTTTTTCTAATTTCTTTTGAAAGATCTATTACTTTCAACCTTTCAGCGAGTGGATGCCCTTTACAATTCAAAGTAAAAGATTTATACCATCCAAATGGAACACGTAAGACATCATAATTTCTCTCTAATAACTCCTTTTCAATATTAATGAGGAGATTTAAAGCAAAACCTGGTTTTGCCGGACTCTCAGTAAGATGAACCCAAGGATAAATTATTATATTCTTTTCTTTTATCTCTTCCGAAGCTTTAGTAATCATATCAATACCAATTCTAGAACCCTTTTGAAGATCAATTTCGTCTAAGCTTTCAGCAGCAATGAAATTGATTAAACAAGATTCCTCAGTTAAATAAGACTTATTTTTGGGCGATTCTGCATAATTTATTGCTTTTCGTTTTAATTCGTAAGAAAATCCATCACTATGAATTTGAAGTATTCTCATCTCAATTACCCCATATTTGATTTCTCTTAAATAAAACTTTACTAATGATATAAAATATCGTGTTGTTATTTTATAAAATTGATCTTAAATATTCTGAAGAGCTTTTCGCTACTTCTTCAAAAGAAGGCTTCATAATTGTTTCAATTGAAACAAATTCGCTATACCCTACGTTTTTAAAAATATTTAAAAATGTTTTAAAATCAAAATGACCTGAACCGGGAGCTCTTCGAGTTGTATCTGCTAAGTGTATGTGTCCGACATGAGGGGCTACTTCTTTTAAATTCTCCCAAACATAGATAGGATCTTCTTCTAAATGCGTGTGAAATGAATCAACTAACAACTTTAAGTACTCTGATCCTATTTCTTCAATTAATTTTAATGATTGAGAAATTGTATTATAGGAATCTATTTCGAAACGATTAATAGGTTCAAACACGAGCGTTACGTTGTTTTCTTCAGCTAACTTACAACATTTCTTTAAGGAAGAAATAATATTTAGTCTTTCTTTTTCAGGATTACTATTGTGTTTAAAGCGACCTCTTATTAACCCTATTACGACTTTAGACCGCGTTTCTCGAGCAAAATTAATGTATTTTTCAATTCTTTCTATTGCTTTTTCCCGATTAGACTTTTCAGTATCTCCAAAAGAATAACCATATCGTATATATGTGCTTCCTGTACCAAGAGCAGAGATTTTTAATTCGTAAGATTCCGCAATTTCCACAATTTTACCAACATCGACTTTTTCAGGCTCAAGAAGGCTTAATTCTACCCCATCATACTTTAAAGGCGCTAGTAATTGGCATAACGACGAAAACTTTTTAATTACACCCTCTTTATTGCTTTTAGTTTCGTTTAAGCCGGCAACTATACTGAGCAACATATACTTATCTAAATGTCATTTATTATTAAAATATTTATCAGATGTGAATGATTAATATTATTAATTTAAAAATATTTTTTAGGTGAAAATAAAAAATGGGAAAATGGAACCTTCCTCCATCTGGCGGACACATGGATATACCAGATGGAATTTATCTCCAAAATATGAATATTTCTGAAATTCGAGAACGCGTAAAAAAAAACGACGTTATAATCATCCCAATCGGGTCTACTGAAAACCACGGTCCAGCAGCTTGTATAGGGGAAGATACGTTTTTAGTAACGAGAATGGCTGAAATAATAGCGCAAAAAACGGGTTGTACAGTTGCCCAACCAACTTGGTACGGGTCTCATCCATATCATCATCTTGGAATGCCCGGTACCATAATAGTTCCAGAAGAAACATTTAAAGGACTTTTGCGAGCTATAATGGCTGGTTGTTGGAACATGGGTTTTAGAAAAATGATCCTATTAAATGGTCATGGTCACGAGTATGTTATCCCGAGCGCAATTCACGAGTGGGCCAAAAACTATCAATTACCTGCCGTAATTTGTAACGTTAATTGGTATCACGCAATTCCAGAGTTTTGTAAGGATAAAGAACACGGAGGCCCTTTTGAAACTCCTTTCGTTCATGCCGATGAAGCAGAAACCTCGTTTTCAATGACACTTTTTCCAGAAATGATAAAAAAAGCTGATCCTAGCGAAGATAACGAACTTGTTGGATGGATGCCTGATGGACACATTGATAAAGCTGGAAATATCTATCAGAAGCCAATCCGATGGTATGGACAAATAGGGTTTGGACCAATTGAACTTACAGCATATCCTGAAGGTCATGTAGGATGTCCAAGTAAAGCAACTTTCGAGAAAGGAGAACCTGGTATGGAGGCTTTTTTAGATTACTTAGAGAAATTAGTCGTTGATATATTAAAGACTTTTCCACCAGGAAAATTACCCCCGACTGATAAAATCACGCAACGAGATCCGAAAGAAATTGAACCTTATTTAAAAGGACCTTTAAATGGGGGAAAAAGTATTTATGAATTGCGATATCCTCCCTAATCATTTTTTTTTATATCTTTATTTTTTCACCTGCTTCTTTTGCTAGTTTTAAATATAATTTGTAATCTTCTGGCTTCCCAGCTAAGGCTGATGCTCTTGCTATAGCTTCGTATGCAAATGCAAGATCAAAATCTCCTATATTGTGTTCTTTAGTAATTTCTAAGCAAAAATTTGCATGATAAAGAGCCGGTTCTTTTTTCTTTAACACCGTATAAACGCGAGCGATTTGTCATTCACCTCGTTGAAGGTTAACGGGCGTTCCTAGTTTGTTAGCAACCATTATGCCCCAATGATATCTCGAGGTATGAACCGTAGGTACCATTTCATTATCTTCTTCATGGGTTCTATCCTTTTTCTCTAATAATTCCCAAGTTTTATTGAAGCAATCTTTTGCTACCTTTTCATGCCATTCTAAGTCAATATTTTTAGACATTAATATCACTAATTATATAAATTCCTGTTGAATATTTATTCCGTATTGTATTAATCTTTAGACTTTGAGGACAATTTAGAATGAGTTATTTTTAATCGTTGAATTTGTAAAAATTTTTAAAAGAAGCTTAAAAAAAAAAGTATTTAAGTTAGAATTTGGACCCACAATATGCGCAATATACAGCCTCATCCTTACTAATAGGCGTTCCACAGTTGGGGCAAAATTTTGAATGTTCTTGAATAACAGGCTCTTCCTCCTTCTCAACTTGCATTGACTTAGCGTCTCCAGTTTGAGTAGAAAATTGACCTCTTAACCTACCTGAAGATTTCAAGTCTAAAATAATTGCTCGAATATCTCTGACTGAAATGCCCGTGTTATTACTTATCTCTTCTACGGAAATATTGGCATTGTGTTCAAATTCATGCGATACAACGTTTTTTAATTTACTACGATTAGTAATAGCCGCAATTTGACTTACTAAAATCGCGGATCCTATCCCAATCCAAAAAAAACTCATCCAGTTTACTCCTCTAAATCGCCAAAAACCATCAATTAATCCGTTAATACCCCAGTAGAAAAACATGCCTGCGAATATTAAAGCACATATTGAAAAACCATTATTATATTGGTCTTTTTTGTATTTCATCTCTATAATTACCAATTTATTTTTAATTAAACAAATATACCATTAAATATATCTCTTCTATGGTCCAATTTCTAGAAATTATTGATTTGGATTTTAAAAGTTATTAAAAAAAAGTAAAATAAAAATTTATTTATTACTTGTTAAACTTTTGCTCCACAGTAAGCACAATATAATGCAGAATCCTTCTTAATAGGTGTGCCACAGTTTGCACAGTAGGTCGCTTTTTCTTGAGGCTCTGGTTGATTAGAAGTTGCAACTTCCAAATATTTTGCTTCGCCTGTTTTAGTCGAAAACTTCCCTCTTAATTCTCCTCTTGCTTTCAAGTCTAAAACTATTGCTCGAACATCTTTAATCGTAATCCCCGTTTTACTGGCAATTTCCTCAATTGAAGCGTTAGAATTTTGCTCAAATTCTTGTTTAACGACAGTTCTTAGTTTGCTTCGATTAGTAAGTTTATATATTTGGCTTGAGATTATGGATATTCCAATAGCAATTAAAATGAAGCCTGACCACCACCAGAACCCCCAATTAATTAAATTATTAATACCCCAATACAAGAAAGCTCCTGCAATAATCAATCCACAGATACTAAAGCCTTCATTGTATTCATTTCGTTCGTAATGCATTTTTAATCACTTCTTCTTTATATGAAATAATTAGTTGAATGATATATATGAGTTAAAGAGACCAATATTTATAATATTTTTATAGTAATCACTTTAATTATTTGGATTTGATTTTGACCTATTTGAATTACAATAGATATAGTTTATTTTGAGAATCGTTTAAGATTTTAAGGAGGAGTGACCGATCGGTTAATGATTTTAAAGATTTCTTTCACGTCAACTTGGTCCTCAGTTAAAAGGATAATCAACTTTTCGAGAATTTTTATAG
>Ga0209345_10003676_pt1 | contig 15559 bp, 11 predicted proteins | sample Cruoilmetagenom7_FD_187294 | JGI IMG/M metagenome (GOLD analysis project Ga0209345, IMG submission 187294) | Oil polluted marine microbial communities from Coal Oil Point, Santa Barbara, California, USA - Sample 7 (SPAdes) (version 2) | ecosystem: Environmental > Aquatic > Marine > Oil seeps ... | reverse complement strand
TATTATGACCCATACTTAGATACAGTTGTTGATGATATACACCCTAAGATGATTGATCCACTTTATAACAATATTTTAAGACATAGTGGTGGAACTGTGTCTTTAATAAGAGGATATGAAATAAGTGGAGATAAATTATATTTAGAAAAAGCGAAAGATTCAATAGATTTTTTAATCTCAACATTTAGAACGCATAAATATAAAAAAGAATTTGCTTGTTATCCATTTTTTAATAAGAAGTCTAAACTTGGAGGTGCAGGAATTGGTTTAATAGCAATTATGCACTACTACATTCAAACAGGTGATGAGTGTTATAGAAAAGAACTTGATGGCTTGGTTAGACATATATTGAGCAGGGTAGATAAAGCAGGCGAGATGTTAGGATACTATATACATCCAAAGTTTAATGATGCAAAGGCCATTCGAAACCCTAGTGATGAAGTTAAAAAAGAACTGTTTTCATTTTATTATCCAGGTGAAGCTCTTTTAGGACTAGCCCTATATTTTCGGCATGTGGAAAATATAGATGTTGAATTAAAAAAAGATATAAAAATAAAATCTAAAATGGCTTTAGACTTTTTAGTAGATGTTAGACCTGTTAAATATGATTATATGTTTGAAGCACTTCCTGCTGATGCATGGCTTATGCAAGCTATAGAAGAATGGGTAAAAGTTGATGGCTTTAAAAAGCAATCTTATATAGACTTTGTATTTAATGATACAAAAGCCATGTTTGAACATATGTACACTGATGAGAATACAAATAAAAATAATAAAGATTATATAGGTGGATTTTACTACAACTACGGTGATCATGTCTATCATGATGCTTCAAGGTGTGAAGGTGTAGTTAGTGCTTATTATCTAGCAAAGTATTTAAAAGATGAGGATAAAGCTTCTTGGATTATGAAAAACATGCTTTTAAGTGCAAAAGGGCTTATGAAAACATTTCATGATAAAAAGTCAGTATATGCACATAAAGATCCAACAAAAGCATTAAACAGTTTCAGATTTAAACTTACTAGACAATGGGTTAGGGTTGATTCTGTTCAGCATGCCGCTTGTTTCTTTGCTAGATTGATACCTGTAGTTAAAAATTAGATTGTGAAAGCTTTAATATATCTATATAAACAATTAGTTGATAATTATGAGCATATAATTACATTTGTAAAAAGAGATATTAAAAATATGAGAGTAGATACTAAACTTGGATTATTCTGGGTTATATTTCCTCCCTTAGTGCCTCTTAGTGTTTTTATAGGATTAGCAGCACTTAATGTTATAAGTAAATCTGCAGATATGCCGTTTGTGTTATATATAGTAATTGGAATAACAATTTATAGGTTTATGACACAGATTATTACTACAACAGTAAATATATTTAAAAGTGAAAGAGGGGCTATTAAAAATTTCAACATTCCTTTAGTTGTTTTAATATTATCAAAAAATGCAATAACTTTTTTTCATTTAATATTTAGACTTATTCTTGTTATTTTTGTAGTTATGTATTATGGAGTTGAATTAAGATTAGATTGGTTTTTAATACCAATAATATTTATCTTTATGACAATGTTTTCTCTATCTATTGGTGTTATTTTTGCATTCAAAAATTTACTTTATAAAGACTACGCTAAAGGTCTAAACTTGATGATGGTATATCTACTTTTTGTAAGTTCGGTTATATTTCCTTTTCCAAAAGACAATTTATTAGGAATTATTAATAGTTTTAATCCATTTAATACATATGTTGATTTTATAAGAGGTATATTTTATCATGGAATCAACTATGTAAACTATACAGTCTTAGGTATTACATCTTTAATATCTGTTGTTTTATTTGTATATGCTTGTAATTTAATTTATCATGCACAATATAAAGTAAAGTCGGTACTATGATGAATGATAAAATATTAGAAGTAAAAAATCTATATAAAAAACATTATAATGATGATGAAACAAAATACAAGTATGCTAAAAATATATTAACCACATTTTCAACAACTAATGAAAATGAAGTACCTATGCTGGAAAAGGGTGAATACTGGTCACTAGAAGATATAAGTTTTTCATTAAATAAAGGTGATTCGTTAGCTATTCTAGGAGATAGATCATCTGGAAAAAGTTTGTTGTTAAAGTTGCTTACTAATAGGCTTTATCCAGATTATGGAACTATTATTAGCCCAAGTAACTCTACTGTTTTAGAAGAGTTAAGGCTTGGCATAAATGGTCATTTAAGTGTTTTAGAAAACTTGTATTTAAAAGCTGCACTAGTATCTATATCTAAAAAAACTGTGTTAAACAATATCGATAATATCTTGAAATTTGCAGAGTTTGATAGAGATGTTTTAAATACACAATGGAAATATTTAACTTCAGACTCTAAAAATAAAATTATGTACTCATTTTTAGTAAATTGTAAACATGACTTCTTTGTTGTTGATGGATTAACTCATATAGGTGACACAGAATTTGCAAATAAATGTAAAGATATGATTGTTCAAGTGAGTGAAGATAGTACATTTGTTATAGCAACAAGACACAGCAGAAAAGTGAAACATATTTGTAATAAATTATTGATATTAGATAAAGGCAAGATGACTTTTTTTGGTGAGATAGAAGAGGGATTAAAAAACTATGATAGTTAAAAAAATTCTTTTATTATTTTTACTTTCACTATCTGTTTTAGCACTAGACGTAACGAAGCAAATAGAAGTTTTAGGGAATCCATATAAACAATTTTATAATACTAAAGAAGGAATATACTCAAGAAATATTTGGGATATGCAACTATTTGATAGTAAAATCTATTTAGGTGCTGGAAACAGTAGTAATAGAGGTCCATCATCAAACTCAGGAAGAACACCAGTAATATTTTTAAAACCTAAAAATAATAAATTTTATAAAGAGTATCAAGTTGCTGAGGAACAGATTGATTTATACAAAGTATATAAAAGCAACTTGTATGTACCAGGACATGATGCTACTCAAAAATGGACTTATGGAAATTTTTATGTAAAATCAAATAAGAAAAAATGGAATAAATATAGAACAATCCCTAATGCTTTGCATGTTTATGATTTAGTATCATTAAATGATAAGTTGTATGTTGGACTTGGCTTTAAAAATAATGCTGGTGTTGGTATATCAAGTGATAATGGAAAAACTTGGAAAATACAAAAGCTTTCAAAAGGTAGAGTGTATAGTTTTATACATATTGGTGAAAACTTATTTGCTATAAATAAATTTAAAAAAACTTCTAAGCCATATTTATCTGTCTCTAATCTAAATTTAAAACATAGTAATGATTTTTTTCCGAGATTTGATATAAAAGAAAATAAAATGTTTCCAAATACAAAACTAAAAGATAAGAGTAAAAAAATAACAAGAGTAACTAATATAAAAGATAGTGTGGTATATTTAGGTACTTATAATCATAACGACCATCAATCAAAACCATTCGGAGTATATCATGCTTCAGTTATAAATAAAAATCTAATAGTAAATAAGATAAAATTAAAACATAATTATATTCCTCGAGATATATTAGTAAGAGATGATGATATTTACATTTTAGTTGGTGTGAAAAAGTCTGATATGACGATAGTGAAAGTGTTGAAATATAATATTAACAATATAAATAAAGCAAAAGAAATATTAGAGTTTAGAAGTTCAACTTTCGCAAGAAGTTTTGAAGAATACAAGGGTGATTTTTATTTTGGGTTGGGTTGTGATGTAAAACACTCAAAAAAATGGAATCAAAAAGAGTTAAAAGTTGATACTGGAAATATATTAAAAATCAAAAATGAATATATAAAGCAAGGATTGTAAAATATGTCAAAATTTAGATACTTAAAAGATCTTGATAAGTCTCAATTTTGGAGATTGTTTGTTGATGGAAGATTTCAAAAAAAGTATGATGGTTGGGTTGGTTATGAAGCAGGAGAAAGAGGAAGTGTACAAGCCTTATTAAATGGTTTTTCTTTTATGATTGATAACTTCGATATCTCAAATGGACTTGAAGCTACATACTTAAGAGAACTGCATAAAGTTTGCATGTTAAGTGTTGAAACAACAAACTTAAAGTCAAGTCCTGGAGATATAAGATACTTAAATTCTGGAATGCCATTTTTTGCAAAATCTACAACTTACGAGCATCTTGTAGAAGTTTTTGGGATGAGAGATGGAGATGGTACAGCTATTTTTAATTCGCAAAAATGGGGAAAGCCTGCTGATAAACTTGATGTAGATGAGATATATAAGGTGATGCTAAAAGATAAAAAAATTAACTATAGAAATTGGTATCCTAATTTAGACAAAAGACAATCAGAAGCACTAGAAGGTAAAAGAAGTTTATATGAGTTTTATGAGGCTAAGCATAGTGTACAAATGCTAATGATTTCAAAGATGCAGGATATTATAGATAGATATAATATTAATATAAAAAAGGCTAAAACTGATGATGAAAAGCTGGAAGTGATTGCTTTGGTTCCTAGAGAACTTGAGTTGTTACACCCTTTTCCAGATGGAAATTCAAGAACATTCTCTTGTGTTACTTTAACACATCTTCTAACTTTTAATGGATTTGCTCCAGCACTTTTAGATAATCCAAATTTGGATAATGAAGTATCTCTTTCTCAGTGGATTGAAGAAGTTAAAAAAGGTATGCAAAGAACTAAAGAGTTAATAAAAACTCCTAATATGAAACTGTTTAACTACTCTATACTTGATATGGATACTAAGGATAGAGAAAAGTTTATAGACATGGGAGTAGAACTTAGCTCTAAAATAGATAACTATAAAGAGATATTTTTAACACCATCTAAACTTGTGCAATATACAAAAGGTGAATGGATAGATTCAATTAATAAAAATCTTAGATTTACTGGTGTTGGTACATATGGTACTTATGCAAAAGGAAATATCTATTTTACAATGTCGATTAAAGATTGGATAAAAGATAAAAAAGATGTGGAGTCTGAATTAAAAAAAGTTTTAAGTAGAGATATAAGGGCAGTTGTTTTAGATGACATGAAATATGCACCGCTCATTAATGTTCCTATCTTGTATGTAAAAGATTGTTTTGAAGCATTTAAACAGTGTTCCATAGAGGTAAGACAAGAGCAAAATCCTTTTACGGTTTTAATAACAGGTACAGAGGGTAAAACAGGTTCTAAAGTACAGTTTCATCATGTTTTAAATTCTCAGGTAAAAGCACATGCCGTGTTAAATAGTGCAAATACAGAAATACCAGTTTTACGTTCATTAATTAACTTGGAGAGTGATGACAAAGTTGAAATAAATGAAGTCTCCGTAGGTAGTGATGAAGCGTATAGGGTTGAGAGAACTATGATGGTAAATCCAAACCTTTGTTTCTTTACAAATATTGGTCCTAACCATATGGATATGCATAAAACAATCGACAATATTATGGTTGCTAAGTCTTCTGTAGTTGAGGGTTTAGTAGATGGTGGTAAATGTATTTTAAACTCTACAATTGAGCATTATGACAAGCTACTAAAAGCAATAGATGACAGAAGAAAAAACATACCTATCCTGACTTATGGAAACAACAAAAATGATACGGCATATTTAATATCTCAAAAATTTCATTCAGATAAATTTGGTTGGGATATTGAGGCTTCTATAGATGCTGAAAAGATTAAATACTTCTTACCACTGTTCCAAAATCATGCACCACTTACAAGTGTTGGTATTTTACTAACGGTTAAAGAGATGGGATATGATGTTCAAAAAGCTGCTCTTGATTATGAGGGTTTAATTCCGTTTGAGACAATGGGTAGAATTTTAAAAGTTCAAAAAAAATCTGGTGAAGTAAATTTTTATGATCAAAGTAGGCGTGGTGGTATCCATGGTATGAGGTCTGCTTTTAGTGATATGAAAAACTTTAAAGTAAAAGGTAGAATAATAGCCTTAGTTGGTGGTATATCTACAAAAAAAGATACAGATTGGACTAAAGAGTCACATGCCGAATTAGCTAAGATGATAAATGATAGTAAGATAGATAGACTCTATACTACAGGTAATTATATGGATTATGTTACTGAAAATTTAACTAAACCAGAGATATTTGTAAAACATAGTGATGACTTAGATGATTTGGCATTTTCTTTATTCGAAGAGATAAAAGCAGGTGATTTACTATTTATAATTGGAAGTGCATATCTTTATTTAGGACGTGTTTCTGATAAAATTTTAAAACTTAAAGATACTAGTAAGTATGATTATTCAATTACTGATTATAAGTTATCGGCTAAAAATTTGAAGCAATACAAAAGCATGATAGTTTTAGATAAAGAAGAAAGGGGATATTCTTTAAATACTTCATTAATTAACCATGAATTATCATTAAAAGATTATGAAATAGTAAAAAAACAATATGCTACATTTCTTGATGTTAGAGTCTCTTTACTTCTAAGTTTTTTTGATTCACTCAATAAAAATATATTGAAAAATACTAAGTTTCGTAATGTAAACGAAGATATAAAGAAAATGGGAAATGATAGTTTTGTTTACAATGCTGAGTATTGTAAGAGATGGTTTAATAATCTTGATAGAAAAGAGTCATTACCAAAAAAACAACTCTTTGGTAGTTTTTACTTTTTTGGAGATAAGAAATACTTACTTCATATTGAAGTAGCAACAATGAATTTACATATTGGATTTGTTAAGTACGATATGAAAGATGGTTTGTATCAAGCACAAAATATGAATGACAAAGATAGAAAAGATGTAGAAGCCAAGTATGGAAATGAGTTTGGCAAAGAAATCTTTTTAGAACAAAGAACATGGGGACTAAAGTGGTTTAGTTTTGATTATGAAAAATGTATTGACTTAACTAATGCTGCCACTTATCAGCTTATGGCTGATTTTAATAAAAGTGATTTTAATAAAAATATATTGCAAGTGATTCTTAAAGCGATTTAATTGATGAAAGATAAAATTGAATTCTATACCTTAAATGATAATACACAATATCAATATTGTGTATTTCTATATCCATTCAGAGTTTTTTTTAGTTTAAACAATAGTGAGAACTCTCCAAAAAATATAAGTTATGAAGCAGATAGCAAAATACCTGAATATATTTTAGACTTGATTTCATCATTTACTAATTGTTTTGATATTTTTACAAATAAGTATAATTTAAAAAGTCCACTCCAAGAAGGTATTTACTTTGATAAAGGTGCCAAGTATATTGATATAATGATTGTAAATATACCTGTACAAAAAGGTTTAGTGGCATCTGATTTAATAGATAACAGCGCTTTATTTGACGGTGACTTTAATGATAATCCACATGCCATAAAAATTTTACTAGATAGAAATCTTATAAAAAATTCTGCTACACCAATTCACGAACTTTTTCATGTTTTTCAATACAACTACAACTCTTTTAATAATATGTGGTTTATGGAAGGGCTTGCAAGATGGAGTCAAAACTTAACACACACAAGAGAAAATATAAAAGAAATTTTACCTCAAAATATTAAGCAAGTTGAATATTTGCTAAACAGAGCACATGATGCTGAATACTTTTGGAGAGAGCTGATTGATAAATGTAATGATAATTTAGATTTTATAAGAGTTTTGTTAGAACAAACTACTGTACAAGCTAAAGTATTAGAAAAAGAACATAAAAATACAAAAAAATATAGTGATGGAAACTGGGATAAAACTGATAAAAAATCTGCACTAAATAATAAGTATATTTTTAGAGCAATCACTGACACGATTGATATATTACAAATAAAACAAGATACTGAACTTAAAAACTTTATAAACTGCACGAATGAGTATCAAAATACTGTAATAGTTGGAGATATAGATTTATCAAGCTTAGATGAGGATGAGTTAAAAATAGTAGAAGATGTTGAAATTATAGATGGCAATTTAATAATAGAATCTACTTCAATAGATATATTAAATAGTTTTAATAAACTAAAAAAAGTAAATACTATAAAAATAAAAGACAATAAAAATCTATCTGAAATATTGGGTTTTAATTCATTAGTTAGTATTAAAAATATAGAGATATCTAACAACAAAAATCTAGAGAGTATTTACGCATTTTATAAATTCTTTAATAGTGTTAAAAAAATAGATGGATATATAAAAATATCATCAAATAAAAAGTTAAAAAGTGTAGATTTTTTAAGAGGATTGACTTATGTTGGTTCATCATTTTATTTGCATAATAATGCTCTTGAGTCATTAAATGGTTTGGAATATTTAGAAGAGGTAAATGCTAGTTTATCTATCTCATCAAACAATATTAAAGACTTGTTGCCGCTTAAAAGATTAAAAAAAGTTAATGGTATGTTGGGTTTTGCATATAACCAGTTAAATTCATTAGATGGAATAGATAACTTAAAAGAGATTAATACAATTAAGTGGAATGGTGAGTATAGAAGTATAGCTATGCAAGGAAATAATAATCTAAGAGATATAAGTGCATTAAAAGATATTAAATCATTAAAAAAGCATTGTATAGTTTATCTTGATAGTAAAAATAATTATGAAGTTATACCAGAAAAAGAAGCTGAGTTTTATAACCAAGATATAAGTATCAAATCTAAAAATAGTGTATTAAACACAAGAAGTATTTTTCTAAATTATAAAAAATCAGAAAAAATAAAAATTTTATTTTTAGATAAATGGAAAAAATCAATAAGTGCAATAGACTATATAAAACCATATTTTAATGAATTTAAAGATATAGATAAAGTTATAGACTATTGTAAAATATTTGATATTAAAATAATCGTTGCACAAGTTGTTTCTATTCAAAATTTTGTTCATAAACATAAAAAAGTATTAAAAGAAAATGGAATTAAATCTATTATAAATGACAAGCTAATGCTTGATACTTTTGTAAACAAAAAAAAGTTTTATGATTTTATGATAGATATAAAAATGGATGAATATATACCAAACATTTATGAAAATATTGATGATGTTAAATTTCCTGCAATAATAAAAGCTCAAACAGGTGCTAATGGTAGTGGTATAGAGATAGTTCATAATAAGAAAGCTTTAGCTGCATCAGAAATAGACGGAATAATGAGTGAATACATTTCAGATTCTGTTGAGTACGCTTCTTATATTTTTTATAAAAATAAAAAGGTACTAACAGCAGTAACTTATAAAAGAACAAACTTAGGTGAATTTTATATACTAAATCAAAATATAGGTGCAGATGCAAAGCTTGAGATAATTGATACACCATTTATAGATATTTTTTCAAAAATAGTATCTAAAGTTAGTACAGATAGTGGGTATGCAATAGTATGTGTTGATTATAAAATAGTTGATAATAAACCAAAGATTTTTGAAATTAATCCGAGATTTGGTTATACCTTAATTAAAAGACCAGAAGAACTAAAAAGTTTTATAGATATGTACTTAAAAGAATTAAATGTAAAGATGCTTGATTCAAGAGAAAAAATATTATTTGGAGATAAGTGGCAAAGTAAAACTGCAAAATGTAACTGGTTAGATGCTTATCATATAAATTTTGCAGATATAAATAAAGTTATAAAATTTGCTAAAGAAAATGAAATTAAATACTTATTTGCAAATAATTATAACACTCAAAAAGCCATTTTGAAAAATCAAGAGTTACTTAAAGAACAGGGTTTAAAGTTTATAGTAAATAATAAAATAGCTTTGCGAGACTTTGTAGATAAGCAACTGTTTTATGAAAAGATGATTGAAAACAACTTACAAGAGTACGTGCCAAGATACTATAATATAGATGAGGATATAGATTACCCTTGTATGGTGAAGACAAAAACTGGTGGGGCAGGTAGAGGTGTTTTTTTAGCATATAACAAAGAAGATATTGGTGTTGTAGATAAAAGTATTATAATCTCAGAATATTTATCATCAAATATTGAATATGCTACAAGTGTTTTATTCAAAGATGGAAAAATTTTAAAAGCTATTACATTTAGTAAAACAACTACTAAAGATGTTTATGTACTTCAGCAAGAGAATGAAAATAATATTGTTATTCAAAAAGAAGATACACCATTTTTAGAAATTTTTGAAAAGATAATTATTGCCATAAGTGGTGCAGATGGGTACTGTCAATGTAGCATTAATTTTAAAATTCAAAATGAAACTCCTAAAATATTTGAGATAAATCCAAGAATAGGTTATACACTGGCAGGCTTTTCAGATGATTTTGAGAGTATGATAGAATTATATATAAAAGAATTAAAGGAAGTATAAATTTGAAAAAGTTACATGATAAATATATTTTCACACCTGGTCCAGTAAAAATGGCGGATGATATTTTAGCTCTTGGTGCTAAACAAACACCATATTTTAGAAATGCAGAGTTCTCAAAAATACTGCTAGAATGTGAAGAAAATTTACTAAAAATCGTAAATGCACCAAAAGAGAGTAGGGTTTTGTTCTTAACTGCATCAGGAACGGCAGGGATGGAATCGGCAGTTGAGAATTTAATAGCAAAAGATGATAAAAGTATAGTTATAAATGGTGGTGGATTTGGTCAAAGATTTGTTGATATTTGTAATCTTCATAATATCCAAAATATTAATTTAAAGTTAGAAAATAATAATTTATCAGATACAAAAATACTTCAAAAACATAATGATGCAAAAACTCTTTTAATAAATGCACATGAAACGAGTATAGGAACCTTATACGACTTAGAATCGGTTGGAGCTTTTTGTAAAAATAATGATATTTTAAATATTGTTGATGGTATTAGTATGTTTGTTACTGATGAACTTGATATGCAAAAGTTTAATATTGATGCTTTGATACTTAGTTCCCAAAAAGGTTTAGCACTGCCTCCTGGAATTAGTATGATAGTTTTAACTCCAAAAGCGATACAAAAATTACAACCACAAAGTTCACTTTATTTTGATTTTAGAAGTCATTTAAGTGATGGAAAAAGAGGTCAAACTCCTTTTACACCAGCTGTGACAATTTTGCTACAATTACATTATAGATTAGAAAAAATTACAAAAAATAGTATAGAAAATGAAATATTAAAAGCTAAAGAGATAGCTGAATATTTTAGAGAGTCAATCAAAGAGTTACCATTAAAGTTATATAGTTCCCACATGCCAAATGCTATGACAACATTAACACCAACAGATGAAAAGTCTGCATGGACAATTGTAAATGATTTAGATACTAAGTATAATGTTATCGTAGCACCAAATGGTGGGAAATTAAAAGATAAAATATTTAGAGTATCACATATGGGTGCTATGACAAAAGAATATACAGATATATTGATAGACGCATTATATGATTACTATAAAAGGAAGAGATAATATGAAAGTTTTAATAATGGCAGCAGGTGTAGGAAGTAGAATAAGTAGGCATCTCCATGGTCAACCAAAGTGTTGTGTTGATGTAGATGGTAAGCCGTTAATTCGACAAACATTTGAGTTATTAAAAAGAAAAGGTATTACAGATATTGCTATTGTAACTGGTTATCAAGAAAGGTATATTCATCAAGCATTAGAGGGTTTTTCTTATTCTAGATATTTCAATCCATTTTTTAGAGTAGCAAACTCTATATCTTCTGTTTGGTTTGCAAGAGATTTTCTAACTACAGATGAAGACATTATGATAATGAATGGTGATGTATTTATGGAAGACAAAATTTTAGACATATTGCTAGAAGATAAAAGAAGTCCTATGATGTTAAGTGATAGCACTAGAATAGAAGACGCTGATTATAGATTTAATTGGGAAGGTGAACTTCTTAAGAGATATGGTAAGGAACTTACAAATGAAGACACAACAGGCGAATATGTTGGAATTGGAAGAATCAATAAAGAAGATATAACAGTATTTAAACAAAATACAATTGATGCAATTTCAAATGAAGATTATAATTGTTGGTGGGAAGATATTATTTATAGAACTGTTGATGCTGGAGAGGATGTTTATGTAAATGATGTTGCTGGAGTATTTTGGGCAGAGGTTGATTATATTGAAGACTATGATAGAATTAAAGAATTTGTAGCAAAGTAGAATTAATTTAATGCTAAAAATCGATGAAATATATAAAATAAAACTTTTTGTACTTTTAATTATAACTATCTTAAGTACAGCATTGCTTAGTTACATCATACAAAATTATATAGAGAATTTTATTACTTTATGGCTTTTTCTTTCGTTTGCTATTTTTGTGATTTTATTTGGTGCATTTTATATAATTAAAAAGAAAAATACTAAAATAATGCATGATGTAGAACAAATAACTAACTACTTAGATGAAATCTCAAATAAAAACTATCAGGCTATTGTTAAAGCTGAGCATTTTTCTGAGTTTTTGCATATATCAGTAAAACTTAAAAATATGGTTAAAAGACTTCATAAGTATGATGCCCAAAAACAAAAGAAGTCTTAAAAATTAGCAAATTGACATATTTTTCATATAACTAGAATTTTTAGGTTATATTTTTATTCTTAGGAGTAAAAATGAGAGATTTTAAAGCTATTTTAAAAGAGTTAAAACTTTATTTAGCAGATAGTAAAAATGTAAAAGTTTATGATAAAGATGTAGCAAATGCACTTGGAATTACTCAGGTTAATTTTGCAACTATGAAAAGGAGAAACTCAACTCCATATGAAAGTATATTGAGGTTTTGCAAGAAAGAGGAACTTTGTTGCAGTGAAATCTTTTTTGATTAGATTTTAGACTGCACTGTTCTTTTTGTAGCTTCAAAAAGTTCAGTTGCTCTTTGGACTATTGGTTCATTTAATATATCTGCACCGTTTATCTCTTTTACTTCTTGTTGGTTATCAGAGCAGTTTGTGACACAACTTGCACTTCCACCCATTTCTGCCTCTTCTATCATAGAAGTACTCTGAGGCTCAGGCATTGTTGGTTGTTGTACAGTTTCTTGAGTTTGAACAACTTCATCTGTGTTTTTTGTTTGCAAAGTTTTAGAACAAGGTAAGCCCTTAATTTTTGTCTCAAACCCAAATATCTCTCTTACTAATTGTTTTATAGCAGAGTAACCATGTTTTAAAGCTTTTTTACCATCTTCATCTGCACAACTTTCCCAGCTTAAAATATTTTCCTCATAAGATATAAATTCAATTGAACTCTCAAAAACTTCACCTAACTCATGGCTTCTATCTTTTATTTTTGATATTAGCTCTTCAAACTCTTTATTTGTAGTTTTTTCAACTACTTGAACTTGGGGTTCTTCTATTGCAAGAACAGTCTCTTCTTGAATTTCTTGTTTTGGTTCTTGCTCTGAGATTTCTTTGGCATGCGCTGTGAGCGATTGCGAGGAAGTACTCTTGGGGTGTGGAATCTCTTCAGTTTGAGATACTATTTTGGTATGTTCAACTACAATATCTGGTCTTTGAATCTCTTTTTGAAGAGAATCTATCATTTGGTCTATCTCTTTTATTCTAAGTGCTTCCATCATTTTGAAAAAGATTAATGATAGTACAAAAGAACCATCAGCATTTATGTTAAAAAGATATTTTGCATCACTAAGGATTCTGAAAAATCTGTCTAAAACAAGAGTTGAAAAAAGTGCATCTTGGTTATACATTTTGTCTTTAAGATACGCGATAAGTTCATCAACAACCATCTCCGCTTCATAATCTTCTAGCATCTTTGTATATTCAACAATTTGCGCATAATCTTTGGCAAATACAGAATTAAAAATATCAGTTATAAACTTAGGATCAACAAGCCCAAGCATATCTGTAACTGTATGAACATCAACATGATTTTTAGAATAGATTATAGCTTGGTCAAGCAAAGTCAATGTATCTCTTAAACTTCCACTTCCACTTCTTGCAAGTATCTCCAAAGCTGCAAGCTCATACTCAATCTTTTCAAGTTGAAGAATATGAGCTAGATGGTCTATGATTTTATTTGTAGCAATTGATTTAAATCTAAAATGCTGAGTACGGCTTAAAATAGTTGCTGGAAGTTTTAAAGGATCAGTAGTTGCTAAAATAAACTTTACATATTCTGGTGGCTCTTCAAGGGTTTTAAGAAGAGCATTAAATGCAGGAGCAGTTAGCATGTGGACTTCATCTATTATGAAAGTTTTAAATCTAGCTATTGCAGGTTTATACTTTGTTTGTTCTACTAACTCTCGTATATCATCAATACCACGATTTGAAGCACCATCCATCTCTATAATGTCCATATGACGATTTTCTATAGCCATAATACAGTTCTCACAAACTCCACATGGTTGATGATTTATTCCCTCTTCACAAATCATAGCTTTTGCAAAGATACGTGCAGTAGAAGTTTTACCGCTTCCTCTTAGACCAGAGAAAAGGTAGGCGTGAGAGAGTCTGCTGGAGTCAAGTGCAAGTGAAAGTGTTTGAGCTATAGTTTCTTGCCCTATAAGCTCATCAAAGTTTGAAGGACGATATTTTCTTGCTAATACTTCTGATGATTCTTTCAATTGCACTACCTTTAACTAGACTAATTTGTTAAAGTATTTTATCATTTAAAGTGTTAAAAGATTATTTAATGTCTAACCACTTTGAGGCAATATTTCTTAAAGCTTCAGGATTTTCTGAGGCAAAAAATTTCATTTTAGGATCTGGAAATTTTTGAGAAAAGGTAAACTCTTGTTCAAGATATTCTACTATAGCTTCCCCAGAGTGGATTAGTTTAGTGTCTTCTCCAAAGTAGTTTTGAAGTGCATCTGAAATTAGGGGAAAGTGAGTACATCCAAGGATTATGGCATGTGGATTTGAAATGTTTTGAAAATAATGCTCAAAAGTAGCTTCTAAAATTTTACCACTATAAATTTCTTCTTCAACAAGAGGAACAAATAAACCAGTAGCTTTTGCCTGTAGGTTGTTAAAACCTAAGGTTTTTAGGCTGTTTTCATATGCTTTTGAATTAACAGTTGCTTTTGTTCCTAAAACCAATATGTTTGAATCTTTGTTATCAACATGATTTCCACATGCCAAAACACCAGCTTTTACAACACCATATATTGGACATGATGAAATCTCTCTCATCTCATTAAGGGCATAAGCACTAACAGTATTACAAGCAACTATGATTAGATCAAGTTCGAAGTTTTTGAAAAATTCTACAGCTTCTAAGCCGTAGCGAATGATAGTAATTTTATCTTTGATTCCATAAGGGACACGAGCAGTATCCCCATAGTAGATTATCTCTTCAAAAAGTTGATGATCTAAAAGTGATTTTACAACAGTTAATCCACCGATACCACTATCAAAAACTCCGACTTTCATGAAATAACCTTATTTGTCCGTATTCATACTTTCAAGAAATTCTGCATTTGTAGCTTTCTTACCCATAGTGTTATAGATAAATTTAAGAGCTTCAACTTCATTATCTTGTTTATGTAACATCTGACGTAAAATAAATACTTTTTGTAAGTTCTCTTTACCAATAAGTAGGTCATCTTTACGAGTTCCAGATTTAAGAATATCCATAGCTGGATAAATTCTTCTATCTGCGATTTTACGGTCAAGTACAACTTCACTATTACCGGTACCTTTGAACTCTTCAAAAAAAACTTCA